>Ga0306925_10007579_pt1 | contig 10215 bp, 8 predicted proteins | sample flu12Cox44000176_FD_203755 | JGI IMG/M metagenome (GOLD analysis project Ga0306925, IMG submission 203755) | Lab enrichment of tropical soil microbial communities from Luquillo Experimental Forest, Puerto Rico - flux8day.12C.oxic.44.000.176 (v2)... | ecosystem: Environmental > Terrestrial > Soil... | reverse complement strand
CGACCTCAGCAATGAGAGCCGCCGTCAGCGCCCCGGCTGCGCCGTAGAGTACAGCCGGCAGATAGAAATGCCGATCCGGCGTAAAGGCTTGCAGGCCTTCAAGCAGCGCCGCTACTGCCGCGAAGATTCCCCCAACGACGAACGGCCGCGGCCAAGCCAAACAGAAAAACAGCGTGATTCCCAAATAGCCAACGAAGTGGTCGAACTGCCAACCGAGCTGCGTGCGGGGCGCCCATTGTTCCGGCCCCAGAGCAGCGATCACGAGCAGGACCATGATGGGCACGCTACAAGCTTTTGCGACAGTACGACAACGACGTTTTAAACTGACGCTCGCGGCAATTGCCCGAAGCGGCAAGTAATGGTCCTGGTGCCGATGCGGATACAGCACAGACCGCTCGAGCGCTGTGCGGGCGTCCAAGGCTGCTGCTCCTCGAATTCACTATTCTGCTGGCTCATGATGTAAGATGATGTCGCCCTTGAGTAGTGCAATTTGGCCACACCCCAGGACTAAATGAAGCTCAGATGGAGTGGATAGCCGCCCAGGCCAAATCGAAGCCGGTCGACAGATTGTCGAGTGGCACTACGAGCTTGCCATCATCGGCCATTGCACGACAGAGCGCCTCGCGTTTGATGTTGTTAGAGGTGGGCCGGGCTTCAGTTGGCGGTCCGAGCATCCGATCTTGATGCTCGAATGAAGACCTCAGCAGCCAGAGCCGCCGCCAGCACCCCGCCTGCACCGCAGAGTGCGGCTACCAGATTCGCTGACCGATCTGGTACAAATGCTTGCAGGCCTTCTAGCAGAAACGCGGCGGCCATAAGGACTGCCGCGACCATGAACGGCCGGGGCCAAGCAAAGCAGACGACCAATGTAATGACAAAATACCCAAGGAAGTGGTCGAACTGCCAACCGAACTCGGTGCGGGGTGTCCAGCTCTCAGGGCCCAAGGCCCCAATCACGAGCAGGACCAGGATGGCCCCGCTGCAAACTCTTGCCCCGGCACGAAACCGAGATATCAACTCGGCGCTCTTGCTCATGATGATACTTGCGCCGACAGGATAACAACAGTCAACATGACGCTCGACACCAGTGTTCGTGTAAATGCTCTAGCTCGAGACGGCGCCCATTTGCTGCATGTGCCCTATGTCGACGGGTGGTGCTATGCGGCTAGTACAACGTTCTCGTCACTGCAATCCGCAGTCGCACGGGGGCAGCCGCAGAGATGGTGCGGCTATCCGCCGACGCGAGCTTACGATGGTTGCGACGGTCGCCTTGTTTCTGGAATACGAATTAGTACTAACGCGACCGGAGCATCTCGCGAAAGCAGGAATAACGTTTGCGGAGGCGGAGATCGTTCCCGACGTGCTGCAGCCCGGGCTTAGTGGGTCGGGCGAGGAGGTTTCAGCCAGGCTGATCCATGTCCGGAATGCAGCCAGACTGACTGGGCGACGACTGAATCATTCTTAGATCCCTTAGATCCGCAGCCCTGGTGGATGAAATCCTACCGCCAAGCTCGGCCTGAATTACCACTTCTGACCACAATCTCGATCGGGTCCACGGCATCCATCGAAAGAGCCTCGAGGTTTGACCTTGGGGCTCTTTGCTTGCCTCGTCCAGGCTAGTGTAATGAGGCCCACCCGCGGCGCTGATTTTTCGCATGGCTGGTCTACGTTAAAGACGGCGCCGCCTGGACCGACCTGCATACGAGCGTCGTCGATAGGCTGCAGCATTTCCCCTTGCGGGCCGGATACGCATGCGGTCCCGATTCCTTGGCCGGGGCCACCTTTTGTTTCAATCAAAAATTCGAGGGCGGGCATACCGCCAAACTTGGCGTGAATTATCACTTCTAACCAGGATCTCAGTCGAGTCTACGCGATCGATCCAAAAAAGCCCCGAGGTTTTGACCTTGGGGTTCTTTGCTTGCTCGTCCAGTACTAATGTAGTGAGGCCCACCGCGGCGGCATTTTCACGATGAGAAGGATCGCGCCGACTGCTTTTGCCGCTGAGTCGCAGGCAAGGAAATCCATTTCATCCACCAGGGCCGCGGATCTAAGAATGATTCAGTCGTCGCCCAGTCAGTCTCGCCGCATTCCGGACATGGATCAGGCTGGCTGAAACGCCCATCAGCCATTATCTTCCGCTTACGATGCTCCAGACGCCTGCGCGTCCGTGCAGCCCAAGGTTCGCAATATGGGCAGGTCATAGCAGCATGACCTCGATGGGATTTCGAGAGAACGTAATCGGCACTAACTTCTACGCATCCCACTTTGTTCCATGCGAACATCCTTCCACGACGGCCTGATGACGAGGGCGTGGCTATTTCCGGGCAAACCGCAAATCAACATTGAAGGCGAAAAATCCATCGCGATGTTCGACGCGCCGCGAGCTCGATGACCCACTCGCGATTGTGGCATGCGAATCTTCAAGCCTGCTACGCTACAATGTCGGGGGTCCAACTTAATGCGGCTGACGGTTAGTCAGTCTCTGCGCCCGATCGCCATGTATCGGAAATCCGCGCGCTTCATTTCGTCGATGCGGTAAATGTTGCGCAAGTCAATGATGACCGGGCGTGCCATTACGCTTTTGAGCCGTGCGAGATCGAGAGCGCGGAATTGCTCCCATTCGGTGGCAATCACCACCGCTTCGGCATCCTGCGCTGCGTTATAGGCGCTGTTGCAATAGATGACGCTCGGCAGCTCTCGCTTAGCCTGCTCCATGCCGGCTGGATCATAGGCTTGCACGGTAGCGCCGAGATCATGGAGCGCCGTGATCAGCGGAATTGCCGGCGACTCGCGAATATCGTCGGTGTTCGGCTTAAAGGTGAGCCCGAGCACGGCAATGGTCTTGCCGCGAATCGAGCCGTCGACTGCCGCGGCCACTTTGCGGGCCATGGCCCGCTTGCGCTGCTCGTTAACCGCCGCCACCGTCTCGACAAGACGCAGGGGCACGCCGTGGTCGTGCGCCGTCGTGAGGAGTGCGCTGGTATCCTTGGGGAAACACGAGCCACCGAAGCCCGGACCGGCGTGCAAAAATTTGCCGCCAATGCGGTGATCGAGGCCGATCCCGCGCGCCACCTGCTGCACGTCGGCACCAACCTGTTCGCACAGATCGGCGATCTCGTTGATGAAGGTGATCTTGGTGGCGAGGAAGGCGTTGGCCGCGTACTTAATCAGCTCGGCGGTGCGCCGGCTGACATAGAGGATCGGTGACGTGTTGAGATAGAGCGGCCGGTAGATATCGGCGAGCACCGCTTGCGCGTGCGCCTCATCGCTGCCGATCACAATGCGATCGGGGTGCTTGAAATCCTGGATTGCCGCGCCTTCGCGCAGAAATTCCGGATTGGAGACGACCTGAAACTCGGCATCGGGACGCTTTGCGCGCAGGATATTCTCAATCTCGTCGCCGGTGCCGACCGGTACTGTCGATTTCGTAACGACCACTGTCGATGGCGACAGATGCGGCGCGAGCTCGCGCACTGCGTCATAGACGAAAGTGAGATCGGCGTGGCCGTCACCGCGACGCGACGGCGTCCCGACGGCGATGAACACCGCCTCAGCGTCTCTGACGCACGCCGTATCAGTGGTAAAAACAAGCCGGCCTTGCCGCATATTGGCTTCGACCAGATCAGGGAGCCCTGGTTCGAAGATCGGAATTTCGCCGCGATTAAGCGTCGTCACCCGGTTCCTGTCCTTATCGATGCAAGTCACCTGGTGGCCGAAGTCGGCAAAGCATGCGCCCGACACAAGCCCAACATATCCGGCGCCGATCATGGCTATGCGCATAAAATGTTCCTCACCCTTTTACTCAGTGGTATCACCGTTTAGCGTGGAAATGTCATTAGGGGGAGTCATTCGTCGCCGTATCCGTCCGCGCTTGCTGGGAACTCGCGATTTCACGCAGTGGCGCGGCAAAGTGCAGGGCTCAGGGATCGTCGGGCCTCATCGCAGCGCCAGCACGTGCCTCTTGCAGCTGCTCATCCCAAGCAAGAGCCCATCCGAGCATCCTGCGGGCGCGATCGGAAGCGGCGATGATCCCCTACAGGCCGTGTTGAGGCTGGGGGCTTCCCTCAGATCCAGCTCTGCTTCGCAAGGTTCAGATTTCAGCGCCCGAAAGCAAGGCCCGCCTGCTTTTCGCTGCGGTCGCGTATCTCGAGCTTCCGGGCGACTTGCAATCGATGCCCCTGTTGAGCATAATTAAATGACCAAAACTAATGGTCGCGCGCTGCTCTTAAAGGTGCGCCTCCCACCAATAACGACGCATCAGCAAGTCAGCTATCGCCATGAAAGTTCTTGTCACCGGCGGCGCCGGCTATGTCGGCAGCCATACCTGCAAAGCGCTCGCAGGCAAGGGCTTTGAACCCGTCGCCTACGACAACCTTTCCCGCGGCAATCGCTGGGCGGTGAAATGGGGGCCGCTGGAAGAGGGAGACATTGGGGACGAAGCCCGGCTGGCCAAGGTGCTAAACCGATATCGGCCGGTCGCTCTCATGCATTTTGCGGCCTTCGCCTATGTCGGCGAGTCGGTCGAACAGCCGCTTTTATACTACCAGAATAATGTCGGTAACAGCGCTACGCTTTTTCATGCGATTATCAAAACGCGCCCCATCCCGGTGGTGTTTTCGTCGACATGTGCCACCTATGGCGTCCCGAAAAAAATCCCAATTCCGGAGGAACATTCGCAACGCCCCATCAATCCTTACGGCTTTTCCAAACTCGCTGTCGAGCGCATGTTGGCCGATCTCGGCCACGCCTCTGGTTTGCGCTCGGTCGCGCTGCGTTATTTCAATGCTGCCGGCGCTGACCCCGAGGGCGATATCGGAGAGGCGCATGATCCCGAACCGCATTTGATCCCACGCGTGCTCACAGCCGCGCGTGGCGGGACGGCAGTACCCGTGCACGGCAACGACTACGAAACGCCGGATGGCACCTGCATTCGCGATTATATCCATGTAACCGATCTTGCTGATGCGCATGTCCGGGCGCTCGATTACCTCCTGTCAGGTGGCTCGAGTTGCGCGCTCAACCTGGCCAATGCAAGGGGTTACTCAGTCATGGAGGTGATCAAGGCCGCGCAACAGGTGGTTGGAAAAGTCATTCGTGTCGAAACGGCACCGCGTCGACCGGGAGATCCGGCGGTTCTGGTCGGTGCAGCAGGTCGGGCGCGCGCAGTACTCGGATGGGCGCCGACGCGCTCGGCCTTAGATGTACAAATTGCCGATGCGTGGAATTGGATGCAAAAAGAGACAGGATTGCGGACACTGACTGGTGAACCCGGATCGCGGCGTGTTCGTCATGCTCTCGGCTGATCTGCCGAAGACGCGGCGAGACGAACGCTGGTGGCGCTGCCGCGCGGAGTCTCCGCATGACCCGCATCCCAGGCTTCTCGTCCCATGGCGCCTCAGACGAGCCTTTTAATTTGAGCAATAAAATTAGCCGGCCATCCCACTTCCGCCGGCATTTTTCCCGGGCCATTCGCGAGACCGCTTATTGCGCTGCCGGCGGGGGAGCCAACGGCGGCGGCACAAGTACGTCCGTGGGTATCGTTTCGGTCGGCGAAGGCTGCGACTCAAGCTGCGGAAACAGCGTGAAGTCTTTCTGCAGCTGAACCTGGGTAGGCAACAGGATCGTATCCCAGCCGCCGCCGAGCGCCACGATAAGGTTGACGCTGGCCAGGAACAGATTCTGTCGCGCCATCAGTTCCGCTTCCTGGTCAGCGAGCAGCTGGATTTCCGCGAGGACGACCGTGGTGAATGCTACGGTGCCGGCTTGAAATTGATTTAAGAACGTGTCCACGGCTTTGCGTTGATCGGCGACTGCGCGGCGTAACTGTTGCAATTGGCTCGACAGATAGTGGAGTGCCGCGAGTTGATCCTCGACCTGTTGAAATGCGGTCAGCACCGTTTGTCGGTAGAGAGCAATGCTTTGCCAATAGAGCGCGCGCGCGGCGTCGACCTGCGCTGCCGTCAGCCCGCCGTTGAACAAGGTCTCGGTCCCAGCTGCGGCGATTGAACCGATCGAGCGGGCGGCGCTGAACGGCAACGGAATTGGCCCAATATATTGGATAATCGCCGACAGCGAGATGTCGGGAAACCAAGCAGCCTCGGCCACCCCGATCAGGGCGTTTTGTTGCTCCATCGTTCGTTCGGCCGCGGCAATATCGGGACGCCGTTCCAGAAGCGCCGAAGGAACCGTAACCGGAATCTTCGGAATATGTTCGGCGAGATTGTGCGGTCTCATGGTGAGCTCAACGGGCGGCCGGCCGGTCAGCACGGCGATGGCATGCTCGAACTGCGCCCGCTGCGCACGCACGGCGAAGAGTTGGGCTTCGGTTGTGGCAACCTGGGCATCCGCGGTGGCGACGTCACCGGCCGTTACCGCAAAACCGGCTTTGAATTGGTTGTTCACAATGTCGTAGGTTTTCTTGTATTCGGTGATCGTGCTGGTGAGCAGAGCGATCAAAGAGTCGGCGGTACGCAGATCGAAATAGGCGATGGCAAGCTGGGCCTGCGCTACGAGCTTGACATTGTCGAGAGCGGCAGCGCTCGCTTGCGCGCCTGATGTGTTGGCCTCGATTTGCCGCCGGACTCGCCCCCAGACGTCCAAGTCCCATGTCCCGCTGATCGGCGCGCTATATATTGTTGTGTAGATCGCCGCTGGGCCGTTTCGCGTCCCGCCGCCAACTTTGTTTCCCGTCCGGATCCGGGTTACGCTGTACCCGGCGGTTCCGATCGGAAACAGGGCCGCTTGGGCTTCCCTGATAATGGCGCGGGCGTCCTCATAGGCCGCCGCCGCCGCGGCAACGGTTTGGTTGGAAATTTCGACCTGCGGCAGAAGCGTGTCGAGCGCGCGATCCTTATAGACTTTCCACCAATCGCCGCGATCGAGGCCATCGCGTGGATTGGCCCGCTTCCAGCCTTTCAGCTCCTTGTATTCGGTCGGCACCGGGGCCGGCTCGGGCGAATAATTCGGCCCGATCGCGCAGCCGATGAGCATCAGTCCAACGATGGCTAGTAAGGCAAGCGTGCAGGCTTGCGCGCGTGAGCAAATGACTACGATGCACGCTCGCGTGGACAAACGCAAACGTAGCCAGGAATCGGTTGCCATAAGCCCCAAATACCCAAGCGAATGCATAAGAGCCGACGATGCGACACTCTTCGCCTGCGCCCCTCCCCATAGTGGGTCGTCACAAGTGCCCGTCTCTCCTACAGTTTTCACTGTCGGGCGAGTTCGTTCACCATGCCGAAGTGATGCGCGAATATCAATCGAGGGTCATTCGCCAGGGGGGAAAGGACGATTTTTCGCTGGGTCTTGTGGTTTTCGGGTGACAGTCGCGGGGAGCCCAAGCCGTGTTCGTGTGACGAAGTCTGCGCACCTGCCGGCCACTGTGAAGCTCAGCTTGCGATGAGGCCCTGTGATTTTTGCGGAGGCAATCTGGCGACATTCTTCCTGGAAAGTTTCGTCCCTCAAATCTTGCCACCAGGCGCTAAGCGTTCACTCTCGTGTGGGCAAGGACCCTGCGAACCCACCAAAATCCTCGATCACAGGTGTCGACGCCGCGGGCGCTGATCGCGCAGATTTCGGATCTGCATATCAAGCCAGTTAGGCAGCGCGCGTATCAGCGGGTCGATACTGCGGCAGCGTTGGCGCGCTGCATCAAAGAACTCAACCGATTTTTGCCGCGTCCGGATTTCGCGCGACTTAAGTCGGGCGGTCGGCGTGCTCCGATTCTTCGCGGGCGGCGATAATCTTGCGGCAAAATCTTTCTGCTGGTTCGGGTCGGCCTTTGGCAGCACCTCGGAGCCGGCCGGCCTCACCACTAAAGTAGTGGTGAAATAGTGGATTTGGTCATAGCTCTTATGTTCGTTTTACCTTTCAGGTTGCGAAGTCTAGCCCAATATTGATTGGAGGCGGGTCTCACTTCCGGTGAGCGAACCAAGATTTGCCGTACGGCTGGTATTCCCACCTCCATCCCGGGGCCGGGTTCCAAGGCGAACCAGGGTCGTTGGGGTCTTTTATCTCGCGGAATATTTGGTCTTCTGTCTCGCGGGATATTTGGTCGCGTTCTGCCTTAAGGCGAGCTATCGGATCGGGCTGTTCTTTATCAACCGCGGCGGACTCTTCCGCGCCAAGCTCAGATTGAGCTGTCGGATCGGGCTGCTCTTTATCAAGCTCGGCATAGTCTGTTTTGCACAACCTCCATGCCCAGCCGGGTGGCGGCTTCGGCGGAGTTAGAAGGGCCGGTGGTTTTTCGTCAGGATCGCGCGGCGGCGGTGGCAACAGAGTCGGGTGCACGCCGCGATCGAGCAGCGCTTGCCGGTAGTCTTGCTCGGTCGAGTATACCACCTCGTTTTCAGGCTCGGTTGTCGGTACTTGTTTTTGCACCGCCTGCCGGAACAGACCAACAAAATATCCGGTCTTCTTACCGGCAAGCGTCTGCAGCCAACCATCAACTCCGTCTTTGCCTTTGCCGTCTGATCCGACTTGTCCAGCTGCGTTGACGATCCTGTCTACGAGACCCTGATTTACTCGATTGGGCGTGCCTTTCTTACGGCCGCCAAGTTTTTCGTGACCTTCTTGGAAGGTCCCTGGTCGTTGTGTACGCATTTGTGCCTCGCTTGCGTTGAGTGAATGCTTTGAATGCATCGCCACAGGGTTGAAACCGGCTAGGTCGTGTCATACAAATACAAATAGGGTTTGATCAGCCGATTGAAGGCGCCGGCTGCCGCGTCGACTTGATCGTTGTACTTGCCCGTGGGCCAGGTTTCGCACTCCTCGAGGAATGCCTGGACCCAGGGGCCGGCCTTTAAGAACACCTTGCCGGCTTGGACCTGCTTGACGAAAGGTTGCGCGCGCGCCTCCTTCGAGCCAGTGACCCTGTCGGCCCAGACGCGGAAGCCGGCGAGATTCCGAATCGTGTTCTCGGCGCTCTCCTTGCCGCCAGTGCCGGGTTCCTGCTCGACCACGATCGAATAGTTCTTGCAGAGTATTTTATCGGCTTTTGAGTATGTCCTGATGTGCTCCTCGCGTTCGCGTACATTCCAGCGGCCGCGTACAACGTGGTCGATCACGAATGTGCCATCCTTCACTTTGTGCATCAGCACGCCGGCGGTATAGGCCGCGTCTTCATCTTCCGACGCACCTTTGTCCCAATAGCGGGCCGCTACAAGGCTATCGGCGCGATCGAAGAAATGCAGAACTTTCAGGTTTGCGATTGGCAGCTGGCCGCCGCCAGCGATAATCGGATTTTGCTGGTAAAGCGATTCCCAGGACGCCTGTGAAAGGCGGTTACGCTGCTCCAGCAAAGAATCCTTTGGCTTGTGCTCTGGAAATAATGCTTCACCCTTCGACCGGCGTAGATGTTTCCATGCAGGAACCCAGCCCTGTGTCGTCAATTGCCAGTCGCTGATCCAATGCTCTTCGTCTGCTTCTGCGAGCGCCGGATAGCGCAGCACCCGCACCTCGTGACTGGACTGGTTCAACAAGCGGCCAAGCAGGTCGTCGACGTGCCAACGCGTCATGATGATCAAGAGTCCGGCGCTCTTCGATAAGCGACTTAAAAAATCGTCAGTAAACCACAACCAAGTCTTATCGCGGATCAGTTCAGAATTGGCGTCGGCGCGGCCTTTAAAAGGATCGTCGATGATGCCGAGGTCGAGACCGAAGCCAGTGATGCCGCCATCCACCGTGACGTTGCGGAACGAGCCGTCGTGGCCAGCAAATTCGATTAGATCGGTGTTGGCCGCCCAGCCTTTTGTACCGATTTGAAGCGGAAAGATCTTGCCGAATGCTTCTGACGACACCGTGCGCTGCAGAGTGCGGTTGGCCCTGATGCCGAGTGCGTCACTGTAGGACGCATAAATGATTTTAAAGTCAGGATTGTTGCCCGCAATCCAGGCGCTGAAGTCGCATGCTGCCTCCGTTTTTCCGTGCTGTGGCGGAGCCATTAGCGCCAGCTTGGGGCGTCGGCCCGCGAGCAAGTCAGCGCGAAATTGCTGCAGCTCGCGCGCGACCTCGTCGGTCCACCAATTCCAGAGCATGTTCGGCCGGATCATGCGCCGGAACACGCCAAAGTCATTCCTGGCTTGTCGATAGAGATCGCCAAGAAATAGCTCGGCGTGTTCGCTGGTGTATAAGAGCGCGCGCGTGTCCTTCACAGTCTGCCCCGTGAGCCGGATCGTATTCTTACTTGACTAGTTGCCACAAATCCATAACCTGATG
>Ga0306925_10007576_pt1 | contig 10216 bp, 11 predicted proteins | sample flu12Cox44000176_FD_203755 | JGI IMG/M metagenome (GOLD analysis project Ga0306925, IMG submission 203755) | Lab enrichment of tropical soil microbial communities from Luquillo Experimental Forest, Puerto Rico - flux8day.12C.oxic.44.000.176 (v2)... | ecosystem: Environmental > Terrestrial >... | reverse complement strand
TGCAGCCGCTCCCACAGCGGCGCCATGTTCTGGGCGCCGATCCGGTCGTAAAACGCCTCGCGCTCGGGGGCGCGAGCTGCTGCCTGCTCCGTCGCCATCGTCGTTCCTCCCTTTACGCCGCTTTCGCCCGCGGCGGTTCGCCGAGCGTGAACCCGAGCTTGCCGAGGTCGGCGATCAGCGCCGCCGATTGCGCCTGGCCGAGCGGCACGAGCGGCGGCCGCACCACGGCCCAATTCGGGTCGTTGTGGTAGTGTGCCACGATCCGCTTCAGCGCCGCGACCATCGGATAGGCCTGCAGCGTGTTGCGCAGGTTCGTGATCTCGGTCTGCAGCGTATCGGCCTGCGGGCCACGCCAATTGTCGTAGACCCTCTTGATTCCCGGCACATTGACGTTGCCCGAAGCGGTGATACAGCCGACCGCACCCTTTCTGAGCCCATCGAGCAGAAACACCTCCGAGCCCGGGAACACCGCAAACCCGGGAAAGCGCTCGAGCAGAGCCGCGGTGTTGCTCCAATCACCCGAGCTGTCTTTCAATCCGACCACGGTCTCCGGGTAGGTCCTGATAAAGCGTCCGACGAGGTCGAGCGAGAACCCGATCACCGCCATCGGCGGGATGTGGTAAAGGAAGAGCTTGAGCGCTGGCGATCCGACCTTGTCGATGACGCCGGAAATAAACGCGAAGATGCCGTCGTCGCTGACCCCCTTGTAGTAAAAGGGCGGCAGCATCAGCACCCCGCCGCAGCCGTGACCGACCGCGTGCCGCACCAGCGTCGTAGCGTCGGTCATCGCGCACGCACCGGTCCCCGGCATCAGCTTCTGGGCCGGGATCCCCGCTTCGATCAGCCGGTCGAGCAATTCTATCCGCTCGGCGGGCGACATCGAGTTCGCCTCGCTCGTCGTGCCAAAGATCGCCAGCCCGCCCGCACCCTGGTCGAGCAGCCAGCGGCAGAAACTGACAAAGCGTCCGGCGTCGGGTTCGCCACTCGGGGTGAACGGGGTCAGGACCGGGACCAGCACTCCGCTGAAAGGCTGCGACGGCATGTTTCTGGCTCCTCTGGCGCAACGCCTCTGCTCCCGCCACTAAGCGCGGCCGTGCCGGGCACGTCAACTCCCGTCTGAAGATGCGGCGAAGGCAGCCCCCCTGCAAAAACGGGATAACAGGGCTAATTTTTCTTCCGGCGCTGGGCCATGTCCAATAAATCTTTTTAAATCAAATCATTAAATGCGATTATGGTTTTCGCGAACAGGGTGGCCAACATCGCCCAGCAGGGGGCCGAATCGGCCGATCAGGGTGGTAACAGGGTGGCGGCTCTGCCCGTCAGTAGACGGGACGGATTGTCGTCTTGCTCCGCCAGCTTTCGGTCATGACGGTCGCGATGCGGCCTTTCGAAAGGGGAGCGGCGCGGCACGCCGTCCGAGACGCAGCAGCAAATGCGTGTAGCCGGGACATCGGGTGCTTGCCGGCAAACTCGTCCTGAGCTAGGCGCCAAACTAGCGTCGGCAGCTCCGCCAGCGAGGCGATCTCGTCATGCGGCCGTCCCGGCAACCGCTCCGGCTGCTGGCCGTAGCGATTGCACCACACGACGCGCATGCCAAAGGCCGAAGCTGCGTAAGCGTCCCAGGCATTGGAAGACTGAAAAGAGATCATCTCGGCTGGGACCGCGACACGGTCGACGGCAAGCTGGTAGACCTCGGGGTGCGGTTTGTAGACGCCTACCAGTTCCACCGACAGAACGGCATCGAGCAGGTCGCCGATCCCTGCTTTGTTGACCGCGGCGTCGAGCATGTCGGGCGAGCCGTTCGACAGGATCGCGGTCTTGAGCCCTGCCGCCTTCAGCCGTTTCAGCGTCCCCGGGACTTCCGGAAAGACATCGGGGGACGCGATCCATCCCGCCAACTTGCCCCTGCTCGGTGACGCGCTGCACCAGGCTCGCCACAAACGCGCGGTTCTCGGAGAACGGCAGCCAATCGCACCCGCGCCGGCGCCATTTCTCATCGGTAATCGGGCGTCCTTCGAGGTCGGCCGCCATCGCGGCCCAGACGCCGATTGGGCGTGGAAGCGGATGCTCGGCAACCGAAACCGAAAATCATGCCTGGCCGCGGCGACGAGCCGGTTCCAGTGCTGCACGCCTTACAAAACGGTCAGCATCTCGGCGACGAGCGAATGGCGGACGATGTCGCCCTCGCCCAGTCGCACCACGGCGACACCCGCGATCGGCTCGAGCCGCCGGGCGATTTCCGCGAGCCCGGAAAGACCGTCGAGGAGATCGCTCTGATCGGGGTCGCCGGTGACCACCATCGTCGAGTGCCAGCCCAACCGGGTCAGTATCATCTTGATCTGCCCATAGGTGCAGTTCTGCGCCTCGTCGATGACGATGAAGGCATTGTTCAACGTGCGGCCTCGCATAAACCCGATTGGGGCGATCTCGATCGCTCCCTCGGTCATCAGCTGCTTGACGCGCCGGCCGCCGAGCCGCTCGTTCAGCGCGTCGTTGAGCGGGCGCAAATAGGGAGCAAGCTTCTCGCCGATGTCGCCCGGCAGGAAGCCAAGCCGCTCGCCCGCCTCGACGGCCGGACGGGTCAGCACAATCCGGCCGACCTCCCCAGCTTCGAGAGCCGCCAACGCGGCGCTGACAGCGAGATAGGTCTTGCCGGTCCCGGCCGGCCCTAGCGCGATCGTCAGGTGGCAACCCTCGATCGCCTCCATCAGGCGACGCTGCCCGTCGCTTTGCGGGCGCACCCTGTGGAGATAACCCTGCTCGCGATCTTCGCCCCAGGTCGGTGGCGGAGACCACCTCTCGACCTTGGCGATACAGCCGGGCTCGGCCAGGCGAAGCCCAAGCGCGCCGTGCGACGAGCGTTTACCCATCAGCATCCCCGATCCAGTCCTTCTGGGGATCACTACTAATCGGGTTTCGTGATGGTTTTGCTACAGTATATCGACGGTATGAAATCGATAGGCGCACCGCCGGCGCCTTGGCGTCAAAGTAGCGCATCGCCCGCACCCCGCCCGGATCCGCGAGCGATCAGCCGCGCACTGCACGACCCGCGCGTCTTCAACATCTTTGAGCGCGCCGTCGAGATTCACGCTCAGGTCATCGATCGCGGGCCACTTTCGAGATGGAATTAGCCTCCGGCGCCACCAAACCAATAATCGGCGGCGAAGGCCGACATCCGCATGCCCTCATGCGCGACACCAGGCACGACGACACGGCTCCAGCGGCAGGGCACGCCGAGCTTTGCGGCTTCCGCCTGCCCGCGGGCAATGTAGAACTGCGCCCGCATAAACCGGTTTGGCCCCTGCGCCATCGCGGCTTCGTGTCTCGGAAAGTTCTCGGCCGTACCGTCGATGTCCTGGTCGCCGGAAAAGATCACCAGCGGATAGCCAAGAAGGCGAACGACATCCTCGCGTGTCAGCCCGATGCCGCCGAGCCCGTCGGGATAATGAAGGTCGAGCGTCGGCAACGTATACCAGCCGGAATTGGCGGCTCCGACCGCCTCGAAAATGCCGTGCGGCTGTGTCGCCAACAGCCGATGGACGAATTGCCCGCCGGCGGAATGGCCCCACAAATGGGTCTTGTCGCGCCGCGTCATGCCTGCTTCGCGCAACAGCGCAAGGACGCGGCCGGGAATCGCCTGTGACCAGCACTCCCGCGGCCGAAGGCTGCCGTCCTCGGCGAGCACATGGCCATTGTTGTAGGTGACGGCGTCCGGCCAGGCCTCCTTCGGAAAGGTAATCGCGACGATCAGCAAACCGTGCCGCTCGGCAGCCGGGACCCATGCCTCGCAGTATTCCGCGCCATTGCGGCTCATGCCGTGCTGCACGATGACGACCGGCTTGTCCGCGTTGTGACCTTGCGGCCGGAAGCATTCCAGCACCAGCGGCCGGTCGGGACTGTAGTGGTCGAGATAAGGGATGCTGGCGCGACCGGGCTGCACCAGCGCTCTCGAAAGGTCGTCGGGGCTCATCGCAAACTGCCCTCGCATAAATGGGCGGAACCCGATTCAATCCTGGTTGTCTATAAATAACGCAATCGATCGGATTGAGGGCCTGCTCCGCGACACCCGAGGAGGCTCGGATAGTGCTCCACTTGCATTCTCCGTTTATCGGCAGAAAACGTGGAGATCCAAGCTGATGAGCAACCATGTCGCTTGCTCAAAAGACGTGGAAACAAGTCTTTGCTGTTACGGAATTTAAGATTCATGTAAGGTTCGGCGGTCTGTGGAGAATCCCCGGCATCTCTTCTGAGGTCGGCTATAGACAAGGCAATCGAGCGGATTATGGCTCTGCTGCGCGACATCCGAGAAGGTGCGTCCGAACCTCTTAGAGGGCCCCAGTCATCGACAACGGAGGGTAACCATGAAGATCGTCGTCATCGGCGGCACCGGCCTGATCGGCTCAAAGACGGTCGCCATTCTGCGCCAGGGCGGCCACGAGGTCGTGGCCGCCTCCCCCAATAGCGGCGTCAACACCATCACCGGCCGGGGCGTCAAAGAGGCCGTGGCCGGCGCGCAGGTGGTGATCGACCTCGCCAATTCGCCCTCATTTGAAGACAAGGCGGTGCTGGAGTTCTTCGAGACCGCCGGCCGCAACCTTCTCCCGGCGGAGACCGCAGCGGGTGTGGGGCACCATGTCGCGCTATCGATCGTCGGAACCGACCGGAGCGACAACGGCTATTTCCGCGCCAAGGTCGCCCAGGAGAGACTGATCGAGGCCTCCGGCGTCCCCTACACCATCATCCGCTCGACCCAGTTCATGGAATTCCTCCGCGGCATCGCGGACGAAGGTACGAAAGGAAATACGGTCAGGCTTTCGCCCGGTCTGTTCCAGCCCATCGCGGCGGACGATGTTGCGCCGCTCGTCGCCGAGGTGGCCCTCGCGGCACCGAGAGGCGGCATCGTCGAGATCGCCGGCCCCGAACGAGCCCCGTTCAACGAAATCGTTGCCCGCTATCTGAAGGCGGTCGGCGACCCGCGCGAGGTCGTGCGCGACCCCGAGGCCCGATACTTTGGCGGCCGGGTCGAGGAGCACTCGCTCGTGCCGTTGGGTGAAGCGCGCCTCGGCCGCATCGGTCTCGACGAATGGCTCCGCCGCTCACAGGGACGAGCCTGACCCTGCATCCGAGGTACATCCACTGATCTCACCCGCCGGCGCGAGCTGGCTGGCAGGTCCTCGGCACTCGCGTAAACACTCAGAGTGAGTATCGAGAGTCATCGATTCTGCGATAGCGCGTCCGGCGTCCGGACTATGATGCTGAAAGGAACAACGTATGAGGAAACCTCATTTGTACGTCCACGCTTACTTGGCGGCGCTCCTGATGCTCGCAGCCGTTCCAGCCAAAGCCGCAGACGTGAAGGAACTGTTCGCGATCGATCTCCCGGACTACCCGGGCAAGGAGGGTCGCATGATCGAGGTGTCGTATCCGCCGGGCGCACAAGACATGGTCCATCGGCACGACGCCGATGCGTTCGTCTACGTGCTCGAAGGCCAGATCGTCATGCAGTTGAAAGGCAAACCTGCCGTCACGCTCAAGGCAGGGCAGACGTTCTACGAGGGGCCCAACGATGTTCACGTCGTGGGGCGCAACGCCAGCAACACGGAGCCGGCCCGGTTCGTCGTGGTGCTGCTGAAGGGTAAGGGGGCTCCCATCCTTACGCCAGTGAAAGAATGATGCTCGGCGCCGTGCGCCTCGCGCCCTTGAACAGCGCCCTCGCCGATGCGCCGAAGTCGAAGAACGCCAAGGTGACCCTCGTCTACCAGCACGAGCTGCCGAACGATTCCGGCAAGAGCATCAAGGGCGTGCTCGTCGAATACGGTCCGGACGGCTACTCGCCCGGTCACACGCATGCCAAATCCGCCTTTATCTACGCGACCGTGCTCGAGGGGGCGATCCACAGTCAGGTCAATGACGGACCGGTGACGACCTGCAAGGCCGGACAGAGCTTCTCCGAGCTGCCCGGCGACCGCCACCGTGTCAGCGCCGATGCCAGCGAGACCAAGCCGGCCAAGCTCCTCGCAGTGTTCGTGGTGGACAGGAACGAGACGGAACTGACGATCCCATTCGGGAACTGAGGTCATAGTCGGTAGTGTCGCAGTTTGAATTGTGACACTCATCCGACGAGCAGCGCGCCTGACCGGAGATCCTCGCGCGCTTCGATCCGGCGAACCACGTCCTATGTCAGACCGATCTCCTGCGCTGTGGCAAACCCCGCCAATACGGGGAGTGAAATCGGACCAAGCAGAGCTGCGGCCCACATCCAAGCTTTCTGCGACCGCCGCCGTTGCGACGCCAGCCGCTGAGCGGTATGGACGCAAAAGAAGATAAGCGATGGGTAGACCAGCGCTCTCATTGATGGCTACCCGATAAGCTGCTTCCCGCTAAGGATAGGGGATCGGAGAGCGCCCGCAGTCGCGCCTTTGGACATAATTCCGCCCCGGACTTCGGGTTCCGCCGCGACAGAGCGGCCTGTCCGCCGAATGAGCACAAACTGAGGTCAAGGGCGTTTCGCCGCCCCAATTCAATACCGTCCAAATCTCTGCAGCTCTTGCCGACACGCCTCGCTGAAATCTCGGAGCGGATCGACATGTTTACCTATCCAATTGTCCCGCATTTCCTCGATTGTGATGTTCGGCGCAAGATATGCATCGACAATGATGCGACACACAGTGTCGGCAGCCTCCACAACTTGTGGCGATGATACAAGGCGTATTCGGTTTGTCAGTGCATAAATACCGATCAGCCCGGTTATATCGTCTCGTCTACTTTGCAGCGCATCGGAATACAATTTTGCCGCCTCGTCGAGAAACCTGCCAAACAACGCGGCTCGGGTTTCCCGCTCGCCGGCAATCCGCTGGGCCCGGGTTTGTGCGTGTTGCGTTGTCCATGAGGTCGCAAACGAAGCAAGGCCGCCGATGGCGGTTCCGGCCAGCGCTGCAAAGGCCGATATGTATGCCGTGTCCATCGGGCTCGCTCAGTGCGGGATCTCGTGCGGACTGTATGACGAGCTTATTGTCGCCAAGAACCGGCATTCACCGGCTTCTCGGTAGTTGTGAGGCCACGATCGCGCGTTGGGGCAGCTTGGGCAACGACAAATCGCGTTTCGTGTGTATGGCAGACGACCGAACCAATCGATTGACGGCGCCGAGCGGTGAAAAGCGCTGATTCCAAGGCAACGCAGGCCAGAGATATCTACGTGATAACCCTGTTTATCGCCCGACCTCTAGTATAAAGAGAGAGCAGGGGCGGCCGGGGGTGCCGATGCTGTTTATGGTCGTCGAGCGGTTTCGCAACCGCGATCCAAAGCCGATCTATCGCCGGCTGCGCGACCAGGGCGGGCAGATGCCCGATGGCCTGAAATACATCGACAGTTGGATCGAGCCGTCATTCGAGCGCTGTTTCCAGCTCATGGAATGCGACGACGCACGGCTGCTCCAGCAATAGATCGTCCACTGGAGCGACGTGATGGAGTTTGAAATCGTGCCAGTCGTGCCGAGCCGCGACACGCGCGAGATTGTTGCTCCGCATCTCGATGGCACGCCCGCGGTGGATCGCGCGTGATTGCTGACGAAGATGTCCTGCTGCCGGCGCCGATCTCAGCGCCTACCTGCGTTTCAGCCGTCGTGTAGGTCGCCGCGATCCCCGAGGGACAAATCTGGCTCTCAGAGCAGAAGAGCCCCCGCACACGTCGCGCCTACCCGGCCCGACGTGCAGCGCTTCGTGACGACGCTCGGTATCGCGACACCAGCGGAGTTGCGCCAGGCCGACCAAAGGCGGTGATAGCGCTGAGAGCGCCATATGCGAGAGAGATGCGCTCCGCGGCGTCGACGATCCGTCGGCGGCTCGCGGCGCTCTCGTCGCTCTAAGAGCATTTAGTGCGGCGCGGCCCTGCCGCGAAGAAGCCCGTCCGCGAGGTCGAACGGCCGGCGATCAATCGCGACGAGGGATCGACCTCGCCTTACCTACCCCGGTTTCCAAACCGCACCTGCTTCCCACATCATCCACCACTGTCTTGGGTTTGCAACATGGAGCTGGACGATGACCATTCTCGTCACAGGTAGCACCGGGACCATCGGATCGCAGGTCCTCCAGAGACTCGTCGGGCAAAGCGCACAAATCCGCGCGCTCGTTCGCGACGACGCATCCAAGGCCAAACTCCCCGCCGGCGTTCAGCCCGTCCAGGGAGACATGACGGACGTTGCCTCGATGCGCGCGGTCCTGAAGGGCGTTGACACCCTGTTTCTGCTCAACGCTGTGGCCGCCGATGAGACGACGCAGGCGCTCGGGACACTCGACCTCGCGCGCGAGGCGGGCATTCAGCGAATCGTCTACTTTTCGACGATCAACAGCGCCCTCTTTGACGACGTGCCGCATTTTGCAGGCAAGTACCTCGTCGAACGGGTCATCGACGCCCAGGCCGTTCCCGCCACGGTGCTGCGGCCGGCTTACTTCATGCAGAACGACCTGATTTTTCGGGATGCGCTCAAGGCCGGTGTCTACCTGTGGCCCATCGGCAGCGTCGGGATCGCAATGGTCGATATCCGAGACATCGCTGATGCCGTCGTGGCCGAGTTGCTGCGCCGGGAGCGGGCACCCCATCCACTGCCCCGCACTACAATCGAGCTCGTCGGTCCCGATACACTGACCGGAGCGGAGATTGCGGCGATCTGGGGCTCCGTGCTAGGGCACGACGTTCGCTATGGCGGCGATGACCTCGCGAGCTTCGAGAGCCAGGCGGCGGGGATGATGCCAGGCTGGATGGCCCACGATATTCGCTTGATGCTGCGGGCTTTCCACCGCTTTGGCATGATTCCCGGAAAGGACAGCCGCGCGACATTCGAGGCCCTGATCGGTCATCCCTTGCGAAGCTACCGCGCTTTCGCGCAGGAGGCAGCCGCGAATTGGTGAGCTGCGTCGCAGGCTACGCACCGACCAGCGCCGGCAGCTCCGCCAGCGAGGCGATCTCGCGATCGGGATTTCCCGGCAGTCGTTCCGGCCGCTGGCCGTAGCGGTTGCACCACACGACGCGCATGCCGAAGGCCGAGGCGGCGTAAGCGTCCCAGGCATTGGAAGATTGGAACGAGATCGCTGGGGCGGGGATTGCAAGGCTATCGACGGCGAGCTGGTACACCTTAGGGTGCGGTTTGTAGACCCCCACCAGTTCCACCGACAGGACGGCATCGAGCAGATCGCCGATCCCGGCGTTATTGACTGCGGTGTCGAGCATGTCCGGCGAGCCGTTTGACAGGATCGCGGTCTTGATCCCGGCCGCCTTCAGCCGTTTCAGCGTCGTCGGGACTTCCGGAAAGATATCGAGGGTGCGGTAGAGGTCCATCAACCGCGCTCGCAGCGGCGAATCATCGAGCCCCAGCGTTTCCAGCGCAAAATCGAGCGCGTCACAAGTTACCTGCCAGAAATCGGTGTGCCTGCCCTGCAGCGTCCGCAGCCAAGTGTACTGCAGTTGCTTGTCGCGCCACAATGCGGTCAGCGGGCCGATACGGTCACCGAGCACATCGCGGCAACCTGCGGCCGCCGAGGCGTAGTCAAACAACGTGCCATAGGCGTCAAAGACGCAGGCGCGGATGCCTGAGAGCGCTGTCGCCATATATCTTTCCTATCCAGGGCAGGAGAGTTTTGCCATGAGGCTGGCCCGCCGAGCTGATGTTAATTTAATGAGGCGAATCGAACGGAGCTTGCAATGGCCTGGTTTGGCATGGTGCTCGCAGCGCCCGGGCACGCCTTGATCCTGCGAACCGGAGCGTCGTTGCGACCCACCAGGATCCGATTAAAATACGAGAAGCGCCTCCTCTGTGACCAGAGCCACATACCATGAGTGAACGGAGGGTCGAGCGGCGGTTGGCGGCCATCCTGGCAGCCGATGTCGCCGGCTACTCGCGGCTGGTGGGCGAGGACGAGGAGGGCACGCTTGAAAGACTGAGGGTGGTGCGCCGCGAAGTCGTCGATCCGATGATCGAGGAGCACCGCGGCCGCATTGTCAGAATTGCCGGCGATGGTCTGTTGGTCGAGTTCGCGAGCGTGGTCGACGCAGTGCGCTGCGCTGTCGACACACAACGCGAGATGGCCTTGCGCAACTCAGAGTTGCCGGCAAACCAGCGGATCGAGTTCCGCATCGGCATCAATCTCGGCGACATCATTAATGACGAGCAGGATATCTACGGCGACGGCGTCAATGTCGCCGCCCGGCTCGAAGCCTTGG
>Ga0306925_10007575_pt1 | contig 10217 bp, 11 predicted proteins | sample flu12Cox44000176_FD_203755 | JGI IMG/M metagenome (GOLD analysis project Ga0306925, IMG submission 203755) | Lab enrichment of tropical soil microbial communities from Luquillo Experimental Forest, Puerto Rico - flux8day.12C.oxic.44.000.176 (v2)... | ecosystem: Environmental > Terrestrial >... | reverse complement strand
GGGATTGGGCACCGCTTGAGCGGCTTCCACTTGATAGATAGGCCAGACCAAACGCGGAAGTAATCCGCAGCGATCGACCCTTCAATCCCTAAGAGGCTCGCGAATGTCTTGGGTGGGTCGTCCTTAAGCGACCGAGCCCGACTCTCGATGTTCTTGCAGGCACGATCCCAGAGCGGCCCACGCGGCAAGCACTCCTCCAACGTAGCCAGGGTATTGCGGGCTTTCTGACGGACAATATCCGTGGCAAACGCTAGCCGAGCGCGCGGGCTGTCCCGCGTAGCCTGCTGCCAGCGCACCTTTTCCGCTGACGCTGCTTGGCCACCTGCTGAGACGATCGAGGCGAACTGTCCGTCCCAACGGACGCGTATCAAAGGCACGCGGTGTCGCGCCAGCCAGTCGATCGCGTCCAGCGTGATGTTGCCGGAACCATCAAGCACGACGAATGCGGGCGGAATGTCCAACGCTGCGTTGAAGAACCGCCACTCACGCTGCTCGGCTGGGTAATGCGTGTTGCCATCTCGAACGAGCAAGCAACCCTTATCCACGCGCAGCAAAAGACCGTGGCCGGTTAATACGAGCGGCGTCGCTTCACGTTCGCGAACGCGACGGGGGAATTTGGGCTCAGATTCTGCTATCCAGAATGCACAGCGATCGCCGTACGGTGAGTAGGCTTCGCCAGGTGAAGCGGTAACGCGCAGCATGGCTTTTTTCTATTGCTTATAAGAGATTGATTATACTAGCTTTCAGCGCTGAATCCTCGACAAATGCCTGTCTCTAAGACCGCAAAGAATTCGTTGCTAGCGCTCTGGGAATCGGGTGTGCCGCTCGATTCAGCGTCGATCGAATTCCATCCGTTCTTGGACTCCTTTGCCATTCGTGCATTGCGAACACATCCGGCCAACGATCCCGACGTTCTGGCCGACGATCCACGCTACAAGGAGCTGTGCAAGGGATGGTTGCCGGGAACGTGGGAAGCCCGCCAGAAGAAGTTGGCGACTACCACCAAGAGCGGGCGCGTTCACCTGTTGGGCGAAATCTACGCCGGGAACCTAGCGGCAATTGGCTTCCGGACACGCGCCGACGGCTCTGATGAGCTGGTCCGCGTTCCGCGTCAGTACTTCTTCTTCGATGAGGCCGGAGAACGCGAACAGCGACCTGATATTCACTGGGGCAAAGGTGAGCTGACGGCCGGCGTGACTTCGTACTTTGACATTCGTATCGTTCGCGCTCCAGTTGAAGTCGAACAGCCGACAGCTCCGGCAAGTGCGGCAAAGGCCGCTCGCGCCGAAAGGCGAAGCGAGGTCACGCGGCCAAAGAGCAAGGCCAATAATCACCCCGAACCCAGTCGTCGCAAAAATGTGCGCGGCAGGCGTAAAACCAGACACGACGTCGTTCGAGCTTTCCGCAAGTTGTGGAGGACAAAGCCAACGTTTCGAACGCTGCGTGTGAAAGAAATGGTCCCCGAGGTTCGCGCTGAGATCCTCGGCGAGAACGCTCGACACGAAGAGAGGAGCGGTTACCGGTCCTCAAGCATGGCGAAGACTATCGGTCACGAATTGAGCGCGATACGCAAGCGGAAATTTCGGAATAAACCGAAAAAACCCCGGCCCAATTAGTTTCTTCGCTTTAATTCCGTTGAGATCGTTCTGATCTCGGGCTGAAGTGAGCGGCACCTTCGATGCAAAAGGTGATGGCTCATCATGGGTCGACACAAGCGGAAGCTCAGACCGCAAAAGCGGGCCACGCGTAATACGACGCGTGCGCCATCCAAGCGGAAGGCGCGAGCGCACCCAAAGAAGCGCAAGCGTTCGACCCCTCCACCTCAAAGGGTTGGCATTCGTATAAACAAGCCCACGCGCGCCAAAAAGCGTCTTCATTCGGACCCTCGAATCGAGATCGCAGTCCGGGAGATGAACCGCGGTCGTTCGCTGACCGCTGCGGCGCGCGCTATTGGTTTCCCACCCACGAACCTGCAAGCACAACTGCGCGGGCTGGGACTCTTGAAACGGAAAGGGAAGCGCTGGGTCTTCAAAGACGATCGCTCCCGAAAGGTCGTGATCACAACGGGCGGTCGGTCGCGGACGGTAACCGTGCGCGGTTTCGACGAGGCGAGTATTGCGAGCGCATACCAGCAGGCCGCCAAGCAGTTCCTTAGCACTAATCAGCTGCGGTTCCTTCAGCCCTTTAAGGGTCGGACCGTGCAGGCGGCAAACGGCCGCCGCTATCCCCTGGAAACCGATCCCAACACACTGCATCGCCTCGCCGCGATGGACTCCCCACCCTTTCACGAGATCTACGAGATCACTTCCACCAACTAACAGGAGAGCAAGGCCATGGCAAAGATGCATCTGGACCATGAAGACCGCAAGGAGCGGCACTATCGTCGCTTGGGGACACGACACCCGGTTTGTCACACTTGTGGTAGGCGCGACCCGGAGCATCCGGAGATATACGACCTGCACCATGTCGCCGGGAAGAACCACCACGACGACGTGTTTATTGAGTGCTCGAACTGCCATCGAAAGCTAACGGACCAGCAGAAGGATCACGTGCCGCCCGGTGCCTCGCAGCCGATCGGGATGCTGGCAACGATTGGGCATTACCTGCTCGGGCTCGCCGACATGCTCGCAATGATCGTCGAAGCGCTTCGGAAATTCGGCAAATGGCTTCTCTGCGAAGCGAGCCGAACCGCCACAGCGTGACGCATCGTTTCGAAACCCGGATCGCGGTCCGCGTCTACAGCGAGCGGGCGCGTCGAAAGCGCTTCGGCGCTCGCCGGCCGAGAAGCGCTATCGAAGCATCGCCGTGGACACTCGTTTTCGATACAGAGACTACGGTTGATGCCGCTCAACAGTTGCGGGTTGGGTTCTTTCAAGTTCGGCGTGGTCAGGTACTCGAACGAGAAGGAGCCTTCTTCGATGCAGCGGCGATCACAAGACGTGAAGCAGCCGCGCTGGGAGACTATTGCCGGTCGAATGAGCTTGAGCTGATTACGGTGGCGGAGTTCCGCAAAGCCATTTTCTTGAAATACGGTTACCGGCGACATTCGCCGATCGTCGGGTTCAACCTCCCCTTCGACATTTCCCGCATAGCACTGGGGCATTGTTCGGCCCGGGGCAGAATGCGCGGTGGATTTAGCTTCGATCTGACCGGCGAGGGTGATGATCCTCGTCTGCGGGTCAAGCATATAAGTCGTCACGCCGCGCTGATCGATTTTGGGATGCCCGATCAACATGAGACACCGCGCGGATGGCGGAAACACAAGAGGCGCGTGCCGCCCTACCGAGGGCGCTTCGTTGACATCGGGACGCTCGCATCCGCAATTTTAAGCCACAGTTCCTCTCTGCAAGCGCTGGCCGTCCACCTCGGCACTCCGACCCGAAAGCACGAAACGGACGAGCACGGGAAGATCACACCGACGTATCTCGACTACGCGCGGGCGGATGTTCAGGTGACCTGGGAGTGCTTCTGCGAACTCAAAAAGCGATACGACGAGCATGGATTCCGCAAGGGCGCAGACCAGATGCGTAGCGAAGCCAGTGTCGGCAAAGCCTACCTTGAGCAGATGGGCATCGAGCCGCTACGCGTATGCGTGCCTCGGTTTCCGCGGACGCGGTTTGGCCAGATCTTCTGTGCCTACTATGGAGGCCGTGCCGAAGTGCGCAACCGCCGGGTAGTCTGTGAGGTTCTCTACTGCGATTTCAAGTCGATGTACCCGACCGTCAATAGTCTGATGGGCCTCTGGCGGTTCGTCATCGCTCGCGGCATGAAAGTGCAAGGTACGACGAGCACAACGCGTGCGTTTCTCAACACCATCACGCTCGAAGATCTCCAGAGTCCGGCGACATGGAAGAAGCTCTGCACGCTCGTCCGGCTGAAACCTCAGGAGGACTTACTGCCGGTACGCGCTAAGTATGACCGCCAAACGCATACGATTGGTCTCAACTACCTAACAACGTCCGAACCAGTCTGGTACACGCTCGCCGACTGCATCGTTTCCAAGCTCCTGACGGGACGTGCCCCGCGCATTGAAGAGGCGCTGACGTATCTACCCGGACCGCCTCAGGAAGGGATGTCGTCGACGAGGATCCTTGGCCGGAAGGACTTTGCGATCGATCCGGCGAACGATGACTTCTTTGCTCGGCTGGTCCACCTACGTGATGAAGCGAAGGCTAAGCGGAATCCAGCGGAGAAAGCGCTCAAGATCATCGCCAACTCTACGAGCTACGGCATTTTCATCGAGGTTGATCGAGACAACGCGTCGCACGCGGAACCGCTCAACGTTTTCGGGCCGAATGGCGAACGGGTGACGCTCTACAAGAAGGGCATAGAGGATCCAGGTCAGTACTTCAATCCGTTGCTCGGCGTGCTCATCACCGGAGCTGCGCGATTGATGCTCGGAATCGCCGAGAAGAGGACCTTAGATCTCTGGCTAGATTGGGCCTTCTGCGATACCGATTCGCTGGCAATCGTCAGGCCGACGCGGATGCCGCGGAAGGCATTCCACAAGCGGGCGGGCGAGGTCATCAACTGGTTCACGCCACTCAGCCCCTACCCGAAACGGGGGCCGATCTTGAAGGTGGAGGATCTGAACTGCGGGATCGGCTCCGACAAGCGGGAGCCGCTTTATTGCTTTGCGATTTCGGCCAAGCGGCACGCGCTGTTCAATCTTGGTAGGGACAACCGACCCGTACTGCGCAAGGTATCGGCTCATGGGTTAGGGCACCTCGTCCCCCCATATGCAAACTCCGTGCGGTCACCCGGGATTCCAGCGCCGAGTGTTCCGCTCGCAGACCTGAAAGTGAGACGGTGGCAGCATGACCTTTGGTACAAGATCGTTGAAGGAGCGCTCGCCGGACAGCCGGAAAACGTGTCTCTCGATTGGCATCCAGCGTTCGAGAATCCAGCCGCCATTCGCTATACCGCGTCGAGCCCTCCGTTATTGAATTGGATGGCTCCGTGGAACGCGGATAGGCCATACAACGAACAGATGCGACCCTTTGGGTTCCTGCTCGGCTTCATGCCTCGAATAGGGCCAATTTCGGAGACGTTGGTTGATAGCCCAAGACGAGGGCGACCAGCCACAACTGAAATGCTAGCCCCTATCGCGCCCTATGACAGCGATCCAGCGGGGGCGTTATCGAAGGTCTTCAATCGTCTGACAGACAAACCCGTCCGTCCGGAACAACTCAAGACCTACGCCGAGGTTCTTGGGCAGTACCACCTGAGCCCGGAGCATAAGTTTGCAAACGGCGATTATTTCGATCGAGGTCGGACAGAGCGGCGGCACGTTGTCGCGACAGGATTCACCTGGATTGGCAAGGAGGCCAATCAGGTCGGTGAAAGCGGAGAAGCCGATCCCATTTGGTCGGCCGTAGAGGAATTCTCCTGTTCCTCAGCAGCCGCAAAGGCTACACATGACGCGTGAGGGCTTGCAGACCATCAGTACCCCTCCGGCCCGACCGAGCACGCGCCCGGCCGGAGTCACCCGAAGCGGTCACAGCAAAGAAGTCCCTCGAATCGAGGGGCAGCCTCGTAGGCGGGGGCTGACGCTACGCATCGGCACTTGCCTACGGAACCGCGACAGATGGCGGTCGAAACTCAAAGGTTGACCCAAAAGGCCGCTGCTTCAGGGGTTACGGATCGTGGCGTCTCTGCACGTTCTGCTCGTTGACGACTCAGTGTTACTTGCCGAAAAGTTCGGAGATCTGATCCGGCGACTACCCCATGTAGACTTGTTTGGCACAGCAGATACCGAGGCTGAGGCAATTCTGGAATCAGTAATTACGAAGCAGACTGGGAGGTTGTGAGGATGAATGGCAAAAGCATACTGAGCGTTGCCGCCGCGGTTGCCGTTCTCGCGATTGTGAGCGGCGTGGCCATCTCCGCGCAGGACAAGTACACACTGAAATTACCGGATGGAATACCTTTCTCGGACTGGAAGGGTTACGAGGACTGGCAGCTTATCTCGACCTCGAAGACCGACGACCGGATGAAAGTGATCCTGGGCAATCCCACAATTATTGCTGCTTTCAAGTCCGGTATTCCGGGCAACGGCAAGCCGTTCCCTGAAGGCTCCAAGATCGCAAAGGTCCAGTGGAAACCAAAGAAGAGCACGGACGCCCCGTTTGTCGTAGACGTGCCGGAGCCGGCGTCGGCCACTTATACGGCCGACAAAGCCGGCACCCCCAGTTGCGGGCAGGTTTGTCATGTGAAAGTGAAGGCAAAGGATTACGTCTTCCACCCGTATCAGAAACGGTGAGACCTCTACCGCATCCAACACAGCGTCGGATTCTAATGAGCACCACTATAGGACGGTGAAGCGATGTTGGGGTATGCGAAAGACATTAAATCCTTGTTCCGCAGCAGTGATGTTGACGCCATGAAACGTCAGGGCCTGGATCTTGGGGCATACAAAGATGTCCGTGCTCGAGCCGACGACATTCTGAGTCGATTGCAAGACGGATCGATGCCGTGTGACGGTCAGTGGCCACAGAAATCAATTGATAAGTTCAAGCAGTGGATAGCGGACGGAAGGCATCCGTAATAGATGCTTGCTGCAGGAGAGCACTATGGCAACAACCCAATCATTTCTCGTGCCGCTGACTGGTTCTCAACAGGTGCCACCCGTTGAGACCGCTGGGACGGGGATCGCTGACCTGACCTACGATACCGAGTCGCGTGTGATCACGTGGGCCATCACTTATAGCGGATTGTCCGGGCCGGCGACTATGGCGCACTTCCACGGTCCCGCAGGGAAGGGCGAGAACGCCGGACCGCAGATCTGGCTCACCAAGCAAGGTAGTCCTGCGGAAAATCCCATCAAGGGACGCGCGACGCTTACGACGGAGCAGGCGATGGATTTCTCCGTCGGCAAATGGTACGTAAACGTGCATACACAGGCGAATCCCGGCGGAGAGATCCGCGGGCAGGTACTGCCGCCCGCGAGCTGAGCCGCGAGTCTCGCGCCGCTTCTCAATGGAGCTATCTGCAGGTAGCGGGGGCGTGAGTTGGGTTTCGAACCACGGAAGCCGCGTTTGTTGTAGACGTGCCGGATACCTTTGCAGACCTTTTCATGATGGAGAAGGACGGCAAGAGATTTCCACAGACCGGCGGATGGGGATACGCCCAGTTTGACTATGATCCGGCGTCGGCCACTTATACGGCCGCACCGTCGCGGCGGAAACCGACTCAGATCTCTCGCATAGTGTGCTCGAAGCTGTCATTCCAAGGACAGAGCGGACTGTCATACGTCCACAGTATCCCAACATGAGGAGAATCCCGATGCGGTCCATCCCTGTTCGCTGGAGTCTGTTGGGAGTGGTCCTGATCGGAATCCTCGTTTGTGTAGGTACGGGGCTGGTGCGCGCAGTCCGCGCCGGCGGCGCAGGTCATGATCACACGGTCTTCTCGGCGCAGCTGTCGAACGTACCCGGGAAGACGCTTACGGCTGTTGTGGTCGAGTACGCACCGGGGGGCAGCTCAGCAGCACACCGTCATGCCGGCAGCGTCTTCGCCTATGTACTCTCCGGACGGATTCGCTCGGAGAATTCCGCGACTGGGCCCGTGCGGGTCTATAGCGCCGGAGAGACCTTCTTCGAGCCTCCCGGTAGCACTCATCTGGTTAGTGCGAATGCGAGTGACACGGAGCCTGCGAGCCTCCTTGCTGTCTTCGTTGCAGACGACCACGCACAGTTGACTCAACCTGCACACTGAACAGGCTGGATGGCTCTCGACCGGCCCTGTTGAGTGCACCTGACTCGGTCCGAATCTCATGGAGGACACACTCATGACTATGACAATGAAAGCCAATCGCATCCACGTGTTCGGAGGTCCGGAGGTCATCCTCTTCGAGGATGTGCCGCGCCCAACGCCCGGTACGGACGAGGTTCTGGTCCGAGTTCATGCGGCAGGCGTCGGACCGTGGGATGCCTTGATACGAGTCGGGCGTAGCGCATTACCACAGCCTCTGCCGCTCACGCTGGGCGCAGATCTCGCGGGCACTGTCGAGGCGACCGGCTCGCGCGATAGCCCCTTTTCCGTGGGCGACGAAGTGTTCGGGGTTACCAATCCCCGTTTTACCGGTGCGTACGCGCAATATGCGCTCGCCTTCACTCATATGCTGGCGCACAAGCCTCGCCGCCGCGACTTCCTCGAGTCTGCCGCGGTGCCGGTGGTAGCGGTGACCGCCCGGCAGATGCTCTTTCGCGATGCGGGAGTCCACTCGGGCGACCGTGTGCTGGTTCAGGGCGCCGTCGGGAATGTGGGTGCTTATGCAGTGCAATTCGCACGTGCCGCCGGAGCGCACGTCATCGCCTCGGTTCTTCCAAGAGATAGCGACCAAGCGCGGCGGCTTGGCGCCGACGAGGTGATCTCAATTCCCAGTGAGGAGGCACAAGGCCTACGGGGTACTTTGGATACCGCGATCGACACGGTCGGGGGCAAGACCCAAAGGGACTTGTTCGTCTATGTGCGCAAGGGTGGAACCTTAATATCCTCAGTCTCCGTACCTGACGCGCAGCTCGCCCAGGAATGCGGGATCAAGGCAAAGTTCATTTTGGTAGATGTCAACACCGAGGACCTCAAGGAAGTCGCGGATCTCCTCGACGCGCAGCAGCTCGTCGTGCGCATCGGGCAGGTGCTTCCGCTAGGAGACGCTCGACAGGCTCACGAGATGCTGGAGCATCTGCGCCCGCTGCCGGCAGGCACAAGCGTGCTCAACGCAGTGGGTGACTCGTAGGGTCTTGAGGGTCGAATGACAAGCGGACTATCTCCGCTTTTGGGGAACTCTAGATGCCACTTGGGCCGACGCGCATGCGCACACCCACACACCGACGCACACACATGCCTACCTACATACACACCGTGCGCTGTTTATTTCCGCGAGAGATAGCAGTACCCCCTAACGATCATTAGGGGATAGATAGATATCCGAGAATAATCTACACGCAGTGTCGGTGCGCACCTAGTCGTGTCCTCGTTCCCTGACGCGGGCTGGTGTACCGGCGCGGGATCGTTAATGTGCGGCCGCGTTAGCCGCACGCGGCGACCCCGTTCCGATGGGCTAAGGCAGCCGCGGAACGGCAATATCCCAATGAAATAAACAAAGACAGACCCTCGCAGCCCACGCGACGACCCTTGAAGGTGAAAGGTCCGCTCACGGGCCATGAGCTGCCGTTCCAGGTGGCCTGTCAATTTTCTACGAAGCTGCCGTCGCGGGCTCACTCCGGAAACTTCAGCGCCCGCATCACCGCCTGGAAGCGCGGCTCCTTGCGCAGCGGGTCCATCGCTGGGTCCGTCTTCAGGGTCTCCAGACCGGCGTCACGCGCGCGGTACGCGGTCTCCAGGCACTCCAGCGCTTTGCCGCTATTCCCCCAGCCCGCGTAAACAACGGCGTATAAGTAACTTTGCGCATCACCATTCTCGGCTTGGGTCTTGGTGAGCATCGCCTGCGAGGCTGCACGGCGTCCAAGCTTCTCGTAGACGAGCGCTAGGCAGATCTGGCTGGCCAAGAAGTCGGGCTTCGCTTCGCACGACGAGCGCGCGTTTTGGAGATCTCCGAGCCAGTAGTACGCGATGCCGCGCCACGCGTGACCCCAAGTGGAGGCAGGGTCCAGAGTGATGGCCTCCTGAAAGGCCGTCAACGCGTCATCATAGCGATGGGCGTAGACTAGCGCGATGCCGAGATGGATGCGGATCCATGGATTTAGGGGATCCAGCACTGCAGCACGACGGGCAGCGGCGATTCCGGCCTCGGCACGACCCATATATACCGCAAACTCGCCGTAGTCCCGCAACACTCGGGCACTCCCGGGCGCGAGTGCCAGCGCACGTTCGTACTCCCTGGCTGCTTGCGCGAACTCAAACGAGTGCTCAAATAGTTGCGCTAACGCAAGACGCCCCTCGGCAAGCTCCGGCGCAAGCGCGATGGCGCGGCGCGCATCGGCTTGCGCCTCGTCAAGCTCTTCACGCATTCCCTGTCCTGTGATCCAACCAGAGTGGGCGCTGAGCGTGAGCGATCGGTTCGCGAAGGCGAGCGCGTAGTTGGGATCGGCTCGAATCGCGTCCGAATAGGCTTCGATTGCTACGGATTGATCACGCGGTCCTCTCTCATGGTACAAACTGTCCTTGGCCCTGAGGTACGCATCAAGCGCCGTCGGATTGCGTGTTCCACCCGATTCGATCCTCGCCGCGGCGTCGCCCAGCAGTGTGACCTT
>Ga0306925_10007572_pt1 | contig 10217 bp, 13 predicted proteins | sample flu12Cox44000176_FD_203755 | JGI IMG/M metagenome (GOLD analysis project Ga0306925, IMG submission 203755) | Lab enrichment of tropical soil microbial communities from Luquillo Experimental Forest, Puerto Rico - flux8day.12C.oxic.44.000.176 (v2)... | ecosystem: Environmental > Terrestrial >... | reverse complement strand
AGGACCGAGTGGAACCCCTTTAGCGAAGAGCGGATGCGCGACGACGGGCGGTTACAGGCGCCGCGGTTCTATGCCGAAGGCTGGGCGAAGCTGCGGGATGATGACGCCGCGTAGGAGCTGCGCCGGGCGCAATTAACCATCATTAAAACGAATCCGGCGCAGGTTAAGACTCGTTAGGGATTTGGCCCTCTAGACTGTTTGCGTCCGGGGGATCGGGGCCAGTTGACGGCGATCCCTCTCGTCGGAAGGTTCTCGTGGGGTAGGCGGCGTAGGCTGTCCTAGTGGTGGGGTCAAATATGAGTCGTGTCATTGCCGTGATCGCATGCGGCTTCACCCTGGCCGCGTGCTCTGTACCAATGCCGAGCTTGAACTTTTTCGGCTCGTCACCGTCGACGGAGACCACAGGGACGGTCTCCAGGACGGAGGCCGTCCGGTTCGAATCGAAGCCTCCGGGAGCCGAGGTCAAGATTTCGGGGGTGACCTGTCGGACGCCGTGTGAACTCAGCGTCCAGGTGGCACCTGAGATTTCGGCGACGTTTGCGCTCCGCGGTTATCAGCCGCAGACCATCTCCGTGCGCCAGGAGCCAAACTCGTCCAAGTTGGCGCCGAACCCAGTCTTCGTGGAGTTGCGCGCAGCTTCGGCGGGCGCAGGGAAGAAGCACCTCAAGAAGAAACCTCCCGCAGTGGCCGCCCGAGCCAATTCGTCCATCGCATCGGCGGCCCCGACCACGCCGCCCCCCGCGTCTGCGGCCGCTCCGGCATCTTCGCCCGCGCCTGACGTAGCCGTCTCCGCCACCAATTATCCTTGGCCGAATCCACCCTCGACCAAGTAAGCCGAGCTACTCGCCAAATCCGGCGGAGGTTAAGACTTCGTTAAAGGATTGCCCTCTAGGCTACTCGCGTTCGGGGGGGATCGGGACCAGCGCAGGGAAATCGATCGCTCGCTGGACGCCACTCTGAACACGCCCCGGTTGCTTACCCCTTCCGGGGCGTTTTTTTCACCAGACCGGTTCGAGCGCGGGAGTCGGCAGAAATGACTCGCCCGCGGCGACATAGTAAGCGGGTGCCCGACGCGTGTCGGCGCTGCTCATAACGACACTTGCGCAGAAGACCGCGGCCGAAGCCAGGATCGCGGCAGCGATATAGAATTTGCGCATATAAGCCTCCCGAAAATTGCGAGTAGAAGGCTACCGTTGCTAGGCGCGATTCGTTGTCATCTGGATCACAGTGCAGACTGACAGGGGCATCGCAGTGTGATCTAGCGCACAACTTTCGGTGCGATTGGCCGCTAGGTTGTTTGCGTTCGAGCGGATAGCGGACAGCAGGATCCACTCCGAATACGCCCCGGTTGCAGCCCTTCCGGGGCGTTTCATTTTCATCACACACCGGTCGCTGTGGCGGAGTGTACAAAGGGGGAGTGTCCAACCGTGCTGGCGGTAAATGCTGCCCCCCGCCGCAGAGTGTCGTCGACGGCTGTATTGGCCTTCAAGGCAGAGTCGATCGCCAATCTAAGTTTCGAAAAATCCTGAGTGACGGTGTCTTTCACTCCTTCGCCTGCGTTGGCCTTTTCTAATTCATCGATCAACGCTTTGGCGTCGGCGTACCTGTCTTTTGCGATTCTATTCTCTTCCGCAGCCAGCTTGAGCATAGCCTCCAATTTTTCGATTTTGCCGTCATAGCGCCACTGGTACGCCCACCGAATTACCGACCAGATCGCTATAGCGGCAGCGACCAGCGTGAGGAAAAAGGGAATCGGCGCATTCAAGGCAAAGCCCAATTGATCTTGCACGGTTGGCATGGCCGGAACTCCTGTTCGGTAGTGGGTGAGGGACACGCCTTCCAGAAGGCCCCGCCAAGCCACAGAAACCGGGGCTGTTCGCGACCGGTGGCGACTACTGACCGGTTTGACGAGGACCCAGCATGTCATTTTCTAACCGGTTGAGTCGCTGACGCATTTCTTTACCGGTCCTGAAAAATGGTAGTGCCTTTGCAGGGACGGGCACGGCTGCGCCTGTTTTAGGATTGCGTCCGTTGCGTTCTTTGCGCCGTCTAGCGGTAAATACCCCGAAGCCTCGCAGCTCTACACGGCCTCCCTGACGGAGAGCGTCGATGATCTCCTCAAGGATGGCATTGACGACCTTCTCGATATCTCGTTCGTAGAGATGCGGACAGAGAACCATGAGGTGCTTTACTAGATCGGACTTGAGCATGGCGTACCCCCGGCAAGGTGACAGTCATTGGACCCAACCTTGGACCCAAACGCAACATAACGGAGCACAACGGGCTGCCACGGCAGGGGATGACGGAGGGGCGGGAAGGCCTGAAATACCTAACGCAACGTTATGCGACCGCACGCACTGCGACGATGGCGGCACAATAAAAGGACAGGTTCTCGCCGCCGGCTTATTTCAAACGCGCGAAACTGGCCGAAAGATGGTTGCGCGTTACCTACAGGGCGTTGATTGGAAAGGATTTTCAAGCCCGCCCGCGGGTCGGCAGCGCCTTTTATGACGAATTTATCGAGACCGAGCCGGTTATTCGTGCGTTACGCCGCCATTCCGGCCTTCGCAGCCGCGCCCGTCGCGAGATACCAGTCGAGAATCTGCGCGCCCGTCCAGTACAGCACGCCCTCGAAGCGTCGCGCATGATCGTAGACCGCTTCCAGGTATTTGATGCGGTGCGGCTGTCCGCTGATATAGGGATGGATCGCAATGGCCATGATCTTGGCGCGATTTTTTCCCTCGGCATAAAGCCGATCGAACTGGTCGATTGCGCGTCTTGCGAGATATTCGCTTTCGTGGTGCTGCACGATCATCATCCCGATGTCGTTGATCTCCACCGTGTAGGGCAAGGTCACCAGCGGGCCGCGCGCGGTCGCGATCACCGTGGGCTCATCGTCATAGACCCAGTCGCCGATATATTTCACGCCGGCGCCGGCCAGCAGTTCCGGGGTTTCCAGTGTCTGAGTGAGACCCGGGCCGAGCCAGCCCACAGGACGCCTGCCGCTGAAGCGATCGAGGATGTCGAGCGAGCGCGTGATCATTGCGGCCTGGTCCTCGATCTTGTGAATCGGCATCTGATCGTAGCCGTGGCCCATGAACTCCCAGTTGAGCCGCTTTGCTTCCTGAGCGACGCGGGCGTAGTCCTCGCAGGTACGGGCATTGACGGCGAGCGTCGGGGTGATGCCGAGCCGCTCGTAAAGCTCGAAGAAACGCCAGGCGCCCACCCGCATGCCGTATTCGTGCCAGCTCCAGTGCGGCACGTCGGGAAGCAGCGACACGCCGGTCGGGGCGGGAAGAACCTGGCGGGGCATCGGTCGTCCGATGTCCCAGACCTCATAGTTGACGATGGTCCACAGCACGAGCCGCGCGCCGTCCGGCAGGTTGAGCGGCGGCCGGTCGACGATCGCCGAGAACTCGCAGCGCTCGCGCGGCAGCATGGGTGTGGTCATAAGGCGCTCCGTTGGATTGCGTCGTCTCCATCCCCGACTGGTAGGGCCCCTGCACTGAAGCCTGATGATAGGGTGGCGGCGCGCTACGATTCATAACATGATCTGCAGAGGAAAAAACGCCAGGACCGCAATCTCACACGCGCGCCTTTCCCTGCCGCTCACCATCGCGATCTTTGCGCTTGCCTTCCTGCTGCCGGCATTCCCTTGGCTTTCCGGCGTGGTGACCATCCCGTGGGATGCCAAATCGCAGTTCTTTCCCCCGGTGCAGTTTCTCGCGACCTCGATAGCGCGCGGGCAATGGCCGTGGTGGACACCCAACGTCTTTGCCGGCTGGCCGCTGATCGCCGATCCACAGTCGCTGCTGTTCTCCCCGCTGCACGTCATGTTGGCCACCGCGAGCTCCGCCGTCGGCCTGCGGGCGTTCGATGCCGTGACATTTGCGTACCTGTTCCTCGGGGGCCTCGGTGTCCTGCTGCTCTTCCACGACCGCGGCTGGCATCCCGGCGGCGCGGTGGTGGCGGCGATGGCATTTGCGTTCGGGGGCGCCGCCAGCGCCCGCATTCAGCACACCGTCGAGGTCGTGAGCCTGTGCTGGCTGCCGCTCGCGCTCTGGCTCGTTGCGCGCGCGCTGGAGCGCCCGTCCTGGCGCGCGGGTGTGGGCGCGGGCCTCGTGTGCGCCATGCTGGCGCTCGGCCGCGATCAGGTCGCGCTGCTGTCGCTCTACGTTGTTGCCGGCTTTGTTTTGACTCACTGGATCGGTGCCGAGCATGGGCCAAACCAAAAACCAGTCCGGATCCGCGCGCGCTGGCTGGCGCTGGGCGCGGCCGCGGTCACCGCCGCAGCCGTTGCCGGATTCCCTGTCCTTGCATCCGCACTCCTCGCCGCGCACTCGAACCGGCCGGTGATCGGCTACGATTCGGCAGCGGCGGGCTCGCTGCACCCCGTGCATCTTCTCCAGCTCGTGTTCGCCGATCTCTACGGCGCCATGAATGACAACCACTGGGCGCCGCAAAGCGACAGCTGGGATGCCGCCTGGGGCTCGCCCGGGCTTTATCTCTCCCAGAACATGGGTCTTCTCTATGCCGGCGCGCTCACCATTGCGGTGGTGCTGGCATTCGGCCTCATCCGCGGTCTCGCCTGGACGCGCGAGATCAGGTTCTTCAGCATCGCCGCGCTGCTGGTTCTGCTCTATTGCCTCGGCGGCTACACGCCGGCTTTCTATCTGATGTACGAGCTGCTGCCGGGAGTTGCGCTCTATCGCCGGCCGGCGGATGCGACTTTCGTGCTGGTCGCGCTCCTCGCAGTGATCGCCGGCTACCTCGTGCACCTCTGGCTCACGGGCACCGTTGCGCCTGCTGCACGGCGCCAGCGCGCGGCCGAGATCGCGACCGCGATTGCGCTGACCACCGCCGCGCTTTGGCTGGCGCATTCCGTTGTCGGTGTCTCCGCCGCATTCAGTCCGGTCTTGACCGCGGTTGTGCTCACGGGCGCCGCGATTATGGTGCTTGCCGCAACGCGCACGCTCAATGTTCGCTCGCCGCTTGCTGCGACCGCAGTGATCGCGGCGTTCATGGCCGCGGATCTCGCCTGGAACAATGCCCCGCATGTCTCGACCGGCCTTGCGCCGCAGCGCTACGACGCATTGCGGCAGGGTACCGGCAATGAGACCGTGCGGCTCATCAGGGCGCGCCTCGCCGCCGCGGCCGCGCCGGACCGGCGCGATCGCGTGGAGCTGATCGGTATCGGCTATCACTGGCCGAACCTTCCGCTCGCGCAGGACTTCGATCACGTGTTGGGCCACAATCCCTTGCGGCTCGCCGATTTCGAGGAAGCGACGCACGCCGGCGACACTGTCGCGCTGCCCTGGCAGCGTACGTTCTCACCGCTTTATCCATCCTACCGTTCGACCTTTGCCGACCTTCTCGGCGTGCGCCTGATCGCGGCCGGCGTGCCGGTTGAGGAAATCGATTCTTCGCTCAAGCCGGGAGACCTCAGCTTCATCGCGCGCACCGCGGACGCCTATGTCTATGAGAACCCGCGCGCGCTGCCGCGGGTGATGCTGGTGACCGACTGGCGGCTTGCCGATTTCGACGCGCTCACGCGCGACGGTTGGCCTGGCGTCGATCCGCGCCGCACCGTGCTGCTGCAGCACGCGCCCGTGGGGCTTGCGTCCGGCATGACTTCCGGCGCCGGCGGCTCCGCCCGCCTGCTGCGCTACGCCAGCACCGAGGTGACCGTCGCGGTCGATGCTCCCGCAGGCGGCATCCTTGTCCTCACCGATGTCTGGCATCCCTGGTGGCGCGCCAGCGTCGACGGCACGCAGGCACAGATACACAAGGCCGACGTGATCTTCCGCGCCGTTGTTGTGCCGCCCGGTCGGCACGTCGTGCGCTTTTCCTTTCATCCCGTCGCCGGCGCGCTGGCCGAGCTGGCGGGGAAGCTGAGCGGTCAAGCTTGGTGATTATCGAGGGCAACCATCTGCGCACTCAGGCATGTGAAAGAGGCCTGAGGCGAATTCGCCCGGGCTCGATCACAACCAGATTGCCCGGGAGCTTGTCCGCGTGGGAGCGGATGACTTCGGCCACAGCTTCAGCCTCCGCTGCGTTCGAAACGCGATCCAGTTCGAGCAGGATCAAGCCGCGGACCCCAAGGCGCTGGCGAATAACCAGCTCGCCGAAATCGCGATCCTCCGTAATCAGAATCGAGCCTTCGGCATCCGCCAGTTCGAGGACAACGCTGTCAGGTGCGCCCGACCTCGTTTCGCCGATCGATATGACGTCGAAGCCATCCGCTCGTAACCGCTCGATAACGCGACGGGAGACGCTCTCATCCGCCAGAAAGCGCATCACTCGGCGGCGAGAACCGTCTCATGTTGCATGTAGTCGGCCGCAAACGCCAGCGCTGCCCGCACGTCGTCCTCGGTCAATTTTGGATATGCTTCGAGCAGATCCGCGAATGAGCGGCCGGCGCCCAGCTTGCGCAAGATGAGTTCGACCGTGATGCGCGTATCTTTGATGCATGGCTTGCCCATCATGACGGCAGGATCGATGGAGATGCGAGCGTGTGTCATGCGCTTTCCGCTTTGGTTTTCCGTCTTAGCCGCAGCCGAATGATAGCCGAGAACTCTGGCTGCGACAAATTTGGCCAGCGATAACTCTGTTCCAGACTTTCGAACAGGATCGGACGTGCCCGTTGACCCTCCTTGACCCGCTGCGACGTCCCGCAAGATAATAAAGGTGAGAGGAGAGCACGCGATGACGGGCGCCACCGAGCACGAGGCCGAGATGCTCGACAGCAGGAAGAGGATGATCAGCGGCACCTACCTGCGCAACGCGTGGTATGTCGCCGCGTGGTCGCACGACCTCGCCGAGGGAAAATTGCTGGCGCGCACCATCCTCAAGGAGCCGGTCGTTCTCTATCGCAAGTCGGATGGCACCGTCGTCGCGCTGGGGGACCGCTGCCCGCACCGCTTCGCTCCCCTGCACATGGGAAAGATCGTCCACGGCGATCGCGTCCAGTGCCCCTATCACGGGCTCGAGTTCGATCAGACCGGCGCCTGCGTGCTCAACCCGCACGGCACGCGAAACATTCCTTCGCGCGCGCGCGTGCGCAGCTATCCGGCGACCGAGAAGCACAAGGCGATCTGGATCTGGATGGGAGATGAGGCGGCCGACCCCGCCAGGGTTCCGGATTTCAGCGTGCTCGACAACGTGCCCGAGCGGCATGCAACCAAGCGCGACCGCATCACCATCCGCGCCAACTATGAGCTGATCATCGATAATCTGCTCGATCTGAGCCATACCTCATATCTGCATGACGGAATTCTCGGCAATGCGGATACGGTCGAGTCGGAGATCAGCGTCGAGCAGGACGGCGATGACGTGATCGTGGGGCGCCATGCCGGCAACGCGGCGGCGCCGGGCTTGTTCGCCATCCTGATGCCCTCGACGCCTCCCCGCGTCGACAAGTTCACCCGCATGCGCTGGATGCCTCCCAGCAATCTGCGGCTGGTGACCGGCATCTGCATGCCGGGCGCGGTGCCGGAAAGCGGGACCGGCTATCATGCCATCCACATGCTCACGCCGGAAAGCGACGCGACCACCCACTACTTCTTCACCGCCGTCCGCTTCAACGTGCTCACCGCCGATGATGCGCTCAACGCGCAGATCCAGGACAAGATATCGACCACCCGGCGCTTCGCATTCGAGGAGCAGGACGCACCCGTCATCGAGGCGCAGCAGCAGCTGATCGATGCTTCGCTCACGCCGGTCGATCCCGTCATTCTCGCAATCGACGTGGGACCCGTGCGCTACAAGCAGATCCTGCGCAGGCTGATTGCCGCCGAGCAGGCGCGTTAGCTGCTTTCATGCAACCTCCCCGCCGTCGATTTCTGCAATGGGCGAGCGCCGCAGTTGCGCTGTGCGCGCTCATGCGACGCTCGGCTTCGAGCCCGTGGTCAGCACGCCCGACGCGTTCTCAGGCCAGATCAAGGAAGAGATCGAGACTTGGGGCAACGTGATCCGCGCCGCCCATATCAAGGGGCAATGACCCGCTTGGCGTTTTGCATGTCGAGAAGCAGTGCCGAACACCGCACCTGTTGCGTGGTCGTCGCTTGCTGCTTCCTGGTGTCGCTTGCGACATCACCCGCGTCGGCACAGGACTATCCGTCCCGCACGGTCAGAATCATCGTGCCCTTCGGCGCCGGCGGTCCGACCGACGTCTTTACCCGCGCAATCGCAGAGGAGCTGCGCGCGAGCCTCAACCAGCCGTTCGTCATGGAGAACCGGCCGGGCGCCGGCACCATCATCGGCTCGGAAGCAGCGGCGAAATCTCCGCCCGACGGCTACGCGCTGCTCATGGTGTCCGCAACGCAGACCACGACGGAGACGCTTGCGCCCAACAAGCCGTTCAAGCTGATGCGCGACTTCGTCCCGGTGGCGGGGCTCATCAATTCCGAGCTGGTGATGGTGGTGCACCCATCCGTGCCCGCCAACAACGTGAAGGAGTTCATTGCGCTCGCGAAATCAAGGCCGGGGGCGCTCAATTACGCCTCCTCCGGCGTGGGCTCGAACTATCACATGGCGGGTGAGCTGTTCAAAAATCTGACCGGGACCGACATCGTGCACGTTCCCTACAAGGGCAGCACCGGCGCGCGCAACGACATCATCAGCGGCCAGGTGCAGATGATGTTCGATTCGGTGCCGACCATGGCGCAGATGATCCAGGCCGGAAGGGTCAGGGCGCTCGCCACCAGCGGCCGCACGAGATCGGCGATCCTGCCGGACGTGCCCACGCTGTCGGAAGCCGGGGTTGCGGGATACGAGGCAACACTCTGGGTGGGCGTGATGGCGCCAGCGGGGACGCCGCAATCCGTCGTCGATCTCCTCAACAAGGCGATCAACGAGATACTGGCGCGGCCTGAGGTGAAAGCTGCGTGGGAGAAGCAAGGTGCGGAGCCGCTGGTGATGACGCCGGGCGAATTCGGCGCGCATGTACAGTCCGAGATCGAGAAATGGGCGCGCATCATCAACGCGAATGCCATCAAGGGAGAGTGAGAAATGAACAAGCCGCTGCGCATCACGGGCACCGAGCATTGGACGACCAAGGACGGCGGCGTGAAGCTCTTCCTGTGGAACAAGCATGCGGGCGATCCTTCCGGACCGGCGGGGCGGATTCTGCTGGTGCACGGATCGTCCATGGCCTCGCAGCCGACCTTCGACCTGCACGTGCCGGGGCGACCCGATTCCTCGGTGATGGATTACTTCGCCGCGCGCGGATACGACACCTGGTGCGTCGACATGGAGGGCTATGGCCGCTCCACCAAGGATCGCGACAACAACGCGCCGATTGCGTACGGCGCCGACGACTGCTTCGCGGCCGCAAGCTACATCGACAAGCTGCGCGGCAAGCGCGCGCTTCTCCTTTATGGAATTTCATCGGGCGCGCTGCGCGCGGCGCTGTTTGCGCAGCGTCATCCGGAGATGGTGGCGCGGCTCGCGCTCGATGCCATGGTGTGGACCGGTGAAGGCTCGCCTACGCTGGCCGAGCGAAAAAAGCGCCTGCCCGAGTTTCGGGCCAGGAACCGCCGCCCGATCGATCGCAAGTTCGTGCGCTCGATCTTCGAGCGCGACCATCCCGGCACCGCCGACGACGCGGTGATCGAGGCCTTCGCCGATGCCATCCTCAAGCTCGACGACTCGGTGCCTACCGGTACTTACGTCGACATGTGCGCAAACCTGCCGGTCTGCGATCCGCAGAAGATCACGGTGCCTACCCTGATCATGCGCGGCGAGTACGACGGGATCGCAAGCCTGCCGGATCTGCTGAAATTCTTCGAGAAGCTGCCGAACCCCGACAAGCAGTTTGCGGTCATGCCGGGGATCGCGCACGCGTCCTTTCATCAGAAGAACTACGCTATCTGCTACCACCTGCTCGCGAGCTTCTTTGCGCAGCCGGAGCCGGTCTATCGCGGCAGCCACTGAGCCGTCGAGCCGGTGCCTCCATGCCCGGCGTGCGTGCAACAGCTTCAATAATGTTTGCGAATTATTATACCGCCAGAGCAGGCATTTTGCAGAACAAGCCCAAGGTTCTCTTGCAGCTTCTGTTCTACACTGCGACTTTCTGGAGGAATCCTTCCACATCCGCCATCTGGCTCCTCGCCCGCCTTCGCCCCCCTTCATAAACCACCCATTCTAAGCCATCTTTTCAACCTATCACCCTCTGTACCCCTTCGTCGGCCTTCGTTATAATACTCACGTTTCGGCGT
>Ga0306925_10007569_pt1 | contig 10219 bp, 11 predicted proteins | sample flu12Cox44000176_FD_203755 | JGI IMG/M metagenome (GOLD analysis project Ga0306925, IMG submission 203755) | Lab enrichment of tropical soil microbial communities from Luquillo Experimental Forest, Puerto Rico - flux8day.12C.oxic.44.000.176 (v2)... | ecosystem: Environmental > Terrestrial >... | reverse complement strand
GGTGTCTTAGCAGCGGGGCGTTTGATCGGTGCTGGTTCTTCCTCTTCCTCAACTGGAGGCTTGCGAGTCTTGACGGCCATGTTCTCTCCTTGTATCATGCGAATGAGTGCTGGTAGGGTGAGAGTCACCACCCTGAACGGACCCGATCCTGGCACGACCTCAGTATAACCGCTATTGATTATCTTTGCAAACCCGTTATTTTAGCGATTCGACGTATTCATCTATCTTATCGTTCAAGGTAGTTTCAAGTGCTTCGAAAAGTCTGTCTTGGGCCTGCTTGACAGACTCTCCCGGTCTAAGCGCTGTTTCGCCGCCCAAGTCCAACTTTACGTAATTCCGTTCTTGAACCTGGATTGTCATGCCGATGTTCACGCTGATCCGGTCGCCCGAGTCTAACAAGCGCTTCTGTTTGGGTTTGGTTGTGATTACCATGCAGCTTCACTATAAACGGTTTGCTGGTCTGGCGGATAGCAATGGATTCATATTCCTCAATGGTCAGCACCTTTCCTTTGAGCAACTTGAGGAGAGCATCCTCATCTACCTCTTCGACTACACGTTTCTTGATTACTGTTGACTCTTCAATCCTGTGCCGACGAAGAAGTCTACGTAATCCATCGAGCTGATAGTTTACTCGGGTAGCCTGGCGCTTTTGCCACGTAGCGCCATCGTCCGTAGTAATGCTCTTTATGTTCTTCAGCTCGAGATAGTGTACTACCATCTCGCGATATTTGGTCATCAGACCTGTGTACTTCTGGACCAGAGCTTGGTACTTGTCTACCAGGCCGATCGCCGTACCTAGATCATCTCTAGTTACTATCTTTTTCATGGCGCTCCAATAATCTTTGGAATTGGTTTTTCAACTCTCTTAGATCAGCGGTAGATAGCTCGAAGATTTCTAGTTGACTCCCCCTTGGCCCGATACTGAAGATGAAGGTATTTGATTCTGAGCCTACTTGTACGTATATGTCACATAGACGTTTGTTAGGATCCATTGGTAGCCCTGTTTATGGTGAGGTCAATTTCGCGGTAGGCTCTTCTTCTGTCTCCCCATTGGTCCCGAAGTAAGGAGACTTCATCCACGTAATCGAAGATAAGAGCATTAGCCTTTCCGTTGGCAGCACGTTGTATGCGGCCAACTTGTTGAGTAACCTTACCCTCAGCCCTAGTGGGAAATGTAAGGTGTAGTCTATCAAGTCTCGGGAAGTCAAGGCCCTCATCGGCCAATGAAGTCCCGAATAGAACTCGCACATCGCCCCTTCGAGCTGCTTCGATGGCGGCTTGCCGTTCCGCTTTTGACATTGAAACATTGCGAACGACACGACCTGCTCTGTCTTTCTTAGTACCTCCAGCGATAAGCAATGATGCTGGAATGTCCGGTGCTTTACTCCTGAGGAGTTCATGTAGGTTGAGCAGGTGGTCAATCTGTTTTGATAGGACGAGCTGGATGTGGTCTCCGCTTCTGTGCTGCCGGATGATGTTGTTGACAATCTGCTCATTCCTCCTGAGTGAGTTAGTCAAGTTCCGAATCATGGGATGCCAGCTACGCATTCCTACGTAAGGATAATCGAATCCTGTTTCTACAGGCTGTACGGCTGCCGGGATAATGTGGTGTTCAGCAATAAGATCCTTACGCTTGATCTCTGCTATTATAGGCCCACATATGGCGAAGAGCAAGCCTTCAAGTTCGTCAGTTCTTCCTGGGGTAGCTGTAGCGCCAAAGCGGAAGTAGCTGTGGAATTGATCCATCACTTCTTTGAAGCTATCTGCTGGACAGTGGTGTGCTTCATCCAAGGCTACCAGCCCGAATGTGCGTAAGAACTCACGGTCTAGCTCACGTCTTGCCAATGTCATCACGCTGGCTATGGTGATTTGTTGGATGTCGTATTTATCGCCTTGGATGATACCTGGCTCAATACCCACAAACTCTCGAATACGGTCTGCCCATTGATGCATGAGATCGTTGGTATGGCACAGTACCAACGACTTCTGGCCCAATTCACAGATAACGTATAGTAGCACGTTGGTTTTACCTCCACCGCAGGGTGCTACCAATACTCCCTGATGTCCGTGGACATCGCTAAGCATTCGTGCTGCTGCTGGCTTTTGGCTATCCCATAGCGTGATATTGTGCGGGATCTTGGGTGCATCTTCATCAAGCACTCGCTCGTCTCGAATATGCATCCTGTATCCATATCGCTGCGCCAATGCTTCTACCTCACCATAGTATTCGCGCGCGATATAGACGCTACCCCCTACTTCTCGCATACCGAATATCCAGGGCTGGATACCGTGTGTACTCTGTCCCTTCTGGCGAGCAGCGCGATACTCGGGATTCTCCCAACTCAACTGGTCGATCAATACATCGTGCAGTCGATCTGGTAGCTGCCCCCTTGGGATTATTAGGTTGCTAGAGATTCTAGCCCTAATGATATTGTTTGGAGACCCCTTTTGTGCCATTGGCCTTATTATAAGCATCCCAGCTTCGGTCAAGCAAATTGATTGCATCTTGAAATCAAACTGTGTTATGATTTTTCTTAGTGCAACGGTCTCGCCGCCGCCTCTACCGACACTAGCTGAATCGGACGACCAGCCGATCGCTCTAGAATCTCTCTGGGGGCTGAATGTGAGTAAAAATAACGATAATGATAAATGAGAGTAGATTAGCGGAGACTGAGGAGGCCAGTGCTCTATACACTGGCCTCCGTCGTAGCTACTTCTTCATGACTGTGGGACTGCTATACTTTGGGGGTGGCAATACCTCAAGGGATGACCTATGCCTCGTCATGAAGATTTGTTGATCAGTGCAGTAGTCCGCGGTGCAGGGGTACGCTCAGCTATCAAGTTGGGCGTAGACCGTGATTTATTCTTGCGCAGACGCCCAGAGTGGATGTTTCTGGAAGCGCATCCTGATGTAACCAAGCTGAACTTCAAAGCCAAGTTTCCAGACTTCAAAGTCTATGCGGCAGACCCGGAAGAGCTAGAGGATCTGGTAACGCAAACCAGAGCGTTTATGCTCGACTACAAACTTGGTCAGGTATTCCAGAAGTACCAACGCCAGTATGGCGATACCGAGAGTATAGAGCTCATAAGTCGTATGCAGAGCGAGCTCGGTGCCTTGATTCAGGCGTACAGTAGAGGCAATGATCTGGAGATTGTGGGTGGTTGGCGGGACGCCGCCAAGTGGGTACGTCAACGCAGGGCAGCCAGACAGAACGACCAGATGCTAGGGTATCCGTTTGGGATACCAACCCTGGATGATGAGCTTCAGGGTATGCAGCCGCCAGACTTGATCACCATTGTGGCAAGACAGGGTGAGTTCAAGACTTGGATGAGTCTGTACTTCGGGGTTAGCGCGGCACTGGCAGGTGCCAAGGTGATGTACGTTAGTCTGGAGATGAGCCACGAGCAGCTGACTTTCCGTATCCACACATTGCTGAGCCGGATGTTGACGTTGCAGCAGACAGAGCTCTTCAAGGATGTGTTCAGCAATACGGGCCTTATGATGGGCGCGGTGGACATGAAGGACTATATCGCCTTCTTGCGCCAGAGCAAGCGTTTCATCAAGAAAGGTATCGTATTGCCAGATGCTAAAGACAGTGGTAAGACTGCACAGTTCAAGGCCAAGGTGGAAGAGCATAGGCCAGACGTGGCGTTCTATGACTACTTCGGCTTGAGCATGGGCGAGAATGCCAAGGTAGAGAATTGGGTAGAAGCGGCTAATATGAGCCGTAACTTCAAGCAGATATGTACGGAGTACAATATCCCAATTATTCTCAACGCTCAGGCAAACCGAGCAGCCGCAGGAGGTAAGGATGCTCCAGATCTCGGACAAGTTGCTTATACTGATAATCTTGGTCGTGATAGCGATCGTGTTCTGGCGTTACGTCTTTCCCGGGGCGAGCTTACCATGATTGTACGCAAGAACCGCTTTGGCCCAGAGCAGCAGCGTATCAGGTTCGATCTGGACATTGATAAGGGCGTGATTGATGAGGTGGTACGGGGCAGGCGTACCCGACCTAGTGATGAGGAGGTTGGAGATTGAAATGCCCTGAGGATCCTATAAAACTTCTGGGCAAGCCGATAGGCATGTATCATTGCCCGTACTGTGGGTGTATGCAGATTGCTGGCTTCTCTCATATATGTGATGATGATTGCTTGTTAGAGGACTGTGATTGCAAAGATTCGAAGATCTCAAAGTCGATATCCCCAGGATAGTGGAGGCTCTTGAGCTACACCCCAGACTTATAGGTAAAGAATTAGTGTGTTACTGTCCGTTTCATAGCGAACGGGACAGTCCTAACCTGGAGATAAATAGCGAGACTGGCTTGTGGCATTGTGTTTCTGGTGAGACTTTAGTACAGACCCAACAGGGTTTGACGAAAGCTAAGGATTTATTTGGAAAGATTGTAAAAGTTCTTAGTAAAGATGGTGTTTATCGTAGATCATCGTGGCATGATTTTGGGATAAGACAATTGTGGGCTGTCGTATTGGATAATGGGGAAATTATTCATGCTACAGATAAACATAGATGGCCTGTAGTTGCATCAGGATATGCTAATCCAAGGAAAGATTTAGAATTTCAATGGTGTGTTACTTATAATTTAGAGGGTAAGAGATTATTGGTTCAACCTGCTGCTGGCTTTGTTTATGATGAAGATGAATATAAAGAAGGAGTACGTCACGGTATAACTTATGGAGATGGATCTATTTATTATTGGAGACAATATTCTATATTGGCCCAATATGGAGATGAGAATATAGGTCTTTTATATAGATTCTTCAAAGATTATAAGTTAGTCGAAAGATATGGCAGGGCGGCTGTTCAGACGATTCAGGCGATTAGATTACCAGTTCATTGGAAAGAATTGCCTGGTAATGTTTCTTCTTCTTATAAACGTGGTTTTATCGCTGGTATAATTGCTGCCGATGGTTATGTTCGTAAGAAGGGCAATGTTGTACTGCATCAATCTAGCATAGAGAGATTGGAAGGTATAAGGAAGATTGCTGAAAGTGTTGGCTTGCCTGTTGCGAGTATAAAATTGCAGCGATCTATTAGTCCTTTCGATAATTCTGATAAGCCATTGTGGGAGATGACATTTGTTCGTGGAGGATTCTATTATAGCGGTGGAGTAGATCGACATCTAATAATAAAGGCTTCTCATCGTCGGAATTTTATGAATGTAATTACTCGGTATAGGAAACCTATGACTAGGCAAGTGGTCGAGGTTTATCCAACTAATCGGTATGAGAATGTCTACTGTTGTATAGAACCAGAAACCAGTACATGGGTAACTGGATCTGGTATTTTGACAGGAAACTGTTGGGTGTGCACTCAGCGCGGGAACATGGTACAGCTAGTTATGCAGCTACGCTCGGAGAGCTATCGTGGTGCTATCGGGCTGCTCGAAGAGTATGGTGGGGTACCAACCATAGCTGAAATACGTGAGCGCAATCTAAGAGAGTTGCAGACTATTCTTACGCCCATAGCTAGCGCCAGGTTTGTAGAGGTAGATGTATCTAAGTACAGGTATGGTCGTAGCTGGTGGAAGTATGTTCGAGGGTACGACGTAGCTACTATCGGCAAATTCTCGTTGGGTTTTGATAGTGTTACACGTCGGGCAGTTATACCTATAGGATTCATGGGCAAGTGGGTTGGGATCTGCAAACGAGCTACTCAGGATAACCAGCTTCAAAAGTATCTCTACAACAAAGAGTTTCCTAAGGATCGCGTATTGTTTGGCTGGGATCTGGTGCCACATCAAGAGAATGAATGTATCCTGGTAGAAGGGCCAACTGACACAATGCGTGGACATGGCTTCGGTTACCCCAATACTCTAGGGCTTATGGGTACAGCCGTAACTGATGGACAGTTGAGACTCATAACAAATCGTTTTGATAGTGTTGTGCTGATGATGGACAATGATCCGGCAGGGGCGATCGCTACTCTGCGTAATGCTGAACGACTAGCTAAGCATGTGAATAGAGTATTTATAGCGCCTTTCGATGAAGTGATACGTAAAGACCCAGATGAGCTTAGTGTCAACGAATGGTGGCAAGTGCTTCAAGGGAAGCGACACTGGACGGCTCTGTTTTCGTAGGTTCCTGGCCCAAGTTCAGGTCGTTTGCAGGCCGACCTTAGAGATGGTATGCTTTATTTGGTGGCTGGTAGCAGGAAAACGGCAAGGTGTCCAACTCCCCTTCTTGCCGTGTCCGTGCGAGGGACTACTGTTGCCAGTTACCACATCATATACGTAGGAGAGTAGCATGGCCTTGAAGCCTAAAAGCGTTAGTCGCAACGGAAGCAATGGTGCGCCTAGCAAGATTACTATCAACAGCAGTACAGCGGGCAGTCTAGAGCAGCTGAAGAAAGAGGCTGCGCGCACGCCATCGCGAGTTATCCGTTTGCGAGATAAAGAGAGCGTTACGGTACGGTTTCTGGAGGAGCCGTTTGGCAGTCCTGCTTGGACACGCTACTTTGAGCATGGTGTTCAGCGCAATGGGTTCTGGAGCCGTGTACCGTGTCACAATGCTTGCCAGCTTGACGGGAATAGCGCTACTCGTGCTTCTACCCGCTGGCTGGCAAACGTGGTTGACGTGGGTACTGGCGAGGTACGCTTGCTGTATCTGACCAAGAGCATGGTCGATAGCTTCATTATTAAGTACGAGCGCTCGCGGGGTAGGGCAGGAGATCGAGAACCTACCTTGATGAACCGCAACTGGACCATCGTGCGTATTGGTAGTGACACAGATACCAAGTACGAGATCGATGCAGAGGAAATTGCGCCGCTTGAGATTGATGGTAAGCGGCGGGCCATCAAGAACTTCACCCGTCTAAGCGCGGTGGAAGAGCTGGTTCAGGAGGTTGAGAACTACTACGGGGCTAATGTACGTACCAAGCCCAAGACTTCGCGTCTTGAAGATGATGAGGACGAGGATCTGGAGGACGAAGAGGAGGAGGTTGAAGACGAGCTAGAAGAAGAAGAGACGGATGACGAAGAGGAAGCTGATGACGAAGAGGATGACGTGGAGGATGAAGACGAGGAGGAAGAAGAGGAAGACGAGGAGCCAGCTCGCCCGACTCGCCGTGTTACACGCAAGCCTCTTCCATCAGCCAGAACAGCAAAGCCAGTTAGCAGGGCGACAGCCGCGAGACGCCGATGACACCACCAGTAAAGTGCCCGAACTGCCGAAGCACAAACATCAAGCAGACGGGCAACGCAACTTTCAAGCGCTGGCGTTGCTTGAATTGCGGACAATATTTCAATCCGCGGTTCAACTATTCACAGGAAGTGCTTCGCGAAGGCACTAGCGAGGTGAAGGAGTTCTAGTGCCAGAGCCATTTGAGGGGCGCTGTTTCAGTTGCCAGGACAGGGTGAAGGTTGAAAGAGGCTTCTACCGTGAAACAAACCAGAGCGGCAATGGCGCAAAAGTCAGTGGACCACGAGGGCAACTTCGTGGTCGATGCCCTTGGTGTGGCAACACCGTATTCAAACTCGTACCTCTAAGGAGCCGAGATGCAGCTACTAACTCGTGATCAATCGCTAGCCGCGCTACGCCCGTATCGTGGCCTTGAAGAGCGTGTCTTCGCACCTACTTCCAGCTTTGGCATTCGTCTAGGTGATAATAACGATGCCAGCTACCAGTTTGGCAAGCGTGGCGATACACTGCCAATGAGCAATGACGCGTGGGACTACGTATACAAGATAGGTGGGCTGAAGGGCGTGGGGCTTGATAAGTACCCGCGTCAACTGGTTGCGCCTATCTTGGACGAAGCCCTGCGTCGCCACGAAAAGGAGCTCAAGGCAGTGGTGCGTGAAGGTGAAATCATCGCCTTTACCAATGCCGAGGCGCAGGTGCTTGATCCTATCCACATGCTTTCTCTGATGGAACGCGGGCTTGGCGGCAGACGTCAGGCCATTGGCTATCAGGTTGGTGGTGGTTGGGATAGGCAGTTCATCACTATCGTAGGTGGTGCTGCCGCGGAGATGGGCCAGACTGAAACCAGGCAGGGACGGCATGTTGGGGATGTGATCAACTATGGAGTGACATCTACTTTCACTCCGTTGGGTATTGATCTACCAAGCACAGTCGTACCTATGGAGATTGGTGGATTTACCCATCGACTGGTTTGCACCAACGGTGCCATCAGCACCCAGAATGTCATGAGCTTCACCCGCAAGGAGGCGCGTGGGGACCGTGACGAATGGATTGCTGAGAAGGTTGGGCAGGTCTACGGTGCGGGGCAGTTTGAGTTCGATCGCATTCGCAGCCTGCAAGATATCACCTTGAGCAACCATACGGCCGAGACGCTCGATAGCACCTTCAGCCAGTATGGTATCCCACAGCGAGTACGTGGCATGATTGCACGGCGGTTGATCAACCAACCAAGCGCAGACATGTACGCTCTGTGGGGTCACATCACCTACGTTGCCAGTAACTTCGCCCGTGTGGTCGAAGATCCGTTCCTGGCACGCAGGTTGCAGACAGCCGCAGGGCATATTGTCGAGCATCACCTTATCTGTCGTGAGTGCCATCGGCTGCTGCCGCGCCAACACCGTATCAATGCAGAGATTGTTGAGGCTGTGGAGAGTGGAGCCCACGATAGAAACAACTAGGGTCGAGATCCAGCGTGGCTGGTTGATTGACCAGTTTGCGGAGCGTGTCCTGGGCTTACCCCCAGGACATTCTCTTCGTAGGATAAATGTAAATCCAGAGTTTGGTGAAGCGCTTGATCGCTTCGATGCGCTGGTGGCTCAGAAGAACTATCAATATGACTCATCGTGGCAGACACTAGGCGAAATCATACCAACTGCTGACATGATCGACAAGTTAGCTCGGCTTAGTGGGGCATGGCGCAATGGCGCAGCGCTAAGCTGGGATCCAGACAAGCGTAGAGGAGTACTGTTTGATCTAATTGTGCGGGCGTTCATGATCTTAGCCTGGGACGGCTTGAACTTCGTGGATGATGACGTTGATGCCAAACCTTGATGAGATGTTTGGTCCCAAGCTGGTGTACGAGGAGGCTGGCCCGATTGAAGAGATCGGGCCGCTGTGTTATCGGTGTGGCAGCAAGCCAGACTACCAGCTCCAGAAACTAATCCTCCAGTTACGCACTAGTGAAGGAGGACTGCACATGGTTGAAAGCTATCCGCCTAAACAGGTACGTATTGCAGTCTGCACCAAGCACAAAGATGAAGATCTTGAAGAGTACATCGCAGGCGGCTGCCACATGGCGATAATGCAAGAGACTAACGTTATCTCGGAAATGGAAGCGTACACCCTCTACTGGCGGGATCTGTAATGCCTCATAGTGTGAATATATACACGTGTGGCTCTATGCGCGTTCCCTGGCGGGCTGAGCTTGTTCGTACTGTTGATGATGTGATAAAACAACAGATAATGACAAACTGGCCTAACACCCCTGATGATTGGAGCCGTCCTAGGCAGGATATGGAACGGCTGCGTAATCATATCACGTACTTACATCCAAGACCTGCTCCAGATAGAGATGATTGGAATGGTGGCTTATCGCATGGAGACCCGCGTTTCTATGTTCCTCGCGATCTTATGCTTATCGATCGCTGTGATCTGGTGGTTTCGCTTATCGGATATAACAGCTTGTTCGGAGCGAGTGAGGTCGGGTATGCTTATGCCAGGAACCGTAGGATAATAGGTATAGATCAGGATTCTATAGATCAAGGGTATGATGGCTGGCGAGCACTCTGCACCAGTATATTCCCAGATATAGAGCAATGTGCTAAGTTTCTGCTGTTCCTGGTGACCGATGAACTTCACGTGCCGTATACTGTACCAGTGAAGGTGGAGGACAGGCTTGAAGTTCCTAGTCATTGATCATGAAATAATAGAAAGAGGTGGAATCAACCGTATTGTTGAGGGATTGAAGTACGGTTTGGAGGCTGCTGGTTGTCAATTCGATTACTATTGGGCAAGTAGGGGTGGACAGCTTCGTAGTTTGTCTCCAGACCATCCAACAATGGTAAATGGCCGTTACTACCGTTTAGCGGCTAGGCAACTCTCCTATGGCCGTAGGGATAGCGCTAGACAGTATTCTAGGTTGTTGCGCCAGTATGATGTAGTTATGATGATGTCTATACCGCATGATATCAAAGCTAATCAAGGCAATACATCTTGGATGATGCTGTATGAGGTAGCTGCGGAGCTTGGTAAGCCGATTATTGGGGTAATTCACGATAATTTG
>Ga0306925_10007568_pt1 | contig 10220 bp, 8 predicted proteins | sample flu12Cox44000176_FD_203755 | JGI IMG/M metagenome (GOLD analysis project Ga0306925, IMG submission 203755) | Lab enrichment of tropical soil microbial communities from Luquillo Experimental Forest, Puerto Rico - flux8day.12C.oxic.44.000.176 (v2)... | ecosystem: Environmental > Terrestrial > Soil... | reverse complement strand
CTGCTCGAAAAGGGATCCGAGGTCGGCGCGCACATCCTGTCCGGCGCCGTCATCGACCCGCGCGCGCTCAACGAGCTGATCCCGGACTGGAAGGAACAAGGCGCGCCGATCGACACGCCGGTGACCGAAGACCGCTTCCTGATCCTGACCGAGAAGAAGGCGTGGCGGATTCCGAACGCACTGCTGCCGCGCCTCATGAACAATCACGGCAATTACATCGTGAGCTTGAGCGATGTCTGCCGCTGGCTCGGTGCCCAGGCCGAAGCGCTCGGCGTCGAGATCTACGCCGGCTTTCCCGCCGTCGAAGTCCTCTACGACGAGGCCGGCGCGGTCAAAGGAGTTGCGACCGGCGACATGGGCATCGGTCGCAACGGTGAGCGCAAACCAAGCTACCAGCGCGGGATGGAGCTGCATGCGAAGTACACGCTGTTCGCCGAAGGCGCACGCGGCTCGCTCTCGCAGGAACTGATGCAGAAGTTTGGCCTGCGCGACGGCGTCGATCCGCAGAAGTTCGGCATCGGCATCAAGGAGCTGTGGCAGGTCACTCCCGAGCACTTTCAAAAAGGCCTGGTCATTCACAGCCAGGGCTGGCCGCTCGATAATCTGACCGGCGGGGGAAGCTTTCTCTACCACTACGGGGAGAACCGCGTTTCGGTCGGGTTCGTCGTCCATCTCGACTACCGCAACCCGTATCTGTCGCCGTACGACGAATTCCAGCGCTTCAAGACGCATCCCGCGATCCGGCCGACGTTCGAGGGCGGCAAGCGCCTGGGCTACGGCGCACGCGCGATCAATGAGGGTGGCCTGCAGTCGGTGCCTCGCCTCGCGTTTCCGGGCGGGGCGCTGATCGGCTGCGCGGCCGGCTTCGTCAACCTGCCGCGCATCAAGGGCAGCCACAACGCGATGAAGACCGGCATGCTGGCGGCGGAATCGGCATTCGCGGCGCTGGGTGCGAGCCGGGCGCGCGACACGCTCGCCGACTATGCCGAAAGTTGGAAGCGCTCGTGGGTCTACGACGATCTGTACAAGGTCCGCAACGTCAAGCCGGGGCTCAAATGGGGGATGTGGCCGGGCACGGTCCACGGCGGGGTGCACATGTGGCTCAATGACCTCGGCCTGAGCGGCCTCGTCGGGTGGACGCTGCATCACAAGTACGCGGATCACCAGACACTGCTGCCCGCAGCCGAATCACAGCCGATTGCCTATCCGAAGTACGACGGCGTCGTGACCTTCGACAAGCTGTCGTCGGTCTTCCTGTCCAACACCAATCACGAAGAGGACCAGCCGAGTCACTTGCAGTTGCGCGACCCGAAGATTCCCGTCACGGTGAATCTCGCGCTGTACGACGGTCCCGAGCAGCGCTACTGTCCCGCGGGCGTGTACGAATTCGTCGCTGAAGCGGGCGATGCGGGAAAGCGCCTGCAGATCAACGCGCAGAACTGCGTTCATTGCAAGACCTGCGACGTCAAGGACCCGCGGCAGAACATCCACTGGGTGACGCCCGAGGGCGGCGGCGGGCCCAATTATTCGGGAATGTAGTCGCGCGTCGTTAGGCGTTCCACAGCCAGGCGGCGCCGCGCACGCCGCTCGAGTCGCCGTGCCGGTTCTTCACGAGTTGCGTGTCGACGCGGTCGGAGAACACCCAGTCGCCCCACAGCTTCGGCACGTTCTGGTAGAGGCGATCGAGATTCGACAGACCGCCCCCCAGCACGATGACGTCGGGATCGAGCAGGTTGATGACGTGCGCGAGCGCGCGCGCGAGCCGCTCATCGTAGCGGTCAAGCGTCGCGAGCGCGGCGCTGTCCCCGTGGTTCGCAAGCGCAACAACCCTTTCGGCAGACACCGATCGACCGGTCACGTGCGCATGGTCGCGTGCGAGTCCCGGGCCGGCGAGAAACGTCTCGATGCAGCCGGTACGACCGCAGAAGCACATCGCGCCCGGACGCTCGTCATCGCGCGGCCACGGCAGCGGGTTGTGTCCCCATTCGCCGGCGATCGCATTGGGTCCGTCGAGCACACGACCGTCGACCGCAATGCCCGCGCCCACCCCCGTACCGAGAATCACGCCGAACACGACGTGCGCACCCCGACCGGCACCATCGGTCGCCTCGGAGACCGCGAAGCAATTCGCATCGTTGGTGATGCGGATATCGCGGCCAAGCCGCGCTTCGAGATCGCGCTGGATCGGTTGGCCGTTGAGGCACACCGAATTCGATCCCCGCAGCAACCCGCTCGCGCGCGAGATCGAGCCGGGCGTTCCGACGCCCACGGTCCCACCGCCGCCGAGTTCATGTTCCGCCTCGCGCACCATGGCCGTCACCGCGTCGAGTGTCGCGGCGTAATCGCCCTGTGGCGTCGACATGCGGCGGCGCAGGCGCTCGCGCCCGCCGCGGTCGAGTGCGAGGATCTCGATCTTGCTGCCCCCTAGATCGACGCCAAGGCGAAATTGAGGTTGCAACGCTAGTCCTTCTCCGAATGCCCGCCGCGCCCGCTGTTTCTCAATCACGAGGACTCAAGTTGACGCTCGCGTCCGCGATGCGGATTATTGCAGGTCGACCTTCAGCCCAGCCCGAGCATCGAATGTGATCGACACGACGCAAAGCATGTTTGCCTGGCGTCCGATGACGTCTGCCGACGCGGATCAGGTCGCGTGGATCCATGCGCAGAGCTGGCGGTCGGCTTATCGCGGCATCCTGCCCGGCCGCTACCTCGACCACGAGATCGAGAACGAACGTCGCACGTATTGGCGCGGCCGGCTCGCCGACACGACCGACCGCGACTATGGCGCGATCGCCTTCCTCGACGGCGAGAGCGCGGGCTTTGTCTTCGGCATCGCGGACCATTCCCCGGAATGGGGTCATCTGCTCGACAATCTGCATATGTTGCCCGCGATGCGTGGCCACGGTGGCGGCCGCGTTCTGCTGCGAGCGTTTGCCGAAGCGCTGACACGAGAACGCAAGGACCAGGGGCTTCACCTCTGGGTTTACGACGCGAATCGCGACGCGATCCGCTTCTACGACCAGCTCGGCGCAACGTGGCGGCATTGCGAAATGACCGATACGAACGGCGGAGGTCGCGCGAGCATCTCGCTGTACACATGGGCTTCCACCGCTGCGATGCTTCAGGGGCTCGCGGACGTACCGATCGGGACGCCGTGAGCCTCGTTCGCCGAGGCATGCGCGCCGCTTCGATTGACGCCGTCCACGGTGGTGTAGCAAACGCGCTCGGCGACGTCTCGCTCCCGATCGCCTCCGAAGTGCCGCCCGTGTTGTCTGGTCCCGGCACACCATGCCATTGACGCATCGTTCGCGCGCAGCATTCGCGGCGGAGGTCGCGCGCAGCGCGGGCGCGCTCGCGAACCGTTACTTTCACGGCGAGATCGCGTTCGCCGTCGAGGAGAAGGACGGCCCGCAGGACTTCGTGAGCGCCGCCGACCGCGTCGTCGAAGCGCATATCCGAACCGCGCTGGCCAATGCGTTCCCTGACGACTCGATGCTCGGCGAGGAAGGCGGCGGTGCCGTCGACAATCGCGTGTGGGTGGTCGATCCGATCGACGGCACGCTGAACTTCGTCCACGGCATGCGCTACCGGTGCGTGTCGCTGTGCTACATCGAGGACGGCGTGCGCACCGTGGGCGCGACCTACGATCCTTCCCTCGATGAATTGTTTCTCGCGGAGCGGGGCCGCGGTGCGACGCTCAACGGAAAGCCGATCCGCGGTTCGAACTGCGCATCGATCGCGCAAGCGTTGATCGCCCAAGGCTACGTGCACCGTCACGCGCTCGACGCGCATCTCGCAGTGCGGCGCGCGATGCTTTCGTCGGGCGCCGCCGTGAAGGATCCGGGTGCGGGCGCCTTGATGCTGGCGCATGTCGCAGCCGGCCGCTTCGACGCGTTCTACGAGCCGCACATGCATCCGTGGGACGCGTCGGCGGGGCTGCTGCTCGTCGAAGAAGCGGGAGGCAAGGTTCTTTCCTACCCGGGGCGCAACGCGCTCGCCGAGGGCGGCCCGGTGCTTGCGAGCGCGCCGGCGATCTTCGGCGTGCTCGAGGCGCTGGTGCGCGAAGGCGGTACGTGATCCCCGGGGTCCTGATCTTCAGGATCCGCCGGCAAACCAGCCATACACGACCGGCCCCGCCAGCGCCGCCCACACGATCGCTGCGAACACGCTCGCGACGAACACTGCCGCGCTGCCGAGATCCTTCGCAAGCCGCGACAGCTCGTGGCGCTCCGGGCCGATCCGATCGATCGCCGCCTCGACGGAGGTGTTCAGCAGCTCGACGACGAAGATCGCGACGATGCTCCCGACCAGCAACAATTTTTCGACGACGGTGACCGGCAGCCACAGCGCGATGGGAACCGCGATCGCGAGCAGCACGATCTCCAGCTGCGGTGCCGGGTGATGCCAGGCGTCGCGCAGCCCGGCCAGCGAGTACCAGAACGCCCTCCACAAGCGCAGCATCGATCCCCCCGGACAAACCGCCCGCGAGACTGCCGCGCGCGTGTGAAGGGATTGTGACAGTTCTCGCGGCGGCAGGTCCTCACCCCAACCCGCCGCGAACGCTGCCCACGGCGGCCACGCCGCACCGAGGCATCGGCGCTCAAGACGGGTCGCGGCCGGAATCGCCCCCGCGCGCGGCAAATCGCCGCTTGTAGAAAGCTATGGTCTTGCGCAGAACACGGCGCCTTCGACGATCCATCCGCGGGATGCGGTGGATGCGACCTCGATCGGGCTCGTCAGGTAGCGATGGTTCGCCTGCCCGCCCATGCCGTTGTTGTAGAGACGCACGACGGGAATGCGGTCTGCCGCGCAGTCGCCGGCAGCCGCCGCATCCGCCGCAAAGGCGATGCCTTCGAACGTCCAGTCCGGATTCGCCATCACCTTCTGGCATTCACCATCGATGAAGGTCGTGTAGAAGTGAGAGTTCGGGCCGATCCCCGGGGTCCCGAAGAAGCGGCAGACCGACACGCCGACCGGCGCGTTGACCTGGTAAGCCTTGAACTCGAAGCCGGTTCGCGCCCAGCCGGGAACGATCACACCGGCGTCGAGCATTGCTGCCTCGGCGGGATCGTCGGTCATGAAGTAGTGGCCAAGCGCGCCGTTGTAGTACTCGATGACGATCTGCTCGTCGTTGACGGGCGGCGTGGGTGCCGTGTAGTCGATAAGCAGCACGTCATCGCCGCCACCGGCAACTTGCTGCATGCGCGCGCTCGCGACGCACGCGAGCGGGTCGCCGACGACATTCGCGTTGAGAAAGATCACCGACCACGTGAAGATGTCCCCCGACGACGCGACGTCGAACATGTGACCCACGCCCTGCAGCGCAACGAGCTGGCGCGTCTTCGTCAGGTGCTGCATGCCCTGGATCGTGACCGACAGCGGCGCCGTCGTGTCCGACGTGCCGCCGATACCGAGAAACGGAATCGTCACGTTGTTGAGCCCGTTGTGATCGCGGCCGAACGCCGGGTAGATGATCTGGCCGAAGTACGGCACATATCCGACCGCCGCCTTGAGACGCGCGTCGTACATGACCTGCTTCGACGACATGCCGACGGAGTCGGTGAGCTGCGCACCCGCCATTAGCAGCATCGATTCGCCGCCCAGGCTCGCGCCGAACCCGCCAATCGCGTCGGTGTTGAGATGCGCCGAGTACTCCGGTCGCGCCAGCACCGCGTTCAACGCCGCTTCGAGCTCGACCGGACGCACGGCCTGCATCGCGGTGTAATCGCGAAAGTGCGTGATCGCATAGAAGACGTCGGAGAAATTGCTGAGCTGGACGTTTGCGAGCGAACAGCGGCAGATCGCCGGCACGCTGCATGTGCGGCACGACGCGCCCGGTCGGCAGCAGATAGTCGGGTCGTGGATTCGACGCGTCGGTCGGATAGCAGACGATGACCGCGTTGTCGACCGTTTGCCCGGCAAAATCGCCGAACAGCTCGCCGTCGCCCGACAGCGTCACGGGCGCGACGATCGTGCTGCTGCTCTCGGAGAAGAGCGCCGTGACGTAACGGCTGTTCCCGTTCCCGTCCGGAATGCCTTCCCAGTAGTCTTGCGCCGTGGCGCCTGCGGGCACCCGCGAAAAATCCTGAGCGACGTCGCTGCACCCGACCGCGTATGGACCCGGGGCAAGCGGCTGCACCGTCTCCATCGAAAGCGCGAGCGCGGATGCCGAAACGACGGCCGCCGCGATCGCGGAAGCACTGGTCAAAGCCCGCAGCCATCGGCGCGTCATGGGACTATCGAGCCGGAAATGTGACGCTGGCGATCATCGTGCGAACGCGCGCGCCGTGCAGTCGGACGCGACTGGCAACGATCGTCGGCGAAAACGGCGCACGCTGACCGTCGGCGTCCGACGTCATCGAACGGCGACACCACGCGAAGCTGCCGCGAGGACGAGGTCGTGGGTGGGCCGGGCAAGCAACCTAGAACTGGTCTGCCGTCAGTGCCAGCACGCTTTCGCCACCGTCGGTAATGGCGCGCGCGAGCCCCTCGGCCGGCGGCAACAGGCACTCGGCGTAGAACTGGGCGGTTGCGATCTTCGCGTGCATGAACGATGCATCGCCCTCGTCCTTGGCGAGCTTGTCGGCGGCGACGAGCGCAGCGCGCCCGAGCTGCCAGCCGCCGGCCGCCAAGCCCCACAGCTTGAGGTAGGGCACGGCACCCGCGTGCGCCGCGCGGACGTCCTGTCCGAACGCCGGGACCATCCAGTCGATCGCGCTCTGCAGCGCCGCTGTGACGGCGGCGAGTCGCAGTCCGATCGGCCGCAGCGCGGGATTCGCGTGCGACGCGAGACGCGCCGCCACCTTGTCGATTTCCGCAGCCACGACGCGCGCTGTTGCGCCGCCGTCGCGTGCCGTCTTGCGCCCGAGCAGATCGTTGGCCTGGATGCCGGTCGTGCCCTCGTAGATCGTGATGATGCGCGCGTCGCGGTAGTACTGCGCCGCACCCGTCTCCTCGATGAACCCCATGCCGCCGTGCACCTGGATGCCGAGATACGCGACCTCCTGCGCGGTTTCCGTCGACCAGCCCTTGACGATCGGGATCATGAAATCGGCGAACGCCTGGTGGCGCTTGCGCGCCTCCGGATCCGGATGCGCGCGTGCGTTGTCGAGTGCCGCAGCCGTCACATACGCGAGGGCCCGCATCGCTTCGGTGTACGCACGCATCGTCATCAGCATCCGCCGGATGTCGGGGTGGTCGATGATCGGGCCCGCGTTCGTCGCCTTGTCGAGTCCGACCGCCTTGCCCTGGACCCGCTCCCGGGCATAGGCCACCGCATGCTGATATGCGCGCTCGGAAACCCCGACGCCTTCCATGCCGACCGAGAAGCGCGCGAGGTTCATCATGATGAACATGTACTCGAGGCCGCGGTTCTCCTCGCCGACGAGATAACCGACCGCCCCGCCCTTGTCGCCGTAGGCGAGCACTGCTGTCGGGCTTGCGTGAATGCCCAGCTTGTGCTCGAGCGAAACGCAATGGACATCGTTGCGCGGGCCGAGCGTGCCGTCGTCCTTCACCAGATACTTGGGAACCACGAACAGCGAGATGCCCTTGACACCCTCGGGCGCGGTCGGCGTGCGCGCCAGCACGAGATGGATGATGTTATCGGTGTAGTCGTGCTCGCCGAACGTGATGAAGATCTTCTGGCCGTAGAGCTTGTACGTCCCGTCACCCTGCGGTACCGCGCGCGTTCGCACCGCGGCGAGATCGGAGCCCGCCTGTGGCTCGGTCAGGTTCATCGTGCCGGTCCACACACCTTCGACCATCTTCGGCAGGTACTTTTGCTGCAGGTCGGGCGAGCCGCGGAGATGGATCGCCTCGATCGCGCCTTGCGTGAGCAGCGGGCAAAGATCGAAGGCGAGATTCGACGAATGCCACATCTCCTCGACTCCGGTGCCCACGAGCTGCGGCAACCCCTGGCCGCCGAACTCGGCCGGCTTGGTGAGCCCGTTCCACCCGTTCTCGATATATTGGCGGTACGCGTCTTTGAAACCGGTCGGTGTTTTGACGGTTCCGTCGGGGAGGAGCTTCGAGCCCTCCTTGTCGCCCGTCTGATTCAGCGGATCGAGGACGTTGGTCGCGAATTTCGCCGCCTCCTCGAGAATCGCCGCGACCGTGTCCGGCGTCGCTTCCTCGAACCCGGGCAATTTCGCGACCTGCTCGAGGCCGGCGAGCTCGTTCATGACGAAAAGGATCTCGGACACTGGCGCGCGGTAGGTGCTCATGGAGTCGAAAGAAGTCGATGGAAGATGGACGAGACGCAAAGCGTACCGCAACGTTTCTAGACGGTGGGCTCTAGATGCTCACTCCAACGCAAAGGCGGCGCCACCGCATTGCCCCGCGGTCCACCCGGTCGGCCACCGCCCCACTGGAGGTCTAGGGATTGCAGCACGCGCTCGTGGCGGGCCGATCCCCCGAATTACGCGGGCGTCACAGCTCGGCCGTGAACTGCGGAATGACCTCGAAGAGATCGCCGACCAGCCCGTAGTCCGCAATCTGGAAGATCGGCGCCTCGGGGTCCTTGTTGATCGCGACGATCACCTTGCTGTCCTTCATCCCGGCGAGATGCTGGATCGCACCGGAGATACCGATGGCGATGTAAAGGTCCGGAGCCACAATCTTGCCCGTTTGCCCGACTTGATAGTCGTTGGGCACGTAGCCCGCATCGACCGCCGCACGCGAGGCGCCGATCGCCGCATGCAGCTTGTCCGCGAGCGCTTCGAGCATCTTGAAGTTCTCGCCGCTCCCGAGACCGCGTCCACCCGAGATCACGATACGCGCGCTGGTGAGCTCGGGGCGCGCGGACTTGGTCAATGCCTGGCCGGTGACCTTGGCACGGCCGCCGTCAGATGCCGCCGCAATCGAGACCACGGGCGCCGAACTCCCGGTCGCGGCAACCGCATCAAAGGCGGTCCCACGCACCGTCAGGACTTTCACGCGGTCCGTCGATTGCACGGTCGCGAATGCATTGCCCGCGTAGATCGGCCGCACGAAAGTATCGGGAGCTTCGATCCCGGTGATATCCGAGATCTGCGCGACATCGAGCTTTGCGGCGATTCGCGGCACAACGTTCTTGCCAAAGCCGCTCGCGGGGCCGAGCACGTGTGAGTAGTCGCCGTTGGCAATCACGGACAGCACTGTGGCTGCGATATTTTCTGCGGTCGGTTGCGCGAGGTAAGGCGCGTCGGCGTGCAGCACCTTCGCCACGCCCGCAGCCTGCGCCGCGGCCTGGGCCGCCCCGCTTGAATTGTGGCCCGCGACGAGCACATGGATCTCGCCCGGCAGCTTTCCCGCCGCGCCGAGCGTATGCAGCGTCGACGATTTCAGCGACGTGTTGTCGTGCTCTGCGACGACGAGGATGCTCATGGTCTTTCCCGACAGTCCGAGGGCCCTCGATTCGCGCTTTCGCGGGGACGATCTTGTGCGTCTCCCGTTGCCGACTTCACGAGATCACCTTGGCCTCGTTGCGCAGCTTGGTGACCAGCTCCTTGACGTCGGCCACCTTGCCACCACCCTTGCGCTTTGCCGGCTCGACCACCTTCAGCGTTTTGAAACGCGGCGCGACATCGACACCGAGCGCGGACGGCGTCACCGTCTCCAGCGGCTTCTTCTTCGCCTTCATGATGTTCGGTAGCGTCGCGTAGCGCGGCTCGTTGAGGCGCAAATCAGTGGTCACGATCGCCGGCAGCGACATCTCGATCGTCTCGAGGCCGCCGTCGATCTCGCGCTCGACGGTGACGTTGTCGCCGTTGACGGTAACTTTCGAAGCGAAGGTCGCCTGCGGCCAGTCGAGAAGCGCGCCCAGCATCTGACCGACCTGGTTCGCGTCGTCGTCGATCGCCTGCTTGCCAAGTATGACAAGCCGCGGCGACTCCTTATCCACCAGTGCCTTCAGGAGTTTCGCAACCCCGAGCGGCTGCAACTCAACGTCGGTGTCGACAAGAATCGCCCGATCTGCCCCAAGCGCGAGCGCCGTACGCAGCGTCTCCTGACATGCCGCGATCCCGCACGAGACCGCGACGATCTCGGTCGCGACCCCCTTCTCCTTCAGACGCACCGCCTCCTCGACCGCAATCTCGTCGAACGGATTCATCGACATCTTGACGTTCGCAGTGTCGACGCCGGTACCGTCGGGTTTGACGCGAACCTTGACGTTGAAATCGACAACGCGCTTGACGGGGACAAGGAGCTTCACGACAGAGCCTTTGAAACCAAGGAAG
>Ga0306925_10007566_pt1 | contig 10222 bp, 7 predicted proteins | sample flu12Cox44000176_FD_203755 | JGI IMG/M metagenome (GOLD analysis project Ga0306925, IMG submission 203755) | Lab enrichment of tropical soil microbial communities from Luquillo Experimental Forest, Puerto Rico - flux8day.12C.oxic.44.000.176 (v2)... | ecosystem: Environmental > Terrestrial > Soil... | reverse complement strand
CTCGACCGCGACGGCAATTTCCTGCGCTCCTGGGGCGAGGGCTTGTTCCCGCGCGCGCACGGTGTGCACATGTCTTCGGATGACACCTTGTGGCTGACCGACGACGGCGACCACACCGTGCGCCACTGCACGCTCGACGGCAAGGTGCTCTTGACGATCGGCATCCCCGGCAAGCCGTCGCCCTACATGAGCGGCGAGCCGTTCCATCGCTGCACGCACACCGCCCTCTCGCCCCAGGGCGATCTCTACGTCTCCGACGGCTACGGCAACTCGCGCGTGCACAAGTTCGCGCCGAACGGCAAGCTGCTCTTCTCGTGGGGCGAGCCCGGCACCGATCCGGGGCAGTTCAACATCGCGCACAACATCTGCTGCGACGCCGACGGCTGGGTCTACGTCGCCGACCGCGAGAACCACCGCGTCCAGGTCTTCGACGGCAACAGCAAGTTCGAGACGCAGTGGATCAACATGCATCGCCCCTCGGGCCTCTACATGGAGCCAGGCCGGGAGGGCCGCTTCTACGTCGGCGAGATCGGCGGAGGCATGGGCGTGAACCACGACATGCCCAACATCGGTCCGCGCGTGAGCATCTACAGCCACCGGGGCGAGCTGCTGGCGCGTCTGGGCAATCGTCCCGCGGGGCTCGAGCTCGGTCAGTTCATCTCACCGCACGGGCTCGCCGTCGACTCGCGCGGCGACATCTACGTGGGCGAGGTGTCGTACACGAACTGGGGCAACCGCTACAAGGGCCAGGGGCACCCGCCCGGCTTGCGAAGCCTGCAAAAGCTCGTGAAGGCCAGCTGATGCTGGCCGCACCGTGGCGGTGAGCCGCTGACGTTTCCTGATTGACAGTCGCTCGCGCTTACGCTATCAGAGGCCGACCCCGAGAGCAGCGTTGCACGCTCGGGGGGGAGGACTCGAGACGAGCATTATTTCTGCGCGCTCGACCACCGGGTTTTGCTGTTCGCTACGGGTTGTCGCCGCGCTCCTGATCGCATCGAGCCTCGCTGCCTCACCGGCTCACGCCCAGATCTCCGACGGGGTCGTCAAGATCGGTGTCCTGAACGACGAGTCCGGACCGTACGCGGCCCTCGCCGGGCCTGGGTCGAGAGTCGCAGCGCTCATGGCGGTCGAGGACTTCGGCGCGGCGGATAGGGGCCTGAAGGTCGAGATCGTCTTTGCCGACCATCAGAACAAGCCCGACGTCGGGACGAAGATCGCTCGTGAGTGGTTCGACGTCGAGAAGGTCGACGTGATCGTCGATGTGTGCACGTCGTCGGTGGCCCTTCCGATCAGTCAAATTACCCGCGAGAAGGGAAGGGCCCTGCTGGTCTCTTGCGGGGGCTCGTCGGACCTTACGGGTAGGGCCTGCTCGCCCAACACCATTCACTGGACCTACGACTCGTGGGCGCTGGCGAACGGTACCGCCAAAGCAGTGGTCAAGTCGGGCGGCGACACCTGGTTCTTCCTCACCACCGACGACGTCTTCGGTCACGGGCTCGAGCGCGACGTGGCGGCCGTGGTGCTGGCGAACGGCGGCAAGGTGCTCGGCAGTGTCCGACATCCGCTGCGCACATCCGACTTCTCTTCCTACCTGCTCGGGGCGCAGGCGTCGCACGCCAAGATCATCGGCCTGGCCAACGCTGGCGCCGACACGACTAACGCGATCGAGCAGGGGACCCGGCTGGGCCTCGTCCAGCGCGGACAGAACTTCGCGGGCTTGCTGGTGTTCCTGACCGATGTGCAGGGGCTCGGGCTGAACAAGGCCCAGGGCCTGATGCTCACCGAGGCCTTCTACTGGGACCTCGATCAGCAGACCCGTGCGTGGTCCACCCGCTTTGCCCGGCGTCATTGGGGCGCCATGCCGACGATGGCCCAGGCTGGTGTCTACTCCGCTGTCCTCCATTACCTCAAGGCGGTCGACGCACTCAAGAGCGACGACGGGACGGCGGTGATCGCCAAGATGAAGGCGCTTCCCACCGACGATCCGCTCTTCGGTAAGGGCGTCATCCGCCAGGATGGCCGGAAGATCCACCCGATGTATCTCTTCGAGGTGAAGAAGCCCTCCGAGTCCAAGGGCCCGTGGGATCTCTACAAGCTGCGCACGACCATCCCGGCCTCGGAGGCGTTTCGCCCGCTGGATCAGGGCAACTGCCCACTGGTCAAGAAGTAGCCCGATGCGCCGTCCGCGGTCGAGCGTCATGGTGGTCGTGCTCGGATCCACGATTCTCGCGGCAGCCGGGCTCGCGCCATGGCCCGCCGACGCCCAGCGTGCCGGCAAACCCTACCGCATCGGCGTCCTGAACGACGCCAGGGCCGCGAATCACCCGGCCGCCGACGGGCTCAAGGCCGGCCTCCGGGAGGCGGGGCTGGAGGAGGGTCGCGACGTCATCTTCGACGTCCGGCTCACCTACGGAAGCTCCGAGCGGATGCTCGCGGCCGCCGCGGCCGTCGCCAAGTCGGGCGCCGACGTGATCTTCACGAGCGGCGAGGCGGCCACGCTCGCGGCCAAGGTGGCGACACCGAACATTCCCATCGTGTTCACGCTCGTCGGCGACCCGATGGCCGCCGGCGTCGTGAAGTCTCTGGCCCAGCCAGAGGCGAACGTCACAGGAGTGTCCAGTCTCACGACCGACCTCGTCCCCAAGCGGCTGGAGGCGCTCAAGACACTGGCACCGTGGCTGCGCCGCGTGTGGGCCGTCTCCCACGGCGTGGATCCCACGTCTCGCGCGGCGCTGGCCCGAGCGCTCGAGTTCGCGCCGCGGTTCGGCATCGAAGTCGCGCCGCGGGACGTGGGCACCCAGCAAGAGCTCGATCAATTCCTGGAGAGTCTCCGTCCGGGCGACGCCCTGCGACCGGGCGATGCGCTCCTCGTCCCGGACATCGCGACCCTGGACATCGCGGCCGTGCTGCTCGAGACCTCGCTCGCCCGGCGCATCCCCGCGGTGTTCTCCTCCGAGCTCTGGGTGAACCACGGCGGGCTCGTCTCCTACGGCGCTGACTATCGGGCCCAGGGCGTCCAGGCCGCGCGGCTCGTCTGGAAGATCCTGCGGGGCACGGCTCCACGGGATTTGCCCGTCGAGGGCGCCGAGCGCGTCATCCTCGCGGTCAACCTCAAGACGGTCGAGGCCTTCGGCCTTGCCGCCCCGCGGCAGATCCTCTTCCGCGCCGACGTCATTCGCCGATGAGAGGCTGGGCTCCGCGCGGCCGGCTCTTCCGCAAGTACGTCGCCGTCCTGTTCCTGCTCGTCGGCGGCATCCTGCTCCTGAGCAGTGTGGTCAACCTCTACTTCTCCTACCGGCAGACCAAGGCCGCGCTGATCCGCCTCCAGCGCCAGGAGGCGCTGGCCGCGGCCGGTCGCATCGAGCAGTTCGTGAGGGGTATCGAGCAGCAAGTCCGGGCGGCGATGGAGGTGCCGTTCACCGACGCGGCAATGGCACGCGAGCAGCGCGAGATCGACTTTCTGCGCCTGCTCCGTGACGTTCCCGCCATCACCGAGATTGTCCAGCTCGACCCCGACGGTCGGGTGCAGCTGCTCGTGTCCCGTCTGGCGCCTAACGAGATCGGCACCCGGCGTGACTTGTCGGCGGATCCGCGCTTTTTGAAGACCCGGATCGGACGTACGAGCTTCAGCCCAGTGTACTTCCGCAAGGAATCCGAGCCGTACATGACCATTGCGGTGCCCTGGGGCGAGGGCGCGCCCGAGGTCGCGGCGGCCGAGGTCGACCTGAAGGCGATCTGGCAGGTCGTCTCGAAGATTCACCTCGGCGTCTCCGGGTACGTCTACGTGGTCGATCAGCGTGGCATCCTCGTCGCCCACCCAGACATGAGCGCGGTCCTCCAGAAGCGCGATCTGTCCGCGCTGCCGCAGATCCGTGCAGCCCGGGCCGCGCCCAGCGCGCCCGACGGCGTGACGGAGAGCCCCGGCCTCCAGGGCGGGCGCGCCGTGACGAGCTATGCCACCATCGAGCCGCTCGGCTGGCTCGTGTTCGCCGAGCAGCCGCTCGCGGAGGCCTTCGCGCCGCTCCAGGGCGCGATCGTGCTGAGCTCGATTTTCTTCGTCGTCGGTCTCGGGCTCTCGGTCCTCGCGAGCGTCCTGCTCGCGCGCCGGATGGTCAACCCCATCCGTGAGCTGCAGGAGGGAGCGGCGCGCATCGGCGCGGGGGAGCTCGCTCACCGGATCGACATCAAGACGGGCGACGAGCTCGAGGCTCTGGGCCAGGCGTTCAATCGTACGGCCGGCCAGCTGGAAGAGTCCTACGCCAGCCTCGAGAGGAAGGTCGAGGAACGGACTCGGCAGCTGGCCGAGGCCAATGCGGAGCTGAGCGAGGCGCTGAGGCAACAAGCGCGCTCGGTCGACGAGCTGCGAGCGCTGGCGGAGATCAGCCGCGCGGTCAGCTCGACTCTCGATCTGGAGACCGTCCTGGCGACCGTCATCGCGCGGGCGGTGGAGCTTTCGGCATCGAGCTTCGGAATCGCCTACGAGTACGACGAGACCTTGCAGGAGTTTCGCAATCTCCGGGGTGCTGTCGGTCTCGACCCCGAGCTGGCCGAGGTCCTCCGCGTGACTCCCATGCGTCTCGGCGAGGGCGTCGTCGGCAGGACGGCGGCCCTTCGCGCGCCGGTCCAGTTTGCGGACGTGTCGGATGCGCAGACGTACGAGGTGGATCGGCTCCGAGGCCTCTTTCAGCGGGTGGGTTATCGGTCGGCGCTCGGCGTTCCATTGCTCTTCGAGCAGCGGGTCGCCGGTGTCCTCGTGCTGCTGCGAAAGGAGCTCGGAAGCTTCAGCCCGGAGGTCGTGGACCTTCTCCAGACGTTCGCGAACCAGTCGGTGCTGGCCATCCAGAACGCGCGGCTGTTCCGGGAGATCGCCGACAAGAGCCGGCAGCTCGAGGCGGCCAGCCGGCACAAGTCCGAGTTCCTGGCCAGCATGTCGCACGAGCTCCGGACACCGCTCAACGCGATCCTCGGATTCAACGAGATGATCCTCGGCCGCGTCTACGGCGAGATCCCGGCCGCGCTGCAGGAACCCCTGGGCGACATCCAGAGCAGTGGCCGGCATCTCCTGCGCCTCATCAACAACGTCCTCGATCTGTCGAAGATCGAGGCCGGGCGCATGGAGCTGGCGCTGGCCGACTACTCGGTCCAGGACACGGTGGAGAGCGTGCGCGCCTCACTCCATCCTCTGGCCGAGGCCAAGGGCCTCGAGTTCGTCGCCCGCGTTTCCGCCGACCTTCCGCTGGCCCACGGCGACGGCGGGCGCATGGTGCAGTGTCTGATGAATCTCGCGGGCAACGCGATCAAGTTCACGCGCCACGGGCGGGTCGAGATCAGCGTGGAGCTCCGGGGTGACCTGCTCATCTATCGTGTCGCGGACACCGGGATCGGGATCGCGAAGGACAAGATCGACGCGCTCTTCGACGAGTTCCGCCAGGCCGACGCCACCATCACCAGTGAGTTCGGGGGGACCGGGCTCGGGCTGAGCATCACCCGAAAGTTCGTCGAGCTGCACAAGGGCAGGGTGTGGGTGGAGAGCGAGCTGGGTCGTGGCTCGACCTTCTTCATCGCGATCCCGCTGCGCCTCGACGGAGGAGCGACGGCATGAGCGCCAAGACGATCCTCTACGTCGAGGACAACGAGCTGAACCGGAAGATGCTCCGGCATCTTCTGCGCAGTACGTCCTATCGCCTGATCGAGGCGCCGGACGGGAAAGCCGGCATTCTGACGGGCCACGCAGCCCTCACCCGTCCGCGCTGGGCCCGCGACTACACCAGCTTCACGTTCTTGAGCGGCAGGCTGCGCACCGGCTTGCCGGTCGCGGCGAAGATGCCGTTGAGCACTGCCGGCGTCACGACGGAGATCGTCGGCTCGCCGACGCCGCCCCAGAAGTCGTGCGACGGCATGATCACGGTCTCGACCCTCGGCATCTCGGCCAGGCGCAGGATCGGGTAGCGGTCGAAGTTCAGCTCCGCGATGCGCCCGTTCTGCACGGTGCACTCGCCGTAGAGCGCGGCGCTGAGACCGTAGGCCACCGAGCCCTCGACCTGCGCGGCGATCTGGTCGGGATTGACCGCGTGACCGCAGTCGAGCGCCAGCACCAGCCGGTGCACCTTCAGCTTGCCCGCAGCGCTCAACGAGACCTCGGCGACGGCCGCGGAGTAGCTGCCGTAGCCCATGAACTGCGCGAGCCCGCGATGCACGCCGGGCGGCAGCGGCTTGCCCCAGTCGCCCTTGGCCGCGGCCGCGTTGAGCACGGCGAGGTGCTTGGGGTGCTTGCCCATCAGGGCCCGGCGGAACTCGAGCGAGTCGGCGCCGGCGGCCCGGGCGACTTCCTCAATGAAGCATTCCATGTAGACCGCGTTCTGGTTCGTGTTGACGCCGCGCCATGGGCCGACCGGCACGTGCGTGTTGCGCATGGCGTACTCGATGAGCAAGTTGGGCACCGTGTAGCCGAGCTGCGCGTCGCCGGGCTTGTCCGTGTAGCCCTGGAGCTGGCGCGCGTCCTGGCCGTTGGCGACCAGCGCCGGGTTCACGAACGCGTTGATCGACTGGCCGGAGATGCGCACGTGTAGCCCGACCAGCGCGCCCTTGTCGTCGAGGCCCGCGGCCAGCTTGCACTGCGAGATCGGCCGGTAGAAGTCGTGGCTCATGTCCTCTTCGCGCGACCAGATCATCTTGACCGGCACGTCGGGGAAGAGCTTCGCGATGTTGACGGCCTGGCGGACGTAGTCCTGGTTGCCGCCGCGCCGGCCGAAGCCCCCGCCGAGGTCGTGCCGATAGACCTCGCACTTGGCCAGCGGGATTCCCGACTGCTCGGACAGGGCGGCCAGCGACGCCTCCGAGTTCTGCGTCGCCACCCAGCACTCGGCGCGGTCCGCCGAGATCTTCACCGTGCAGTTCATCGGCTCCATCGTCGCGTGCGCGAGGAACGGCGTGCTGTACACCGCCTCGACTTTCTTCGCGGCGCCCTGGATCGCGCCGGGGGCGTCGCCCTCGTTGCGGAAGGCGTAGGCGTCCTTCGCCGCCAGCCCCTCCTCGAGATGCCTGGCGATCGTCGCGCTCGACTGCGCCGCGCCGGCGCCCTCGTCCCAGACGATCGGGAGCGCTTCGAGCGCCAACTTGGCGCGCCACCACGTATCGGCGACGACCGCGACGGTGGAATCGTTGACCTTGACGACCCGGCGGAACCCCGGCCGGCCGGAGATCTTCGACTCGTCGTAGCTCACGACCTTGCCGCCGAACACGGGACAGGCCTTGATGGCCGCGTGCAGCATGCCCGCGAGCTTCACGTCGATCGCGTAGACCTGGCTGCCGTCGAGCTTGTCGGCGGTGTCCAGCCGTTTCATCGGCTTGCCGGCGATCTTCCAGTCCTTCGGATCCTTGAGCGCGATGCTCTTGGGATCGGGCGCCGTCAGCTTCGCGGCCGTGGTCGCCACCTTGCCGTAGCTCGTTTTGCGTCCGGTGCCTGCGTGGGTGATGACGCCGTCGGCGACCTTGAGCTCGGAGACCGGGACTTTCCAGTCGTCGGCCGCGGCCTGCAGCAGCATCGTCCGCGCGAGCGCGCCGCCGCGGCGGACGTAGTCCTGCGAGGTGCGGATACCGCGGCTGCCGCCCGTGCCCATCTCACCCCACACGCGCTCGCGGGCGAGGTTCTGTCCGGGCGTGATCGACTCGGTGACGACCTTCTTCCAGTCGCACTCGAGCTCCTCGGCGACGAGCTGGGCCAGCCCGGTGCGGGTGCCTTGCCCCATCTCGGAACGCGCGATGCGGATCACGCAGGTGTCGTCCGGCTTGACGACGACCCAGGCGTTGATCTCGGCGCCGGCGGCCGTCGCACTCTGCGCCTCGGCCGAGCCCGCCCCGGCCGGGAGGCGGAACCCGATGGCCAGGCCGCCGCTCGCGGCAGCCGTTGTCACGATGAAGCTGCGGCGGGAGATCTTGGTGTCTTTCATGTCATGCCTGCTTCCGGCCGGCCGCCATGTGCACCGCCGCGCGGATCCGCGGATAGGTGCCGCAGCGACAGATGTTGGTCATCGCGTCGTCGATGTCCTGGTCGGTCGGTTTCGGCTTGCGCTTGAGGAGCGCCGCCGCGGCCATGATCTGCCCGGACTGGCAGTAACCGCACTGCGGCACGTCGAGCGCCGCCCACGCCTTCTGCACGGGGTGAGAGCTGGTAGAGGACAGGCCCTCGATGGTGACGATCCGATCCGTGGGCTTCACGCTGCTGACGGGGAGGATGCACGTGCGCACGACCCGGTCGTTGATGTGCACCGAGCAGGCGCCGCACTGTGCGACACCGCAGCCGTACTTGGTGCCCGTCAGGCCGACCTGCTCGCGGATGACCCAGAGCAGCGGTGTGTCGGGCTCCACCTGCACGTCGCGAACCCGGCCGTTGATGTTGAGCTTTGCCATGAACGTCCTCCCCGTTGCGAATGCTAGCAGATGCTCATCGGCGCTCGAGCGAGACCTGCTCGGCGTACGAGGCGCGATAGCCCCCGTAGGAGCGATCGTACGCGGCGCGGGCCTCGGCGTCCATGTCGGCCCGCGGGGCCGGCTCGAGGTCGAAGTGGCCGTACGTGTCCGTGCCGCGCACGAGCATGGCGGGCGTCTTGTGCTTCACGCCCAGGTGCTGCACGGAGGTCGGCACGTAGCTGATGGCCAGGCCGATGCGCCGGCCGTCGGATCGGTTCGGCTGCGAGCGGTGCAGGCAGAGCGTGTGGTGGAGCGAGAACTCGCCCGCGCGCAGCGGGGCGTGGATCGCCGGCCGGTCGTCGACCTCGCCGACGATCGCCTGGCCGGCGCGGTTGACGCTGCCGGCCACGACGCCGGCCCGATGCGGCCGCTGGCCGCCGTGGTGGCTGCCGGGCAGGAACTCCATGCAGCCGTTCTCGGCGGTCGCGTCGGTGAGCGCGAGCCACGCCGTCACGTGCACGTACGGGCGCAGCCCGAAATACGTCGCGTCCTGATGCCAGGCCGCGGTCGCGGCGCTCTCGGGCTCCTTGATGAACCACGTCGAGGTGTAGACGAGAATGTCCGGGCCGATCAGGTCCTCGACGGCGTCCAGGATCGCGGGATGCCGCGTGAGCGCGTGCACCCACGCCAGCAAGACGTGGGTACGAGACCGGTAACGCGCGACGGGGTCTGCGGTGAGAGGTCCGCCCAGTGTCTCCTCGAAGGCCTCGAGCTGGCGCAGGCTGGCGGCGGCCTCCTCACGTGTGAGCGCGGCGTTGGCCGAGAGGAAGCCGTCGCGCCCGTAGGCGTCGACCTGAGCCGGTGAGAGCTTCCTCGTCATCGGCGTCTACTTCATCCGGTCCTTGATCTTCGCCAGCGCCGCCCGCGCGCACTCCTCATCGAACTCCCCGCCGGGGGCGCCGCTCACGCCGATGCCGCCGATGGCTGTCTCGCCGGCCTTGATCGTGACGCCGCCGACCGCGTAGGTCAGGTTGGGCAGCGGCGTCTGCGGCACGGTGGTCGCCGGGTTCTTGCCCATCCGGTCGGCGACCTCCTTGGTGCTGTTCTCCTTGCGCGCCAGGGTGAGCGAGGCAGACGAGTAGGCCTTGTAGAAGGCGTTGTCGAGCGTGTGGATGGGCGCGCCGTCGCCGCGCAAAACCGCCTGCCGCACGCCGTCGAGGTCGACGACGACCGCGGTCACCGTGTAGCCCTTCTGCGCGCAGGCCTTGACCGACTCGCCCACGAGCTCGTTCGCGAGGGCCGCCGACAGCTTATGGGTCATGACCAGACCCGGGGCCGCGGCCTGAGCGGACGTCTCGACCGCCGCGCCGAGCAACAGCGCCGTGAAGAGCGCGAGAGACGCGGCGAGAGCCCGTAGCATGTCGTCCTCCTCAGTGAGGTGTTGGCGCGAATGGTAGCAGATCAGCGGCGCGCCCCGCCCTGGCGCGGCAGCCCGAGGGCGATGAGGAGGCCGAGCGCATTGCTGCCCGCGGAGATCAGGACCGCCGTGCGATAGCTCTGGGTCAGATCGAAGAGCCGGCCGGCGGCGATCGGCAGCACGATCGCCGCCGCACACCAGGCGAGGTAGAGCCGGCTCGCGATCCGGCTGTAGAGCGCGCGTCGCCAGTAGACGGCCACCGCGGCGGCCGTCACGCCCGAGATCAAGCCGTAGCCCACGCCAACGAGCGCGAGCGAGACCACCGACACACGAGGCCCGGGCCACGCGGTCAGCACCACGTTGCCCGCCAGCGCCACGGCGTGTGCGCTGGCGGCC
>Ga0306925_10007558_pt1 | contig 10228 bp, 6 predicted proteins | sample flu12Cox44000176_FD_203755 | JGI IMG/M metagenome (GOLD analysis project Ga0306925, IMG submission 203755) | Lab enrichment of tropical soil microbial communities from Luquillo Experimental Forest, Puerto Rico - flux8day.12C.oxic.44.000.176 (v2)... | ecosystem: Environmental > Terrestrial > Soil... | reverse complement strand
AGGCAGGGCATCGTAGAACGCCGTGGCATCGGGGAAACACACTCCTTCAAGCCTTGGACAGCCTGACCGTTCCCGACCCGGTCTCGGATAAGCCGCTGCGATTCGCTGTGCAGGACGTATACCGCTTCGATCAACGCCGCATCCTGGCCGGACGGGTCGAATCGGGAACGGTGAGAGTCGGTGACCGGCTTGTTTTTGCTCCGAACAACAAAGAATCGGTTGTTGCCTCGATCGAGCGATGGAATGTGCCCGTACAAACCAGTGCGGCAGCAGGTGAGTCCATCGGGATAACATTGACGGAGCAGATCTTTGTTGAGCGTGGTCATGTTGCCTCCCATGAGGGTGGGACTCCGGTCGAGACCAATCGCTTTAAAGCCCGGGTCTTCTGGATGGGCGATAAACCTTTAGCCCTGGGCAAACGTTACAAAGTGAAGCTTCTGACCCAGGAGGTAGATTGCCAGCTCGCTTCGATTGATCGCGTGATCGATGCGAGCACGCTTGAAGCGACCTCTGGTATCCGCCGATCGGTAGCAAAGAACGAAGTGGCCGAGGTAACGATTCACGCTCGGGCGCCGGTAGTAATGGACAACTATGACCGGATCCCGGCGACGGGGCGTTTTGTCCTGGTGGACGGCCGGGATGTGTGCGGCGGGGGCATCATTTTTGGCGGGCTCTACGTGGATAGAGCTAAGATTCGGAGTACAAATATCTCGTGGTCGGAAAGCACGATCACTTCCCGGATCCGGATCGAGCGCAATGGCCATCGCGGGATTGTCATATGGTTCACTGGATTGCCCGGGTCTGGAAAATCGACTTTAGCGCACGGGCTCGAACGCGAGCTGTTCGATAGGCAGATGCAGGTCTACGTTCTGGACGGGGACAATATTCGACATGGCCTGAACGCAAATCTTGGCTTCGATCCTGACGATCGGGTCGAGAACATCCGGCGTGTAGCCGAGGTGGCGAAGCTCATGGCCGACGCAGGCCTCGTCGTCATCACCTCGTTCATTTCGCCTTATCGTATCGACCGTCTCCGAGCCCGGGAGATTATCCTGAGTGGCGGAATAGACTTCGTCGAGGTCTATGTGGCCGCGCCTTTGACGGTCTGCGAGCAGAGAGATCCAAAGAAGCTTTACAAAAAAGCGCGCGCAGGTGAGATAAAGAATTTCACTGGGATCGACGCGCCGTACGAAGAGCCAGAAAATCCCGAGATCACGATCCGAACCGATTCTGAAGCTGTGGAACAGAGTGTGCATCGGTTACTGGGGTTCTTGATCCCGAGAGTGCAGCTGGATGTTGTAGAGTACGAGATCTGAGAAGCGCTGGAAGCTCGATTCCGGCTCGCGAGACCAGCTTATGATGGCGAAGATCGCTTTTGTGTTCTTCGGCTTGCTCAGCATCGCGGGTTCAGGCCAGCCGCTGCTGCCGGCGAAGCCTGTGCCAGTAACCTTGTTCTGGTCGAGAAAGCCGCAGCTTGCTCTTTACAGCCTCGCCTGGTCCCCGAATGGCAGACTGCTGGCTGCGGCCGGGCGGGATACGATATCGCTGTATGGCACACCCGATTTCGCCGAGCGGGGTTCGCTCACGAGCGGTCAGGGGGAGATCTGGGCGCTCGCCTGGTCGCCGAGTGGAGAATTTCTGGCAGCCGGCGGGCAGGATGGAACGATCCGTATCTGGGACGATACTCGACTAGTAAAGAACCTTGTCCAAGGAGCTTGGATCTTTGACCTCGGCTGGAATCCGGCCGGGTCTTTACTCGTTGGGGTCGATGATTCTGGCCTGGCCAAGGAATGGGATTTCCCTGGCGGATTTGTCCGCGCAGCTATCCAGCTGGATGGAGACGGTCTGGGGATTTCCTGGTCGCCGAAAGGAAAAACGTTTGCGGTGAGTACCGGGCGAGATGGAAGTCAGGTTTCTCTCTTTGACGCAGCCAGCACAATTCTGCGTTGGCGTCACCAGGACGTGCCGGCAACGTATCAGCCGCCTTTCGGGTACGGAAAAGATGAGATAAACGGTGTGAGTTTTTCGCCCAACGGGAAATGGATAGCCAGCACGCAACAGGACGGTCGTCTGATTATTCGGGCCGCAGAGTCGGGCCGGATTGTGTCAGCTGTCCAGTTGCACGAACCTGGTGTCGGCGGAGCGCGTCGCGTTGCCTGGTCTCCAGAATCAGACTGGTTGGCAACTTGTGGCGAGGATGGGCGGGTGAATCTGATCCGGTTCCCGCACCCGGAAAGCCGCATCGAGTTGATTCAAAGTTCAAAAGCCGTGTGGTCAGTGGCGTTTTCGCCAAATGGAGAATGGATTGCCGCGACCGGAGATGAGGGTCGTATCTGGGTCTGGAACACGCCGGGCTGGAAGGGACAGAAGAAAGAGGGCAGTGGTCAGTGATCGGTAAAACGGTAAGGCGGTGAAGCGGTGAAACGGTAATCTCGAGAATGGGCGAGGAGGTAATCTGCAGTATCGGCGTCTTACCGCTTCACCGATCACTGACTACTGACGACTGACTACTGTCCACTGTCTGCTGAGTACTCCCCGCAGGATCCAGCCACTCGCAAAAGTCCTTATAGACGGCGTCGCTGATCTCATTGAGGCGGAGTTGAATCGCGTCAAGGTATTGATGCAGCCCGAATTGGAGAATCTCGGCGATCTTTATGAAGGACAGGTCGGCCAGGAGTTTGCCGGATAGTCGTTCAGCCTCCACGCTATAGAGAAAATCGCCTCGTTCTACGCCGGTGATGCAATGAAGCGATTCATCAAGCGAATCGATACAATAACGCATCGAACGGGGAAAGGTCTGGTGCTTGATCAGGAACTCAGCCACTTTCCAGGGAGCCACGTCTCCCTGGTAATGTTTGCGGTAGGACTCCACGGCGCTGCAGGATTTGAGCAGCGCCATCCATTGAATCGTATCGACATTGCCGCCGACCTCCTCACCTTTGGGCAACAGAATGTGATACTTGATGTCAAGGATCCGCGAGGTTCGATCGGCGCGCTCAAGAAATTTTCCGAGTTGGATGAACTCCCAACCCTCGTCGTGCGCCATCGTCGCGTCAGCGATACCCTGGAACAGTTGGCAGCCTTCGAGCGCCCACTTAAAAAACTCATAGGTGCTGGAGCTGAAAAGCTTCAGCCCTTCGCCGGAGCGAAATACAAGAAACATTCTGTTCAATTGTTCCCACATCTCGGTAGAAATCTGTTCGCGGACAGTACGAGCGTTTTCTCTGGCGAAAGCGAAACAGGAAAAGATCGAATTTGGATTCTTGCGCTCGAACGTGACGAATTCGACGACCGCGTCACCGGTAAGAGTAGGATAAAGCTCCTGAAAGAGCTTCGTATCCTCGAGTGAAAAAATGATCGATTCCCAGTGCTGCTGATTCCTCAGGTTATGAAGCAACTGGGCATCGAGCATCAGCTGGAGATTGACATCCAGCATCCGGGCGTTGTTTTCCGCTCGTTCGATGTAGCGGCTCAGCCAGAACAGTGCGTCAGCAACCCGGCTTAACATAACAGAGTTTCGAGTTTCGGGTTTCGGGTTTCGCGTTTCGAGTTCTAGTGTCAGGAGGGCTGGAACCTCGTCCTTTGTTAAGGCCGCCGATGGCTCCGCTGGCCTTGCATCGACCTCGAAACGCGAAACGCGAAACTCGAAACTCAAAACTATTCATTGAGCACCCAGGTGTCCTTGCTGCCACCTCCCTGCGACGAGTTAACGACGAGCGATCCCGGGCGCAGGGCGACGCGCGTCAACCCGCCTGGAATGATCGTGATTTTTTCTCCATAGAGTATGTAGGGTCGCAGATCGATGTGCCGGCCCTGGAAGTGCCCTTCGCAGAAAGAAGGCGAGCGCGAGAGTTGCACAACGGGTTGAGCAACATAATTACGAGGGTTCTCTTCAATGGCGGTCCGGAAGCGCTCACGTTCCTTCTCGCTTGCCTGCGGACCCATTAACATCCCGTAGCCGCCGCTCTCGTTGGCGGACTTGACGACAAGCTTATCCAGGTTCTCCACGATATATTGACGGTCTTCGGCGAAGAATGAGAGGTAGGTTTCGACATTGGGAAGGATCGGGTCCTCACCGAGGTAGTAGCGAATCATTTTCGGGACGAAATAGTAAGTGACTTTATCGTCGGCCACGCCGGTGCCGATCGTGTTAGCCAAGCTGATATTGCCTCGACGATACGCGTCCACGATCCCGGGAACGCCCAGGAGCGAATCCTTGCGGAATACCAGAGGATCCAGAAAGTCGTCATCGATCCGGCGGTAAACTACGTCGACCCGGCGTAACCCCTTGGTTGTTTTCATCAGAACAATATTGTCTTGCACGACGAGGTCGGCTCCCACAACGATCTCGATGCCCATCGTCTTGGCGAGAAATGAGTGCTCAAAATAAGCCGAGTTGTAAATCCCAGGGGTGAGAAGAACGACGGTCGGCTCGGGATTGTCATTCGGCGCGATGAAGCGCAGCAGACTGAGTAATTCCTGGCAATAGGTGTCAACCGGCTGAACGGTGTATCGCGAAAACAGGTTCGGGAAGACCCGCTTCATTGCGGCCCGGTTTTCCAACAGGTAGGAAACGCCGGAGGGACAGCGAGCGTTGTCTTCGAGAACAAGATAGTTGCCATCGCGATCCCGGATCAGATCGGTGCCACAGATGTGAATGTAGATATCTTTCGGAACATTAAACCCCATGAATTCAGGCCGGAAATGTACAGCGCTCTGAATGATCTCGATCGGAACGATCCCATCCTTCACGATTTTCTGATCGTGGTAGATGTCGCGCAGGAATAGATTCAGCGCCGTGATCCGCTGCGACAGGCCACGCTCAATGTGCTCCCATTCCCGGCGGGGAATGATGCGCGGCAGGAGATCGAACGGGAAGATGCGTTCCGTCCCCTCGTTGGCATCGTAGACAGTAAAGGTTACCCCCTGGGTGAGAAAAGCTTTGTCGGCAACCGCTCGTCTTCGCTCGAATTCCTCAAGGCTCAGCTCGTCGTACCGATCGAACAATTTCTGATAATGTGCTCGAATCTGGCCGGACCCCTGGAACATCTCGTCAAAAAACGGCCCCGACTCATATCCCGCAAACAACTTACCCATGAACCTCCACAATTAGCGGGGAATGGGAGCACGGAAAAGAAAATTTTCCGTGATGCGGAAGACTTTGCTGTCGGCGGCGACAGGAGTATTTTCCTGGACAATGACATCTTTGAGTTTTTTGCTTTTTTTCGGGGTCTTAGGTCTCTCTCTCTGGGCTTCATGGAGGGTCAAGGCGGTCTACGCGAAGTATAGCCAGGTCCCGGCCTCTTCGGGGATGACCGGCGCTGAAACGGCGGCCCGGATTCTTGCTGCTTCGGGCATCTATGACGTCCAGATTTACGAGGGAAACCAGCCCATGGGCGATCACTATGATCCGCTGAACAAACGGCTGATCCTCTCGTCGCAGAATTTCCGCGGCACGTCGACCGCCGCGTTGGGGGTTGCCGCGCACGAGTGCGGCCACGCCGTACAACACAAGATGGCCTATGCCCCCCTCAACTGGCGCATGGCCGCGGTGGGCATGACGACGTTCGCCAGCCAGGTCGTATTCTGGCTACCCTTGGTTGGGATGTTTACAGGCATTCTGTCGAGGTACACCGGGTTGATGATCATGGCCGTTGCCTGGGGCATTATCATGCTTTTCAATTTGGTTACGCTTCCGGTCGAATTTGACGCCTCGGCCCGGGCAAAGCGAATCCTGGGACAAATGGGATTTATTCGAGGCAGCGGCGAAGCCGCCGCCGTGAATAACGTCCTGAACGCCGCAGCGCTGACCTACGTGGCCGCCTTTGTGATGTCCCTGGCTTACCTGTTATTCTTTCTGCTGCCCTTGCTAGGCGGCAGGCGGAATTAGAGTTTCGGGTTTCGAGTTTCGGGTTTCGGGGGGATAGGACTTTTGGGTCTTATACGGCGTATGAGTCCCCGGAACCGCCGGGCGGCAGGCGCTACCGGCCCAAGATTCGGAACCCCAACACAAACCAAAGCAACATTACTGTCACAATTGCCCATTAGCTCCGAGCCGAAAATGGGTTAGGAAAAGGATGCGGAACACCAGAATCAAGCGATTGATCGCGCAAAACCGATCTATGCAGAAAAACGATTCTTCCTCCATCAGTAACCCTGCGCTCTACGTGAATCGTGAGCTGAGTTGGCTCGAATTCAATCAACGCGTCCTGGAGGAAGCGCAGGACCCCAGTAATCCGTTGCTAGAGCGGGTGAAATTTCTGTGCATTGTCAGTTCAAACCTGGACGAGTTTTTCGAGGTCCGGGTGGCCGGCGTCAAGCAGCAGAGCCAGAGCAATCTGAGCGCAGCGGGTCCTGACGGGTTGAGTCCAAACGAGCAGTTGGCTGCAATCTCCGTGCGCGCCCGGCGGATGTTCGAGGACCAGTATCGCCTGTGGAACGAAGAATTGGTTCCTGCCCTGGAAGCGCAGAATATCTTCTTCCTGAAATACGACGAACTGACCAAGGAAGAGAAGCAGTACTATTCCAAGGATTTCGAGAGGTCTGTCTACCCGGTCTTAACTCCGCTTGCTGTCGATCCGGTACACCCCTTCCCGCAGTTGCTGAACAAGAGTTTGAACGTGGCGGTCGGGCTCGAAGGCAAAGAACTCAGCACCCAACTTGCCGTTGTCCAGGTGCCGCGGATCCTTCCTCGCCTGTTACCATACAAGGCGGGCGAGAATGGAATGTATCGTTACATCTTCATTGGCAACCTCATTCAGGCACACGTCAGCGCGCTCTTTCACGGTGTGAAGGTCACGGGTGCCTACCAGTTCCGCGTTACCCGCAATAGTGATCTCTATCTGGACGAGGAAGAAGAGACAAATCTGCTGAAGGCGATCGAATTGGAGTTGCGCAAGCGGAGCAGGGGTGACGCCGTTCGCCTCGAGGTGCAGGCCGATTGTCCTGGCCATATTTCCGAACAGCTTCTGCAAACCTTTGGCCTGACGGGTGACGATCTCTTCATGGTCGACGGGCCGATCAATTTTCTTCGCTTGATGCCGGTGATCTCTCAAGTGGATCGGCCGGACTTGAAGTATAAGCCATTTATCCCGGCGATCGTCACCGGGTCGTCCGATCAGGAGGATGTTTTTACGCAGATCCGGCGCCGGCCGATCCTTTTGCACCACCCGTACGACAGCTTTCAGACCGTGCTCGACTTCATCGAGCAAGCGGCGGAGGATCCGAACGTCCTTGCCATCAAACAGACGCTGTATCGGACCAGCGGCGACTCGCCCATCGTGAAGGCGCTAGGAGAGGCGGCGGAGAGCGGGAAGCAGGTCACCGTCGTGATTGAACTGAAAGCGCGGTTCGATGAAGCGGCCAACATAAAGTGGGCCCGGACGTTGCAGGAGGCCGGTGTCCATGTCGTCTATGGGATTGTCGGTCTCAAGACTCACGCGAAATGCGCCCTTGTGGTCCGCAAAGAGGAAGACGGGATCCGGCGATATCTTCACCTCGGAACGGGCAACTACCATCCATCGACAGCGCGCCTCTATACGGACCTTGGTCTGCTGACCTGTGATCCAGTCCTGACCAACGATTGCGCCGAGCTTTTCAACTGGATGACCGGTGTTTCAGTCTTCCCGGAACTGAAGAAAATGAAGGCTGCGCCGGAAGTGCTTCATGAGTTCATACTCGAGATGATCGAGCGCGAGATTGAGCACGCCAAGGCCGGGCGCCAGGCATCAATCTTCGGCAAGGTCAACTCGCTCGTGGACACCGAAGTCATCCAGGCACTCTACCAGGCTTCCCAGGTGGGTGTGCGGATTGATCTTCTGGTACGGGGCGTGTGTTGTCTGCGGTCACGGGTGCCGGGGGTGAGCGACCACATTACTGTGCGAAGCATCGTAGGCCGCCTGCTGGAGCACAGCCGGATCTTCCGGTTCGAGAACGCTGGCAAGCCGGAGTTGTACCTTTCGAGCGCTGACTGGATGCCGCGAAATTTTTTCCGCCGGGTGGAGACCTGCTTTCCAATCGAGGATCCGGCCCTCCGGACTCAGATCGAACAAATGCTCGACGTTTACTGGAAAGACAACGTCAAAGCGCGGGAGCAGAACTCTGAGCCGACTTATGAGCGGCGTCCTGTGGAGGCGGACCGGATCGATGCTCAGGTTTCGTTTTTGGAACAGGCCATGAAACGAAAGCGGGCCGACATCGAGACCAAGCCGCTGGTGCTCAAACCTAACGTCCAGTTCAGCCACAGGCCTCGGGAATCGGCTCAGCGGCTCGCAGAGGCCACCTGATCCACTTCCCGGTCGGTCCGTCTCGCTAACTCTTATTTTTCATGAAAAATGCGCCCGAAGGGCCAAAGTCCTCGCCCTTCCAGTGTTGGGCTTATGGCTATCGCCGGACGAGGAAACCTTGTTGACGCGCGAACGGTTAGATGCGGCATACCCGCGGGGCCTAGTACCTTGAAAAGCCAAGAACGCGCCCAATGCTGGCCCAAAGTGAACTCGGCCTCCTCTGCTCGTACGGTTGTTCTGTTAGAGCAACCTCCCTGTGCATTTGAAGGTTTCGTGACCTGTCGAGTCGATCTTTGGGCTCTCTTCTGGAAGCCCTCGGCTTCTCAGCCACGCTCGAATTGGAGGTTCTTTTTTGTTCTGGTGAGCTGGTCAAGCTCGACTTGAGCGTCTCGGGCTGGGACAGGTCCGCAGGCTGCGCCGCGACCAACTCGATACCAGCATTGTTCGCGATAGGTGAAGGTGGCGTTTGGGCCGCAAGTGGCGAAGCCTCCGAGCGCGACTGCCTCTCCAGGCTTACCAGTTCGGCCGCGTCTTTCCGGAGCGTCACCTTGTCGAGGGCCGGGTGAATGCCCAGCATAAGGGTCGCAGCCGTCAAGCCAACGAAAGTCGATAGGGTGGCGGCTACCAGCGTCTGGGTCGGGCTAGGGCTCCTCGTTCTTCTCGTTCCCCTGGTCAGTAAATTCCTTTGCCGACCGCGAATCGGAGTCTCAGGAGGTTGTACGAGCAATCTTTGAGATTCCCATTCGATCTCTCTGGTCAAGTTGTCGGATGAGTGCCATCCGGTCGCGCTATCGAAGCTGTGGGTAAAGACCGGGTGGCTGTTCTCCAATCGGGTAGCCGTTTGACGAATCAGAATACCCATTGTTGCTGCACCCCTTTGGCTTGTTGTTGAACGCCGGCCGCGGCATTGAGTGCCGTACCCGCTCTTTTACCTTGACCAGATGTGTTCCCCTGGTCAGGAGCGGCCTTCATTTGACCGACTGCTATGGCTAGCATGATGGCAGGGAACGCCGCACCATCCAGTAGTTGAGATAAGAGTTTCTTGTTCATACGGTGCCAGTCGTTTTTTTGGCTCGCTGTCGCATTCCACAAACGACACATCATTTCCCGTACCAACTTCTCGCGAAATCCATAAGCTATTGTTGTCATGTAATTTACGAAATCCTCTATCGTGGAACCGAGGCGGACGAAAATTCGGACGTTCGAATAATCGTCCCATTCGGCGGCCGACCCAGCCGCCGAATGAGCCAATTCACGCAGGTCGCTTCAAGCCCAGCTTTTCTATCCGAGAAACCAAAGTAGTGGGTTTTACTCCCAAGAGCTCCGCGGCTCCATCAGCGCCTTTGATTTTCCAGCCGGCTTTCTGCAGCACCATAAAAAGATTCTGGCGCTCGCGACGTCGCATTTCGGATTCGGTTAGGTATTCCGGTTCGGTCCGGTCATCATCCTGCGGCGCAAAAGGGACAAGATTGGCTGGGGAACCACCTTGCGGAACATCGAACTCCAGAGCGCCGCCACGAGCCAAAATCACGGCTCGCTCGATGACGTTTCGCAGTTCCCGGATATTGCCAGGCCAGTCGTAGCCCTTCAGCGTTTCTATGCCCGCACTGGTAAGTCGGGGTTCTGGACAGCCGAGCTCTTTGGCCAACAACTCCACGAAGTGTGTGGTCAGCAAAGGAATATCTTCCTTTCGCTCCCTGAGTGGAGCCACTCGCAAGGGGAAGACATTAAGGCGATAGTAAAGGTCTTCACGGAAGCGGCCTGCCTCCACCAATTTCTTTAAATCCCGGTTCGTTGCGGCGACAATTCGCACATCGGCCCGGCGGGTTCTTTCCTCGCCGACACGTTCGTAAGATTTCTCCTGTAGAACGCGCAACAGTTTGCTTTGCAATTCCAGAGGGATTTCACCGACCTCGTCCAGAAACAAAGTGCCACCGGCGGCG
>Ga0306925_10007557_pt1 | contig 10228 bp, 7 predicted proteins | sample flu12Cox44000176_FD_203755 | JGI IMG/M metagenome (GOLD analysis project Ga0306925, IMG submission 203755) | Lab enrichment of tropical soil microbial communities from Luquillo Experimental Forest, Puerto Rico - flux8day.12C.oxic.44.000.176 (v2)... | ecosystem: Environmental > Terrestrial > Soil... | reverse complement strand
CCAAGCAAGCGGGTCGCCGATCCGTTGGAAATCGCGAAGCTGGCGGTTTACCTCGCGTCGGACGATTCTGCGTACGTCGTCGGGGCAGACTTCCTGATCGACGGCGGGATCTCGGCCATTTCGGCCGTGGGCGCTTGAGCCTCGTGCAGAGAGTCGAGGCCAAAGCTATCCGGACATCATCCCTTTGGTCTCATGGCGAAAGGGAGATTGGCGTGGGAACAGCCCGAGCTCTTCACCGAAGAAGTCCGAGCGCGTGATCTTCAGTCCAACCGGCCTCAGTGAAACTGGCAGCGGTTTCAGAGGATCTGACAGGGTGGCAGCGTGAACGAAGCTACGAATTGGCGCGCAGCCAGAGAGCAAGGCCAGCCGACTGACCGACGGTTGCCAGCCAGACTGTGGGTTGTACTGGGGACAACAATCGCAGCCGTCGGCTTTGCTTGGCTGGCTTATTCGTATCGTGAAAGCGATGCTGCCATCCAGGGCGCCCCAAAACCACTTCCGCAAGTAGTGGTGAGCAAGCCGCTCGTGCGCGAGCTTGATTCGAGACTAGGTTTCCTTGGTCAATTTTCCGCGGTCGACCAGGTTGAGCTCCGCGCTCAGGTGGGCGGCACGCTCACGGGAATAAACTTCAAGGATGGGGACATCGTCCATCAAGGCGACCTCCTCTTCACCATCGACCCGCGTCCCTACGAAATCAGGCTGGCCCAAGCCACTGCGCAGCTCGAGAGCGCGTCAGCACGGCTCGAGCTCGCCAAGCCCGAGCTTTGGCGCGCTCAGGAACTGAAGCGCACCGATTTCGGCACGATGGAAGCCGTCGACCAGCGCACGGCCGACCTGCAGACCGCGCAGGCTTCCATCGATGATGCCAAGGCACAGATCCGCGACGCTCAGTTCGACCTTGACCATTGCCGGATCACGGCCCCCTTTACCGGGCGTATCGGCACCCATCTCGTCTCAGTCGGAAACTTGATTGCTGGCAGCCGTTACGCGACCAGTCCGACGACACTGCTCGCCACGCTCGTCTCGCTCGATCCGATCTACTTCGACTTTGATATGAGCGAGTCCGATTTCCTGACGTTTTCTCGGGACCGTGCGCGGCAGAAAGGGATTGTCGCCGATGAGGTCGAGCTCGCGCTCAGCGACGAGACCAAATTCACAAGGCGAGGCACGCTCGACTTCGTGGACAATGTGCTCGACCGCTCGAGCGGCACAATACATGCGCGAGCGACGGTTCCGAATCCCGAATTCTTCCTGACACCTGGCGAATTCGCCCGCGTGCGGCTTGTTGTTGGTGCCGCAACTCCAACCCTGCTGGTGCCGGATGCCGCGGTCCTTCCCGATCAGTCCCAGCACCTTGTCATGACCGTTGCGGCGGATGGCACCGTCGCGCCCAAGCAAGTCGAGATCGGCGACATCCGCGGCGGCTTACGCGTGATCCGGTCCGGCCTGACGCCAAATGACGAAGTGATCATCGACGGCATCCCCTACGCCAAACCGGGGTCGAAAGTCGCACCACAGGAGCGCGCGATCCGTTACGCCGCTGCGCAAGGCAACGACTAGAACCGAGCCGCTCAACATGCGCCTATCACATTTCTTCATTGATCGCCCGCGCTTCGCGACTGTGCTCAGCATCTTCGTGACCTTGTTTGGTCTCGGAGCGCTCGCAATTCTCCCGGTCGCACAGTATCCGGAAATCGTCCCGCCCACTGTGAAGGTGACGGCGTCCTATCCCGGTGCATCTGCCGAGACCGTCGCCCGCACCGTCGCGACGCCGCTCGAACAGGAGATCAACGGCGTCGAAAACATGCTCTACATGAGCAGTCAGTCGACCGGGGATGGCAACCTCACGATTACCGTCACGTTCGAGATCGGCACTGACCTGAACATTGCGCAGATGCTGACCCAGAACCGCGTGCAGGATGCATTGTCGCGCCTGCCAGAGGACGTCCAGCGCCTCAGCGTGCAGGTCCGTAAGGCGATACCCAGCATACTTATGGCCGTTCACCTCTACTCGCCGGACGAATCGCGCGACACTCTGTACCTGTCGAACTACGCCACTTTGCACGTGAAGGACGTGCTCGCGCGCCTGCAAGGTGTCGGCGATGTCCAGTTCCAGGGTGCCCGTCAATACGCCATGCGCATTTGGCTCGATCCCGACAGAGTCGCGGCACACAACCTCAGTGCAAATGAGGTGCTCTCGGCGTTGCGCGCACAAAATTTGCAAGTCTCGGCCGGTATCCTCAATCAGCCGCCAGCCCGGAGTGACGAAGCCTACCAGATCAATGTCGAAGCGCTCGGCCGGCTGTCCACGCCCGAGCAGTTCGCCGACATCGTCCTCAAATCTGATAACCGGGGGCGCGTGACCCGGGTCCGCGATGTCGGTCGGGTCGAGGTCGGCGCCGCGGACTACGGCAACACGGCCTACATGGACCGCAGCAATGCGGCAGCCCTGCTCGTCTATGCCGAGCCCGGGGCAAACTCGCTCACGGTCGAGCATGAAGTTCTGTCGAAGATGGAGGAGCTGAAGAAAGATTTTCCGCCAGGTGTCGACGCGACAATCGTCTACGACCCGAATATCTTCATTGCCAAGTCGATCAAGGAGGTTGTCGTCACGATTTTTGTCGCGATCCTCCTCGTCGTCGGCGTGGTATTCCTGTTTCTGCAGAGCTGGCGCGCGACGATCATCCCCTGCATTGCAATTCCGGTTTCGCTGGTCGGCGCCTTTACGATCCTGGCTATATTTGGGATATCGCTGAACAACCTGTCCCTGTTCGGGCTCGTTCTGGCGGTCGGTATCGTCGTCGACGACGCGATCGTTGTGGTCGAAAACGTCGAGCGCAATATGCGCTCCGGAATGCCCCCATTTGAAGCGGCCCATCGAACGATGGACGAAGTCGGCGGCGCGCTGATAGCGATCGCACTGACGCTCTGCGCTGTATTCGTGCCATCTGCCTTCCTCGCTGGCATCTCCGGTCTGTTCTTCCGTCAGTTCGCGGTTACGATTGCGGCCTCGACAGTCATCTCTTGCTTTGTCTCGCTGACGCTCAGCCCGGCGCTCTGCGCCGTGCTGTTCAAGGCGCATTATGAGCATGATCTGTCACGCGCCGGCTTGGCGCGACGTCTGCTGCAGGGGGCTTTGGATCGCTTCAATCGGGGCTTCGACCGGCTGTCTTTCGGCTACAGTAACTTGACGCGTCGATTGGTGCGCGCAACCACGATCGTGCTGGTGGCCTATGCGGGGCTGATCGGCGTTGCCGGCGTCGAGTTCTCAAAGACGCCGACCGGCTTCATCCCCGAGCAGGACCAGGGCTACTTGATCAACGTCGTTCAGCTGCCGCCCGGCGCCGCCTTGTACCGGACTGAAAAGGTCGTCCGGCGCGGTATCGACATCATTCTGGGGGCGAAGGGCCTCGAGCATGTGGCGCCCTTCGCCGGCCTCGATGCCACGACCTTCACAGTGGCGTCGAATGCGGCAACGATCTTCTCCGGCTTGCCGTCGCTTTACAATCACGAGCTTCCTGGTGTGACTGCGAACACGGTCTTGGCCGACCTCCGCCAGCGCCTATCAGTGATCAGGGACGCCTATGTCCTGACCATCCCACCGCCGCCAGTGCAGGGCCTCGGGACTGCGGGCGGGTTCAAGATGATGCTGGAGGACCGTGCAAGCCTCGGCTCGCAGGCGCTCGTGCGCGCCGCCAATGCCCTGGTCGACGCGGCCAACAAGGATCCGTACTTTGCCGGCGTGTTCACACTGTTCAACGCGGGGTCCCCTTCGGTCTATGCGGATATCGATCGCGTGAAAGCGGAAAAAGTCGGCCTCACGCCGACTGACGTATTTTCTACGCTGCAGGTATATCTAGGTTCACAATACGTGAACGACTTCAACTATCTCGGCAGAACTTACGAGGTCTTCGTCCAAGCCGACGGGCAATTCAGGCGTACCCCTCAGGACGTTACCCGCCTGAAGGTACGCAACGCGTCCGGCGAGATGGTGCCAATCGGGACGGTGGCAATGATAAAGAATACTACGGTTCCCTATCGCGTGCCGCGCTACAATCTTTTCCCCGCTGCCGAGGTGCAGGGGGTCGCGGCGCCCGGTGTTGCCACCGGCACGGCATTGCATCGCATGGAAGAGCTTGCTGATCAGGTTCTTCCCAGGGGTATTGGTTTTGAATGGACCGACCTTGCTTTCCAACAGCAGCAGCGAGGCACCCCCACCATTCTCGTCTTCGGTGCAGCCGCTCTCTTCGTGTTTCTGGTTCTGGTCGCGCAGTACGAGAGCTGGAAGCTCCCGCTGGCGATCGTGCTGATCGTGCCGATGTGCCTTCTCGCCTCCGTCACCGGTTTGCTCACACGCGGCTTACCGATCGACATCCTGGCGCAGATCGGCTTCGTCGTTCTTGTCGGTCTGGCCGCGAAAAACGCGATCCTGATTGTCGAGTTTGCGCGCCAGAAAGAGGAAGACAGCGTAACCCCCGGTGAGGCCGCGGTGCACGCCGCACGCACGCGGCTTCGCCCAATTCTGATGACCTCGTTCTCGTTCATCTTGGGTGTGGCACCCCTCGCCGTTGCCACTGGTGCCGGTGCCGAAATGCGCCAATCGCTCGGTACAGCAGTGCTGTTTGGGATGCTGGGTGTCACCGGCTTCGGTCTCCTTTTCACGCCCGCCTTCTACACTTTCGTTCGAAGCCTCGGCCGTCGAGGCGGTGAGCGCAACAGTGAGTTCGGCCAATACACCGCGCGGGAGCATTCGATGACACCCCCGCCGGATCGTGACGGTATAACCGGACGGTGCGCTATGCCCGTTGGAGGGATCGGACCACGATGCGCGTGACACGAGAGAAGGCAGCTGAGAACCGAGCGCGGATTGTGGCAACTGCCTCGCGCTTGTTCCGGGAAAAGGGGTTCGACGGCGTCGGGCTCGACGCCATCATGAAGGAGGCCGGCCTGACCCATGGCGGCTTCTATGGGCATTTCACATCCAAGGAAGAGCTCGCGGCCGAGGCGGTGGCGCATGCCCTGGAGCACGGCGCCGAGCTGCAGAGCCGATATACGAGCGTCGCTGATCTTGTTTCCGGTTATCTGTCCGAAAGCCATCTCGCGGACCGCGCGAATGGCTGTGCGCTGGCCGCATTGGGCGGAGACATGGCGCGGCGAAGCGAAGGAGTTCGCTCCGGCGCCACGTCCTACGTGCGCACTGAGCTGGAGCGGCTCGCGGGCCTCTTCAGGGGCACCGCCGCCGCCCGGCGTCGGCGGGCCATCACCACCCTTGCTGGAATTGTCGGCGCTCTGACGCTCGCCCGCGCGGTCGAGGATCCCGTCCTCTCCGACGAAATTCTCTCGACGGCGCGGCACGTCTTCAGAAGCTCCCGCCCGGCGGCATGACCTTTTTTGAAGGCGCTTTTGCTGACCAAATGGCGGGGCACTGAGCGTAACTTTCCACTCGACCGGGGGAGCCACGACCGGGGAGAGGCAATGACGGCTGTCGGGGCATGAGCTGTCATCGACGCTCGATCTGAGCACTGCCCGCGGCGTCTAGCACGCCCACTCGTAGATGGGTCTAGGCCATCGGTTCGCGATCTCGGGCTTAGTACAATGGCCGGAGGAGGCCGAGTCTCCTCGCCATCACCGATAGCGGCTCGGGCCGCGCGGGCTCCGGGCCACGCGCCTGGGCTTCTTTATACATTTGCCACATCCAGTCCTGCGGCTCTTGGCCGCCACGTTTAAACCAGTCGAGCATCTGCGCGGTCGAGTCGACCTGATCGTCGTGCTTGCCCTTGGGAAACACGGTCAGCTCGTGCAGGTACTCGGCGAGCCATGCCGCCTCCTTGGGCAGATGCACAAAGCCGTTCTCGATCATCGCGGTCTGCGCGTGCATGCGCATGACCTTGTCGGATTGCGGCTGGTAGCGGGTGACCGCGTGCAGGCCCTCATGGATCAGCTCCTGGATCAACTGGGTGCCCGAGGCCTTGTCCTCGATCAATACGACATTGGCAGCGAAGGCCTGGCACTGCTCGCATACCGCGCGATTCAGCTCGGGGTACTCCATGCGCTTGCGCAATACATGCAGCAGGTAAAGGTCTTTGCCCTTGACCCCCCAGCTGGTGCAGACGCTGAAATCGCTGAGCTCGGAGGCCTTGTTGGCGGTGTCCCAGCTCTGCACGATATGGTCGAACTCGTCGGGCCGCTCGTTCGCCGCGTAGCTCTTGAACCACGCCGCCTTGATCATGCCGCCGCCCAATGGGGTCGGCGCCTGCTGGTACTGGCCCGAGAAATTGTACTCGCCCAAGGTGCGGCGGAGCTGCGCGAGCATCTCTTGTGGCTCGCGCTCGGGATGCAAGACCTCACCCGCCTTGCGGCCGAAGGATTGCCGGCCGAATACGGTCTCGACCCGGTGCACCTCGTCGTCGTCGGTGACCGCCGGCAGGCGCACGACCTCCCAATCCTCTTGCGCCAGCACGTGGCCCGCGAGGTCGTCCTCGTGCAGCCGGTGCATGATCAGCACGATCGCACCCGAGAGCTTGTCGTTGAGCCGGCTGTAGAGGGTATGGTCGTACCATTCATTGGCCGCCTGCCGTTGCGCCTGCGACAACGCCTCCTCGGGCTTCAGCGGGTCGTCGATGATGATGATGTCGGCACCCCGCCCGGTCAGCACCCCGCCCACCGAGGTGGCGATGCGACAGCCCTGCGCCGTCGTCTCGAATTCGCGCTGAGGACAGACGGCGCGAGGTAGATCGTTAGTCGGCCCTTAGCGGTGTGTCCTGAGCGGCTCACTCGTGATGGGTGAAACTACCTCACTTCTTGCCGCTTGTCGAATGGCCCCTGTGCGCCGAAAGCCGCCTTTCGCCGCGTGGCGAGCAATCGGCAAGGCAGGACCGATTTCGGTCGCTCGCCGTTCGCGGGGGGGTGCCGCGGCGAGGGCATTTTGCGCGAGCGCACCAAGCGCGACGGGTTTCACCGGGGGCGCGGCTCGAACCCCTATCTCCGGACACTCTATGGCGAGCCATACCCCGGCGCATGAATGCAGGCCGCCCAGTGGCCGGTTTGTACCTCCCGCAGCTCGGGTACCACTTCCCGACATTGTGGGGTAGCCATCCAGCAGCGGGGATGGAACACGCATCCTTCCGGCGGGTTCAGAGGGCTGGGCACCTCTCCGATGAGGGGTATGCGCTCTCTCTGGGTGTCTACGACAGGGTCGGGTATCGGTACCGCGGAAAGCAGTGCCCTGGTATAGGGGTGGAGAGGGGTCGCATAGATCGCGTTCCGCACAGCGATCTCCACGATGTGGCCCAGGTACATCACCGCCACCCTGTCGCTGATGTGCCTTACCACCGACAGATCGTGGGCTATGAACAGGTAGGTCAGGTCGAACTTCTCCTGCAGCTCCTCCAGCAGGTTGACGATCTGGGCCTGGATGGACACGTCCAACGCCGACACCGGCTCGTCACACACGACAAACTGGGGGTTGACGGCCAAGGCGCGGGCCACCCCGATGCGCTGCCGTTGCCCGCCGCTGAATTCATGGGGAAACCTGTCGGCCATAGAGGTGCGCAACCCCACTAGCGACAGCAACTCGGCTACCCTCTCCCGGTACGCTCGCTGGTCTGTAGCAAGGCCCTGCACGAGGAGCGGCTCCCCGACGATGTTCCCCGCGGTCATGCGCGGGTTCAAGGAGCTGTAAGGGTCCTGAAATATCACCTGCATCTGGCGGCGCATGTCTCTCAGTTCGCGCCCATCCATGCTGCACAGGTCCTTGCCATCGAACAGGATGGCGCCGGCGGTGGGCCGGTACAGCTGCAATATGCACCGCCCGGTCGTGGTCTTGCCGCACCCGCTCTCCCCTACCAGCCCGAGCGTCTCTCCTCGCCGCACCACAAAGCTGACGTCATCGACTGCCTTGATGTACCCCACGGTGCGCTGGACGAGGACGCCGGAGGTCACAGGAAAATGCATCTTGAGGTGCTTGACCTCTATGAGCACCTCGTCTCCCGGCTCGTGCTGGGTCCGCTCTCCCGCCGTCATGCTACTGCGTGCTCCTTTACCCTAGACAGCAGGGTCTCCGCTGCGAAACAGGCCGATAAATGACCTGTACTTACCGACCGCAAGGGCGGCATCTCCGCTGCGCATCTCTCTATGGCAAACCGGCATCGCTCCCTGAAGGCACACCCTGCCGGCAGGTTCATCAAATCCGGCGGCTGTCCCTCTACGGGATCTAGCTTCTCGGTCCGGGGCAGGTCGAGCCTGGGGACAGAGTTCAGCAGCCCCAGGGTATAGGGGTGACTGGGGTGCCGATAGATGTCTCTGGCCGTCCCCCGCTCAATGATTTTGCCGGCATACATAATATTGACCCTATCGGCGTAGCGGGCCACTACACCGAGGTTGTGCGTAATGATAAGCAGGGAGACCCCGTACTCCCTGCTGAGACTCTTCATCAAATCCAGTATCTGGGCCTGGATGGTTACGTCGAGGGCCGTGGTAGGCTCATCGGCTATGATCAGCTTGGGGTTGCAGCTCAGCGCCATGGCGATCATCACCCGCTGCAGCATGCCTCCGCTGAACTGATGGGGGAACTGCTTGAGCCTGCGCTCCGGGTCCGGTATTCCCACTTGCTCGAGACGACGCACAGCCTCCCTGCGGGCCGCCGTCTTTCTCATGGAAAGGTGGAGTTCAAGGGACTCGGTAAGCTGGCGCTCGATCGAGAGAACCGGGTTGAGAGAGGTCATCGGCTCCTGATAGACCATGGCAATCTGCTTGCCCCGGACGCGCCTGATCTCGGAGTCGGGCAGCTTGAGCAGGTCTTGACCATCAAAGATGACTTCCCCACTCACCGTTTTGCCGGGCGGGTCTGGAACGAGGCGCATGATGGACAGAGCGCTCACACTCTTGCCGCAGCCGCTCTCTCCCACGAGGCCTAGGGTTTCTCCCTCTTCGAGAGCGTAGGAGACTCCATCCACCGCCTTCACCACGCCTTCCTGGGTGAAGAAATGAGTCTTTAAATCCCTAACCTCCAGCAGCGTAGCCATGCGGGCGCCTTCTACGATGAAACGGCGAGGTCATGGTGTAATTCGCCGCTCTCACGAGCGTGCGGTTCGGCACTCCTCGGGCGCCGGAGGGGCCCGGCTGCGTAGTGACAGCCTCGGTCAAGGGACAGGGCTTTACCAGGTTCCCCTGAGCCGGGGGTCCAGCACGTCGCGCAGAGCATCCCCCAGCAGGTTCCAGGCAAACACCACTATGGCTATGGCCAGGCCGGGAAACACGCCCAGCCACGGGGCCAGGTGCACGTAGGTCTGGGCAGCCCCATTCAACATGCCGCCCCAGGACGAAACGTCCGGAGGGACACCGATCCCAAGGAAACTGAGGGTGGCCTCCGCAACGATCGCCGTACCCAGAAACACTGTGACAAGCACAATGTACAGGGCCAGGCAATTGGGGATCATACAGCGAAAAATGATGCGCCCGTGACTGGCCCCTATCGCCCTGGCGGCCAGTATATAATCCATCTCCTTGATGGCTAGGGCCTGCGAGCGGAGGACCCGGGCAGCACTGGGTATGTAGGCAACGCTGAGAGCGATGACGACGTTGTTCAGAGACGCTCCCAGGGCAGCCATGATGGCAATCGCCAGAATCAGGGGCGGGAAGGCCATCATGGTATCGATTATTCGCTGGGCGATGAGGTCGGTCTTGCCGCCGAAATGGACGCTCGCAACGCCCACCACCATGCCTATGCTGGCCCCGATAAACGCGCTGAGCAGCCCGGCGTACAAAGAAACCCTTGCGCCATAGACCAGCCTGCTGAACACATCACGGCCCAACTGGTCGCCGCCCAGCAACAACTGCGACCCGGGAGGCGCATAGACGAGAGCGGCGTTCGTCTCGGCGGGGTCGTGCGTGGCAATAAACGGGGCAAAGATAGCGACGACTATGAGGATCAGGGCGATTACGGCCCCAAAAGCGCCCAGAGGCTTTCGCCGGGCAAAGCGGCTGATGTGCTGCCAGATGGCGCTCCTTGGCGTCCAACCCTGGATCGGCACCCCCAGGGACGCTGCTATGCCAGTGCTATCCTGCGCCATTCTCTGTCCTCTGTGCGATGGACTGGCCGGTTAACTGTAACGGATTCTGGGGTTCAACCAGCCGTAGATCACATCCAGAAGCAGGTTCAAAATCAGTACCGAGGCGGTTATCACGACGACAATGGCCTGAACTTCCGTGTAGTCCCTGTGGAATACGC
>Ga0306925_10007556_pt1 | contig 10231 bp, 6 predicted proteins | sample flu12Cox44000176_FD_203755 | JGI IMG/M metagenome (GOLD analysis project Ga0306925, IMG submission 203755) | Lab enrichment of tropical soil microbial communities from Luquillo Experimental Forest, Puerto Rico - flux8day.12C.oxic.44.000.176 (v2)... | ecosystem: Environmental > Terrestrial > Soil... | reverse complement strand
CCACGGGCCCGACCGGGGTCCTGAACGCCAGCGGCTATATCACGCCGCGGCGCCGCGCCACCATCGCCGCGAAGATTACCGGCCGCGTTACTGGCGTGTATTTCGACGAGGGCACTCGCGTGACGGACGGCCAGCTCTTGGCGACTCTTGATGACTCGGACGTTCGCCGGGCCCTCGATTCCGCCAAGGCGGACCGTGATTCCTCGCAAGCCGCCATTGCCGACTATGAAGTGCAGTTGCGCAATGCCGAAATTGAGCTTCGCCGCGCTGAGCAGCTGCAGAAGGAAGGCGTGCAGACGCAGGAGTTTTTGGATAATGCGCGCACTTCGGCCGACAGTCTGCGTGCGAAAATCGTGCTGGCGAAGCAGCAAGTTGTTGCGGCTGAAGCACGTATCCGCGAGCAGCAACAGGCGGTGGACAATTGCACGATTCGCGCACCGTTTGCGGGTATTGTGGTTTCGAAGGACGCTCAAGTCGGCGAGATGGTGTCACCGATTTCGGCCGGCGGCGGGTTTACGCGCACCGGTATCGCCACCATAGTGGATTTGCATTCGAACGAAATTGAGGTTGACGTGAGCGAGTCGTATATCGCCAAGGTGCGGAACGATCAGGGGGTCAACGCTGTCTTGGACGCCTATCCGGACTGGACCATTCCCGCCAAGGTTCGCACGGTCATTCCTACTGCCGATCGGCAGAAAGCCACGGTGAAAGTGCGAATTTCGTTCACGGCCCCTGACCATGTTCACTTGTTTGACCCGGCGGCCGATCCGCGCATCTTACCGGACATGGGGGTCAAGGTGACTTTCCTCGAAGACACCGACAAGTCGAAAAAACACCAAGACAAATCCCCGGCCGTGGCTCTTGTGCCGCAAAAAGCTGTCCGACAGGACAATGCCTCGAAGTACGTTTTTTTGGTCAAGGACGGCGTGCTTGAGCGCCGCGCCGTGACCCTGGGATCAGAGCGTGGGTCCGATGTGGAGATTCTTGCGGGTCTTCAACCGGACCAGACGGTTGTCGTGTCTGGCCCGGACACACTTCGCGACGGCCAGGCCGTCCAGATTAAACAATAGGAGCCGGCAATGGTAAAAGTCGACGGAAACGGTGGAGATTCGAGCCTGATTCAGGTGCGCGACCTGGACAAGACCTATCGACGGGGCGGGGAAGAAATTCACGTTCTCCAAGGCCTCAATCTCGATGTTTCGAAGGGCGAATTCGTGGCGTTCATGGGTCCAAGCGGTTCCGGCAAGACGACACTGCTGAACCTGCTCGGCGGCTTGGACGTTCCGACGCGCGGCAGCATTACGGTCGCCGGCGACGAAATCACCCACATGTCTGCTGGGAAGCTCACGGAATGGCGAGCGCGCCACGTGGGATTTATCTTCCAGATGTACAACCTCATTCCGGTGCTCACGGCCTTCCAGAATGTGGAACTGCCGCTGTTGCTCACTAAACTTTCGAAGGCCGAGCGCCGCGCGCACGTTGAAACGGCGCTCTCGATTGTCGGCTTGGCGGACCGCATGCAGCATTTCCCGAGGCAGCTCTCCGGCGGACAGGAACAACGTGTCACGATTGCCCGCGCAATCGTCTCCGATCCTACCTTCCTGCTGTGCGACGAGCCCACGGGCGACTTGGACCGCAAAAGCGCCGACGAAGTTATGGCGCTCATCCAAGAGCTTGTCAGCGAGCATCACAAGACGGTTTTGATGGTCACGCACGACCCTCTCGTGGCCTCGCGCGCGCATACCACTTTGCATCTTGATAAGGGACTGCTGGTCGAAGCGGGCAGTTCTCCCCAGACGGTTAGCGCAGGGGGTGTTGCATGAAATTCAGTCGCATTATCCTCGCCAACTTGTTTCGCAAGAAAGTACGCCTGGTTCTCACCATCGGGTCTTTCGCGGTTGCACTTTTTCTCTTCGCGTTTCTTGGCGTGGTTCGAGACGCCTTCAGTCGTGACAACCTCGCCAGCGCGAATCGCCTGATCATTATTAATCGTACGTCCATCATCAATCCGCTCCCACTTTCTTATCGGGAAAGGATTCTCCGTATTCCGGGCGTCAAGTCGGTTACTCACAACAACTGGTTTGGCGGTACTTACATCGAAGAGAAGAATTTCTTCCCGCAGTTCGTCATTGATCCGGAAAACCAGCGGCAGGTTGTTCCGGAGTTCGTCGTGCCAGATGATCAATGGAAAGCCTTTCTCAGGGACCGTGAAGGCGCCATTGTTGGCGCCCGGACCATGGAGCGCTTCCATTGGAAGGTCGGCGACCGCATTCCCATCAAAACACCCGTGTGGGGTTCATGGGAGTTCAACATTGACGGCGTCTACCATGGCACGCGACCCGGGGATGATGAAACCCAGTTTTGGTTCCAATGGGACTATTTTGAAGAACGTGTTCCGCAGACCTCTAAGGGGCAGATTGGCTGGTACGTGCTAAGGATCGACAATCCGGATGACGCTCCGCGCATCGCCAAGGCCATCGATACCGAATTCGCGAATTCTCCGTACGAAACGAAGACAGAAACCGAGTCTACTTTCGCGGCAGGCTGGGTTAAACAGTTCGGCAACATCAAGTTTCTGATCGTCACCATCGGCGCCGTCGTCTTTTTCACACTACTTCTTGTGACCGGCAACACCATGGCCATCTCGGTTCGCGAGCGTACGGGCGAGCTTGCCGTGCTGAAAGCGATCGGTTTCTCTGACCGCAAGGTCCTTGGCTTTGTTCTTGGTGAGTCTCTGGTGATTGCTGTCGTGGGTGGGCTTTTTGGCCTTGCCCTTGCGCTCGTGGCGGTTCCGCTCCTTAGCCGTGAGCTGAGCGGCATTGTGCCAGTTCTCATTCTCTCCCCGACTATCTTGCTCACTGGCTTCGTTGCGGCTCTCTTTGTAGGCTTTATCAGCGGCTTTTTGCCTGGTTTTGGAGCCATGCGAATGCGCGTGGTGAATGCGCTTCGGAGGGTTTGAAATGGTCCCAAAGCTGATTTTTGGTTTACTGATCACGATCCTGGCGATCGCGGCTCTTCTGCTTGTCCTGATCGTAGTTGGCGGAATCATTGCCGGATTGCTCGCTCCGTTTGTGGGTTCCGTTCCCATCTCCTACAACTTCCGAAGCATTAAAGAGCGCTGGACTTCGACAATCGTGGCTGTTCTAGGTATTGCCGGCACAGTGGGCGTTTTTGTGGCCATGCTTTCCCTAGCGCGCGGTTTTAAGGCCACACTCGTTGCTTCCGGCTCTCCCGGCAACGCTCTTATCATGCGCGCTGGCTCCAGTTCCGAGATGATGGGGGGGATCACGCTGGATTCCGTCCGAGTTGCGCAGGACGCTCCGGGCGTTGCTCGCGACGCGAACGGGCCGCTGGTGACTCAGGAAGTTGTGGGCGTCGTTCCTTTCCCGTTGGTCAGCACCGGCACTGACGCCAACGTGCAGGTCCGCGGCGTCTCGCCGAACGTGCTTACCATCCGCAATTTTGCAAAGATTGTTCAAGGCCGGATGTTCCAGCCCGGTTTAGCGGAACTTGTTGTGGGCAAGAATGCCTCGCGAACCTATTCAGGACTTACCGTCGGGAGCACCGTCAATTTTGGTGGGGGTCGGTGGAAGGTAGTGGGCATATTCGACGCAGGTGGTTCTTCGTTTGACTCGGAAGTTTGGTGCGACGCGCACATCCTAAGTCAGGTTCTGAAGCGTCCAGATAATATTTTTCAATCGGCTACGATTCACCTTACTTCTCCAGCATCTTTCCAGCAGTTCAAAGACGCCGTCGTATCTGATCCGCGTATGAACGTGGACGTGTGGCGGGAAGTCGACTATTACGCGAAGCAATCCACTACCATGACTCGGCTCATCACGGTTCTCGGTGGTTTGGTGGCTGCCATCATGGCGGTCGGAGCCGTATTTGGGGCTCTGAACACCATGTACTCCGCCGTTGCCGAGCGTGGCCGCGAAATCGCCACGATGCGGGCTCTCGGTTTTTCCACTTGGAATGTGATCCTTTCCTTTCTCTTCGAAGCCCTACTCATATCGTTTACCGCAGGTTTGATCGGCTGCCTCGCGGTTCTTCCACTCAATGGCTTGACCGCCAACACCATGAATTGGCAGACTTTTTCCAATCTTGCGTTCGCGTTCAAAATTACATTCGACCTACTGGTCATGGGTGTTTTATTTGCCCTGGTGATGGGTGTGCTTGGCGGATTGCTTCCCGCGATTCGGGCGGCGATTAGCCCGGTGGCGGTTGCCCTGCGCGAACTGTGAGCTAGCGGCTCGCGTCCAGCGGGTGTTGAACAGTCTTGAATTCGGGCTCGCGTTCAAGTGTCCAGTTCTAGCGATCATCCTGGCCAAGTGAGCCGTGCCGGTCCGTCGGTAAATTTCGCAAAGTAAGTTTGCTGGTACTTTGCTAATTCAGGGCCCTCTAATTCCTGTGCTAAGCCCTCATACTGCACGGTCACTTCCGTCGTGCACCCAATTACCCATGCGACCCGCGGATTCCTCTTCAAGTTTGGGTATTTGCGCGAAGTCTTCACGGTATCGAAGATAATTTCGAGTTCGCGGTTCACGGCGAATCCCATCAGAGCGGCTTCGGGTTGTCCGGTGTCGGCAGCTGTCGCGAGCACGGCCAAACTCTCCCTGTTCATGAATCCGAAGACTTCTTCAACATTCATTTCCCTCTCCTTCCCCTGAATCTCAGTTTGCAAGGCCCTGATTGACGGGTTTCGAGGCTGGTCATGCTAGAATCCGTCCATTCACAGGGGGCTTATGTTCCTTTCGATGTACTCTCGGCATACTTGCCGGGTTGCGGTTTATGTTTTGCTCGCTTCTTTTGCAGTGGTTTCGTCTAGCTCGGCCCAGACATTCCCTGCCGAGCGGTTGCAGGGCCTGACTTGGCGGCTGATCGGCCCATTTCGCGGAGGACGCGTCACGGCTGTCGCCGGAATTCCCGGCGACGCAAAAACGTACTACATGGGGACGCCCGGTGGCGGAGTCTGGAAGACGACCGACGCGTGCAGCACGTGGGTTCCGATTTTTGATGCAGCGCATGTCGCGTCAATCGGAGGCCTTGTCGTCGCGCCTTCGAATCCCAACGTTATTTACGTCGCTACCGGTGAACAGACCGACGGCAACGGAGTCTGGAAATCCACCGACGCCGGAGCGACCTGGACGAATGTTGGCCTCGGCGATTCCCAAATCATACCTTCGATTCTCGTCGATCCGCATGACGCAAATCTCGTCTACGTCGCGGCCGCGGGAACCTTTACCCCAAGCGAAGCGCGCGGAATATTTAAATCCACGGACGGCGGCAAAACCTGGCGCAAAGTTTTCTACCGAGACGACCACACCAGCGCGACCGAGCTGGTTTTTGATCCGAACGACTCGCGAACCATCCTCGCGGTGATTCGCCCTATGCCTTCAACCCTTCGTGAAAAAGCTGCTGGGGATACCATCCTCCTGAAGTCCACCGATGCTGGCGAAACCTGGTCACCGCTCGAGGGCAAAGGCCTTCCGTCCGAGCGGCGTGGCCGGGCAGGCCTCGCGATCGCCCCGGGCCTCTCGGGTAAACGCATCTTCGCATTGTTGCTGCAGGGCTTGTTCCGTTCGGACGACACAGGAACGAGCTGGCAGCAGATCACAACCGATCCGCGCATTTTGGGCTCTGAATATTTCGGCAGGGTGTATTCGGACACAAAAGATCCGGACGTCGTCTACGTTATGCAAACGTCCACCTACCGCTCGAGCGATGGTGGCCGGACCTTTTCGCCTTGGAAGGGAACGCCCAGCGGTGAAGATGATCACGTTCTGTGGATCGCTCCGGAAGATCCAAAGCGCATTTTGATGGGCACAGATCAGGGTGCCGTGATTACTTTCGATGGCGGCAAGGTCTGGAATTCCTGGTTCAATCAGCCGACCGGCCAGTTCTACCGGGTTTCAACCGATCATTCGTATCCTTATCGTCTGTATGCGTCTCAACAGGATTCTGGCTCGGTCGCCGTTTCGAGCAGGTCGGATTTCGGTCTCGTCACATACCGCGATTGGTTTTCGAGCGGCGCTTTCGAAAGCAGTTTCATCGCGCCCGACCCGCTTAACCTCGATTTCGTCTATTCGATTGGTTGGTACGGCAACGTGATTCGAATGGACCGCACGACGGGCCAGATCGCGACACTCTTTATGTCTCCGCCGAACTATCGCACTGCATGGGAAACGCCGCTGGTGTTCTCGCCGCGCGATCCGCACACGCTCTATTTTGGTTCGCAATTTCTGCTGAAGACTTCGGACGGCGGCCTCAGCTGGAAAGAGGTGAGTCCGGATCTGACAAGTAAGCCCGGTGAAAAAATGGAAACTCCAAAGTCCGCCGCGGCGGGGCATGTTCCCTCGAAGGATGATTTCGAAGCCGCGGGGATCTTCGGCGATGACGACGAGGAGTCCGGAGCTCAGGCAATAACTCGCACGTTCATTCAGTCGATTGCACCTTCTCCATTGGACGTTAATCTCATTTGGGTGGGCACTTCTTCGGGCCAAATCCAAATCACGCGTGATGGCATGACCTGGAACGATGTTACGCCTCCCGGGCTTCCCGAGCGCACGACCGTTAACTCGATAGAGCCCTCCGCCCACGATCCCAACACCGCGTTCGCCGCTGTTTTTGTACGTCGGGATCCGCACCCTTATTTCTTCCGCACGCGTGACGGCGGCAAGACCTGGGAAAAAATCATCACAGGCCTGAGAGAGGCTGGGATTGCGCGAGTAGTTCGTGAAGATCCCGTTCGCAAGGGCTTGCTTTTTGCAGGCACCGAGAACGGCGTCTACTTTTCGCATGACTCCGGTGATCACTGGGAGCCGTTTCAACTTAATCTGCCGACGACCTCAGTCCGCGACCTGACAATTCACGGCGATGATCTTGTAGCCGCCACATTTGGCCGCGGCCTTTGGATCCTCGACGACATTTCTCCGCTGCGCCAATTCACAACCGATTCAATGCGCCAGACGGTGCAATTCTTCGCACCTCAAACGGCCGTGCGAGCGCACTGGGACAACCATCCGGATACGCCGCTGCAGCCTGGCATGCCGGCAGCGCAAAATCCTCCGGATGGCGCCATTCTCTATTATTTTCTCAATTCGCCGCCCAAAGGCGAAATGAGCCTCGACATTTTCGACGCGCAAGGCACTCGTGTGCGGCATTTCTCGACAGTGCCGAATGCGGAGTCGCTGCCGCCGGCCAATGTTCCGGAATTCTGGTTTTATCCGCCGGAGCGGCTCCCGATCACAAAAGGGCTGAATCGATTTGTCTGGGATCTGCAGTATCCGCATCCCACCGCGCTTCCCTATGGCTTTTTCGGCGAACGCTTGAAATACACCGAGTACACCCTCCCGGATCACGCCGTTCCCGGGGAAACTCCTCGCTTTCAGCCACCGGGACCTGTTGTGCCGCCCGGAGTGTATGAACTCGTTCTGACCGTGGACGGCAAGGCTTATCACCAGAAACTCTCTGTTGCGCCGGACCCGCGGGTGCGCGTCGCTGCCTCGGTTTACGCGGCGCAGTTTGACCTCTCGAGAAAGATTTGCGATTTGATGGAGTCCTCTGCGGGTTTGTACGAAACAGTTTCTCAGTTACAAAAACAGTTGGACGAGCGCAGCAAATCGCTTGCCGGAGATCCACCCAAGGAAGTTTCGGACATCCTGACGGATTTCGCGAAGCAAGTCAAAGACCTTGAAGCGGGCACAGCCGCCGCACCGGGCTTCGGCATCCTCAACCGCGATCTCGGCCGCTATCTGGAAATGGTGCAGGCTGGGGATATCGCTCCCACAGAATCCGCGAAGGAGGCGTACGCGCGTGCCTGCGAGGCATACAAGAAGGATGTCGCGGCCCTCCGCAAACTCGGGACCGAATGGGTGCCTGCGATGAACAAACTGCTGGCGCCGCGCAACGTCACCCCGCTTGAGGTAAGCGCGCCAGCGGCTTCGTCCTGCACGCCGTGAAACTTCACGGGCCAAAACCATTGTCCGCCGTCCCTCTTTCCCGGGGATGACCCATCCGGCAAAACATGTTCGAATTAGCGGGTTCTAACTGCTTGCGGCGGCGTTGTGGGCTGACGAAACATCCGTTTCGGCCACCCCTGCTCCTACCGCGCGGAAGCGCACCAGCAGGATCGTCAGGTCGTCCGCTTGCCGCGCGCCTCTTGCGAAGTTTTCGACCGATTCAAGCACGGTTTTCTGGATTTCGTCCAGTGGCATTTCGTTCTTTCCGAGCAGCACCGCGCGCAGCCGGCCCACGCCATACAATTGGTCTTCTGGATCCATCGCTTCGGTCACGCCGTCGCTGAAAAGAACGAGCGTGTCGTTTGGCTCAAGTTGCAGGGTTGTGGTCGAGAATTCAGCCTCAGGCACGAGGCCTACTGGAAAGGAGCCTTCGGTAAACGCTTCTTCCGCGATCCCCTGTCGCATCAAGATCGGCGAAGGATGGCCAGCATTGATGAACTCCATCCTTCCCGCCTCGTCCAGGATTCCGAAGAACATAGTGGCATAGCGGCCTACTTCCGCATGGCTGCACAAGAACCGGTTCACATGGTTGAACACGCGTGCCGGATCGGTGCCGAGGGTCATTCCCGACAACGCACCCTGGAGCATTGTGGTCAGCAGCGCCGCGCCCAGCCCCTTTCCGCTGACGTCAGCCAGCAGAAACGCCGTGCGCTTTTCGTCCAGCGGAAAAACGTCGAAGTAGTCGCCTCCCACGGATAAGCAGGGGAGATTAATGCCCGAGACAGCGAGATGCGGGTAATCGCGGAAATTCTTCGGCAAAAGCGCTTGCTGAATGTCGCGCGCGATACCGATCTCCTGCTCGAGGCGCTGGCGCTCGCGCTCGCGTTCGACCAGGCGCGCGTTGTCGAGAATACTTGCGGCGTCGGCGGCCAACGCGTCGAGAATCTGTCGGTCTAGCTTGGAAAATGCAGTTGGACGTTTTGAATCAAGATACAGCACGCCGAGAAATTCGCCGCGGGTCACGTTGGTTGCTGATTCGCTGCTGGCTCGCGACGTAGCGTAGAGCGGTATCACGACGACAGCGCGTAGCCCTTGGGCTACGATGCTCGCCGCGGCCTGCAGATTCATTTCGGCCTGCTCAATGTCTTCCGTAATTACCGGCAACTGCTTTGTCATGGCCAGTTGGATGGCTGTCTGGCTCGGCGTCATGCTCTCTGGCGGCAACCGCTGACCGCCACTCCGCCGTGCCAACCTCACGCGCAATCGCTCGGCCGGCCGGTCCGAGAAGCCGTCCGTGGCTTCTTCCAGCAGTCCCCGGTCGGCATCCGTCACTGCAATCGCGTGATCAATCATCTTCGCCAGCACCGAATCGAGGGGCAGTTGGGAATGCAGCAGGGAAGTGGCTTCGAGCAGCAGATTCAGCTTCCGGAGCCCGCCGCCGGTGGACTCCGAACTCGTCATGTGATCGATCCGCGTGAGCAACTGGGGAATCGATTCGTCCGAGGTTCCCGTGGCCGACCGGAAGATGACTTGGTAAGAATCGTCCAGGCCAAACGTGACCACGTCTCCGTCGGTTAAGGGACGGCTTTCCACGCGCTCCCCGTTCACAAAGATCCCGCGGCGCGCTCCGCGGTCTTCCAGGTAATATCGGCCTGCTTCGAGGACGATGGCGCCACAATTCCTCGAGATGCGGCGGTCGGTCAATTGCAAGTGGTTGCCCGTTTCCGCTCCACGACCGAGCAAGAACGGCGTCTGGGTCACGCGGACGTACTTCCGCGCCCCATCCGGCGATATCACTTCCAGCACCGCTTCACTTTGCGCCAGCGTTTCGGTCATGCTTGCTCCGTCCGGCTACCCCACTAAGCCGCGCATTGTAGCACGCGCGGGCCTATCCTGCTTTCCTCTTGCGTTCGTCCGACGTCCCCGCGACAATACACGCGCCACTGTCCGCCGAAGGGTAATTCCGAGGAGCCTTCGATGCAGCCAGCTGCCATTTTGCTCCTTTTCGGCCGTTGTGTGCTTCCTGCCGGTTCCTTCGTTTCCAGTGGCGAACTCTCGCACGCCGATCCTGTCGTCCCTATTCTAATCGCCTCGATCTTCATCACTCTGGGCGCGGCCCTCGGTGGCCTCCTGATGAAATGGCTTAAGCAGCCTGCTGTTCTTGGGGAGCTTCTCGTCGGCCTGCTGGCGGGTAACCTCGGCTATCATTTCGGCAACCCTACGCTCACCGTTCTTCGGGAGGGCGATAAGCTCTCGCAAATTGCTTCCAG
>Ga0306925_10007549_pt1 | contig 10233 bp, 10 predicted proteins | sample flu12Cox44000176_FD_203755 | JGI IMG/M metagenome (GOLD analysis project Ga0306925, IMG submission 203755) | Lab enrichment of tropical soil microbial communities from Luquillo Experimental Forest, Puerto Rico - flux8day.12C.oxic.44.000.176 (v2)... | ecosystem: Environmental > Terrestrial >... | reverse complement strand
AAGTCGATGGGTAAACCGGGGCCAACGCCCGCAGCAAGGAAAGTAGCAAAATAATGAAAGAGCCGACCGAAAAAGGGCAGAAGACCTGGGTGCTTGCACTGACCTCGGTGGCGTCGTTGATGGTCGCACTCGACGCGCTGGTCGTTACAACAGCCCTCAGTACGATCATCGAGACGCTACAGCGGACAATGAATGCCTACAATCTGAGCTTTGCGGTACTGCTCTTGACCGGCGCCGCGCTCGGCGACCGCTTCGGCCGCCGGCGCACCTTCGTCGCCGGCCTCGGCCTTTTCGTGGCGGCGTCGGCTGCATGCGTGCTGGCAGGGAGCGCGGGCTGGCTGATCGCCGCGCGCGCCGTCCAGGGAGCCGGCGCGGCGCTGGTGATGCCGCTCGCCATTGCGCTCTTGAGCGCGGCATTTCCGCCGCACGTAGCGCGGCAAGGCGCTCGGGATCTTCAGTGGCTTGACAGGGCTGGCTCTCTCAACCCGCTCGGCACGCGCGGCTTTGGCGCAAGTGAAGGCGAGCGCCTGAGATAAGCCGGTTGGCACCAAGGTGCACTCATGCCGCACGAACGAATCGTGTGTCCCGTTGACCGAGAGGCGAAGCACCAGTTCTGGGATACGGCGCTCAAATCGTTCAAGGCTTACGTCGAATCCGTGGAAGCGAGCGCTCAGCGACTGTCAGCGCACTTCGACGTTCAACGCCCTTGAGACCGCGCTGAAGGAGGAAAATGAGATGGCGTTTCCTCTCAATATTCGATCGATGGCGGTGCGCTATCGGCTGAACACCATTGCGGCCTCGTTAGCGCTGGTGTTTGGCAGCTCCTTGCCATTGAACGCGCAATCGAAAGCACCGGAGGTCATGGTCGCAAATCCAGTTCTAAAAAGAATCGTTCAGTGGGACGAATACACCGGTCAATTCGAGGCCGTGCGGCGGGTCGAAGTACGCGCGCGCGTCTCCGGGGAACTGGTGAAAATCCATTTCACGGACGGCCAGACGGTGAAGGCGGGGGATATACTTTTTACCATCGATCCCAGACCGTTCGAGATTGCGGTGGAGGCAGCCCGTGCGGAGGTCGCTCGCGCGAGAGCGCAAATCGCGGTAACGGGCAATGACCTTGAGCGCGCCGAGCAGCTGACGCCGTCAAAAGTTCTCACGCAGCGCGACTTCGACCAGCGGAAAGCCAACCACGATGCGGCCAAGGCGCAGTTGCAATCCGCCGAGGCCATGCTTCGCAACGCGGAGCTCAATCTTGAATGGACATCGGTACTCGCGCCAATCGATGGCCGCATCTCCGATCGAAAGGTCGACGTCGGCAACCTCGTCTCCGGCGGGCAAGTCGGTGCTTCGCTGCTAACGACCATCGTCAGCCTCCACCCGATCCATTTCGTGTTTAACGTCTCGGAACCGGACTACGTGCGCTACTCGCGTCTGGCGGCGAACGGCCAGCGACTGTCGTCAAGCGTGCCCGGCAACGTCGTTCAGATCCGTCTAGCAGATGAGAAAGAGTGGATACGAAACGGACGGATGAACTTCATCGACAACCAGCTCAACGGCAAGTCGGGCACCATTCGCGCTCGGGCCGTGGTGGACAATGAGGATTTCTTCTTGACGCCCGGGACATTTGGGCGTCTGCGCCTTTTCGGTGGCAACGTCGAAGCCCTGCTCATCCCGGACGCCGCCGTGACGTCGGATCAGAGTCGCAAAGTCGTTTATACGGTTGGGCCTGATAACAAGATTCAAGTCAAGCCGGTGACACTGGGACCAATCGAGGAAAATCTTCGCGTCATCACGGGCGGCTTGTCCAAGGATGACCGGGTGGTGATTTCCGGTCTGGCAAATCCGGCTGTTCGCTCGGGGGCGATTGTGTCCCCGATACCGGGCAACATCGTGCTGGCGACTAACTAGTCGGCCTCGGAAAGTCGGATCTCGATGCGGCTCTCCCATTTCTTCATCGAGCGCCCGGTCTTCGCGACGGTGCTTTCGCTGATTCTGATGATCGCAGGAGCGATCGCGCAGCAATCGCTGCCAATCTCGGAATATCCGGAAATCGTGCCGCCGACGGTCAACATCAAGGCGACGTATCCGGGCGCCGCCGCCGAAGTCATCGCGGAAACGGTGGCCGCCCCGATCGAGCAGGAGGTGAACGGCGTCGACGACATGCTCTATATCAGCTCCCAATCGACCGGCGATGGGCAGCTCTCCATCAATGTCGTGTTCAAGCCCGGCGTGAATATCGACCAAGCCCAGGTTCTAGTCCAGAATCGTCTTGCCGTCGTTCAACCGCGGTTACCGGACGAGGTCACGCGATTTGGCATCACTGTGCGCAAATCGTCGCCCGACCTTATGATGGTCGTGCACATGACGTCGCCGGATGGCTCGCGGGATCAGCAATATATCGCGAACTATGCATCACTCTACATCAAGGACGCACTCCTTCGCATCGAGGGCATTGGCGACGTGTTGGTCTTTGGCGCTCGCGACTATTCTATGAGGGTCTGGCTTGACCCTGCAAAGGTTGCAGAACGCGGGTTGACGGCGGGTGAAGTCGTTACCGCCCTGCGTGCGGCGAATTTTCAGGTTGCCGCCGGCGCCATCAACCAGCCGCCCGCCAAATCGCCCGGCGCGTTCCAACTCGCCGTGCAAACGCTTGGTCGGCTCTCGGAACCCCGTCAATTCGAAAACATCATGATCAGGGCGGATGCTGATGGCGGTTATGTTCGCTTGCGGGATATTGCTCGCGTGGAGCTTGGCTCGCAGGATTATACTCTCAACTCTTATCTCAATGACAATATCGCGACGGCGCTCGTCATCCGACAACGTCCCGGCTCGAATGCGCTGGCAACCGCAGCCACCATCAAGAATACCATGCAGCAGCTGAGCCGCACCTTTCCCAGCGGCATCGGCTATGTCATCGCCTACAACCCGACCGAATTCATTCAACTTTCGATCGATGAGGTGAAAGAAACGCTTCTGATCGCCGTTTTCCTTGTCGCGCTGGTTGTGATCCTGTTCTTGCAGACTTGGCGCGCGGCCGTCATCCCGGTACTTGCCATTCCCATCTCGTTGTTTGGCTCCTTCCTCGTGATGCGTGCCAGCGGCATCGGTCTCAATACGTTATCACTCTTTGGCCTGGTGCTTTCGATCGGAATTGTGGTCGACGACGCGATCGTGGTGATGGAGAACGTTGAGCGCTATCTGCGCCAAGGCTGTTCTGCGAAGGAAGCCGCGCACAAGACGATGGACGAGGTTGGAGGCGCGCTGATAGCGATCGCACTGGTCCTGTGTGCCGTGTTCCTCCCGACGGCCTTTATAAGCGGGCTGCAAGGAACGTTCTACAAACAATTTGCCATCACTATCGCCGCATCAACGATGATTTCGGCATTCGTCTCGTTGACGCTTTCTCCAGCGCTGGCGGCCGTCCTGCTCAAGCCCCATCACGATCAGCCAAAGGCTGCGTGGCTGCGGCTCTTGAGCGCGCCGATCGTTTGGGTGTTCACGAAATTCAATTCCATCATTGCAGCGCTGTCCGATAGGTATAGCTGGCTGACCAGACGGCTTGTTCGAATTGCTTTCGTCGTCCTAATTATTTATGGCGGGCTGATCGCGTTCGCGTATCGGCAGCTGAGCACGACCCCCACCGGCCTAATCCCGCAGCTCGATCGAGGTTATCTGATTGCGGTGTTTCAGCTTCCGCCTGGCGCCTCGCTCGATCGGACCGATGGAGTTATTCGCGAGGCTATCGGGGAAATTCTCAAGCACCCCGCTGCGCTGGACGCGACCGCGTTTGTCGGTTTCGACGGTGCGACATTCACGAACGCACCAAACACCGGCGCGATTTTCTTTACTCTGAAGTCGTTCGAGGAACGGACTCGCCGGGGTTTCCCGGCTGCGCAGATTGTCGCCGACCTTCGCCGGCAGCTGTCCCGCTTCAAGGATGCTTTTGTCCTCGTCCTCGAGCCGCCCTCGGTCCCTGGCATTGGCACGGGGGGCGGATTGAAAGGCTATATTCAGAATCGTGCCGGCCAACCTTTAGCGGAGCTCGAGCGGGTGACGTGGCTCATGGCCGGCACCGCTTCTCAGACGCCTGGATTTACACAGGCATTCACGCTGTTCAACACACGCACGCCGCAGATCTACGCGGATATCGATCGTACCAAGTCAGAGCTGTTGGGGGTGCCGATCAACCGCGTGTTCGAGGCGCTTTCGATCTATATGGGCTCCACCTTTGTCAATGACTTCAACATCCTTGGTCGTACTTATCGAGTGACTGCACAGGCCGACAATGCCTACCGGCTCAACTTGCAGGATATTGCAAATCTAAAGACGCGTAACGCATCTGGAGAAATGGTGCCGATCGGCGCGACGGCGACATTCGACGATACGACCGGGCCGTTTCGAGTGCCGCGGTATAATCTGTTTCCGGCCGCCGAAATGCAGCTCAATTTGTCGCGTAACTTTTCTTCGGGCCAAGCTATCGCGACGGCCGAGCGAATTGCTAAGGAACGCTTGCCGGGCGGTTTCGCATTCGAGTGGACCGAGATCGCGCTGCAAGAAAAGCTCGCGGGAAACACTGCGATCATTGCCTTTGGCCTGGCGGTCGTGTTTGTTTTCCTGTTGCTCGCCGCGCTTTACGAGAGCTGGATTTTGCCGCTCGCCGTGGTTCTCATCGTTCCGATGTGCATCCTGGCCGCCATGATTGGCGTGAACATACGAGGCCTTGACCGAAATATCCTGGTCGATATCGGGCTCATCGTTCTGATCGGATTGGCTGCAAAGAACGCCATTCTGATCGTTGAATTTGCGAAACAAGCCGAAGGTCAAGGGATGGATCGGTTCGCGGCGGCGGTGCACGCCGCGCGGACCCGGATGCGGCCTATCCTGATGACGTCGCTGGCATTCATCTTTGGCGTTCTGCCGCTCGCGATAGCCGTCGGCGCCGGTGCAGAAATGCGCCAGTCGCTCGGCACTGCAGTCTTCGCCGGAATGATTGGAGTGACTCTATTCGGGCTGCTGTTCACCCCGACATTTTATGTTTTTGTCCGGTCGCTTCCCGCTCGTGTGACCGCAATACGGCATTGGATGGATCGCTGTTAAGAGGCCGCTGGGTACGCCTTACCACCAGTGAGCATTCGATTATGCCCTGACAGCGGCGGGGCCCTGGCACCCACGCTCGCGGAGGCTGGCTGGCATGACCGTGGAGGCAACCCTGCCGGACGACTGCGCGGCTCGCGTAACAAGCTAAGCGAGGAGGTCATTTGCGCGCTCTTGCGCGATTTCCGTGAGCACGGGCAAAAGGCGATTGCGAAAGTGCGCCGCACGCAGCCGGCGGCCTATCTCAAGGTCCTTGCTCTGCTGGTCCCTCGTGAGCACAAGGTCGAGCACAGCAATTCGCTGAAGAACTGGACGGATGAAGAGCTAGAGGCGGGCATCGACCTCGTTAAGCAGATGTTGGAGAGCCGGGCTGCGGCGAGCGGAGCGGTCATCGAGGGCACTGCGGAACCCGTTGGAATGCTGGGTCCAGCCGAGCTTGAGCAGCCCCAGCACAAGCGTCCGAACCGGCTGCTCGAACACGTCGACACCGCGGTTGCGCCGAAGGAGCGCAAGCCGAGGAAGCGCAAGGCGCCATCACCAACGGGTGGCTGATCTCACGATGTGGGCGTCGCGCCGTGAGGCGCGGGCAATCCGTGCAAGGCCATACGATCGCGCGGGAATTAAAGCGTTTCGCTCGCTTGCGCATGGCTAGTTCACGCTCTCTGGCGCGCCGATCACTGTGCCCGCCGGCACGTGCTCAAAACAGCTCGCGCGCCATCGCCATTGCGAGCCCCAAAGAGTCGGGCGCTGCGAACTGTAACGGGACCTTTTCCTTGATGCGCGGCATTGGTCAGCTACGTCCTGGCCTCCGAAATCCACCGCGCATCATACAGGCGCTAAGCGCTTGTACTCAACAGTGAGCGAACCCGCAGTCGATACGAACCCGGCGTAGCACCATCTGCCGTCCTTCGCGTCGCAATTCGTGGGTATAGCTTTCATGGGTCGACGGCGCCGCGGCGCGTACGACCTCGGCCGCTGATTTAGCGGCTTTGGCCACCTTGAGTCGTCCCCGTCGCAGCAGATCCTCGAAGAAGGACTTGGCCGCCTGATCGTGGCCCGTCGACGGCGCCGGCCCGACGGCCAGCGCCGCGCCGGCAACCTGAAGGCGCTTGGGCTCGGCGGCGGCATAGACCACGATGGAGGGGACACCGAGGCCATACTCGGCCACTGAAAGCTGCAGCCTCGGCAGAGTCGCCGATTCCGTGCTTGCGGCGACGGCTGCCGCGCGCGCGGGCGCATGCGTCGCGGCCGCTGCCATCGATGGCGCCAAAATACCGTGGCGGACGAACCCGCTTCGCAGCGGCGCTTCATAGCCTTGAGCGGAGAATCGGGTTGCCGCAATACCGAGCATGCTGGCGGCCACTTGGCTGAAAAAGGTCGGTACGACGGACGCGGCGCGAATACCTTGGACCAGAATCGTACCCATATCCTGGCTGACTTGCAGCAATGCGGCCTCGTCTCTCGTCTCCGCGGTGGCCAGCATGCCGGCCAATCCTTCGAAAAACGCGCCAGTGAAGACGCGCGAGAATGAGTGCGGCTCCGAGCTGAGCGCCGTCGCCGGCGCCATGGTCGGAAGCGTGTCGGGATCTCGGTAGAAGAAGATATTCACCGCATTGCGCAGACAGTCAGGCTCGACCGCGGACGGAACGGATTGACGGATGGCCCAGCCGAGTTGTTCCGCCAACCGCGAGAGCCGCGACGAGCGGCGCAGCACGCCAGCGGTCTCCGCCAGTACCCCCTCGCGCACGCTCGGCAGCTGAAGCGCTGATAATATCGCGCTCATGTCGCCGAACGATTCGTGGAAGGCGGCGACCTCGATGCTGGCGGCGTCGAATAGTTGCGGCTTGAACGAATCGAGTAGGGCATGCCCGAGCTCATGACACGCGACGTCGGGACTCTCCCCGGAAAAGACCGTCCGCCCCGCGGCCGAACCATGGAAGAACTTCAAGCCCTGGCGGTCGTAGAAGGCGTTGAGGTCGACCCCGAAATCGAGATCCACCGGCAGTATGGAGCCCACCTCCCAAGACGATCCCGGGAGCAATGCCCCCCAGAAGTCGGCGCCGCGCCGCAATGCTTCAGCAGCCGTCCAGTACCGAAAGTCCGCAGTTCCAGGCGGATGAGGCTTGGCCTCCGGAGCAGAGGCCGGGTGGACAATTCGGATCGGTAGGGGTTGATCCCGCAAAACCGGGACAGGCCTTTGAATGACTTGGCCTCCGCTCGGTTGAGTACCGGCGCCGGGGTCGTCCTCCCAAGCGTTGATCACGCCCTTCGGCTGTGCCCTGCGGGGGACTGCCGCGCCTGCCTTGCCTTTGCGCTTGCTTCTCGGAGCTGACGTCTTCGACGTGCGTTTAGATCGCTTCTTTGCCATGTCATCTCTCCCGTTCCTGAATCGTCGACGTGACACCATTGGCGAGGCGAACTCGCCATGATGGCGGCCTCGCGATTATCGCTGGTTCAGTGGCGCTACCGAAGTGAGCTAGTTCACGTTAGCTCGACAATCCGAAGGAGGCGCTCATTCACTTCCACTGCTGACACTCCGTCGCTGCCTCGTAATCAGTGCATCACGCCGCTGCTCGGCAAACGCACGGTAAAAATTGATCCTTTGCCCGGCTCGCTCGTCACGGTCACGTCGCCGCCCATCATGCGCGCGAGCTTGCGGGAAATGGCAAGGCCGAGCCCAGTGCCGCCGTAGCGCCGCGCGGTCAGGGAATCGGCCTGGGTGAAATCCTGAAACAGTTTCGTCTGCTGCTCCGCCGTCATGCCGATGCCGCTATCCGCGACGGCAAGCTCGACCCAGTCGCGTCCGTCCGCCATCTTGCGCACCCGCAGGGCGACCTCGCCCTCTTTCGTGAACTTACAGGCATTGCTCAAGAGATTGAGCAGAATCTGCTTGAGGCGCATGGAGTCCGCGGTGAGCACGCCCAGGTTCTCTTGCGCTTCGACAACGAGGCGGTTCTTGTTCTTCTCGGCGAGCTGTCCCGCGGTGCCGATGACCTCGTCGATAAGGCGGGCCAAATTCACAGGCTCGGGATTGAGTTCGAGCTTGCCGGCTTCGATTTTCGAGAGGTCCAGCACCTCGTTGATGAGGCTCAGGAGGTGGGTCCCGGCGGCATTCACACGGCGCAGCGGCTCAAGTGCCTTTTCCGTGCCGAAGCGCGCCGCGTTGGTGACCATCATCTCGGTCAGCCCGATGATGGCGTTGAGCGGCGTGCGCAGCTCGTGGCTCATACTGGCAAGGAATTGCGACTTGCGCTCGCTCGCCAGTTCGAGCTGGCGGTTCTTGTCCTGCTGGGCTATCTGCAGCGCCATCTGTGCGGATCGACCTCTCAAAGCAAGGAAAGTCGTGGCGCCGATCGCCGATAACGAGAGGAGACGGTTGGCAATAGAAATCGCTGTCGACAGGTTCCCAGGTGACAGCAGATAGCCTGCCACGGTCAATACGGCACATCCCAGCGACACAACAAGAATACCGCGTCCCTCAAAAAGGCGCGTAGACATCAACACGACCGCGACGTACAGAACCGGGACGTCAATGTCGACATCGCGATGCCAAATTGAAAAGGCCGTTGCGCCTCGACCGTACGAGTTACCGCGCCCTATGGAGGACCTTGTCGGTCGATGCGATCTTGAAGGTGTTCTCGTCAACCTTATCGACGGGACTTCCGTCGCTTAGACAAAACCAGCTTTGTCCGGCCTTGATCCATTTGAGTGACCGTTTTTGTATGCCTTCCTGATATTCAAAAATAGTGTATTCGTTTCCATGATCGTCAATGAGTTCAAATTCGTTTACCTGCTCCTTTTCTCTATTCTGCATGATCCGCTCCTCTTTCTCGCATCCCCTCGCGCCGCCTTCCGGCGGAAGCATCTTACTCGATCACCTCGTCGGCGCGGGCGAGCAGCTTGTCTGGAATCGTGATGCCCCGCCGCCCGCTGGCGTGCCAAGCGACGGAGCGTCGGAACGGCACCAGGGGCCCGCCTTACTGGGCGGCGAAGCAATAGAACAGCCCGTCGCCGCCGGTGCTGCGCAAGTCGGCTTGGCTACAGCCGCCATCGGGCCCGCGCGAGGGATGAGATGAATTCCACGACCGCGACGCCGCATCGTCGCGCAATCCTTTGCGGTCGATATGGCCAACCATTGCTGCGCCCTGGGTGCTGCTCGTCCAGTTGCGACAGGTGCGATCGTCACCGGCCGGAAAAGCGCGACCTTCCGGGGTTGAGCCGGTCAGGCCCCGCTCGGTCAGCGACGTGTTCATGCCAAGCTTGTTATTGTCGCTGTGCAGATCGTCGACGGTTTGAGCGACGATTTCGCCCTTGAAATTTTGCCACGGACCGTTGCCAATGCGGTCACGCGCATTGACGGCCGGCTTTCCGTCGGCAGGCTGGGTGCTCAGATAGGCGCGCCAGGTTTTTCCTCCCGCGCCATGACGCTGCGCCAATTGCTGACAATACTGGTCGGCACCTTCAAGGCCGCCGAGATCGGCGCCCTTGCCGGGCCCCACGCTGGTGACAAAAAACGTCATGTTCGGCGCTTGCGGCAGTTGTGGCGCCGCCTGTTGCGCCGGCTGCTGCTGTGCCTCGACGTCGCACGTCACGCCGAGCGACGCGAGCGCCAGTGTGGCGACGATGATTGTCTTCGCCTTGTTCATCGCAGTCCTCTCCGCTGAGATTTCCAAATGCCTTAAGAACTAGCGTGAATGGTAGCGATTTTCTGGATCGCTCGGAAGCCCGAATAGGGATGGATGCCGTCTACTGCAAGTTGCCACCGCACCCCCAGATGTCAATGAAATCACGTCGCCTCATTGCCGCCCGTCCCTCGCCTCCTGAGGCGGCATCGTAACGGCTCAAATTGGGAGTTCGGATGCCCTCGCCGGCTGCTGTGCCCCCCCGAGCGGCCATGTCGCCGCCGCGCCGCCGATGAGCGTGATGAACACGCGGCGTTTCACTCGATCACTTCGTCGGCGCGGGCGAGCAGGCTATCGGGCACGGTGAGGTCCAGCGCTTTCGCGGTCTTGGCCGATGATCCGCAAGCTCCTTGCCGCGGTCCCAGGTCAGCGACTTATACAGCTCATTCGGTATCGTCTTCGCTTGCTTGATCAGCGCGGAAACAACAGTTTGGGTATCCTTGTTGGCGACCTTCGC
>Ga0306925_10007544_pt1 | contig 10235 bp, 10 predicted proteins | sample flu12Cox44000176_FD_203755 | JGI IMG/M metagenome (GOLD analysis project Ga0306925, IMG submission 203755) | Lab enrichment of tropical soil microbial communities from Luquillo Experimental Forest, Puerto Rico - flux8day.12C.oxic.44.000.176 (v2)... | ecosystem: Environmental > Terrestrial >... | reverse complement strand
GACGTGGTGTGGGCGATGTGCACGCGCTGCGATCCGCGCGATCAGGTCGATATCATCCACGGCGGATGGAGCTCGGCGCTCGACCCGATGTGCTACGACGCCGAGACCGACCGGCGCAATTCGCGCGTAATCATCGACGCCTGCATTCCGTTCCGGCGCAAGAAGACCTTCCCGGTCATCGCCCGTTCGAGCAAGGCGCTCGACGACCGCATCCGAGCAAAGTGGGCGAAGGATTTGCCGAAGGGGTTCTGATCCGCGATTGCGGCCGGGCCTTGCCGCTCAGCGCGATCATCGAATGGCAGTTGGCGGAGGTTCAAAACCCATAGAGTCGCGCGGGATTGTGCACGAGTATCCGGCCGACGGTCGCTTCGTCATCCGTCCAATCGGCGAGCAGGTCGATCAGGCGCCCGTCGTCGAGCTGCCGGTATTCGATCAGCGGCGGCTCCGCCTGCTGCGCGTGGCCATGACCCGCGGTGTGCGGCCAATCGGTGCCCCAGAGCACGCGGTCGGGGTTGGCCGCGATGAGCGCGCGAGCCATCGGCGCCGCATCGGGAAAATCCGGCTCCTGCCTCGAGATCCGATAGCTGCCCGAAAGCTTGACCCAGCAGCATCCCTCCGACAGCAAGGCCAGCAGGGCCGCGAAGCCTGGTTGCGCGGGGCCGAGCGCCGCCGCTGCCAGGCCCATGTGATCGATCACGATCGGCACGGGCGCACGCCGGAAGGTCTCGGCCAGGCTTTCGATCACCTCGAGGTCGGTGAAGAGCTGAAGATGCCAGCCCAGCGCAGCGATGCGGGCCGCGGTCGCGCGCACCATGTCCGCGATCCGCGCGGCGTCGCGGAAGCCGCGGCTCGCCACGTTGAGGCGGACGCCGCGAACGCCGAGCCGCTTCATCTCGCGCAGCGCCGCGTGGGTCGCGGTCGCGTCGAGACCGATGACGCCGCGCGCCGACGGTCCCACCTCCCGCATCGCGTCGAGCAGACACCGGTTGTCGCCGCCATAGGCGCTCGGCTGCACGAAGACGACGCGCCCGAGCCGCAGCGTCGAGGCCATGGCCAGGTAGTCCGCGAGCGGCGCCGGCCGCGGCGTGTAGGTGCGCGCGGCGGCATAGGGATATCGCTCGCGCGGGCCGAACACGTGCATGTGGCAGTCGCATGCGCCGGCGGGGACCGCAAGGCGCGGCCGGCTGTGCGGCGCTTTCAGGTCGGCGCTCATGCGTGCGCAAGCATCATGCGTGCGAGAACATGGAGCGGCCGGGAACGTCGACGCGCACGCGCAGGACGGTCGCGCTGTAGGATTCGGTGATGTAGAGGTCGCGACGGTCGTTGCCGCCATAGGCGACATTGGTGGTGTAGAGCCCCGTGGGCGAGCGCACAGCGATGACGGGATCCCCGAGCCGGTCGCAGATCCAGACGGTGCCGTAGCCGGCATGGGCGATCGTCAAGCCGTCCTCCTCGTTGAGGGCGAGGCCATCGGGGCCGGCGAGGCCGCCCGACAATTGCACGAACACGCCGACCTTGGTCGCGGTGCCGTCCGGCAGCAGGCGCAGACGCCAGACGCAGTTCGCCCGCGTCACCGCGAGGTAGAGCACATTCTCCTGCGCATTGAGCACGAGCCCGTTCGGTGACGGGACATTGTCGATGATACGATCGAGCTGACCATTGGCGCGCAGGCGATACACGCAGCCCGCGGGGTCGTGCATGCCGGTCTGGCCCTGATCGGTGAAATAGAGGTCCCCGTTGGACGCGAACACCAGGTCGTTGACCCCGCGAAAGCGTTCCAGGCGGGCCCGGTCCAGCACCGGCGTCACCGCGCCCGTGGCGGGGTCGACGGTCACGATGCCGTTGCGGTAGTCGGCGACAAATATCCGGCCGTCCCGATGGATCTTCAGGCCGTTCGGCTCGCCGTCGTATTCGGTGACGACGCTTACGCTGCCGTCGGGGCTGGTGCGAAAGATGCGTCCGTGCGCGATGTCGACGCAGTAGAGGTGGCCGGCGCGGTCGAACGACGGGCCTTCGAGGAAGGCGGCGATCGGCACTCCTGGATGCTGCTGCCGCGCCCACGGCGTGAGGTCGGCCGCCTTGTCGCGCCGCAGATGATCCGGCAGGCGCATGAAGACCTTGGCCTCGACCGCTTTCGGCGGCGTGAAATGATACATGCTCCTTCCCTTGCTTTCCCGGCGGTTGACGGCGTGCGCCGCCGATGTCTCAGATTGTCTCGATCTCGAGCGGGAACAGCGCATCGAGGTCCGCGGCCCGCATGAGATGATAGATGTTGAAGCGATAGGCGGGCCCGACCGACACCTCCGGCGGCGTGAACGGAAAGGCCATGTTGCCGCCGGTGCAAAGCCGTCCCTCGTAGCCGTGGTGCAGCAGGTACTGCTTGGTCGTGCGCACCACCTCGGCGGCGCGCTCGCGCGTGGGCGCGATGCATTCCGCCATGACGAACGCTTCCGGCGGCGGTGAGGTCTGCGCGATCGGCGTCATCCGCACGCCGTCGACGCCGTACACCCGCCAGCTCAGCACGTAGTCTTCCGCCGCGTCCTCGCAGACCAGGTCGCGAACGACGATCTCGACCTGCTTCAACAGCTGCTCGTGCCCGGCGATGAAGCGCGGATCGGCCGTGCCGCACAGCAACACGGCGCGTTCCCCGACCCGGCGCGCACCTTCGATCTTCACTCGTGGGATCTCGGCGTGCTCCCAGGCGGCGCCGCATACGCGCGTGCGGCGGTCGTCGATGGCATGATACGTCGCACGGCGCAGGTCGAGGCGCCCCTCCGGCTCCTGCACGGTGAACGGATCGCTCTGCTCGTACAGGCTGTGCGCCGCCACCGAAACCGGCGTGGCGCGCCGCTGCGGTGCCATGCTCTCGAGCTCGAAACCGTCATGATCGAGTGTCGCCAGGATCGAATCGCGGCCGCCGGGCACGCAGCAGAGCGAGGCGCATTCGATGATCTTGGCCATATGCTGGGCGGGGCCGACGGGGAAGCCGACCATGGCCGGCAGCGCGGCAAAGATCGCGGTATCGCAGGCACGCCCGGCGACGACCACGTCGATGCCGGCGGCGAGCGCCCGCTGGAACGCGCTCATGCCCATCTGGCCGACGATGTTCTCGGCCGCATCCACTTCCGCCTCGTCGAGCGTCGGCATGTCGTCGATCGGAACAACGCCGTTCTCGCGCAACGCGGCCTCGAGGACGCCCTTCGCGATGTCGGCGTGGAGCACGCCCAGGCGGAAGTGCAGGCCCCCCTCGCGGGCGATCTCGCGCAGCGTCGTGAGCGTCTGATCCAGGTGGGGCTTCGCGCCGGCCGAGCCGGCAGAGCCGATGACGAGCGGAACCTTCAGCTTCAGCGCGCCCAGCAGCACCTTGCGCAGATCCCGGCGCGTCGCCGCGGGCGCGGTCGCGAGTTCGCCGCTGCCGAGGTAATAGGGGCCGATGTCGATCGAGCCCATGTCGCAGCCGATGAGGTGCGGCTGGCGGTCGAGCCCGGCCGAGAACGCCGGGGTCGGAACGCCATAGCCCAGTTGCCCGGAGGCGCCGAGAATCCGCATCGGCTCCGCGCCCTTCGATTTGGCGAACCGATCGAGCATGCGCGCGGAGGCGGTCATATTTCCAGCTCCAGCAACGGGGTGTGCTGCTGCGCGCCGTAGACGTCGCGGTCGCCGGGGTCGCCGGACATGATTCGGCGTGGTACGACGATCTTGATCGCGCGCCCGAACGGGTAGTTGATGACGGTGACGGCGTCCGCGGCGACACCGTAAAGCGGCGCGATCCGCTCGGGCGTGAGCGCGTGCGCTTGCGCGGCGCGCTGGTAGTCCGCGTCGTTGCGGAAGATGAGATCGAGCGTGAGGCGCCGCGGGCCCGCGTTCTTACTGCGCACGACCTGCGCGAAATCCTGAAGCTGCATGACCATGTCTCGCCCGGCAGGGTTCACGTCGCGCCGCGCGCTGGCGCGTGCTCGACGGTCTCTTCCTCGATGGCATAGTATTCTTCCAGGCGGATCAGGTCCTCGACGTCCTTGCGCGCCCGCACCATTTCCGGCTCCGACATCTGCGTATAGGTGCCGGTCGAGCGCAACTCCGCCAGCATCCTCTGGATCGCGCGGAATGCCGGCAGCAGGACCACCTGCGCCTCGATGCAGGCCACGTAGCCGATCTGCTCGAGCTCCCGGCGGGTAAAGATGGGACGGCCGTCGCGGTTGCCGCGGCTCATCACGTAGACCAGCGGCAGCCGGCAGACCTTCGGCGCCCGTTCGGCCTCGTCCGGATTGCGCGGAAACAGCAGGCCGAGATCGGCGCCGACGTCGGCGGCGCGATTGATACGATCCGCCGCCACCTCGAGGCCGAGCTCTCGGCACGTGTCCGTGCGCGCGATGATCACGAAGTCGCGGTCGAGCTGGTCGCGCTCGCGGCAGCAGAACTTGATCTTGGTGACGAACTCGTCGGTCGCAACCGCGTGCACCTGGTACTTGTGATAGTGGGCGCGCTTGGGAAACAGCTGATCCTCGACGTGAATCCCGGCGATGCCGGCGCGGATGAATTCCCGCACCGTGCGCATGCTGTGCAGCGGCTCGCCGAAGCCCGCGCCGGCGTCCACCACCACGGGAATGTCGACGCTGGCGGCGACCGCTTCGGCGGTCTCGACCTGCTCGCTCATCGTCAGCAGCGGCTCGGTGATGGCGCGCGAGCCGCCGGTCACGTAGCCGCCGACATAGGCCGCCTCGAAGCCCGCCTGCTCCACCAGGCGTGCGCCCAGCGGGTCGTAGACCGCGGGCATGTGAAGGAAGGTCCTCGCCCGCAGCAGTGCGCGCAGCTTGCTGGTGTTGCTGGTCACGGTGATCCCTCCCGCGCGTGGTGTTTGGGCGCTCGACCGGGCTGCGGCCGGCTTGGTATTTTGAATAGACAAAATGCCGAATGTCAATCATGATGGTTTGCGCCCGCCTGGCCGCGGATCAGACCGGCCAAGAGCCGACCAAGAGCCGGCCAAGCGAGCGTGCGCGGCGCCGGCGTCTGCAAAAGCGGTACAAGAAACGGCACAAGAAGACGGAACAAAAAGATGCAACAAGGGACGGAAACGGACGAATGAAACGTATCCTCGACGCTGCGGACCAGGCGATCTCCGGCCTGGAAGCCGTGCTGATCATCGGCTTCATGGCGGCGGCGTTGCTGCTCGGTGTCGCCCAGGTGGTGCTGCGCTACGTCTTCAACACCGGGCTGACCTGGGCCGAGGCCGTGTTCGTCATCCTCACGGTCGCCGGCATGATGTTCGCGGGCAGCCGCGGCGTGCGCGACGACAAGCATGTTCGGGTCGAGCTCGTACCGGCGTTGCTGCCGCGGCCGGTGACCAGGGTGTTCGATCTCTGCTCGTTGCTCGTGTCGTGCGCGCTCACGGCCTATTTCGCCTACTGCGGAGCGCGCTACGTCGAGTTCCTGCAATCGATCGACTCGATCTCGCCGGCCACCGGAATGCCGGACTGGATCTTCTATGCCCTGGTGCCCGTGACCATGGGATTGTTCGCCGTCCGATACGTTCTGCGCATCCTGCGGACGTTGGGCGGCGAGGACACCTCGCATCATCCCTTGATCGCGAGCGCGGAGCTCAAGGACCGCTGATGACGATCACGGTCCTCGTCGTCGGCTTCTTCGGTCTGCTGTTCATCGGCGCGCCGGTCGCCGTCGCCCTTGGGGCGGCGACGATCCTGACGTCGCTGCTGTTCAATCCGATTCCGCCGGAAATCGTCGGCCAGAAGGTGCTCGACAACGTCGACCATTTCACGCTCATGGCCGTACCGTTCTTCTTTCTCGCCGCCAGCCTGATGGAGACCGGCGGCCTCGTCCGCCGCCTCGTCAGCCTGGCGAACTCCTTCGTCGGGCATCTGCGCGGCGGCCTGGGCATGACCGCCGTGCTCAGCTGCATGTTGTTCGCCGCCATATCGGGCTCGAGCCCGGCGACGGTGGCGGCAGTCGGCCGCGTCATGTATCCGTCGCTGGTGCAGGAGGGCTACAGCCCCCGCTATTCGATCGGCGCGCTGGCGACGGCGGGCTCGCTCGGCATCCTGATCCCGCCGAGCATCCCGATGATCCTTTATGGCTTCGTGACCGAGACCTCGATCAGCCGCCTGTTCATCGCCGGCATCCTGCCGGGCCTGCTCTACGGCTTCGGTCTCATGCTCGTGGCCAACTCGCTGGCGGGCCGCGCTGGCGCGAAAATCCAGCCGCGCCAAAGCTGGCCGCAGCGCGCGATCCACCTGAAATCGGCGGGGCCGGCGCTGTTCCTGCCGATCTTCATTTTCGTCGGCATCTACGGGCTGCCCGGGTTCCGGCTCGGCGGCTTCGCCTACGAAGGCGGCGGCATCTTCACGCCGACCGAAGCCGCGGTGATGGCGGCGGCGCTGGCACTGGTCATCGGCATGTTCGTCTATCGCGAGATGACGGCCGCGACCGCGCTGCGCACGGTGCTGACGACCGCCCCGACCATCGGCATGGTGTTCTTCATCACCACCAACGCCCTGCTGTTCGCGTTCTTCATCACCCAGCTCGGTATCCCGCAGGCGCTGGCGCAGCTGTTGACGTCGATGAACACGCCGCCCTGGCTGTTCCTGCTGATGGTCAATATTCTCCTCATCATCGTCGGGTTCTTCCTGGAAGGAACGCCGACGGTGCTGATGTTCATCCCGATCTTGTTCCCCGCCGCCAAGCAGCTGGGCATCGACCCCGTCCATTTCTGCGTCATCGTCGTCGTCAACATCGAGCTCGGGCTCATCCATCCGCCGGTCGGCTTGAACCTCTTCGTCGGCAGCGCGATCTCCGGCCTGTCGGTGATGGAGGTGTTTCGCGCGGTGCTGCCCTGGATGTGCGTCACCGTCGTCACGCTGCTGCTCGTGACGTATATTCCGGAAATATCCCTTCTGCTGCCTCGGCTTCTGTTCGGCTGAACGATACCGGAATCAAAAACGACGAGAGGAAATCCCATGGGTGTCATGCGCAGTCTTCTAGCCCCTTTGGCCGCGTGCTGCTTCGGGCTCTCGAGCCTGCTGGCGGCTTCACCCGGCCACGCGCAGCTCAAGATCGTGATGTCGAACGACAACAGCGGTCTGGGCCTGAAGGGAAAGACGTTCGAGGTTCTCAAGAAGGAGATCGAACAGCGGCTCGGGAGCAAGGTTGCGGTCGAGCTGCACCACGCGGGCACGCTGTTCAATCAGAAGACACAGATGCAGGGTGTCCAGCTGGGCAGCGCCCACTTCATCGCGCCCGGCCAGGGAACCTTCGCTTCGCTGTCGCCGAAGGTCAACGTGCTCTCGATCCCGTTCCTGCTGCCGTCGCCGGAGGCGATCCAGGCGGCGGTCGAGGATCCGGTTATCCGGCGGGCGTTCATGCCGGATCTGGAACGGAAGAATCTCGCCATCGTCGCGGTCTGGATGAACGGTCCGCGCGACATCAGCAGCCGCACGCAAAAGCAGATCCTGGTGCCCGCCGATCTTGCCGGATTGAAGATCCGCGTGCAGCCGGCGCCCGTCGATATCAAAACCATGCAGGCCTTCGGCGCCAACGTGGTGACCATCGACTGGACCGAGGTGCCGACCGCCATGCAGCAGGGGGTGATCGACGCGGTGGAGCCCACGCCCAACGCCCTGGTGGGCGCGGGATTGCCCGAGCTGATCGCCCAGACGTCGAAGGTCAGCTACCGCTACGACTTCTACCTCGTAGCAACGAACAAGTCGTCGTGGGACAAGTTGCCCGCGGACGTGCGCGCAGCCATCCAGCAGGCGCTGGCGGTCACGACCAAGTGGAACTGGGAGAACACCGACAAGGAGAATGCCGACGCCTACGCGCAACTGGTGAAGCTCGGGAAGAAGATCTATGAGCCGACCGACGAGCAGCGCAAACTTTGGGTCGCGGCGGTCCAGCCGCTCTGGAAGCAGTTCGGCGACGACGACGTCGGCCCCGAGGCGATGAAACGGATGCGCGAGGTCAACGCGAAATATCGGTGACTTAAGACACGCATGGCATCGCGGAGGGAAGCATCAGGGCTGGTTGAGCAGCTGGCGCGCCAGATCGTCGAGCATGTGCGGACCGAGCGTCTTGCGCCGCGGACGCGGCTGACCGAGCGCGCCTTGGCGGAGCGGTTCAACGTCTCCCGCTCCCCGATCCGCGCTGCCCTCAAGCTCCTGAAGAAGCGACGGCTCATTCGTCGCGAGCGCGACAATGGCTATCTGACGGCGCTCGCGGCGGGCCGGGCCCGGACGCCGCCCGCGCCGATCATCGGCAAGGACGAGGCGCTCTATCTCAAGATTGCCGAGGACCATGTGTCGGGTCGCATCCCGGGCAAGGTCACGGAAAATGCCTTGATGCGGACGTACAGGCTTCCGCGCGGCGCGCTCGTGCGCATCCTGCGGCGCGCCGCGGAGGAAGGATGGGCCGAGCGGCTGCCGGGACACGGCTGGACCTTCCTGCCGGTGCTGACCTCGCCGGAAGCCTACGCGCAGAGCTACCGCTTCCGGATCCTGATCGAGCCGACCGGGATTCTCGAGCCCACGTTCCGGATCGAACGCGACGTCCTGTTGCGGTGTCGCAAAGAGCAGCAGTCGCTGGTCGACGGCGAAGGCCTTCGGTTGCCGCCCGCGGCGCTGTTCGCGATCGGGAGCCGCTTTCACGAAACACTGATCCGCTGCTCCGGCAACCCGTTCCTGATCGACGCGCTCGAGCGGATCAATCGGGTGCGACGATTGATCGAATACCGCAAGATCGTCGATCGGGCGCGCTGGCTGTCACGCTGCCGCGAGCACGTCGAACTGGTCGATATCCTGCTGGAGGGCGACCGCGCGACGGCGGCCGCCTTCCTTCGCCGGCACCTCGAGGCCGGCTCCAAGGACAAGACCGCATCGCCGTGATTTCGCGGCCGTCGAGAAATGCGCTAGCCTGCTCGCTCTATTTCGCACGGAGAGCGCGAGATGAAACGCAGAACCTTTCTACGTCTGAGTGTCGCCGCCGCGGCCCTGCGCGTCGCTTCCTCGACGGCATGGGGGCAAGCCTATCCGGCGCGGCCGGTGCGGGTGATCGTTCCGTTCGCGCCCGGTGGGCAGGTGGATGTTGTCGCGCGCCTGATCGCGCAGCGGTTGTCCGAGCAGCTGGGACAACAGTTCTACGTCGAGAACGCGCCCGGCGGGGGTAGTACGATCGGTACGGGCCGGGCAACTCAGGCAGCACCCGACGGGTATACGATCCTCGTCACGGATGAAATCGCTTTCACGGCAAATCCCAGCCTCTACGGCAAGGTACCGTACGATGCCACGCGCGATTTCGAGGCGGTGGCGGCTCCGGCGACCACGATGCAGGTTCTCGCGGTGAATCCCTCGGTTGCGGCGCGCTCCATTCAGGAGCTGGTCGCGCTGATCAAAGCAAACCCGGGCAAATACAGCTACGCTTCGGCCGGCGTCGGAACGGGCGCGCACCTGACAGGTGAGCTGTTCCGCATCGCGCTCGGCCTCGATCTCGTGCACGTGCCTTACAATAGCGGAGGACAAGCGATCGCGGCGGCCGTCGGGGGTCATACGCCCATCTCTTTCGGATCGCCCGCTGCGACCATTCCGCAAGTGAACGATGGCAAGCTGCGTGCTCTCGCCGTCGGCGGCGTGAAGCGCGTGCGCGAGCTGCCAGCCATCCCGACCATGCGCGAGGTGGGCTTTGCGGAAGTGGAATGTGATACGTCGATCCTGGTTTTGATGCCGGCCGGCGTGCCAAAGAACATCATCGCGCTGCTTCACGACGAAATCGCCCGCACCGTCGCGTTGCCGGACGTGGAGGCGCGGTTCCTTGCGCTTGGCTTTGAACCGTTCGCGGCGACTCCGGACGAGGTCACGGCGCTGATCAAGCGCGAGCTTCCGAAATGGGCTGGCGTCATCCGCGCGGCGGGCATCAAGCCGAATTGAGGTTGCCGCGTCTCGAAGTGACGACATCGCAATTACACCATTGACTGCATCGCGCGATGGCGGCGGAGTCCGCCGCCACGATATCGGAGGGGAGGAAAATGACGGGCCTGCTCGAGCGACACATTGCGGCTGTCACCGGCGGCGCCTCCGGCATCGGTCGGGCGATCGCGTTGGGCTATGCGAGGGAGGGAGCACACGTGGTCGTGCTCGACGCCAACGGCAACGGCGCGGCTGAGACCGCCAAGGCCATCACGGGCGCCGGCGGCAAGGCCCGTAGCTTCGTGCTCGACGTGACCGAGCGCGACAAAT
>Ga0306925_10007543_pt1 | contig 10236 bp, 9 predicted proteins | sample flu12Cox44000176_FD_203755 | JGI IMG/M metagenome (GOLD analysis project Ga0306925, IMG submission 203755) | Lab enrichment of tropical soil microbial communities from Luquillo Experimental Forest, Puerto Rico - flux8day.12C.oxic.44.000.176 (v2)... | ecosystem: Environmental > Terrestrial > Soil... | reverse complement strand
CGTCGTTCGGAAAACACGCTTGCTGTATCTGGTCGGACAGACGCGGGTGCACATCGATCGCGTGGAAGGGCTCGGCGACTTCCTCGAACTAGAGGTGGTGATGCGTCCGGAGCAGAGCGAGCAAGAAGGAAAAGACATCGCGGAAGGATTGCTGTCGGAGTTGGGTATCGGGAAAAGTGAGTTGCTGGCCGAGGCCTACATCGATATGTTGCGGGCAAAATGTTGAGGCGGTGGCCCGTTCTCGCCCTCCTCCGGAGCCGGCGACTGGTTTAGAATAGAACCATGCCACAGGAATTGAATTTCGGAACGTACGTCACAACGGAAGATGGAAAGCGGGTCGTCAAAGACCTGACCTACGGCAATCCAGCACCCGAGGGTGTGGTGTTGACCACATTGGACTCGGCGATCAACTGGATGCGCAAGAGTTCGATCTGGCCCATGACGTTCGGGCTGGCGTGCTGTGCGATCGAAATGATGTCGATGGGCGCATCGCGGTTTGATATCGCACGATTCGGTGCAGAAGTCTTCCGGCCGTCGCCACGGCAATCCGACCTGATCATTATTGCGGGACGCGTGTCGAACAAAATGGCGCCGGTCATCCGCCAACTCTGGGAACAGATGCCCGAGCCCAAGTGGGTCATCTCGATGGGCGCCTGCGCGACGTCTGGCGGCGTGTTTCAGAACTATGCACTCGTACAGAGCGTGAACCAGGTCATTCCGGTTGATGTCTATGTGCCGGGATGCCCGCCGCGTCCGGAGCAGTTGATTTACGCCATCACCTTGCTGCAGGAGAAGATTCAGAAATCGCGTGGGACGGTAAAGCAGGTGCTAAACCTGGCATAGAGCGCTGCGAGCAAAAGCTTCCGACGCGGAGACGCGGAGAAGGCTTGCGAAGTCCGCTGAAGAAAAACCTAAAACACCTGGCCGCCGTTCCTGATCTGATTCGCTTCCCACAGGACGGCGGCTTCGTGTTGTTGGGCGCCGCCCGGGCTCGCATGATACAAAGACGGGCATGGAATCTTCACGAGCTTTCTCAGGCGCGGGCACCATTGTGGTGCAGGCGCCGTGCCGGGCAGATCTCGCGGGCGGAACGATCGATTTGTGGCCCTTGTATCTCTTTCATCCGGGCGCGATGACAGTGAACTTCGCGCTCAACATTCTCACGACCTGCAGAATCACGCCACTCAAAGGCAAGCGCATTCACCTGAAGTCGCTCGACACGCGCCGCGAGGAAGAGTTCGCAAGTTTCGACGAACTGCGCCGCGCCAAGAAGTTCAAACTCCCGCTGGCCGCGAGGCTGCTGCAATTCTTCGCTCCAAAAGAAGGGCTACTGATCGAAACCGACTCTGAGTCGCCAGCCGGGGCGGGAATCTCTGGGTCTTCGGCACTGATGATCGCGACCACGGCGGCTCTCGCACGCTTTACCGACCGCAACATCTCGCTCGACCAGATGCGGGTGATCGCACAGAACGTCGAAGCGCAGATCATCAACGTGCCCACCGGCTGCCAGGATTACTATCCCGCGCTCTACGGCGGGGTGAGCGCAATTCACCTCAACGCCGATGGCATTCATCGTGAGACGGTCCCTGTGAATCCGGAGGAGATCGAGTCGCGCTTCGTGCTGGCCTACACCGGGGCTCCGCGCCAGTCGGGGATCAATAACTGGGAAGTGTTTAAGGCGCATATCAACGGAGACAAGCGGGTTTTCCGAAATTTCGAGCGAATCGCCGATATCGCCCGATCAATGTACCTGGCACTGGTGCACGCCGTTTGGGAGGACGTCGCGCGCCTGCTGCGTGAGGAGTGGAAGCTGCGGCGAACGAATGCTCCTGGGATTACCACACCGTTAATTGACAAATTGATTACCTCCGCAGGGAAACATGGCGGACTGGCTGCCAAGGTCTGCGGCGCGGGCGGCGGAGGTTGTGTAATCTTCCTGGTGGAAAAAGGCACGGCCAGCCGGGTCGCGACAGCCATCGGCGATAGCGGCGGCCGGGTATTGCCACTCCAGGTCGCCCGGGATGGTTTCCGTTTTACCTCATAGGTCCGGATTTGACGGTTTAGAAACTGCACCGGGCGGGTCTATAATGGCTCCAGTCAAGGCTCTTGGGGTGGTTTATGAAGTGCCTACGCAGCGTGACCCCGCTTGTAGTCCTCCCGATGTTGGTCAGCCTCGCCCTGGCTGGCGACCAGAATGCAAATTCCGCTGCCCAGGCTCCAAAGATTTCGAAACAGACTCGTCTTGAACTGATTCACCTGCTCAACGCTGAGCTGGTGTATGTCCGTTCGCCCTTCCCGATGGGGACGCAGGGACTGAGGCTGCGAGATGGCGTTGTCTCACCAAGCGGCGAGGAACTGCAAGCTTCAATTGCGATGTACGGTCCGGCAGCCAAGGTGGGGGACCCGGCGCGCATCACCGACGTAGTGTTCCGGCCGAACTTTGTGCACGTGGAAATCAACGGCGGCCCGATCCGCAAGCAGAAGTGGTACCAGCACATCAGCGTGGGTGGAGCCGGCGGCGACACGCCGATTGCGCCCTCTGATCCGCAGGCCAATGCGCGCGGCTCGTTCGTGGATGTCTACTTCAATGACTACGTCCCGGAGCTGACCGGTGACCAGTTCAAGACCATTCTCACCCCGGTGCTCGACTTCCACGCCAAGTCGCGGGAAGAGGCCTACCTCGACACTATGCCGCCCAAGGTGAGGAAGGCGATTGAGGAGCACCACATCCTGGTCGGCATGGATCACGAGATGGTGATGGCCGCCAAGGGTCGGCCTCCGCGAAAAGTGCGTGAGAAGGACGGCGAGGCGGAGCTCGAGGAATGGATTTATGGCACGCCGCCAGAAGACGTGCAGTTCGTGCGCTTCAACGGCGATGAGGTCGTGCGCCTGGAGATCATGAAGGTCGACGGCACCAAGCTGGTGCGCACCGCAAAGGAAGTCGACGTCGAACCGAACACTAAGGTCGCGAAGCAGGAAGATACTCCCAAGCCAGCGCTGGCGCCTTCGCTGAAGCGGCCCGGTGAAGATAGGGAAGGCGACGATCCACGCAAAGACGGTGGAGCAGCGCCCATTCCACCCAACCGAACGCCCGGCAGTCCGGGTTCGAACCCAAACTAACAACTGAGCGCGTCTGGCGATTTGGCGCGCCGAGCAGAAGAGCTTTAGACTGGAAGGGTGAAGATCGCCCTTGGACAGATGAACCCCACGGTTGGGGATTTTGCGGGCAACGCCAACAAGATCATCGCCTTCGCGCGCCGTGCCCAAGCCGCCGGAGCGGGTTTGATTCTCTTCCCCGAACTTGCAATTTGCGGATATCCGCCGCGTGATCTGGTGGAGCGGCCGTCATTCGTCGCGAAGAACCGCGAGACGGTCGACCGGATTGCCGCCGAAACCAGCGGAATCGCGGTGATCTGCGGCCTGGTCACGCCCGCCCACGCCGACACCGGCAAATCTGTGATGAATTCCGCAGCGCTGCTGCAAGATGGCAAGCTGGCCTTCCTGCAATCGAAGATGCTGCTGCCTACCTACGATGTTTTCGACGAGCAACGCAACTTTGCCCCCGCAGGTCGGCAGGAGTTGTTTGATTTTTGCGGCAACCGGATGGCCCTCACCATCTGCGAAGATGCCTGGAACGACAAGCACTTCTGGAGAAAACGGCTCTACCGGCAGGATCCCGTCGAAGAGTTGGTACGCTCGGGCGGCAACTTCGTCCTTAACATCTCTGCTTCTCCCTTCTGGCTGGGCAAGCGCGAACTGCGGCGCGACATGTTGGCGACGATTGCCCGCGAAGACAAAGTTCCGGTCGTGATGGTGAACCAGGTCGGCGGCAACGACAGCGTGCTTTTCGACGGATCGAGCATCGTACTCAATCGCGAAGGTCAGGTGATCGCGCAGGGCAAGTCGTTCGAGGAAGACCTCGTGTTTTTTGATTCGACGACGCTGACTGGCGAAATGCACGAGCAACTCGCGGGCGAAGAGGCGAGTGCATATGCAGCGCTGGTTCTCGGCACACGAGACTACGTGCGCAAGTGCGGGTTTAAGCAAGTCATCATCGGGCTGAGTGGCGGCATCGACTCTGCGCTCACTGCCGCGATCGCTGTGGATGCTTTGGGGGGAGAGAACGTGATCGGCGTCGGCATGCCGGGGCCCTATTCGTCGCCGGGATCCGTCGACGATGCACGGTCACTGGCTGAGGCACTGAAAATCCGCTTTGCACTGCTCCCGATCAACGAGATTTGCGCGAGCTATCAAAGGACGTTGCAGCCAGTTTTTTCGGGACTGAAGGAAGACGTGACCGAGGAGAATATTCAATCCCGGGCGCGCGGATCGTTGTTGATGGCGCTCTCCAACAAGTTTGGTGCGATCGTGCTCTCCACCGGAAACAAGAGCGAATTGGCCGTCGGCTACTGCACGCTTTACGGCGATATGGTGGGCGGCCTCGCGGTGATTTCTGACGTCCCGAAGACGCTGGTGTACCGCATCAGCCGTTATGTGAACTCGCGCCGCCCGGTCATTCCAGAGGCGACTCTTGAGAAGCCGCCTTCGGCGGAGTTGCGTCCCGACCAGAAAGACAGCGATTCGCTCCCTCCCTACGAAGTACTGGATGCGATTCTCGAAGATTATGTCGAGGATCTGCGCAGCGCGGAACAGATTGCCAGAGATCACAGCTTTGATGTGGAACTGGTGCGCCGCGTCATCCGCATGATCGATCGCGCGGAATACAAGCGCCAGCAAGCAGCACCTGGAATTAAAATCTCTGCCAAGGCCTTTGGATACGGGCGCCGCTTCCCGATCGCGGCCAAGTCGGAGGTTTAGTTCTCGAAATTCTCCCGACAGGTCCGTCATTTATCATCCTGAAACCCTCTTCATCTTGAAAGGAACGCATGCGTCGTCAACTTGTGCAACTCGCGGCCGTCTTAATGCTGGCCACCCCGTTATTCAGCCAGAGCGCCGGATTGCCGTCCGAAGAAACGGTGAACGGGTTCATGCAGCAAACCTTTGGCTATGACTCATCGGTTACCTGGAAAATCGCGTCGATCAAGCCCTCCACGGCAGAGGGTCTGGCTGAAGTGGTGGTCGTGGTGGGCAATCCGCAGGGCCAGCAGGTCACCACGTTTTACGTAACGCCGGACGGAAAACACGCGCTGGTGGGCGATCTGATTCCGTTTGGAGCCAAGCCTTTCGCTCCCGCACGCGAGGCCCTGGAGAAAGGCGTGAATGGCCCGGCTCGCGGGCCAGCTGCCGCGCCTGTAACCATCGTCGAGTTCAGCGATATGCAATGCCCGCATTGCAAGGATGCCCAGTCTGTCATCGACAAGTTGCTGGCCGACGAGCCGAATGCCAAATTTGTTTTCCAGCAATACCCGCTGCCACAGCATAACTGGGCGTTCAAGGGAGCAGCCTATGCCGACTGCATCGGGCGCACGAATAAGGACGCGGTCTGGAAATTTATTCAAGGCGCATTCGACGAGCAAAACAACATCACCGAAGCGAATGCCGACGAAAAACTGAACGCGATCGCCGACAAAGTCGGAGCGAAGTCAGCTGACGTAGCCGCCTGCGCCGCCAAGCCCGAGACGAAGAAACGCATCGACGATTCGATGGCCCTGGGAAGTTCGGTGGGCGTGAATTCGACCCCGACGTTGTACGTGAACGGGCGCCGCATCGCCAACATGAATGGGCTGCCCTACGAAGTGCTGAAGGGATTAGTGGAGTACGGAGCGAAGCAGTAGAAGGCCTAGGCAAAGCCTGCCCAGCGGTATAGGCGCAAGTTGCCGCAGGCATCGAAAGACGAAGTGATGGGGCCGTGAAAGCCGCTCAAAATAAACGCGCTTTCGCGGCTTCGCCGATTTGGGCGGGCTGTCAAATTGCTGAGATAGGGCTGGCTCCTCTGTGAGGGCGGCGAGTGTGCTGCTCGGTGGCGAGGAGGCATTTCCGATTCGCCAGGAGACAGTTCATGTCGGTTACAGGCATCACCAGCACCCTGTTCAATCTTCCGGCCCAAAGCATTTCGACCCGGTTCAAGCAATTTCAACAGGACATCCAGCAGTTAGGGCAAGGTCTGCGGAGCGGCAACCTTAACGCAGCGCAAAGCGATGTGGCCAGCTTGCAAAAGCTGCGCCCTTCATCCACTGACGCCTCGTCAAATTCCGCGTCGAACACCTCGGTGGCGCAGACGCTTCAGCAGCTCGGCAGCGATCTGAAATCGGGAGACCTGAAAGACGCGCAGCAGCTGTACTCGGACCTGGTGCAGAAACTGCAGACCCGTCGCCCACATCATGAGCATCACGTAAGTGGCCCGCAGACCGCGCAAGATCTCAACCAGCTTCAGCAGGCGTGGCAGGGCGGAAATCTGACTTCGGCCCAGACTGCACACAACAATCTGGCGCAGGACTTTCAGCAGTTTGCTTTGAATCGAGTTTCGGGCGCGCTGGGACAGCCTGGTCCTGTCGGAGGCCGGGCTCGCTTGGTCCCTCTGGAGCATCCTTTCGTTACGGGTTGCGCGTCATCCAGACCTCACGCCCGACAGCTTGCGATCCGCGCGAGATCTGGGGCGTAATCACGACCATCAGCTCGTCTTCGTCGTTCTCGACTGTGTTCGAGGCGCTGATTTTGTTCAGGCCAGGGACTGCCCCGAGGCCGGGGATCCCACTCAGGGTGCGTTGTTCGGTGTTCGTGATGATGCTGGCAAGAACCGCGGGCTCACCATTCTTCAAGCTAATGCTGCCTTTGTACTCGCGGTTGGAAATGATCGGCACGCCGTTAATACTCTGCCCAGCCAGCGCACGAACCTGCATCTCGATCTCCATGCTCACGTCGGAGTCGCCATGGATGACAGGCTTGGTCTTAACCTTCACGCCTAAATCCTCGTAACTGTACGAGGGAACGGGGTTGATGTAGGTGTTGTTCTTGAGCACCTGCGCGATCGCGGGCGTGTTGTAGATAGGAGCGAAGCTCGCGTTGATGACGGGATATCTCGATCCCAACAGGAAGTTCGAATCCTTGCCCTGCGAGGCGCGCATGGTTACATGTTCGAGTGACCGGATCGCAGACTCGTTTTGCTGCAGCGTGGCACTGAGCGTGTCGAGACTGACACCAAACAGGGTAAGACCGTTGCCGAAAGTGGCCACGGGCTGGCTGAAAATGGAATTCTGCTGGCCCTGCAATTGAGCGAGCAGTCCGGAGATTGCCTGGCTGTTGGCCTGATTGATGCCGCCCCCGGAGATGAGCTGGTTAATGAGGCTCGAGACGTCTTGCCCCGCAAGACCGGCAAGCGCCTCGATCGGGATATTAAATAGCTTGAACTGGTTAGGCAGATGGATCCCGAAGTTGCGGACCAGCGTGTTGCTGATCTGGTAAACGCGGATATCGAGCACGACGTCGGGGCGGGCCTCGTCGATCGTTTGCAGAAACTGCGTCGCGGCTTCAATCACAGGCTCCGGTCCGCGCACGATAATGGTCCCCTGTTGCGGCTGACTTCCGATGAAGCGGATTTCAAACAGCGTCCGCAACGCATTCACAATGTCATTGAAGTCGGAGCCGCTCGCTGAGAAGTCGGGTAAGAAGAAAGTCCGCATGCCCATGCGGTCGTATTGCGTGTGGTTGGCCGTCGAGTCGGCGGCAACCAGAAGATGCTTATCGTCGAGTGCTGAATAGAAACTGTTCGTGACGCGGTCGGCAAGCGTCATGGCGGTTTCGAAGTCAACGTTCTCGACGTCGAAATGCACACGCCTGGAAAGAAACGTATCGTCGAAGATGGCGGTCAAACCGTAGGCGGTGGTGACTTGGGTCAGAAGAGCGCGCGAGTCTCCGCGAAAATGAAAACTGTTGAGTTGGGGTGCTGGAAGCGCTCGCAGTTCACGCTGGTCCGCGACGATTTGCGCGGGCTGCTTCAGTGCGGGCACAGATTCTCCGAGCGCTTCCTGTAGCCGTTCCCTCGCGAATTGGTTGTCGGGATCCAGGCTCACGGCCGCGCGGAACTCTCCAAGCGCCTCCACCTGCTTGCCGCCCGTCAGCGCGGAGTTCCCACGCTGCAGGTGATCGAAAACGAGTTGCTGGCGAACCAATTCTTTCAACGTAAGGTATTGAACGTCGTTGGGAACCAGCTGCGATGCGTGCTCCAATTCCGAGAGGGCTTCATCGAGACGTTTCTCCCGCTGCAATTTCATCCCGTGATCAAATGCAGACTTGGCTTGCTTGCGAGTTTGCTTGGTGACCGTGCAGGCGGCTGCCCCTGGAACTCCGTCAGCACACGCTGGTCCCGGAGCAGGCGCGTTCGGCTGGTCGGCGGCAAAAGCCGCTGTTGCCAGCAGAAGGATCATCCACGCGAACGGAGCCCGGGCCATCTCAGTGATTGTATCCGGCAATAGAACGCTTACGAACCCGATTCTTGCGGACTTGGTACCTTTGGTACACGAGGCCGAAGGGGCGGACTGGAGGCTCTGGAAAGACCTTAGGTGGCAAGCAGTTCGGAGCAATTGGCGATGCAGGCATCCGGCCCGTGATCGGCCAGTTTCTGCACCGGGAAGATTCCCGTCCCTACGGCAATAATCTGACCGCCCGCGGTCCGAGCCGCTTGGACATCGTCCGGCGTGTCCCCAATGAAGCAGACCGCAGCTTGCGGGCCGAGCCGTCTACGCGCATCTGCGACTGCCTTGTGGAATACGTCCGCGCGCAGCTCACACTCGTCTGCAAAGCTGCCGAATTGAAAGTAGTTCCGTAGCCCCGCCGCCTCGAGTTTGATCCAGCCGATCGACTCGAGGTTGCCCGATGCAACACCAAGCAGCTTTCCCTGCGTGTGAAGAAACTTGAGAACTTCCGGAATCGACGGCAGCACCGTCGGTGTGAATTTGGCAACATTCTCAGCGGCATGGCGGCGGGTGACTGCAAGCGCCTCCGGCATCCGGGCATCGATGATTGCGTCCGAGAAGCCGGCGCGCTGAAGGGCAGCGCGCAAGATACCGGGGTCCGTCTTCCCGTGGTAGGCAATGCCGTCGATCGTCGTTTCCACATGAAACACTTCCCGCATGGCCTGGTGCAACGCGTAGCGATGGGTGCGGTCTTTCGACAGCAGGATGGTGCCGTCGATATCGAACAGATACGCGTCGGCTTCCTGCCAACGAAAGCCGTTGTGGTTTGAAGAAGATCTCGTGGATGAGTTTTCCGCGGTCGTTGACATAGTCAGGTCAGCATCAATCGTTGTATCGACCGCGCATGGCCTGTGTTCTCATCGCAGTCGATCACCACCGCACACAGGCGAACGTCGCCCGTTGCCGCTTCGAAACGCACCGGCATGTTGTTCAGAAATTTTCCTACGACGAGTTCTTTCTTCACGCCAATCACCCCGTCGTAAGGCCCTGTCATGCCGACATCCGTGATGAATGCGGTGCCGTTGGGCAGTACGCGCTCGTCTGCGGTCGGCACGTGGGTATGGGTGCCGACCACCGCTGTCACTCGCCCGTCGAGATACCATCCCAGGGCGATCTTCTCGGACGACGCCTCGGCATGCATGTCGACGAAGATAAGCTTCGCCGTGGTCATCTTGATTAACTGGTCCGCGGCGCGGAAGGGATCCTCGTTCGAAGCCATGAAGACACGCCCCTGCAGGTTGATCACCGCATAATGAAAGGCACCCTTTACGCCTTCATACCAGCCCCAGCCCGGAAGGTCGGGAGCATAATTCGCAGGGCGCAGCAACCGGCGCGCCGGACTGTGCGGGTTGCCGTCCGCCATCTGAAAGTAGTCGATAATTTCGCGCTTATCCCAGATGTGGTTGCCGGTGCTGAGTACGTCGATACCGAGGTCGAACAAATCTTCGGCAAGCGGCCCCGTGATGCCGAAGCCCGCCGCGGAGTTTTCGCCGTTGGCGATGATGAGATCGATGGCTTGATCTTTAACCAGCCCTGCGAGCTTCTCTTGCACGATGTTGCGGCCGGGCCGCCCGAAAATATCTCCGATAAACAGTATGCGCAAACCGTTCCTCAATGGATAACTTTTGAGGATACCATGCGGGGTTGGGGCGCTCGGATCGGTGCAGACAGGCTCAGTACGCGGCGATCATTTCGGTTGTGGTACCCGAAGCAGTGGTCACCGCGCCGTTCCTATCGTTGGTTTCGATCTCAGCCGTCTTCAGAAAGTTGTAGTCGCCGGAGATACTCAGCGTGACATTTTTGACCCGTCGATTACAGATCAGCACATTATCCGGATACCACAAGTTGATCGCAGGTACCTCTT
>Ga0306925_10007542_pt1 | contig 10236 bp, 8 predicted proteins | sample flu12Cox44000176_FD_203755 | JGI IMG/M metagenome (GOLD analysis project Ga0306925, IMG submission 203755) | Lab enrichment of tropical soil microbial communities from Luquillo Experimental Forest, Puerto Rico - flux8day.12C.oxic.44.000.176 (v2)... | ecosystem: Environmental > Terrestrial > Soil... | reverse complement strand
GAAGCGCCAAAGCTTCAGCATGACCGGCGGCCCAATGATCTGCAGAGCGCCGTCTCCCGCCCGATGCGGAGACAGCTCGGCCGAGATGCGGCTAATGCTGGTTGGTCTTTGCGGTTATTCCCGGCTGGTACATGCCGGTATCGCTTTCGTCCCACTCCTGCAGAGATGTTCGCGTCGATCTCCGGTTGGCCGACGCGCTCATCCGGACTAGAATCGAGCCATGAACAGGCGCCGATTTCTGTTGCGGGCGGCCGCGTTGTTGAGTGCGCCACCTTGTCGTGCCTGGGCGACGCCGATGGCGTCCGGGTGGCCCCGATTGCGGCTCGTCGATGCCCATACCGGTGCTACCTTCGACCGCGCCTATCGCGACGCCAACGGCCCGATCGCGCGGGTGATGGACGAGCTGTGCGTCTTTTTACGCGATCAGCATTCCGGGCGGATGACCAGCATCGATGTCGGTGTGATCGACTTTCTCGCCAATGTCATGGCCGTGACGGGCCAGACGAGTGCGGTCATTCTGTCGGCCTTTCGCACGCCCGAGACCAACGCGATGCTGGCGCGCACGACTTTCGGTGTCGCCGAAAACAGCCAGCATCTTTACGGCCGGGCGCTCGATGTGCGGTTCCCCACCAGGCTCGCCGATGCGATGGCCGCCGCACGCGCGATGCGGCGCGGCGGGGTCGGCTGGTACCCGCATTCCGGGTTTATCCATCTCGACAGCGGCCCGGTGCGCAACTGGGATCTCGATGGCGACGGGCTGCAGGACCTGCTGGTGACCGCACGCGGAGCGCCGTTCGCTCCGAGCGGGAAGGGCGAGATGCTGGTAAACGGGCCCGGCACCCTGATCGTCGGCGGCCGCAAACCGCCCGTCATCCTGCCCGGCAAGGTTCTGGCGTCGTCGCGCCAACGAGCCGGTGTGCCCCGCCTGCTGGCGAAGATACAATAACCGCCGCAGCGTGCTGCCGGGCAGCATGCGGAAGCGATGAGCGAGCGAAAAAACGACCTCGACTATCACCCTCGGTGAGCTGAATTTACGGCGTCGAAAAATCGGCGCGCCGGGGCCAGAACCTTCAGGCGGTCCAGCAGTTCGCGGCAAGGCTCGAGGTGTTGCCGTTTTCAGCGAAAGCCGCGGCGCATTTCGGGCAGATACGGACCGAGTTGCAGCGAATGGGGCTGCCCTGCGGCGCCTATGACATGCTGATCGCGGCTCACGCGCGCAGCGAAGGCCTAGTGCTTATCACCAACAATAGTCGCGAGTTCGAAAGGGTGCCTGGGCTCAGGCTCGACAACTGGGCGCATTGATGGGCTTCCGTCGCCGCACTGGCCGTGCCAATACAGGGAGAAGACAATGAGTTTCGCGGGTTTCCGAGCGCCTTGAATAACAGCGCCAATCAGCACCGTTGCGTTCCGGCACCCCTAACGCCTCCGGCTCCTCTGATGATCCGGAATGGCAGAGGGCAGTATAGCGGCGAAGTCCCGCCCGAGCTTGTCGCGCAGGTCGCCGGCAGTGGTACCAACTGCATCGTTAAATTCGTATGGCAAAAGGAGTGACGGGCCGCGGCCTGAGCAGGGTCTGGAGCTAGCAGGCTAAAGGTCGAGGACCGCCGGCAGATCGCGCGACTGATGCACGAAGCGAAAGATAACCGGCGGCTCTGCCTTGGCGTCGTAAACGAGAAGATAGGGAAAACCGCGTAGCGACCAGAACCGGTATCGCTCCGGTGCCAGCTCCAGTCTGACGCGGCCGAGTTTCGGCCTCGTTTGCAGTATACGAGCGGCGGCTATTGCTGCGGCAAGCAGAGCATCAGCGGCTGCGGGATTGTCCTCGGCGATCCACATTGCAGCTGCGCGCAGCTCGCGCTGTGCCCGCGGGGCAAAAATCGGCGTCCTCACTTACGGCGTTTACGCACCGCGTCGATCGCCGCTTTCACCTCGGCTTCGACTTCCTCGACCGTGGCAAACCCCTCACGGAGCCCCTCCTCGCGCGCCGCCTCCAGCGAGGCCACAAACGCCGCCCGTCGTTCCTCGACTTCCTGGAGCATCCGCAGCCCGGACCTGACGACCTCGCTGACATTGTTGAACCGGCCGCTTTCGACACAAGCCTGCGCGAAACGCTCGAGCTCGGGGGTAAGATTGACGTTGGTGCCCATGACGACGCCTCCTGTATCAAACATTGATATAGTGCCTAGCCGCTTTTCGCAACCGCCTTGCCAAGGGAACGGAACAAGCGGACCATCCCTCTATCAACAGGAGGACCTCGCCATTTCCAGCGAGACACGCACGTATCCTGGGTTTCCGGGCAAAATCGGACGCACCCGCGAGGAATCGGAGCCGCATTGGAATTTGCCGGTGCGCCCGCCGGCGGGGGCGCCAAACATCGTCATTGTCCTGATGGACGATATGGGATGGGCCGACATCGGCTGTTACGGCTCGGAAATCGCGACACCCAACATCGATGCGCTCGCCGCCCGCGGGGTCCGCTTCACCCATTACACGACGCATCCGATCTGCTCGCCGGCACGCGCGGCGCTACTGACCGGGCGAAATGCGCATTCGGTCGCCACCGGGTGGCTCGCAAACAACAATCCGGGCTTCCCCGGCTATTTCGGCGACATTCCGCTCGACGCGCCGACGATCGCCGAAACCCTGCGCGCCGCCGGATACGCGACGATTGCCGTCGGCAAGTGGCACAATTCGACCGATGGTGTGTCGCCCAACCCGACCTGGCCGACCCATCGCGGCTTTGACCGGTTTTATGGATTTCTCGAAGGCGAGACCGGGTATTTCTTTCCGGCGCGCATTGTCTACAACAACATCGTCGCGCCGATCGACGAATATCCTCCAGGCTACTACGCGACCGACGATTGGATGGACAAGGCGATCGGCTTTGTTAGCGAGATCCGTAACCAGGACGCGACCCGCCCGTTCTTCCTTTACGTCGCCAACAATGCCGTGCACGGGCCCTTGCAGGCGAAGGAAGCCGATCTGGCGAAATACCGCGGTCGTTACGATGCCGGCTGGGACGCGGTTCGCGGCGCACGCTTCGAACGCCAGATGGCGATGGGATTGATCCCGCCGGGCACCCGCCTCGCCGAGCGCGACCCGGACGTACCCGCCTGGGACGATGTCACCGCCGACCGGCAGCAGCTCTTTGTGCGCCATATGGAGAGCTATGCCGCGATGCTCGACTGCGCCGACCATAATATCGGCCGCCTCGTGGCGCTGCTCGAGGAGCTCGGCGAGCTCGGCAACACGATCTTTGTTTTCTCGTCCGACAATGGCGGGACCAGCTCCGCCGGACCTGCCGGTGCATTGCATTTCAACCGTCGCTATGCCGGATTGCCGGGATTGCCGGTCGAGGTCGATGTCGAGCGCGAGGCTTGGGTCGGCACCGGGCGCGGCTCGGCGGTCTACCCGATGGGCTGGGCGCAGGTCTCCAACGCACCCTTCCCGTCCTACAAGACCTATACCGGCGGCGGCGGGCGGCGCGTCAGCTTTATTGTCTCATGGCCGGACGGGCTCGAGGATTTCGGGGCGATCCGCAACCAGTTCGGCCATGTCATCGACGTGATGCCGACATTGCTCGACCTCGCCGGAATATCGCCGCTGAGCCACTCGCATGGCGCGCCGGCCCAACCGATGCAGGGCAAGAGTCTGGCGCCGGTGTTGCGCGATGCCGCCGCCCCGGCACCGCGCAACGAGCAATATTACGAATGTTGGGCCAACCGCGCCTATTACCGCGACGGCTGGGTCGCGGTGTCGTTGCAACGGCGCGGCGAGGCGATCGACTTCGACAATTGGACATTGCACGCCCACGCCGAGGATTTCTCGGAGAGCATGGATTTGCGCCGCCAGCATCCGCAAAAGCTCGCCGAGTTGGTGGCGGCCTTCGACGAGACCGCCTGGGCGAACATGGTCTATCCGCTCGACAACCGCACACCGGCGCAAAAATTTTGGGAAGTGCCGCCGCATCACAGGCCGGCAGCCAATAGCCGGCGGCGATTTCTGCCCAATGCTCAGACCGTGCATTGCCGGGTGATCGCACCGCTGATCGCCAACCGGAATTTCAAGATCGTCGCGCGCTTGCTGCACGGTGCGGCCGACCAGGGCGTATTGTTTGCGATCGGCGATGTCGCCGGCGGTATGGTGCTCTATATCGAAGACGGCGTTTTGCGGCTGACCTACAATGGCTATGGCCGGTTTCACGCGTTGCTCGGTCCCGGGATACCCGAGGGCGAGCACAGTGCTGCGCTCGAAGTCGAGGCGCTGGGCCAACGCCGCAGCCGCGGCCGGCTGCGCGTCGACACCGGCGAGGCTGGCGACTGGGGCGAGCTCAGCCCGACCTTGATGGGCGGGTTTCACGAGGGGCTCGATATCGGTCTCGACCGCCGCGGCCCGGTTGATTGGGGATTGCGCGAGAGGCACGGGATTTTCCGCTACGGCGGAGCGATCCACGACGTCGTCGTTGAGTCCGGTTCGTTTGCGCCGGATATGAGCTTCGCGTAGGGATTAGCAGCACCAGGCAATCGGACTGCCTCCAGCCCCCCGTCGAGATTGCTTCGTCGCTCCGCTCCTCGCAATGACGCCATTTGCGACTGTCATTGCGACCCCTGGACGGCCGTCGCTGACGGGCCGTTCCGGGGGGAAGCAATCTCCGTAAGGGGGGGGAGCTCAATGAGCATTCGCCTTGGCCGCGAAGAACTGGCACCAGCCCTGCGGAAAGATCGGCCCCTGTACGATCTTGCATTCTCGCCGATATCGAGGGTAGGACGCCGCCGCCTCAGCCGCGCCAGTGCCTCGTTGGAGACGATCCGCGCCAGCCAGGTCGCGAGGCTCGAACCGCCCTTGAACCCGTCGAGATGAGTGAAGGCATTGACATAGCCGTCGTGCACGGCCTCCTCGGCCTGTGCGTCATCTTTGAGAAAGCCGCGCTCCAACCGGTACAGCCGCTGGTTATTGCTGCGCATCAGGGCGGCAAACGCCGCCGAGTTTCCGGCCCGCATGCCGGCGAGCAGCTCGCCATCGGCGACGCCTTCTTGGGTACGCTCGGAAGCTGCCAAATCCATCCACGCCTCGCGCGGCGGTCAAGCTGTTAGATGCGTCGCCCGGCAAACGGTTCCCGCCATCGTTGATTTTCTGTGGGCGCAACCCGCACCCCTGTTCCCGGCAACGCCGCCGTTCCAGGCCTGCAAGCCGATCGTTATAATACGGCGCTGTTCGTGGTGGTTTGAGGGGAGGCGGGTGCCATGCAAATCAACGCTGCGGTCTTTCGCAAAGTGCACGAGCCGCTGACCATCGAAGCAGTCGACATCGATGAACCCTGGGGCCGCGAGGTATTGGTCCGCACCGCCGCGACCGGAGTGTGCCACAGCGATCTGCATGTCGTCGACGGCCAGGGTCGGTTCCTGCTCGACCGGCCGATCGTGCTGGGCCACGAGGGTGCGGGGGTCGTCGACGCGGTCGGCGCCGAGGTGACGACGGTCAAGCCCGGTGATCATATCGTCGCCTGTCTCTCCGGCTTTTGCGGCAGCTGCCCGCAATGCCTGTCGGGTCACCCGAATCTATGCACCGGCGGCATTGTGACCCGGCCGGAGACGGCGGCGCCGCGGCTATCCCAGAACGGCCAGCCGCTGCGCCAGTTCATCGGCATCTCGAGCTATGCCGAGAAGATGCTGCTGCACGAAAACTCGCTGGTGAAGATCGACCCGGATTTGCCGCTCGACCAGGCGGCTCTCGTCGGCTGCGGGGTGCTGACCGGTGTCGGCGCGGCATTGCGCAGCTCGGGAATGGAGGCGGGGCAAACCGTCGCGGTGTTCGGCTGCGGCGGGGTCGGCCTGTCGATCGTCCAAGGGGCGCGCATCGGCGGCGCTCGCCAGATCATCGCGATCGACCAGTTCGGCACCAAGCGGCAGATGGCGATGCGGGTGGGTGCCACGCATTTTGTTAATTCGAGCGAGGACGACCCGGTCAAGGCGGTGCGCGAGCTGAGCGGCGGGCTTGGTGTCGATCACGCTTTCGAAGCGGTCGGCAATGCCAAGCTCGTACGCCAGGCGATCGAGAGCCTGGCGATCCGCGGCACCGCGACGATTGTCGGCGTGTTGCCGCCGGACGCGATGATCGAGTTCCCGTGGATGGCGATCCGCCCGGAATGCAAGGTGCAGACCTCGCGTATGGGCTCGAACCGCTTCCGCTACGACATCCCGCTCTATCTCGACTTCTTTCGCCAGGGCCGCCTCGATCTCGACGCCATGGTTACGAAACGCGGCCGGCTCGGCGACATCAACGAGGCGTTCCGCGCGATGAAGGCCGGCGAGGTCGCCCGTACCGTGCTGACCTTCGACTAGCGACACACGGCGGGTTGAAACCCGCCCTACTGACTTGCCGGATCACCTCAACGCCGGTGTCCAGGCTCGCCCAGATTTGGTCGGCCGTGATCACTGGACGGCCGAGGCGCATGCCCAATGCCAAACAGGCTCGGGCGCCCTAGGACAGGCCGGCATGGCGGGTCGATGAGCGCAGTCGGGCGGCGGCGCGCATGTCAATTCGCTCCCGGTTTTCCGGCAGCAGTCAGAGCTGATATCCTTGCAGACTGGAACCACAGCTAGCCTGCTGGGAGGCTGTCATGCATTCGATCCGCATCGACCGGACAAAGCGGCTCGCGCACGAGCCCGGCTTGGGCCACAACCGCTTTCATCCCGACATCGCGCCGATCGTCGAGATCGGCGAGGGCGTAGAGGTAGCACTGGAGACGCGTGACGCGCTCGACGGCCAGCTCGGGCCGGGGACGACGGTTGCCGATTTTCCGTCGCTCGATGTCGGCGCCGTGCACCCGCTGACCGGGCCGGTCTTTGTCAAGGGTGCCGCACCCGGCGACATTCTCGAGATCGAATTCACCGACATCATCGCCCAGCCGGTGGCGTTCAGCGCGATCATGCCGGGGCTCGGATTTCTGCGCGACGTGATGACCGAGCCGTTTCTGGTGCACTGGCAGATCCGCGACGGCTGGGCGACCTCGGCCGAGATCCCCGGGGTACGCATCCCAGGCGGGCCGTTTATGGGGGTGTCGGGGGTGGCGCCGTCAGCCGAGAAGCTCGCGGAATGGACCGCGCGCGAGCAGCGCGTCATCGACAAAGGCGGCCTGGCGTTTCCACCCGATGCTGCGGGTGCAGTGCCAACAGGCGCATGCGGCCTCGCCGGCTTGCGCACCCTGCCGCCGCGCGAGAACGGCGGCAATTTCGACGTCAAGCAGCTGACCAAAGGCTCGAAGCTGTTCCTCCCGGTGTTCAAGGAGGGCGGTCTGTTCTCGACCGGTGACGGTCATTTCGCCCAGGGCGACGGCGAAGTCTGCGTGACTGCGGTCGAAATGGGGGCGACGGCGGTCGTGCGGTTCAAAGTGTACAAGGGTCTCGGCGACCGGCGCAGGTTCATCGCACCGGTGTTTTCGCGAACCAGCTATTTTATCGATCCGCGCTACGCGGCACCCGAGCGTTTTCTCGGCGTCATGGGCATGCCGATCAATCGAGAGGGCGAGATCGAAGCCGAGAACCTGACCCTGGCCTGCCGCGACGCCGTGCTCAACATGATGGAGCTGCTGCAGGAGCGCGGGTTCAGCCGCGAGCAGGCTTATGTGATCTGCTCGGTCGCCGTCGATCTGCGCATCTCCAATGTCGTCGACGTGCCGAACTACGTCGTCTCGGCGTTATTACCAGAAGCGATCTTCGACGGCCATTGAGAACCAGATAGAGATCGCTTCGTCGCTGGGCTCGTCGCGATGACCGTCTGGAATTGTCATTGTGAGCGAAGCGAAGCAATCTCAGTTTGCTCCGAAGGCCTTTCATCCCTGTGTGAGAATCGGACGATGTTGAAAACCACGCGTGACATGATCCTGCCGACCGCGATCACCGGGTCATACCCGCGGCCGTTGTGGTTCGACCGCAGCCTCGACGGCCGCTCGTTCAAGGCGGCACTCGGCGACTCGCTGTTCCGCGAGCAGTATCTCGACGCGGTCGCGGCGATCATCAACGCGCAAGAGGCCGCCGGGCTCGACATCGTCACCGATGGCGACAGCCGCTTCGACCTCGTCGTCGGCGGCAAGTCGTGGTTCTTCTACCCGATCGAGCGTTTGGGCGGCATCCACGGCCACCGCAGCACCTCGCAGGGCTGGATGGCGCGGCACGACATTCGTCCCGGCAAGATTCTGTGGGAGGTGCAGGAGGCCTACCAGCCGGCGATCGTCAAAGAAAAGCTCAGCCGCGGGCCACTCGAATATGCGGCACTCTGGCAGATTGCCCAGCGGCTGAGTGACCGGCCGGTCAAGTTCGGCGCGATCTGCGCGCCGGCCCTGGCGAGCATGCTGTGGAACCAGCACTACCCCGACGACCGGACGATGGTGCTCGACCTCTGCGACATCATGAACGCGGAATTGCGCGACTTGGCTGCGGCCGGGTGTCCAGTGATCCAGGTCGAGGAGCCGCGCCACCACGGGCTGACAACCAGGCCCGACTGCAGCGATGCCGATCTCGAATTTCAGACGATGGCCTTCAACCGGCAGCTCGCCGGGGTCGAGGCCGAGATCTGGGTGCACACCTGCTGGGGCAACCCCAACCAGCAGCGCGTCTACTGGGAAGTGCCGAGCTACGAGCGCGCCCTGCCCCACTTGCTGCAGCTCGATTGTGACGTCATCACTTTCGAATGCGCGTCGAGCGACGGCCGTGACCTGCCGCTGTTCGCCAAATACCACACCGACAAGAAGATCGGCATCGGGGTTGTCAATCACTGCATCACCACCGTCGAGCCGGCCGAGCACGTGGCCGCGCTGATCAGGAAAGCGCTCGAATACATCCCGAAGGAGCGGCTGGTGATCACCACCGATTGCGGCTTTGGCCGTGAGGGTCTCTCCCGCCGCATCGCCTATTACAAATGCGTGTCGCTGGTCGAAGGCACCAACATCGTGCGCCGCGAGCTGGGCCTTCCCGAAGCCCATATCCGTGCCGCCGACCCCAAGCTCTATTTTGCGAGCATCGATCGGAGTTGACCAAACGAACTCGGCGCATCAGGTCATGGAGGCATAAACAATCCAAAGCGGAGGCGGCAGCCGTCGTCTCTTTTTTGGATATCGGCGGAACCCCGCGCACGGTTCGCGCACGGTTAACGTCTTACGACCAGCGTAGAAAGCTACACCCGTTTGGGGTCCTCCGCCGCGTTAATGCAGCCAATGGTAAACGGGAGACGCCTCGAACCCGCAGCATTCGCGGCAGGCCCGGTCACGAACCTCCTCTCAGAGGTGCGGAGATTGCCGGCGCGCACTGAGTGGGCACAGCGGGCGCTGAAACAGTGCCGCAGTTGGGCTAGCCCTCGCGCACAAGAACCAAGATTCCGGTGACGGGGGTCACCAGACGTGTGGTGGAAGGATATGTTTGGCCGCTGCGGCTGCTATCTAGCTAATACCGCTTGCGCAGCGAGGCGATCGCGAGCCGCCAGCTCTGCATCGCATCCGGAGCGGCAAGCGCCGGGTCGAACCGGTCGCAGCCGGCGCGTCTGAGCCGTGCCAGCGCGCGCCCCGCGACCACCGCCGGCAACAGCGCAGGCAATGCCGAATGCGCGATCGAGGCACGCAGCGCCCGCGCCGAGGCAAGGTGGCGGGAGGCGGCGGCGACGATCTCAGCCGGGACCAGGGTCCGCCCGATGCGCGCGCGATAGGGCATCGCGCGCAACAGCCCGGCGAGCGCATAGGCGATGCCGACATGGAATCCTGCCCGTTCGGCCGCGGGGTCGCGAACACCGAGGCTTTCAAGCGCCAGATAGACGAGCCGCGCCGAGGTCGCTTCGGCATAATCCTCCAAGGCCGCGAGGCTAGCAAAGGACGCCTCTTCGAGATCGCCCTCGCGCGCGTCGATCAGCCGCTCAAAATGGGCTCGCGTCAGCCTGTGTTCCCGGATCGCCGCGGTCAGCGGCTCGACAACGATGTGCCGGCGGAGCGGACCGTCATCGTACGCGGCAGCGATGCTCTCGCGCCACCATTGCAGCCGGATTTGCCCGAGCATCGGCTCGCTGACCGTTTCGCGCACCCGCGCGACTTCGTAATTGAACGCATAGAGCGCAAACAGCGCTTCGCGGTACCGGGACGGGGCGAACAAGGCGGTCTGGAAACGGTCATGGTCGTGACGGCGAACCAGAGCGGCCACCGGAGAAAGGCAGCCCGACCCGGGGGAACAGCTTTCCCCTTTCGCCGTTTCCCTG
>Ga0306925_10007539_pt1 | contig 10237 bp, 5 predicted proteins | sample flu12Cox44000176_FD_203755 | JGI IMG/M metagenome (GOLD analysis project Ga0306925, IMG submission 203755) | Lab enrichment of tropical soil microbial communities from Luquillo Experimental Forest, Puerto Rico - flux8day.12C.oxic.44.000.176 (v2)... | ecosystem: Environmental > Terrestrial > Soil... | reverse complement strand
GGGCGCCGCCGCCAAGCTAGCGGAGCTGGCCCGGCGCAGCGTCGAACAGCGGGGCTTCGCCCGGCACATCCCGATCGTCTTCAGCTCCTGGCGTGATGACCCCACCAGCGAACTGATTGCCGAGATCGAGAAGGCAATCGCCCCATTCCTGCCGAAACCCTCGCCGCCCGGTGGCACGCTTGAGCGGCTCGACGAGGCGACCGAGGCCGCAAGCAACGCTGCCGGTGCGACCCTGCTTGTGATGCTTGACCAGTTCGAGGAGTACTTCCTTTACCGTCCGCGGGAAGCACACGATGGCCGTTTCGCCGACGAGCTCGCTGCCTGCATCAACCGGGCCGGCCTCCACGCGAACTTCCTCATTTCGATCCGGGAAGACGCCTACTCCGGGTTGGGAGACCTGTTCCAGGGCCGGATCAGGAATGTCTACAGCAACTACCTCCATCTTGAGCACCTAACCAGGGAATCTGCGCGGGAAGCCATCGAGAAGCCGATCACAAGCTTCAACGAACTGCACCCAACCCAGGCGCCCGTTGAAATCGAATCTGGCCTAGTCGATGTGATCCTCAGCCAACTCGGGTCTGACCAGTTTGCGCCAGACCAAGGTGGCATAGGCCGGCTCACTGACGGGAATGGTTCTGACCTTCCCGGCGGCGAGATCGCCGCATCCTACCTGCAGCTGGTCATGAAGCGGCTCTGGGAGACGGAGGTGACGAGAGGCTCACGAACGCTCCACCGGGCGACACTCGAGGAACTCGGCGGGGCACAGACGATCGTCCGGACTCACGTGGACCGTGCGCTGGACGACCTGCCCGAGGAGGCTCGCGAGGCGGCCGTCGACATCTTCCACCACCTCGTCACCCCCTCCGGCACCAAGATCGCCCTTGCCGCGTCCGACCTCGCCGAATACACCGGCCGCCCCGCCGAAGAGTCCACCACCCTGCTGGAACGGCTGGCCAGTAGCGACACCCGCATCCTGCGGCCGGTCCCGCCGCCGCCAGGGCAAGAAGGCCGAACCCGGTACGAGATCTCCCACGACCTGCTCGCCCCCGCGATCCTGGACTGGGGCCGCAGGCAACGGGCAGTCCGGCTCGAGCGCGAGAAGGAATCGGCCGAGCGCATGGCCCGCATTGAGAAGAGACGCGCGCGCATATTCCGCACCCTTGCTCTCGGGTCCGGTGTACTTCTCATCATCGCGATCGTTGCCCTGGTCGTCGCGGTTACCGCGGCGCACACCGCGCAACGCGCAAATCAAAATGCTGTACATCAACGTGATATTGCGGTCTCGGACCAGCTGAGCAGTCAGAGCGAAACCTTGGGCAACGCTCACCCCATCATCTCCAAGCTGGAGGCCATCGCCGCTTGGCGCATCAATCCCTCAGCCAACGCCCGCTATGCCATGCTGGCCGCTGCAGCGCGCCCCGGCATCGCCGTCCTAGCTGGCCGCACCGGTGGGGTCTACTCGGTGGCATTCAGCCCGGACGGCAAGACACTGGCAAGCGGCACCAACACAGCGTTGCGGCTGTGGGATGTGGCTACCCGCCGCCCGATCGGCCAGCGCCTCGCCGGCTCCACCGATGGGGTCTACTCGGTGGCGTTCAGCCCGGACGGCAAGATCCTGGTTGGCGACGGTGCCCATGGGGTGCGGTTGTGGAACGTGACCACCGGCCACCAGATCAGGAGTCCGATCACCGGCCACACTGGCCCAGTCGGCTCAGTGGCGCTCAGCCCTGATGGCAAGACCCTGGCCGGTGTCGGGGCACATGGCGTGCGGTTGTGGTCGGTGACCACCGGCCGCCAGATCGGGCATCCCCTCACCGGCCACACCAACTTTGTCGAGTCGCTGGCGTTCAGCCCCGACGGCAAGACCCTGGCCGGCGGCGGATATACCGCCTACCGCGGCCAGAACCGGGTGCAAGTTTGGGTGCGGATGTGGGACGTGGCCACCGGCCGCCCCATTGGTCACCCCCTCACCGGCCGCACCGGTGACGTCGGGTCGGTGGCGTTCAGCCCGGACGGCAAGACCCTGGCCACCGCTAGCGGCGATGGCACGGTGCAGATGTGGGACGTGGCCACCGGCCGCCTGATCAGGAACCTCTTCGTCGGCCACACCAGCGGTGTGTCTTCTCGCGTGTCGGTGGCGTTCAGCCCGGACGGCAAAACCCTGGCCAGCGGCGGCACCAATGGCACGGTGCGGTTGTGGAATGTGGCCACCGGCCGCCAGATCGGCAATCCCCTCACCGGCCACACTGGCCCGGTTGGCTCGCTGGCGTTCAGCCCCGACGGCAATACCCTCGCCAGCGGCAGCGACGATGGCACGGTGCGGTTGTGGGACGTGACCGTCGGCCGCCAGATCGGCGATCCTCTCACTGGCCATACCGGCTGGGTCGGCTCGGTGGCGTTCAGCCCGGACGGCAAGACCCTGGCCAGCGGCGGCACCAATGGCACGGTGCGGTTGTGGAATGTGGCCGTCGGCCGCCAGATCGGCCACCCCCTCACCGGCCACACCGGCCCGGTCGGCCCGCTGGCGTTCAGCCCGGACGGCAAAACCCTGGCCAGCGCCGGCGCCCACGGCACGGTGCAGTTGTGGAATGTGGCCACCGGCCGCCAGATCGGCAATCCCCTCACCGGCCACGCCGGCCCGGTCGGCCCGCTGGCGTTCAGCCCGGACGGCAAGACCCTGGCCACCGGCGGCGCCGATCATACGGTGCGACTGTGGAATGTGACCACCGGCCACCAGATCGGGAAACCTTTCACCGGCAATACCCAGAGGGTCATCTCGGTGGCGTTCAGCCCGGACGGCAAGACCCTGGCCACCGGCGGCGCCGATCATACTGTGCGACTGTGGAATGTGACCACCAGCCACCAGATCGGGAAACCTCTTACCGGCAACACCGCAGAGGTCGCCGAGGTGGCGTTCAGCCCGGACGGCAAGACGCTGGCCAGCGCCGGCTTCGATGGCACGGTGCGGCTGTGGGACGTGGCCACCGGCCGCCAGATCGGGGAGCCCCACGCCGGCCACGCCGGCCCGGTTTACTCGGTTGCGTTCAGCCCAGATAGCAAGACCCTGGCCAGCGGTGGCTTCGATCGCACCGTGCAGTTGTGGGACGTGGCCACCGGCCGCCAGATCGGGAACCCGCTCACGGGCCACACTAATTGGGTCTTCTCGGTGGCGTTCAGCCCGGACGGCAAGACCCTGGCCAGCGGCAGCCTCGACGGCACGGTGCGGCTGTGGGACGTGGCCTACCTTATGGACAGCGTGCCGCAACTGTGCGCCTCTGCCGGAGGATCTCTCACACGCGCTGAGTGGGCACGATACGTGCCGCCTGGCCCGGCATACCAAAACATCTGCCCGTGAGAACAGGCCAGGCGATCTAAGATCATCGCACCAAGCCGCGGCAAGTCGTAACAGGTGGTGGTAGATGTGCGACCATCCGCGGATCGAGATGACGCTACGGTTTGAGATGAAAGCGGAAGGTCACAGGCCAGCCACCTCCGGAGCCATCAGGCTGCGGGCCATTGGCGGGCCATTAGCCGGGATGTCGCACGGTCTATGACAGTCACTGACGGTGCATCAAATCCCCAGGTCAGGTCGGTCAGGGGCCCCGGATCTGTCGGATTCCAAGCTGACCGTCCAATATCGTGGATGGCGGGCGGTGGAAGCTTCGCAGCAGCTGCTTGTCAGCCAGGTGGCTCCGGGTTCATTTCATGAGAGTGCTCCTTGGCCGTCTCCTCGACCTGCTCGACCGTGCCCTGGACGGTGCGATCCGCGGTGGCCTCATCCGCCGACGGCCGTGCCTCTGCGAGCGGGGGTACCACCAGCAGGAGGCGGGTGGAATACCTGGCCGGGGCCGAGCGCGCGGGGCTCGGGGTTGCGCTCTACGACCCTGGCTCGCGGCCTGAGCCGCTGCAACAGTTGGCTGTAGTCGCGCCGGGTGAGGACCATGCTCACCACCCCGGTCAGCATGATCACCCATCCCGCGATCTGGATGTTGAAGAAGGAAGGGCTGGTGGTCACCGCGAACGCGAGGATCGCGCCGATCGCCACCACTGTCAGCCCGGTCCCCGTCCTCATGGGGCGTTTCTTCCCACCGCAGCGGTATTCGTCCCATTGCGCCAGAAGGCTCGTCCCGACGCCGTTGATCGGCATATCGCGGCCGACGTGACCAGGACGACGGAGAGGCGGCTGCCTTGTGGCGCGATATCGTCCAGTGGCTCCGGACCGGGCTTCGGGCCGGACCCAGAAAGCAGGTGGAGCAGCGCTGAGCGGCAACGACATGCGGCCTGGCTTGGAGGTTGTCTTGCGCCTAGACAACACACCTTGCAACCCTGACGAATTAGCTGCGACTGACAGCAACCGTGAAAGCAACGGCAACAGCCAACGGCTAACAACACCGGGCGATGACAGCGCGCAACACTCGCACGACCGGCAACGACTTGGCATACGCCACGCCTGATTAGCGACGGTCAAGACCGCGCCTGCGCCGGCCGGGCCAGAAGCAGTACAGCGCGAAAGTACAGCAACGCCACCGACCACGAGCGACTCAATCGGACTGTGACCTATCACGGATCAGCGCCAGCGACCGCGAACGACCTCGCAACCGGGAGTTCGCATCGAGGGGCTTCGCCGGAGAGCGGTGTGCAGCAACGGATGCAGCAACCTCGCCGCTCGCCAGCGCCCATTGGAACCGGCCGCAGACCGTTGACCTGCGCCAACGACCCTCAGCGACCATCGTGCGACTAGTTCACACCGAGAGGCTCAGTCGGCCGAGCTGACACCCGCGACCGACTCCAACGGGTTCGGATGCCTTGACCCTCCATCAGACGGGTGCACACTTGTCAACGGCATCCGAAACCTGGTTCCTGGCCCACTTTGCGTGAGGCAGTCTCCTTATCGTTAGTCGGCGAGCAGGATGCGGCGGCGGAGCAGGTCGGGGTTCGCGCAGCCGTACATTTGGCGTTTGAGCATTTTGATGCGGTTGACGTGGCCTTCGACCACGCCGGAGCTCCAGGGGAGGCTGAGCCCGGCGGTGACAGCGTCCTGGTCGGCGCGTAGTCCGGTGACGAAGGAGCGGAGCGCCGACTCGCCGGTCGCGATGGCGGCGGTCATCCACTTTCCAGGTCTCGGCCGCGGCGCTCGGTCATGATGGCGGCGAAGGCGCGGACGCTGGCGGTTACTGCGGCTAGTTCGGGAGAGCTGGCGAGGATGGTCTCCAGGCTGGCCCGGTCGGTGGCGGCGATCCGGTCGGGCCTGGTCATGATCCATCCGGCGACTGCCCGTGGCTTCGGCGGGACCAGGGCGGGAGCGGGGATGACCGCGGTTGAGCGGAAGCGGGCGAGGTAGGCGCGTACCTGCCTGCGGCTGCCCCTGGTATCCGCGGCCGCGGATCTCCTGCCACAGCAGGGCGGCGTTCGTGCAGCCGGAGTTCCACCGCTGGTGCAGGTAGGCGGCGTGCGCATCGAGGATGCTGGGCCGCCGGCCGGTTCCGTCGTTGACCAGCAGTTCTTCGCGGCTGGCGGCGCGGGCGAACCGGCGGACGGTGTTGCGGGACAGGCCGAGGTTGACGGCGATATCGCCGATGTTGCCCCCCTCGGGCCAGCAGCCGGCGCACGTCGGCGTGCCGGGCCCGGGTCCTGGTCGCGATCCGCCCGGTCCGCGGCGGCGCTGGTGCGGGCGGCGGGACCGGTTCGGCTTGCGCGCGGGCCGCGGGAGCCGTCGCCGTGACCGCTGCCGCCAGGTGCTGCCGGTGCCCGGTGACGGCGCGTTCCACGGCGTCGCCGAGGTTGTGCCACAGGTGCCACTGGTCGGCGACCTGAATGGCCAGCGGTGCGCCGCGGGCCGCGCCGTCGGCATAGCAGCCGGCGCGGTCGCGGCAGATGACCTGCGCACCGGGGCGGGCAGCCAGCCAGGCGGCGAACGAATCGGCGGACCGGTCGGGCAGCACATCGACCGGGCGGCGCGATTGGACATCGACCAGCAAGGTGCCGTAACAGTGCCCGCGGCGCAGCGCGAAGTCATCCACCCCCAGCACGACCGGGGCGCGCATCACCGCTGGCTCGGGCAGCGCACGGATGAGCCGGATCAGCGTCATCCGGCTCACCGCGGCGGCTAACCGGCCCGCCAGCCGGGCCCCGGCCCGGCCGCCCTGCGCTAGCGCCACCGCCCGCAGCACAGCCGTCAGCCTGTTGGTCCGCCGCCCGTATCGGACGGTCAGCCCGGGCACCTGCTCGGCGAACGTCTTCTTCGCGCACGCCGCATTGGCGCAGACGAACCGGCGGACCCGCAGCTGGATCAAGGTCTCCTGGCCAGCAACTGCGGTGTCCAGCAGCCGCCGGTCATAGCGGCTATGCACCCGCCGCGAAGCCACCCCGCACGCGGGGCACGCAGCCTCCGGGCACACCGTCCGGGCCCGGATCGCACCGACCTCCCCGCCAGGAAGACCCGCTCGACCAGCAGCCCGGCCAGGTAAGGGAACAGGACGCTGAGAGTCTCAAGATCGCATGACCGGGCATGATTGCAGCCTGATGATCAAGAAACCAGCCGCCACGCCCACCCCGGACGGCCTCACGCAAAGTGGGCCAGAACCGCGTACTGATCTGTCACGCAGGGAGTGCATCAGATCGCTGTCTTCCCCGCGCCGCGCGCGGGGGCCCGCAGAACTCATTCGGGACGTCACGAGCGCCAAGGCTAAGGGCGGTGACCTGGCGGCACCTGGGGTGCATCGGCAGCCACGCGGCCACCGACATAAAGATGGTGCACCAGTGAGACTATGCCTGAGTCGTGACTGGCCGTTCTCTGCGCTTCCCGGGATGCCCGAACACGAGGCGGATCTCGTGTGCGCTCAACCCGGCCAGGCCGCTCGGTCACGGCATCGATGTGCACCTCGCCCGGCGGCAACTCCAGTCCAACACATCGAGTCGACGGCCGGTATCAGACGCTTTCGAAACGGCATCACTCTGAGCAGTGAAAGAGTTCAGAGAGAACGCGCGTGAAGCCGCCGTTCTGGCGCAGAATACGGGCGCCGGGGCACTCCGGTCATGTCGCGCCGAACTGACGGTCCCGAGATTTGCCTTTCGCACGATCTACTAGAGGTCCTTCTCCTGTGATGGACAGTCTTCTCTGCGGTCAACTCCTGCCGTTCACCGCCTTGGCACCATCAGGCAGCGAGCAGGTTAAGGATTCTGCTGCGAAGGTCAGCGATGACAGGTGTGCTGGCATGCGGGCTGGTTTCGTGGAGAAACTCGTTGAGACGGTCACGTACCCGGGCGGAGCTGACCTTGCCGGTCAGTTCCAGTGCGGTCGTCCCGGCAATCTCGGCTGACTCCAAGTCCCCGGCGGCAAGGTGTGCTCGTGCAAGACCGAGATGATCGAATGCGCGGCTACGCACCCGGGACGGGTCTCGGCAGGCAAGCGCGTGGCCGATCATGTCGATTGCGCGTTTCGCCTGGCTAGGGGCCGAGGTTCGCGCAGCAATGACATGCCCTACTCCGAGTGTCGCGTAGTACTCGCTGGTATCGAAGTAAGCCACCCAAGCGGGGTCCTGTACCGTATCGCGTTCGGCGAACACCGCCTCGGCCTGTCCGGCAGCGCGATCAAAGTCTTTCAGTCTTCCCAGCATCGCGTAATACCGAGCTTCCAGGCTGTGCAGCAGCGCGCCAACAGTGGGCGTGGCCGTGTGGCGGGTGCCATATCGAGCGAGATGGATCAGTTCTAGTGCATCCCCCGGCCGGCCCAGGTGACCGGCCTGCCGGGCCATGCAGCTAAGGACGTGCGCTCCAAGGTTGGAGTCGTCGGCCTCTTTAGCGGCCTGGAGTGCCAGCAAGAAGTAGTGCTGGGCGGCGGTGTGCATCGACACGTCATGACACATCCAGCCGGCGACCGTAGCCAGGTCACCGAGTGCAGCGATCAACTTCCGCCCCACTGCCTCGGTGTAGGTCGTGTCCTCAACCAACGAGGCTGTCGAGATGAGCTGTCCGATGACTGCTTCCCGCGTACATCCGCCGCCATAGGCGTTATCCAGCGACCGGAATGCCTCCGTTACCGCACGGATCTGCACGATCTCTTGGTCACCGATCCGTTTGCGGGCGCGCTCGATCCCGGCCCCGGACGGATCTGCCGCTGTGGTCGTCCAGGGCTGGACAACGCTGAGCAACTCCTCACCTCCGAGGAACTCCAGAAGCTGCGACTCTGGGCCACGCCGACCAAGTATCAGATCGCCTTGGGCGAATGTGAGGAGTTCGGCGACGGTTTGGGCTGGCAACCAGGGCCCATCCCACCGGGCTCGCTCGGCTCCGGACCTGTCGAGTCCGACGTCGGATAGCGTCAATGCCGAATTAATGCGGTCACTTAATACTTCTAGTATCAGGCCAGGAACCGGGTCGCGTGGCTGTTCGCCTTGCCGCCATGCCCGGACCCGGCGGGCATCGGGCTGGACATGCCGGTGCCCGGTCTTGCCCGCGCGCTCCCGTATGGCGGCGGCTAGCCGGGTGTTGTTGAAGCCCGCGCGCTGCTGCCAATAGATGAGCCGATGATTTGTGGACCGATTGCGGACGTTGTAGCTCACCCAGGCCCGCCTCCCCGCCGGCAACGGCTAACCTAAGCTTGAGAATAACTGCAGCAGCCCTAGCTTGAGAATAACTGCAGCAGCGTGATCCGTTCGGGCTGGCCGAACAAGCGCCCACTATTCGCCCACCTCTCAGCCGGTGCCCACCTTCCCGGCGCCTTCCCGACGCCTCCCCCTTAGCCGCACTCCGCCTCCCATTTCGCCTGCTTTCCAACGGCTAGTTCCTGTTGTCTCCTGACGGTAAGTAGCCGATCCGGCAGCCAGAGGAGGCACTACCAAAACCAGCTTCGGCTAGGCGACCAAGGGTGCGGTGAAGGCCGTCCCGCCTAGGACACCTGTGACGGCCTCGCGATCGGTGCGTGGAATGGGGGACCGATGCGTATTCACCGAACTTTTCCTAACCTGGCTGCTGCTGCATCAGACGTTCCGTTGTCCCTGGCCGCGACTGGCCAGGCTGCCGTTGACGCTGGGGCGGCGGGGCCTAATGCTGCCGGGCAGGTTAGTTCTGCGACCCGTGCCGACGCCCCGATCGGCGCCTGGGGCACCACCCTGGGGTCGGTCACAGTACCGGGCACGTAGGGGGTTGGGCGAGATGGACCCGATGTCAGGCGGCCGTCAGCAGCGGCAGGCGGGCGGGGCTCCATCGCGGTTGCGGGTGTTTATCAACTACCGGCGCGACGACACGTGGGCCGCGGCCCAGCTCGTGTACGACCGGCTCGCGAATAGCTTCGGCAGCGAGAACGTGTTCCTGGACATGCAGGACGTGCAGCCGGGGATGAATTGGCTGGAGGAAATCAAGTCTCATCGTGCTTCGTCTGATGTGCTGCTGTCGCTTATCGGGCCCCATTGGGTGTCGATCATGAAGGCGCGCGGGCAGGCAGCCGAGCCGGCCGAAGATTACGTCCGGTTCGAGATCGAGTATGCGCTCAGGGCGACCTCGAGAATCTGGGTGATTCCCGTGCTCGTGGGCGACGTGATGCCTCTCCGCGCTGGACGCCTGCCGCGGCCGCTGCAGGCGCTGGCGAAGATCCAAGCGGCGCAGGTGCGGCAACAGCGCTTCGCCGATGACATCGCGGATCTGATCAGCAGGATTGAGGCGATCGCCCGCCAGGAGCAGCCGCCCGCTGCAGAGCCAGCCGCGGCAGCGCGGACTGACGCGAGATCTCCCAAGCCGGCAGCCGCCGGCGGTGTTGCCGCTTCGCCGCCTGATGCCGCCCACCGTGAGCTAGTCCTTGAGCAGATGGTCGACGAGGGCACTGTGGTGCCGTTTCTGGGGTCGCGGCTCACCGGGGACCATGCCTCCCTGGCTGAGGACTCGGGGCCGCCGCCGGGGGCTGAAGAGCTTGCGGCGGACCTGGCAAGACGGTTTGGGGTCAAGTCTGCGCGGCTGGAGTTGCCGGAGGTTGCCCAGTACGTGTACGTGATGCGGGGCTGGCCAGACCTGTACCGGAGGCTGCGGCAGATCCTCAAGGCCGAATACGCGCCAGGGCCGGTACATCGGTTCTTGGCCCGGCTTCCCCAGTCGCTCGAAGGGCTGGGCCTGGAGAAGCGGTATCAGCTCATCGTCAGCACCACTTTCGATACGACGCTGGAGCAGGCATTCGACGACGAGCTGGAGCCCTACGATCTTGCCATCTACATGTCGAAAGGCCCGGATAATGGCAGGTTCGTCCACT
>Ga0306925_10007538_pt1 | contig 10239 bp, 14 predicted proteins | sample flu12Cox44000176_FD_203755 | JGI IMG/M metagenome (GOLD analysis project Ga0306925, IMG submission 203755) | Lab enrichment of tropical soil microbial communities from Luquillo Experimental Forest, Puerto Rico - flux8day.12C.oxic.44.000.176 (v2)... | ecosystem: Environmental > Terrestrial >... | reverse complement strand
GGCAGGGGTGGGACAGGCCTTTCGTCCCGCGCCAGCGCATGGGGCGGTGTGGCGGTCACCAACAAGAAAGATAGACACCCCATCGTAGTCGTTAGTCTTCCAAGCATGGTTCTGTCCCGCAAGTGCGCGGCCAGTTCGCGCTCATATGAAGTTAACCGAAACCACGGCAGAGCTTAGGCGCTCGTCGGGCCGAACTGCGATTGTTGGTAAAACCAGTAGTCCGAGAAAAGTCTGCGGGATTTCTGTATCACGCGGGCGGCGGATTGCGGCGAATATCGCGAAGGTGCTGGAGTTGCTGCTCAAGAGTACTCCGGGCCAATTCTTATGTCCGCTATTGGGGGTAAAGCGGACATCAACGGACGCCAATCCGATGTCTGCTTTTGACCCAAAGCAGACATCGGCGGCTCAGAATTGGTGCCGTGCAAACTGACCCATAAACCCCATTTCGCCGGTCACAAATCCCTGCTGTAATTAGTCGGTATCGGCGTGCTCCTGAGCCTTGGGGGCTGTAAATGCGACGCCGCGATTTCCTTAAGGTGATTACTGGATCAGCCGCCGTCTGGCCGCTCACCGGGCGCGCGCAGCAACCCGAGCGTATGCGGCGGATCGGCGTGCTCATGGGAGGCTCAAACGACCCTTTGGGGCAGGCGCGCGCCGCTGCCTTGGCGCAGGGGCTCGGCGAGTTCAATTGGCACGATGGTGGCAATCTGCGTATCGATTGGCGCTGGGCTGGCGGTAACCCCGCGCTCTACGAACAGTATGCGGCGGAACTCATCCCGCTCGACCCCCGAGGTGCTCGTGGTCTGGGGCAGCCCGGGTGTCGCTGCGTTGCGGCGGCAAAACAGCACGATCCCGATCGTCTTAGTACTTATCACCGACCCGGTTGGCCAAGGCTTCGTCGAGAGCCTGGCGCGCCCCGGCGGCAATATCACCGGCTTCACAGATTACGACCCGCCGATGGCCGGCAAATGGCTGCGGATGCTGACCCAGATCATCCCGCCTGTCACGCGCGTGGCGGTCCTGTTCAATCCCACGACCGCGCACTTTGCCGGTCTGATGCTGCACGTCATTGAGGAATCGGCCCCATCCTTAGCCATGGCGGTGCGGGCCGCGCCGTGTCACGACGATGCCGAGATCGAGGCGATGATGACAGGGCTCGCGCGCGAAGAGGGCGCCGGACTGCTGGTTCTGCCGGAAAATTTCGTCATTGTGCATCGCCAGGCGATCATCACCCTCGCCGCCCGCTACCGTCTGCCCGCAGTCTATCCCTACCGCTTCTTCACCGCGAGCGGCGGGCTGATGTCGTACGGCATCGATCAGAACGAGCTTTTCCGGCGCGCGGCTTCCTATGTCGATCGCATCCTGAAAGGCGCCAAGCCGGCCGACATGCCCGTTCAGAACCCAGACAAATTTGAGTTGGCGATCAACCTGAAGACCGCGCAGGCGCTCGGCATCACCGTAGCGCCATCGCTCCTTGCCACTGCCGACGAGGTCATCGAATGAGGCGGCGCGAGTTCATCATGCTTGTTGGCGGTGCGGTCGCAGCACGGCCGCTCGCATTGCACGCACAACAGCCGGAGCGGATGCGCCGCGTTAGCGTACTGCTTGGGGTTCCCGAAAATGATCCCGAAACGGAATCTCGTTTGAGAGCATTTCGCCTGGGCATGCGTGACGCGGGTTGGGTCGAAGGGCGCAATGTTCAGATCGAATATCGGTACGCGGGGACCGATCGGGACACTATCGAGAAGCATGTCGCGGAGCTAATCCGGCTGGCGCCAGACGTTATCGTGGCAAATTCTGCTCCTGTCATGGCTTTGCTTCGACCGGCGACAAACACAATTCCGATTGTTTTCGTCGTTGTGAATGATCCAGTCGGTCAGGGGTTCATTCCAAATCTTGCCCACCCGGGTAGCAACGTCACGGGGTTCTCATTCATCGAGCCTGAAATCGTCGGCAAATTGATCAATCTGCTCGGTGATGTTAGGCCCGATCTGTCGCGGGTCGCATTGATGTTTAACCCGGATACCGCAGCCTACTATTATGCTTTCCTTCGCTCGTTCAAAGCATTGGCGCAGCAATCCAGAGTCGAGGTGGATGCAGCGCCCGTGCGGAGCGCAGCTGACGTCGAGCGAGCTGTCGCCGAGTTGGGTGGCGACCAGCACGCAGGTTTGATCGTTGCAGCGGATATTTACATCGTTGCTATGCGCGAGTTGATTTTGAAATCGGCGGAGCAACATCGCGTTTTGCTCCTAGCTCCATACAGGCAATTTGCCGTTGACGGAGGTCTGATGTCCTACGGGCCTGATACTGCCGATATTTTCCGGCGTTCAAGCTCATATGTTGATCGCATTCTCAAAGGTGAATTACCAGGTAATCTGCCAGCTCAATCGCCCGACAAGTTCGAGCTGGTCGTCAATCTAAAAAGGGCTAGAGCTCTCGGGCTCTCGGTACGCGAATCCTTTTTGCAACTTGCCGACGAGCTGATCGAGTGAGCTAGCAATGTCTGCTTCTGGCACAAAGCGGACATGCCTAACGCGCCGACGAATGTCCGCTTTTGGGGTAAAGCGAACATCGTGATTTCAGGGCGTCATGTCTGTTTTTGGCACAAAGCAGACATCCAACTGTCCCCCGGCAATGTCCGCTTTTTGGGCGCAAAGCGGACATCCCTTTTCTGGACCGGATGTCCACTTATGACCCAAAGCGGATATGCGCGGCGTGTCCGTGCCGCGACAGCGCGTTTTCGAAATCCGGTGCCACCCGCGAATTATGACACTTGTTCGTTCGACCCATTTGCAATCGCACCGTCGTTCGGCGAATGATCCTCCCCATACAATCACCGAGGGAGAGACCCCATGAGCCTCACCGTCCGCCGCGTCGTCACCGGCCACGACGAGAACGGCCGCGCAATCGTGTTGATCGACGAACCCTTCAAGAACGTCGTGCAGACGCGGCCAGGCGCGCACGCCGCCGTGATCTGGACGAGTAAAGGCTTTCCGGTCGACAACGACGGGAGCGCAGACACGTCGGGACGCAAAATCGGTATCTCAACAATCGACAACGGCACCGTCTTCCGGGTGCTGAGTTTCGGCCCCGGGGTTACCCCGCGCAACCACCGCACCGATACGATCGATTAAGCTACAGTGATCTCAGGCGAGATCGACATGGAGCTTGACGGCACCAGTGTGCACCTCAAGGCTGGTGACGTGCTGGTGCAGCGGGGCACCCTCCATAACTGGGTGAACAACGGCGCGGTGCCGTGCGTCATCGCCTTCGCAATGATAGCGGCGAAGTCGGTCACCGTCGGCGGTAAGGTGCTCAAGGCCTACGAGGGTGATTGAATAGAGTGGTCAATGTCCGCTTTTGGCACAAAGCAGACATCCCAGTTGCGCCGACCAATGTCCGCTTTCTGGGGCAAAGCGGACATCAGCTAGACGCTCGTCAATGTCTGCTTTTGACCCAAAGCGGACGTGAGCGAACAGAATTGCTGCTGTGCAACTTGATCCCTGAACCCCGTTTCGTCGATCCGGGGGCCGCCTTACTTCCGACAGAGCTTTGACCCCAGAATTCAGAATCGGCAGAGGGGATAGCGTTGGGCAGGGGCTGGGTTTGGGGTTCTTTTGTCGCGCCATCGTCTCGGCTGCAGGCCGCGGCATTAACGCTTTTGATGCTGGCGCTTTCGATCGACGTCAGCTTGGCACAAGCGGCTTTAAATCCGAAGCCTCGTGATCACGTTTATCTACTCCGCGGCTTCGCGAACGTGTTCTCATTGGGCATGGACGAAATTGCGACCAGACTGCAGCGCCAGGGCATCGATACTACCGTAGCCAACTACTTGTCTTGGCCGACGCTCGCAGAAGAAGCCGCCGCAACGTACAAAAGTGGGCGCGTGCGGACAATTATTTTGGTCGGTCACTCGTCTGGTGCAGTCGCAGTGACGAGCATGGCCACACGCCTGAGCGAACTCGGCGTCCCCGTCAAATTGGCAATAGGCCTGGATCCGACCTCGCATATGGCTGCATCAGGGCACGTCGACCGCTATATAAATTACTATATCGCTAATGGATTTGGTGATCGCGTCGACAAGGGCTCGCAGTTCAGTGGCGTGCTGCAAAATATTGACCTGGAGCACATGTCCGGTGTCGGGCATTTCAACATCGAAAAGGATAGAGCGGTGCAGGGCATGGTGATCAGAGACATCCAGGCGGCATTGGCCAATTCCTCGCACGACACTGTCGCTTGTGACGGACACGGCGGTCGAACCTGCGCTTCTGCGAAGCACGGATTGGTCACCGAAGGCACCGCCATCAGAGACTAACTGGCGCGAGCAGCGTCTCGACGTATTCGCTTATTCAATCAGTGACGGCGCGCGTACCGCGCGGCTCGCCCAATGTCCGCTTTTGGGGGTAAAGCGGACATCGGGCGGACCTAATGCGATGTCCGCTTTTAACCCAAAGCGGACATGGCCCTCTTCCAGTAGCCCGGTTTAAGTAGATACGATGCTGTCCGCGAGAGTGGCGATGAGGCGACGCGATTTCATTACTGTACTTGGCACAACAGCGGCTGCATGGCCGCTTGCGGCGCGTGCGCAGCCGGCAGTGATGCCAGTGATTGGCTTTCTTGGCGTCACCTCCGCTGGCTCACAGCCATATTTGGTCGCGTTTCGACAGGGCCTTAGTGAAACCGGTTATGTCGAGGGCCACAACGTGTCGATCGAGTACCGTTGGGGTGAAGATCAATACAATCGATTTCCGGACCTAGCAGCCGATCTAATCCGTAATCATGTCAACGTCATTGTCACGCTGTTCACCACTTCTGGTGCTCTAGCCGCAAAAGCTGCGACCACTACGATCCCGATAGTGTTCAGTATTGGCGACGATCCGGTCAAGCATGGTCTTGTTTCGAGCCTGTCGCGGCCTGGTGGTAATGTGACCGGCATCAATTTTTTCAGCTCTGAGGTCACCGCAAAGAGAATGGGACTCCTGCGTGAGCTGTTACCAAAGGCCACTCGCGTTGGTGTACTCGTAAATCCGAGTAATAACGTTGAGATTACCGAGAAAACCGTAAAAGATGTGAACGCGGCTGCTGATCCACTCGGGCTACAAATCGAAGTCCTAAAGGCGAGCAATGGTGATGAGATTGATGCTGCCTTCACAGGCCTTGTAAGTGATCGCGTCGCCGGGCTCCTTGTCGGCGCAGATGCGTTTTTTGTCAGCCGGCGCGTGCAGATTGCGATCCTAGCAGCGCGCCACATGGTTCCCACGATATACACGGTAGGTGAATATGCCGAGGCCGGTGGCCTCATCAGCTACGGAACTGATGCTGCCGATTCGGCTCGCCAACAAGGTGTCTACGTTGGACGGATTCTCAAGGGAACCAAGCCGGCGGACCTGCCAGTTCTACAAGCGACGAAATTTAAGTTCGTGATCAACCTCAGGACCGCGAAAGCACTTGGCTTGGAGGTACCTGCGACGCTGCTTTCCCGCGCCGACGAGGCGATCGAATAAGCTGAACTATGCTGTGGTGCATGAGTCCGCTTTTGGCACAAAGCGGACATTACGATTTTCCAAACCAGTCGCGGCAAGCGCGTCAACTGAAGAATCCATGTCGCAGCAACTCGGCGCCCGCGGCAATGACCGCGATCAACACCAGCTTCCTGAACGTCTCAGGTGCAATTCTATCGCGCATCTGTTGTCCGACGTACATGCCGAGCACGACCGGCAACGTCGCAGCCGTCGAGACTGAAACGTCAAGCCAACTGAACTGGCTGCTGGCCGTCAGAAAAATTGCCAGCAAGCCGGCGGAAACGACGAGATACAGCGATGCTTCCTTTGTGAACGCCTTTCCCCGCAGTCCCTTTGCAAGCAAAAATATGAAAACAAGCGGTCCGGCCATCGCTGCGAGGCCTCCCAGAATGCCTCCGAAAAATCCGAATGTGACGCCGGTTAGTAAAACCAAGCGAGACTGAAGCTGCAGCTTTGGCGCGAGCAGTGTGACGCCGCCGACACCCATAAGCACCAGGCCTGCTATTATCTTTGCAACGTTCGCATCGAGCGCCAACAGGACTCGAACTCCAAGGAACAGCCCGGGAATCATGCCGAGAATCACCGGCGTCAATTGCACGAGGCACCGTCCAGTCTTTCCGCCCTCCAGCGCCTGCGGCATGTTGCTGAAGATCAAAGGCATGCTCAGCAGCATGGCCGCTGATTTGACGTCGATGAACAGCGACAGCAGCGGCAGCGCGACGATTGGCATGCCGACCCCGATTGTTCCCTTCAAGAGGCCGGCGACGATCAGGCTGCAAACCACGGCAGCGATGGTGCTTGCTTGCTCGAAATAAAGGGTGTGTGGATCAACATGACGTCTCAGGCTTTCGCGCCGGTCTCGGAATCGAACGGAGGCAATCCCGATAGATAAACGAGCAGCGACCGTAATTGTCTCGCGGGAACAGTTTGGCATGGGCCGAACTGTCTTCGATTGATAAGCTTCCGCTGTCAGCGCTAGGATTAAGGATGGTTGCGGCTGCAAATCTGGTGGAAGTAGCCGCTCTGGTGGGTGACATCGCGCGAGCGACGATGCTTGCCGCCCTTATGAGCGGCCAGTCGCTGACGGCCACCGAGCTTGCTTACTGCGCCAATGTCTCTCGCTCGACGGCGAGCGGCCACCTGAGCAAGCTAGTTGCCGCGCGGCATTTGACGGTTACTCGTAAGGGCCGGTTCAGCTATTACCGGATCGCGTCACCGTTGGTCGCTACAATGCTAGAGAGCATCAAGGTCGTCGCCGCCATCGAGGTGCCGCCCCGCCATCAGCCGCGGTCGGCACACGACGACGCAGTCCGCTTTGCCCGAAGTTGCTACGATCACCTGGCCGGTCGCGCAGGCGTCGCTATTACCGACGCGCTTGTGGCCATGGGGCACATCGCGCTCACCGATGAAGGCGGCGAGGTCACGGCTTCGGGCGCGCGCTTACTTGCCGCGTTCGGCGCCGATCTTAGGCCGCGGACTCGGCGGATATTCTGCCAGCCTTGCCTCGACTGGACCGAGCGCCGTTATCACCTCAAGGGACTCGTCGGCGCTGCGATTCTGCATCGTCTTCTAGAGCTGGGGTGGTTCAAACGTGTGTCGGGCAGCCGTGCACTCCGACTGACGTCGTCTGGAAGGGCGGGTTTGTCTGAAATCTTCCATATCGAGATCGACGAGGAACGCGCGCCAGGCGGCTGGCTATACGACGCACCACGACTAACAGTTTAAGCCAAGCGAAATGCAATCTCGCGCAAGTGTTGCAGGTTAGCTCTTGCACTTTTGGACGATGCGGGTCCGCCCTCACGTCCGCTTTTGGCACAAAGCGGACATCCAACTGTCGCCAGGCAATGTCCGCTTTTGGGGGTAAAGCAGACATGACACGGACTTGGTCCAATGTCCGCTTTTGACCCAAAGCGGACATCAGCGGCATCCGGGTGGGGTGGCCGCCCCGGCTCATCCTCGAAATAGAGGTAGGAGTTTGGCCCACTATTCGCCTCAGCACCGCCAAAATACTGGTTCACGTCGGTGACGATGTGCGCTGCGGGACGAGGATTATGCGGGTAGGCGTAATAGGGGCGGCCACGCTCACTCTATTGTTCGTGCTGTTCGCTGCTCCGTCATTTCATGCGCAGGCGCGGGAGGAAAGGCTGGTGCCGCCGCTGCCGATCCCGCACGTCAATCGTACCGTCGCCATTCACCTACCAGCAGCCGCGTCGTCGCAACCACAGCCGCGGTCGCGGCCTGCGACCACCGCGCCGGCACCCCTTATTCCGCCGAAGAGGACGCTGGTTCCGATAAACGACTGATCCAGGTTAGCAATGGGGGTCGGCTCCGTGACGTTGTTACAGAAGTGCCGGCTAGATGGAGGGCCCGCCATGATAGTCCGCTTGCGAGTCGTAGCTATCGCCAGCGTAGTGGGTGCCGTGACGTCGACATCAGTCATGGCGCAGACCACCGCGACCATTCCGCCGCAATCACCACCCTCGGAGGTTACTTCTCCGTCGCCGCCGCCAACTACAAACCAATTCTCGTCGAACGAGTTGATCAACGCCGGAAACCATTTCTTTGGCGGCGTATCACACGGGCTCGCGACGATTGTCGAGAAAGCGGTGAGCCAGTGGGGACTGCCAAACGGCTATGTTCTGGGCCAAGAGGCGAGCGGTGCCTTTATCGGCGGCCTGCGCTATGGCGACGGCATGCTTTATACAAGAAATGCCGGCGATGTGCGGGTGTTCTGGCAAGGGCCTAGTGTCGGTTTTGACGCCGGCGCTGATGGTGCGCGGACCATGATGCTGGTTTACAACCTGCCGCAGGTCGCAGCGATTTTCGATCGCTTCGGCGGCATCAACGGTTCGGCTTATTTTATTGGTGGCTTTGGCATGACGGCGCTTACCGCAAACAATATCGTTGTGGTGCCAATCCGCTCAGGCATCGGTCTGCGACTTGGGGCCAACCTTGGCTACCTGAAGTTCACTGAGATTCCCACATGGAATCCGTTCTGATCGCAAGAGTGTTCAGCCGACCGTAGAGCGGCTTGGACCTGGGCGATTCGTGGTCAATATTCCAGGACCAGTGCTCGTTCACGCAGACGAGTTGGTCGCGTAAAGCGGCACGATGTCCGCTTTTTGATTGCTTAGCGAACCGTCGCTTTTTTTGATAATTACTTACAGGCTAGACGCCGATTGAAGCATCCATTTAGAAGTGACTTTCACGCCGTCGTGGCCGAAGCGGGCGTGAGTGTCACATTCAAGCCAACAAACAGCGTCCACAGCTTTTGAACGCGTGTCCCCGCACTCAACAGGCTGCGGGAGGGGCTTCCAAATCTTTTGTCTTGTGGTTTTGGTTGAAAATCGAAAAAGTAGTTTATGCGTATTTCCGCGGCTTTCTTTTTTTCCAGCATTGTGGCGTATGCTGTTACGATAAATATTCCACAAGCGGGCGCAAGTTCAGTCTACGACGGACTGATTGCTGCGCAGGCGGAAGCCAACGGTGTTCCGGTGTCTCTGATTCATCGCGTGATTATGCGCGAGAGTCGCTACAATCCGCGCGCCGTCAGCGGTGGAAATTATGGGTTGATGCAGATCCGGCTCGGCACGGCACGAGCTATGGGGTATCGCGGCTCGGCAGAGGGCCTGCTCGATCCAGCAACCAATTTGACGTATGCGGTTCGATACTTGGCAGGTGCTTATCGTGCCGCTCGCGGCAACGAAAGCCGCGCAGCGGCGCTATATGTGCGAGGCTACTATGGGGAGGCGAAGAGGCGAGGTTTCTCGCCATACGGTTCTTCTCAATAATCCACAATGACGTTCTAACGAGGGAGCAGCTGGGAGTTCCGAAAAGATCGCGGCATGATCCACGATCTGACCGATTTAGTGCCGTCCGCTGCATCCGATGGGATGAGCGGTGATCGCGGCATCGATCGTTGGCGAGAAGCAGCGGCGTTGCTGCTCACCTCCCGGCAACGCGCAGCACTAGAACCTGGCTTTACCACCACCAACGATAGAAGTGGCGGCAAACGGGCCGCCCCACGACGAATTGCCGGTAGCACTTGATTACACCGTGCCGGGTAGGACGCGCGTAAAACTGCGCCTCCTGCACTGTTGAGGCGTCGGTTGCAGCCCGCTTTATGGATGCTGCGTCGGCCGGAACGGCGTTTGCACTATGATAGCAAACGAGACTCAGAGCGCCGGCGAGAGCGAATCCTGTCAATGTCGCCCGCATGAGTTCCCCCCCTCGAAGGACGCAAAAATCGCCACGCAAGGTTTTGCGCTGAGGTCAATTGCTGCTGTGCATGAGTCTGCTTTTGACCCAAAGCGGACATTGACTGCGTAACGTTCTCCCCCCTTTCAGCCTGCCCGATTAACGCAGTACGATGCCCTGTTATAAGCCTCGGGGGCCGCAATGAGGCGGCGCGAGTTTATTTGTTTAATCGGCGGCGTGGCAGCGTGGCCGCTGAGAGCACGAGCGCAGCAACAGAAGGTGCCGGTAGTCGGCTTCCTGCATCCTGGCTCGCCCGAACCAAGCGCTAGCCTGCTCGCGGCATTTCGACAGGGCCTTGCCGAGGCCGGCTACAGAGAGGGCGAGAATGTCGCGATTGAATTCCGCTGGGCGCACGGTGAAAATAGCCGGCTTGGGGAAATGGCGGCCGATCTGGTGCAGCGTCAGGTAGCTGTGATTGTTACGCCAATCGGCACGGTAACGGCCCTTGCGGCGAAAGCGG
>Ga0306925_10007536_pt1 | contig 10241 bp, 12 predicted proteins | sample flu12Cox44000176_FD_203755 | JGI IMG/M metagenome (GOLD analysis project Ga0306925, IMG submission 203755) | Lab enrichment of tropical soil microbial communities from Luquillo Experimental Forest, Puerto Rico - flux8day.12C.oxic.44.000.176 (v2)... | ecosystem: Environmental > Terrestrial >... | reverse complement strand
CTGGCTGTACCCGCTCCTTGTCGTGCCAGCCGAGCTCCTCTTCGATGGCGTCCCAGGTCGTCCGGATGCCGGTACCCTTGCTGCCCACATTGACCCGGCGGCCTGCCAGACCTGCAAGATCCTGAATATGCGAATCCACGCGAGCCATGACGGTAACGAGCTCGGGATACAGCGACAGCACCGATCGCAGATCGAGAAATGGCCTGCCGACCCACGCCCCTTCACCCTTGTAAGCATTAAAGTTGACGTCGGCTTGGACGATGCCAAACTCCAATTCGCCGGACTGGATGGCGTGTATATTGTATACCGATCCCGGAGTCGTTTCAGGCGAGCAGCGTACGCCATCGATGCTCAGATCCCGGTTGACGATCTCGCAGATGGCCTTGGCTACGGGATAATAGACACCGTTCAGTTCGCCGGTGCCCACTGAAGCAAAAACCTCTTCACCAGCGCGGGCGGTAGTGGCCGGGACCACGACTCCGAACAATATGGTTGTCAGCGCGGCCAGGGCGAGCCGGATGCGACAAAGCCTCGAAGGGCGGAGTGTTTCGATCATGCTGGCTCTTCCCACCTCATCACCAGGTCATAGACCGATTGGAACGAGTCCGGACGGACGCTGACCGCGCCCTTCAGCGGACGATTCATTGAGATCAGGAATATCATGATCCCCAGGAAAAACGCGGTGATCCCGTCCAGAATAAACTGCGACACGAGCTCCATGTGCAGCATCCACAGAAATGCAATCATCAGGAATACGCCGATGAAGACGACATACCACGATACGCGCAGGATGGACGCGGTGATAGGAGCCAGCCGCTGTTCACGCGATACCATCATGGCATCAAGTAGCGCAGCAGCTCGTTTCGCATCGACTCGTGCGTCGTGAACGACTGCTTTCTTCCAACTCGGCCGGCTCGGAGGCCCCCCACCAAGGTCTCTTAAGGGGCAATCCCTGGCGCCGACCAGCGCGACGGTCATGCCATACCGCCTCACCCTGCTCGATTTCATGATGGAAATGACCGCGGCCTTAGAGGCGGACCGAAAATGAATTGAGTGATTTCAGTTAGTTGTGGCATGATGGTTGTGGAAGAGCAATCATCGAGGCACAATATGTGGACCGAAATTACTCGTCGGAAGTATGAGCGAGAGGGACAACGCTACGCAACGGATCTGATGGACGCCGAGTGGGCGTTGATCGAAGCGCATATGCCGGCAGTCAAACGTTTGGGCCGACCGCGTGAGACCGCGTTGCGCAACATCAATTTTGCCCGTGAATCCGACATCGAGCGCAAATGGCGCGAGATCCGTCTCTACCAGACGGCCCCGATCTCGACCAACCTGATCCTCGCCTATATCGGCCAGCACGTGCTCGGCATGCCAAGGTCGTATTGAGGTCGCCGCTCTCCGCGTCGGTTGCTCGGACCCAAGCATTCGGCTGCCCCGCTGGGCGCCTGGGCCAGCCGAAGTCGAGCGAGTTAACCAAGAGTAAGGGATCTTGCATCTCGCCGCAATTTTGCCGAGAATTGCGGAGCCGAGCTGTTTGGGAATGGCGCCGCCAGCTTAGCGTACCGCCTGTCAGCTTTTGAGGGCGACACCCGGGTCGTGGGATGCCGGCAGTCCGGCCCGCCGGCGGCAAGGACGGAGATAGAAACGCGTGGCCGGGTATTTCACCAGGATCGAAGTGCGCGATCCGCATCTGCTTCCGCAATCGGCCTGGGAGAAACTTCCGCCGAGAGAGAAGGCCCTGCTCACCGAGGGTGAGTTCACTTCTCAACAATGGGCGCCGCTCGACCGACGGCGTTTTCGGAGCGAGCCGGAAAGTTACCGCACCCAGTCATTAATGGCCAATGTTGGCGCGCTGCGCTTGTCTCGGAACTCCCACAACCGTGCGAAAGAGACGATGCTGCGGGCGCCCGGCTGGGATGGTTTTGCGATCTCGATGATCGAGCGGGGCGCGGGCCAGCTGGTCCTTCCTGGGTCGCATGAGCCGGTAATAGGCAATGCCACGACGGGATGGATCTATGGCGGCCAGCCTGGAACCCGCTTGACAGCCAGCGACCTGCAAAGCCGTCTCTTTCTTCGATTGCCGACCATGCTCCTCCGCCGGAAGCTCGAGGCTTTGCTGGACGGGCAGAAGGTCGAATCTCTCGCATTCGAGCCAGTGTTCGATCAGACGCGCGGCGCCGGCGCTACAATCCGCCGCATGTCTGACTTCCTATTTGCCGAGCTGGAACACTCCGATACGCTATTGACGAACGAGATTGCCATCCGTTCCTTCGAGGATAACCTGGCGCTCTCTGTATTGCTCGGGCTGCCGCATAACTACTCCGAGAGGTTGGGGCGGCAGAAGGCGGCCGCCGCTCCCGGCAATGTGAAGAGGGCCGAGGCGTTTATGCGCGCCAATGCCGGCACGCCGCTGACGATCGCGAAGATCGCCGAGGCGGCGGGATGTAGTGTTCGCGCATTGCAAATCGCCTTTCACCGTTTCCGTGGCACCACCCCCATGCGGGTATTGCAGCAGGCCCGGTTGGAACAGGCGCGAACCGAGATGCTGGGCGCGGGCCAGACGGAATCGCTGGCCCGCATCGCTGCCGAGCACGGTTTCAGCAGCCCGACCCGGTTTGCCCAGTCGTTCCGGCGCAAATACGGCGTCTACCCATCGGAGATGCTTCGGGAAGGGCGCCCCACACCCTCGGGGGCTCGGCGCCGGGTCAGTACGCTGCCAATCTGAGAATGCCGGCCAGCTTCGGTGGCGCCCGTGGCACCGGCGCATCTCGACGTAGTTCGACTCGGTGCCCGGATATTTTACCAAGATCGAAGTCGCCGACCCGCATCTGATTCCTCAATCGATCTGGGAGAACATTCCGCCGAACGAGAAGGCCTTGCTGACCGAGCGTGAGTTCAGTTCTCAGGAACGGGCGCCGGCCGACCGACGGCGTTTTCGGATCGAACCGGAAAGTTTCCGCACCGAATTGTCGGTCGCCAATGTTGGCGGGCTGCGCGCGACTTGGATCTTCAGCAATGGCGCGGCGGAGACGACGCACCGGTCGCCCGCAGTCGAGAGTTTTGTGATCGGGCTGAACGAGCGGGGCGCGAGCTAGCTGGTCCTTCTTGGAGCGAATGAGCCGGTTACCAACAGTGCCACGACGGGTGTGATCTATGGCGTCGAGCCTCGAACCCGGGATATTGGACCTCCATAGCCGTCTTCTTCTTCGCCTGCCGGCCAGGCTCCTCCGCCGGAAGCTAGAGGCTCTGCTGGATGGGCAGCAAGTCGAAGCCATCGAATTCCGGCCGACATTCGATCAGACCCGTGGCGCCGGCGCCACGATCCGCCGCATGTCCGACTTTCTGTTCCCCGAGCTGGAACACTCCGATACGCTATTGACGAACGAAATTGCCATCCGCTCGTTCGAGGATAACCTGGCGCTCTGTCTGTTGCTCGGTCTGCCGCATAACTACACCGAGAGGTTAGAGCGGCAAAAGGCGTCCGCTGCTCCGGGCACTGTGCGCAAGGCCGAAGCCTTCATGCGCGGCAATGCCTGCCTGCCGTTGACCGTTGCGGAGATTGCCGAGGCAGCGGGATGCAGCGTTCACGCATTGCAAATCGCGTTTCACTGCTTCCGCGGCACCACCCCGATGCGGGTATTACAGCAGGCGCGGCTGGAACAGGCGCGAGCCGAGATGCTGCGCACGGGCCAAACGGAATCGCTGGCCCGCATCGCTGCCGAGCACGGCTTCAGCAGTCCGACCCGGTTTGCCCAGTCGTTCCGGCGCAAATACGGCGTCTATCCATCGGAGATGCTCCGGGACAGACGCGACACGCTCGTCGGATAGCGGGCGACTGCCCGCCTCGGGGCCTGGTGCCTGGCCGGTTTGCCTGCTCGTAGGGGGCTGATTCCAAAAAAATGCGTTTTTCGTTTCCCCGATTCGCTTTTCGTAGCGCACCGCCGGAAACCGACGGGCTAGCTGTAGGCGGCCGCAGTGGCGCGGGTCGAGCATCCCCTCGGCGGGTCGATCCAGCACCCCGGAGAAGGGCCGCACGGATAAACAGCGCGGAAGCGATCAAAGAGTGGAGATGTCGATGGCAATCCAAACCAACAGCTTCAAATCGGCAGATTTTCGCATCACCGCCTCATGCGCCTTGGAGATGTCTCTATCGCGTCAGGTGACCTATTTTTTTGCGGCCGCTCTGCTCTACACAGCGACAGCCCAGCTGTCAGCCGCGAAGGCTCAGCCGGAGCTCACCGCGACACAACGGGCAGCGCAATTCGGGATATCTGACATTAGAGGCATAGGCTATATCCCGGGCCCGGAGGGGCCTGCAAAGCCGATAGATCCATCGTTCGGGCTCGCAGATCCTCTGCCTTATTTCCAGAACACCCTGCAAACCTATATGCCCGATCGTACGACGCCGTATTGTCAGCCGCACGACCCACCGTATCATACCTGTCACCCGCTCGATGCTACGTATACAATTTATTACGACTCTGATTTTTATAATGCCGACTTTGAACTCTTATGGGGCAGCCCCGGCGTCGGCCGTGACGACCTTGGGAGATATAAATTCGAGCTGAACGCAAATTTTATCTATCTGTACGACTGGACACAAAACACCCGACTGCGCAACCACATTCCGTTTCTCGACCGTGCTCACGCATTAGGCCTGCGTGTAGCTATTCCAATATCCAATTATACCTACGAAATTATGTGCGGACGGGTAGGGGGGGTCACAGACTGGAAAACTGGTGTAATGAACGAATTCAATGAAGTATATGCAAACGGATCTAGCGATCCCCACCCCGCTGCCGGCGTGCTGAAGATCTTCAACGAATATGACGGTAGCGTATGCGAGAATCCTGATTTCGTAGCTCAGGTAGCACTGTATTGGAAGCAGTTGGAAAACGCACGCAACGTGCCGGATCCGCAAAGATTGCCGATCATTTTCCCTGTAACCTTTGGCATAAAACATGGCATCGCCGGTGGCGCGGGCCTTAGCGCATTTGATGCGATTAATAGCATGCCGGGTCTGGGCCTGAGCTTCTGGAAGGCACGGGTCATATATGCGACGAATCCCTTCAACGATGGCTCATTTATGAAGAGATGGATCACGACAGAACTTCCCAATTGGTTTGCAACACACAATATTCCAATGGATACGCCGGTGATGTTCGGAGAATATGGCCGTAGTTCTGATGAAAGCGTTCCGAAGACGGAGGCGGGCCAGGCCACATGGGTCAAGGGGCAATTCGACGCAATGTATATACCTAAGAAGCCCGCGGGTTTTCTTGGGGCAGCCGCGTTCATAAACGAGTATCGTTTCTGGCTGAAGCCCCCCGAACCCAACTTTGCGCTCACCGACTTCGGTCGGGGAGGTGGAAGTTGGAACCAGCCGGCCGCCAAATATATCCAACATCAGTTGTACCAGAATCCGAACGGGCAACCAGGGCAGCCTTGGAGCGCTTATTATCAGGTGGACCAACAGAAACCGAGACCGGCATATTGCGAAATTGCTACGGTGTTCTACGGTAACGAGATGCGGCCTGCATGCCCGTAGCTTAAGAGATCGAGCTACAATGACGAATGGCCGAGGCTCCTAGGAACTCTCCATTCGTGACCCATCGCAGAGAGCGCCAGTCCGGGTAGGACCGGGCTGGCCGGTGGGTCAAGGTGCCCCGGTCAGCGCTGCGATCTCGGCCAACATTTCCTCGGTGGGGCGCTGGCGGCAATAGCCGCGAATGCCGATCAGCGATTGCTCGTGGCGCGCGGCGCTGGTGGTGGTGCAGACGTCGGGTACGAGGGTCACCAGATAGCCGGATCGCAGGCGTCGCGGACTGCGCTCTCGACGCATTGGTCGGTCATTACTCCGGCCCCCGAGATTGCGCAATAGGTAATCGATGTTGGTTGAGACGTTGCTCGAGGTCTTGCGAAAGATCATCTCGTCGTCAAGCGGAGTGATGTCCGCGAGCACTTTGCGTCCGACGACGCGCGCGGCACGTCGGTACCGGCGATCTTGTAGTCGAGACTGCGGTCGCGGCCGTCCTGCGTCATGGTTTCGATCACTGAGGAGACGACCTCGATGCCGGCGGAGCGTCAGGCCGATTGCACCCGCTCGATATTGGGCAGCACCATGTCCTGCAGGTTGCAGCGGAAGTATTCGGTCGGGCTGGCGGCCGGCCGGACGCGGTAGTTCTGGACATCGATGATGAGCAATGCCGCATGGACCGGATCGATCGGCATCTCGCGGCTCAGTGAATTCATCGGCGCAAGAACTTCGCGTATGCGGCGGGGAGCAAGCGCGCGAGACGCTGGGCCCAGGCCGCCTGGCCCGCGGGCTCGCGGATTTGGTCCTGGCGGATCTCGATCTCGACGTATGGCAGACCGCGCCGCTCGCCATGGACTGGGACGGTGTAGTCGGTCAAATCGGTGACCCGGTACGGCTCGTTGTCGCCTACAACCAGGCCGTCTTCGCCCTGCAGCAGATCAAATAGGGACCGGGCGAGCCGCGCGTCCCGATTGTAGAGAACTGCTGCGTGCCAGGGTCGAGCCACGCCTTTGAAGACCGGGGTAAAGCTGTGCAGTGCCACCAGTACCGATTCACGGCCCGCAGTCGCCCGCCGGTCGAGCGCCGTGGCGATCGTGTCGTGATAGGGGCGGAATATCGCGTCGATGCGCGCGGCGCGTGCCAGTTCAGTCAGATTTCGATTGCCCGGGATCTCGGTCGTCTCGCTGATCTCCGGGATCGAGCTCGGAACTTCGGGGTCACGGTTGCAATCGATAACCAGACGCGAATAGGTCTGTAGGACGACGGCTGCGTCCAGTAGCTGCGACAGCTGACGCCCGACGGCCCTGACGCCAATGTCCCAGGCGATGTGGCGCCGGGTCTCGTGCTCGGGCAGGCCGAGTCCGTCGAGGCGGCGGGGGATGGCCCGGCCGGCATGGTCGCAGGTCAGAAAAAAGACCGACCGGCCCGCCTCGTTGTCGATGGTCACTGGGTCGGCTTCGCCGGGTTCAAGCAAAGGCTTTGCGGCCATCGTGCTCAGTAAACCTCAGCATAGCGGGTGCAGAGCTCGGCGGGCGCCAGCCCCGCAACTTTTTCTGCCTCGACCCGCTTGAAGCGCAGATAGGCGTCGAAATGTGTCGGGCCAAACCAGCCCGCCACCGTTTCACTGGCGGCGAGCCGGTCGAGCGCCTCGGGCAGCGAACGCGGCAGCGAGGCCGGGGAACCAGCTGCCGATGGCAGCGGCAACGCCCGGCGGATCCCGTCGGCCCCGGCGAAGATCACCGCACCCAATGCCAGATAGGGGCTCGCCGCAGCGTCGGCAGCGCGGAATTCGATGTGGAACTGGCGGCTCACCTCTTCCGGTGTCGCGGCCGCAAAAACCGGGCAGATGCGCAAAGTGGCGCCGCGGTCCTGCCGCACCAGGTCGATGACGGTCGGCGCCCAGGTATTGGGAACGAGACGCAAGTAGGAGGCCGGCGACGGTGCCGTGATCGCGCAGATCGCCGGCATGTGGTGCAGCACGCCGGCACAGAAATGCTGCACCGGATTGCTGAGCTCCATCGGCTCGCCGGGCGAATGGGTCGCCGGCCGGCCCGCCAAATCGACGAGGCTCATATGAATGTGCACGCCGTTGCCGACGAGATCGGGGTCCGGCTTTGGCGAGAAGATCACCCGATGGCCAAGCCGGTGAGCGGTGGCACGCGCCATCTCGCGGGTGATCACCGCGTGATCGGCCGCGGTCAAGGCCGGCTGCGGCATCACCGTCACCTCGAACTGGCGGGGACCGTACTCGGCAAGAAAGGTGTCGGGAACCACCCCAGCGGTCCGCAAGGCCGCGATGAAGGTTTCGCCAAACGTACCCTGGCGACGAAAGGCGCCGAGCGCGTAGGCGTCGCCTGGGCGGTCGTCGGTGCCGGTGTAAAGGAATTCCTGCTCGAACGCGGCGACGAGGCGAAGGCTCGCCACCGCTTCGAGCTGCCGGACGGCGCGGCGCAAAAAATCGCGCGGGCAGCACTCCCAGGCGCTGCCATCGGTGTTGCAGATGTCGCCGAGAAAGAAATGCTCGATCGCCGAGCCATCGGCAAAATCGACGCGCACTTCGGCGGCCGGGTCGGGCACGATCATAAAATCCCCGGCGGTGCCGAACGGCGTGTCCCAGATCGGCCCGAACGGCGACATCATCAAATTGCTGCCGGTCCACCCTACACCCTTGCCGAGGCGCAGCGGCAGCTCGCGCGCCGGGAAGCCCTTGCCGCGCGCGAGCCCCGAAATGTCGCAGGTCGCTACAAAAATCAGCTCTTCGCGTATCATGGCTCCGGCACCGCGATTCTTCGCCCCACGCGCTCGATCTCGGCTAGGATCGCATAATTGCACAATCTCGACCATGGAGCGGAGCCATGCCGATCGCCAGCGTCCGGGGTGTCGAAATCAATTTCCAGGTGCTCGGCGAGCGCGGCCCCTGGGTGGCGCTGCAGCCTGGGGGGCGGCGCGGACTGGAAGGGGTCGAGCCGCTCGGGCGGAAGATCGCCGAGGCCGGCAACCGCGTGCTGGTCTACGACCGGCGTAATTGCGGTGCCTCCGGCCTCTCGTTCGACGGTGGGGATTCCGAAAACGAGGTATGGGCCGCCGACCTGCACGACCTCTTAGTGCGACTCGATGCGCTCCCCGCCTTTATCGGCGGCAGCTCATCAGGTTGCCGGCTGGCCTTGCTGACGGCGCTGCGCCACCCCGCCGATGTCCGCGGTCTCTTGTTGTGGCGGGTCACCGGCGGTGCCTTCGCCGCCGGACGCCTCGTGCAGAACTACTACACCCAGTTCATCGAAGCCGCGGAACGCGGCGGCATGGAAGCGGTCTGCCGTACCGAACATTTTGCCGGGCTGATCGCGAGCAACCCCGCGAATCGCGAACGGCTGGTGTCGATGGGTGTTGGCCCCTTCATTGCGGTGATGAAGGAATGGCGCCGGGCGTTCAACGCGGGCGCGGATCATCCGGTCATCGGCATCAGCCCCGCCGAATTGCGCTCGCTGACGATTCCCGCCTGCATCATCCCCGGCAACGACCGCACCCATCCGCGCGAGCCCGGTCAGATCGCCCATCGTCTGATGCCCAACGCCGAGTATCACGAGGTGGTCACCGAGGACCGCCCCGACCTCGATGTCGCGTTGGAAGATTGGAACGCGAAGGAGGGCCTCCTGGCGGCGATCTTCATCGATTTTTTGCGGCGCGTGCAGCAACGCGGCTAGCGAAAACGGCTCGAGGCGGCATTCGCGTTGTGCAAATGACCGCCTTGCTTCGACCGCGCTAGAAGGCCGGGAGAGCGGGCGCGGGTACGATATGCTCCTCGACTTGGCGAACCCCCGGGATGTTCTCGGCGGCGACGCGCACCGCCTGCCGCTCCGCTTCGGAGCGGTCGTCGGAGAACCAGAGATGCACGACCCGGTCCCTGACGATGATGTCGGCCGCCCACATGTGAACCCAGTCTTGTCCGGTCAATTCGGTGATCAGCTTTTGCCGGATCGTATGGTCGTCGCTGTCGGCGGCGATCGCCGCTTTGCTCTCGGTCATCGCCAAGGCCCGCACCAGGTTTGCCCGGCTGACGATGCCGACGAGCTTGCCGTCACGCAGGACCGGCACGCGCTTGATGCGTTTGGTCTCGAGCAAGGTGGCGATGTCGGCGAGCTCGGTGGTGTCGCTGACCGAGATCACCTCGCGCGTCATGATCTCGCGCACGACGCGGCCGTGGGCTTTGACATAGTCGCGAGCGGCTTCCTGATCCGCCCCTATCGTGTCGAGCCAGCGCGAGCGCCGGCGCTGGATCCGCCGCTCTGTCCCGGTTTCGGCACGGTGCAGCAGGTCGCCTTCGGTGACGACACCGACCAGGCGGTTGTCCTTGTCGACGACAGGGACTCCGCTGATTCCACGTTCGGAGAGCAGCGTCGCCAGCTGCTGCACCGAGGTGTCGGGCTCGACCGTGATTACATTGGCCGTCATGACGTCCATGGCGCGCATTGGACCGCCTCCCTCAAGATCTATTCTCAGCTTAGCTTATCACTTCTCGCATCGACTTGATACGAGTCAAGCACCGTGGTCGGGCGGGGGACATCTCCGCCGGAAATCACCAGCTCAGCCGACCACCCCGACACCCTGAACTTCGACGAGCAGCTCCGGGCGCGCGAGGCCGGCGACCGTGATCAGCGCGCTCGCCGGAAAATTGTCGCCGAATATCGCTTTGCGTAGCTGC
>Ga0306925_10007531_pt1 | contig 10244 bp, 7 predicted proteins | sample flu12Cox44000176_FD_203755 | JGI IMG/M metagenome (GOLD analysis project Ga0306925, IMG submission 203755) | Lab enrichment of tropical soil microbial communities from Luquillo Experimental Forest, Puerto Rico - flux8day.12C.oxic.44.000.176 (v2)... | ecosystem: Environmental > Terrestrial > Soil... | reverse complement strand
CCAGAGCGATGTGTACGGATTCATCCGCTCGCCGGTCGACGAGCGCGGCAGGAGCTGCAGGAAGACCTCGAGATCGGCAAAGCGCGGGAGCAGCTTCTCGATGCCGAGGATCGACACGAGCACCGGCGGCAGCGTCGTGCACATGCGGCCGTTGCCCTCGGACTCGACGACGACGAGCGTCCCCGTCTCGGCGATGCCGAAGTTGGCGCCGCTGACACCGACCCTCGCCTCGAGAAACCGCTCGCGGAGATAGAGGCGCGACGCCTCTGCGAGATCGGCCGGCTCGTTCGACTCGATGCCCGGTGCGATCGTCCGCGCGAAGATCTCGCGGATCTCGTTGCGGTTGCGGTGGATCGCGGGCACGAGGATGTGGGACGACCAGTCGCCGTCCAGCTGAAGGATCAGCTCCGCGAAGTCGGTCTCGATCGCACGAACGCCGGCGTCGGCAAGCGCCTCGTTGAGCCGGATCTCGTCCGTGGTCAGCGACTTCACCTTGACGACCTCTTGCACGCCGTGCGCACGCGCGACCCCCGCCACAACGTCGTTCGCCTCCGCTGCGTCGCGGGCCCAGTGCACGCGGCCACCGGCTGCCTGCACCGCCTCCTCGAACTCGACCAGGTACCGGTCGAGGTTCGCGAGCACGTCCTGCTTGATCTGCCGGCCCGCCTCACGGAGCTCCTCCCAGTCCGGCAGCTCCGACACCACCCCAATTCGCTTGGCGCGGATCGTCTCGGTGGCATGCCGCAGGTTCGTGCGCAGCTGCGCATTCGAGAGCTCGACCCGCGCAGCTTCCGGAAAGCTCGTCACTGCGAGGCGAGGATCTCGGCCAGGTGCATCGCCCGCACGTTCGAGCCCCGGCGAGAGAGGCCGCCTCCGATCTGCAGCAAGCACGATCCGTCGACTGCCGTGCAGACCTCCGCGCCGGAGCCTTCGACCGCATCGCACTTGTCGGCGAGCATCGCGCTCGAGGTATCGGCGTTCTTGACCGCGAACGTACCGCCGAAGCCGCAACACTCATCGGCGTGGGCGAGCTCGACCAGCTCGAGGTTGCGCACGTTCCGGAGCAGGCGCTTTGGAGCGTCGCCGACCCGCGTCACGCGAAGCGAGTGGCACGTCGGGTGGTACGCAACCCGTGCCGGGAACGACGCCCCGACGTCGTCGACGCCGAGCTTCGAGACGAGGAGCTCCGACAGCTCGAAGACGTTCTCCAGCCCCACGAACTCCCGCACGTGACCAACGCAGGACGACGAGGGAGCGACCACCGTCTCGCACTGCTCGAAGAGCGACCGAAAGCGGCGACCGAGTCGCTCGGCGTCACGTCGATAGCCACCGTTCAGGTGCATCTGGCCGCAGCACGTCTGCTCGGCCGGGAACACGACCTCGTGACCGAGCCGCTCCAGCACCTCGACCGTCGCGCGCCCGGCCTCGGGAAACAACGTGTCGCCGACGCAGGTGACGAACAGCGCGATCCGCATGCGGATCAGGTCCGCTCGTAGGCGCTCTCGACCGACGCTAATCCCCGTTCCTGGGCGAGGCGTTCGCCGTACCCCCCGCTGCGGAATGCCTCGACGGGGTCGGGATCGATGCCGAGCTCCTCGCGAAGCTGGGCGAGCAGCGGACGAACGTCCGTCTCGAACGCCTCCAGCAGGACCCGGTGCGCGCGGAGCACATCGCCCGTGCGCTGCGCAGCCGCGAGGCGCTCGTCGTCGACGAGCAGCGCCTTCGCGTAGGCGGTCTGGATGTTGACGACCGACTGGATCATCGCGTCGATCTTGCCTTCGACGTTGTGCGACTGGTCGATCATGAAGGCGATCCGCTCCGGCGACTCCGCCCGTGCGATCTCACGCATGATCCGGAAGAGCTCGAAGGGGTCGATCGAGCCCACGATCAGGTCGTCGTCCGCATATTTGCGGTTGTTGAAGTGGAAGCCGCCGAGCAAGCCCTCGCTCAGCAGGACGGCGACGATCTGCTCGATGTTGGTGCCCTGCGGGTGATGGCCGGTGTCGACCAGAACCTGCGCCTGCGGCCCCAGGCGCCGGCAGGCGAGCGCGGCAGTGCCCCAGTCGGGAAGGTCGGTGCTGTAGAAGGCGGGCTCGAAGAACTTGTACTCGACGAGGAGCCGCATCCCGGCGGGGAGGACGGTGTAGAGCTCTTCGAGCCCCGACAGCAATCGCGCGTGCCGGTCGCGCAGGTCGTCCTGTCCGGGATAGTTCGTGCCGTCGGCGAGCCAGAGGCTGATCACCTCCGACCCCACCTCGCGCGCGATCTCAATGCAGTCGCGGCAGTGGGCGACTGCCTTCGCCCGCACCTCGGGATCGGGGTTACAGAGGCTTCCGAGCCTGTAGTCGTCGTCGCCGAAGAGGTTCGGATTGATCGCGCCGAGGCGGACGCCCTGCTCCTCGGCGTAGCGCCGCAGGTCCGCGTAGTCCGCGACTGCGTCCCACGGGATGTGCAGGGCGACCGAGGGGCAGCAGCCCGTGAGGCGGTGGACGAGCGCGGCGTCCGCGACCCGCTCGTAGACATCGCGTGCCGCCCCCGGCCATGGATAGACGTGGAAGCGGGTTCCGGAGTTGCCGTACCCCCAGGACGGCGTCTCGAGCTCGAGCCGGCTCAGGCGCTCGAGCGGCGTGGTGTTCGTCATCGACGAGAGCCTGACACATTTGCGCCGCGATTACGAGCAGCTTTCGATTGAGCGAGAATCGAAAGCAGTTTCGATGATCTTGACTTGAGTTCGCGGGAGGCGTAACGTCGCGCGGTATCGGCGACGCATCCGACACGCACGGATTTTCCCAGCAGGAGCGGATGCGGCACGTGTTGCACCTGCTCGAGTCCCGCGATTCCGTTCAGGTTTCGGAACTTGCGGAAGCATTTGCGGTTTCCGAGGTCACCGTCAGGAGCGACCTGACCTCGCTCGCCCGCCAGGGTCTCGTCGCGCGCGTGCGCGGCGGTGTGCGGGCGCTCCAGCAGGGCCAGTCGGAGGTCGGCTTCGACCTGAGGCTGCGGCTCGAGGTCGAACGGAAGCGCGCGATCGCGCGGGCTGCCGCCGCCATGGTCGGCGAGGGCGAGGCCGTGGCGCTCGACGCGAGCACGACCGCCTACTACCTCGCACTCGAGCTGCGTGGTAAGCGCGAGCTGGTCGTCGTGACGAACGGGCTCCTCGTCGCGAGCGCCCTCGCCGACGCGCCCGGCATCACCGTGCTCGTCACCGGCGGCATCCTGCGCCTCTCGGCGATGTCGCTGGTCGGCGACTTCGGCACCGACATCCTTCGCACGACGAGGATCAACAAGGGCTTCCTCGGCGCCCGTGGGCTCAGCCTAGAGCGAGGGCTGATGGACCTGAACCCAGACGAGGTGCGCATCAAGCAGGAGATGGCCGACGCGTGCGAGCTGATCCACGGGATCTTCGACGGCACGAAGTGGCACCGGAGCGCGCTGCTGTCGTTCGTGCCGGTGGAGGATCTCGCGGGCATCGTCACCGATTCGAGCGCGCCTCCCGACGAGGTCGATTCGTGGCGGTCCGCCGGTGTGGAAGTCGTTGTTGCCGATCCCGGCCCAGCGGAGCCGCCGCCGCTCCGGCCGCGCGACCTGCGCCGGGCGGTCCGCAACACCGAGGAGCTCTCCTGACGTTGCGTCTCGCAGCGGTCGACCTCGGCGCGCAGAGCGGTCGGGTCGCGGTCGGCACCTTCGACGGCGACCGGCTGACGGTCGACGAGGTCCATCGCTTTCCCAACGAGCCCGTGGATGACGCCGGAGTCCTTCGCTGGGACCTCGAGGGTCTGCGCGAGGAGGTGTCGAACGGATTGCGGCGTGCGACGCGCGATCTGCCGGTCGCGTCGGTCGCCGTCGACTCCTGGGGGGTCGACTTCGGGCTCCTCGACGGGACGGGCGCCCTTCTACAGAGCCCTGCGCACTACCGAAACGCTCGGCGCGCGGCTGCGTTCGAGCGTGCCCTCGAGGTGATCTCGCCGCGCGAGCTCTACGGTCGCACAGGCATTCAGCTCCTGCCCATCAACACGATCTTCGAGCTCGCAGCGCTCGCCTCCGACGGCGACCCCGTCCTCGACGAGGCGCGTCGGCTGCTCCTGATTCCCGACCTCTTCCATCACTGGCTCTGCGGCAGCGAGACGAGCGAGTGGACGAACGCGACGACAACGCAGTGCTTCGATCCGCGCGCAGACGACTGGGCGCGTGACCTGCTCGACCGCCTCGGCGTGCCGACGGCGATGCTCCCGGATGTCGTTTCGCCGGGCACGCGACTCGGTGTCGTCTCGGCGGAGGCCGCGGCCGAGACGGGGCTGGACGGTGTTGAGGTGGTCGCCGGTGCCACGCACGACACCGGGGCTGCCGTCGCGGCGGTGCCGCTCACGACGGACGATTGCGCGTATCTCAGCATCGGGACGTGGTCGCTCGTCGGCATCGAGTCCAAGGAGCCGGTCATGGGTGACGACGCCTTCGGCGCGAACCTAACGAACGAGGGCGGGATCGGTGGGACGTATCGCGTGCTGCGGAACATCGCAGGCTTCTGGCTGCTCGACGAGTGCCGGCGCACGTGGGCCGCGGCGGGCGAGGCGTACGAGCCGGCCGCTCTCGTGGAGCTCGCACGATCGGCGCCGCCGCTGCGCTCGCTGATCGAGCCGAACGATCCTCTGTTCGCCGAGCCGGGCGACATGCCGACGCGGATCGCGGCTTTCTGCCGCGAGACCGGCCAGCCCGCGCCGGCCGACGTCGCGGAGACCGTTCGCTGCATCTTCGAGAGCCTCGCCCTGAAGCACGCCGAGACCATCGATCTGATCTCGGAGCTCACGGGGCGCCGGCTCGACGAGCTGCACGTGGTCGGGGGCGGGGCCCGGAACGAGCTCGTTTGCTCGTGGACAGCGCAGGCCGCCGGTCGCCCCGTCCTGGCCGGGCCCGCCGAGGCGACGCTCGTCGGCAACCTGCTGGTTCAGGCCCTCGCCCTCGGCGAGATCGCGACGCTCGAGCAGGGACGGGAGCTCGTTCGCGTGTCGTTCAGCGAGCAGCGCTACGAGGCGGCGCCCGGCAGTGCCTGGCAGGAGGCCCGCGAGCGTTTCGCGCGACTCGGGCGAACAGCCCAGGTGACGGCGTGACCGAGATCGTCGCTGTCCTCCGCGGGATCGCAGCGCCGGTGAGCCGGTGGGACGGCGCCTCTGCCGCAGGTCTCTCGACGCTGGAGGCGCTCGCGCACCGCTCGAACCTGCTCGGGGCCGACCGTTCCCTCGCAAATCAGGGCGGCGGTAACACGTCGACCAAGGAGCGGATCGCCGACCACACGGGCCGGATGACCGACGTGCTCTGGGTGAAGGGCTCCGGCACGGATCTCGCGACGATCACACCCTCCGGCTTCGCCGGGATCCGCTTGGACGAGGTGGTGCCGCTTCGTCACCGGAAGTCGATGAGCGATGCGGAGATGGTCGACTACCTCCTGCGTTCCGGCATCCGCACCGACCAGCCCCGGCCCTCGATCGAGACGCTCCTGCACGCGTTCATCGCGGCTCCCCACGTCGATCACACACACCCGGACGCCGTGATCGCGCTGACCTCGACGCCGCGCGGACGCTCGCTGGCGGAGGGTGCGTTCGGCGACGAGGCGGTTTGGCTCGACTACCAGCGCCCCGGCTTCGACATGTCGCGTCGCATCGCGGAGCTGCTCGAGCAGAACCCGTCCGCGCGGGCGGTGCTGCTCGAGAAGCACGGTCTCGTCACGTGGGGCGAGACGGGCGAGGAGAGCTACGAGACGACGATCGAGTTCGTTGCGCGCGCCGCGCGCGCGATCGACGAGGAAGCCGGCGGGCAGTTTGGCCTGGGGGGCCAAGGGGTCGCGGCGCTCGGGGAGGGAGGCGAGGAGCGTCTCCTCCTCTCGCGCGCCCTCCCCGTGCTCCGCGGCGCGCTGATGGCGGACGGCCAGGGTGCGATCCTCGAGCTCGATCGGAGCCCCGAGGCGGTCGCGTTCGCATCGGCTCGTCGGACGGCCGAGGTGAGTCAGGTCGGCGCACCGTGCCCCGACCACCTGATCAACACCAAGCACAAGCCGCTCGTCGCCGACTTCGACCCGCGGCGCGACGACGCCGAGGTGCTCGGCCAGGCCTTCGCACGCGGCGCCGCCGAGTACGGGGAGTGGTATCGCGGCTACTACGAGCGGAACCTCGACGACGAGACGCGGGCGTTTCCGATGGATCCCGCCGGCCCGCGCGTCGTGCTCGTCCCGGGTGTCGGGCTCGTCGCCTCCGGCCCCGACGCCGGTCGGGCTCGTTTCGCGCGCGACCTCTACCACCGTGCGATCGCCGTCGAGGACGCGGCTGACGCGCTCGGCGGCTTCCTCTCGCTGAGCGAGAGCGAGGCGTTCGCGATCGAGTACTGGCCGCTCGAGCGCTACAAGCTCGCGCAGGCGCCGGCCCGTGGCGAGCTCGCCGGCCGGGTGGCCGTGATCACGGGTGGAGCGAGCGGCATCGGCCGGGCCACGGCCAGGCTGCTCGCAGCCCGCGGCGCGCACGTCGTCGTCGCCGACCTCAACCTCGACGGTGCCCAGGAGGTCGCCGAGGAGCTGCTCGGCACGTACGGCTTGAGGCGCGCGCTAGCGGTGCCCGTGGACGTGACGAGCGAGGAGGCGGTCATCGAGATGACGCGCCGCACCGTCCTCGAGTATGGCGGGCTCGACATCCTGGTCGCCTCGGCAGGGCTGGCGACCAGTGCGCCGGTGACCGAGACCACCCTCGAGGACTGGGAGCAGAACTTCGCCGTGCTCGCACGCGGCTACTTCCTCGCCGCCCGCGAGGCATTCCGCATCCTCGAGGCCCAGGGCTGCGGCGGCTCGATCGTGTTCGTCGCGTCGAAGAACGCGCTCGTCGCGGGCGCGAACGCAGCGGCCTACTCGTCGGCGAAGGCGGCATCGCTCCACCTCGCGCGCTGTCTGGCCGAGGAAGGAGGACCCCACGGGATCCGGGTCAACACCGTCAATCCGGATGCCGTGATCCAGGGCTCGAGCATCTGGTCGTCCGACTGGAAGGCCGAACGCGCGAGCACCTACGGCGTCAGCGAGGAGGAGCTGCAGACCTTCTACAAGGGCCGGACGAAGCTCGGCGTCGCCGTCCTCCCGGAGGACGTCGCCGAGGCGATTGCGTTCTTCGCCGGCCCCCGGTCAAACAAGTCGACGGGAAATGTCGTCAATGTCGATGGCGGTGTGACCGCCGCCTATCCCCGGTAGTGCGAAGGAGGCGCACCCTGCACCGGACCGTCAAACCACGTGAAACCCCCCAGCGAAAGGAGCGATCCAGCATGCATGGACGCAGATGGGCCGTTGTCGCTGCGACAGTCCTCGTTGCAGGCGTCGCCGTGACGGCAGCGCTGGCGGCCTCGAGCCGCCATTCGGCGGGCAAGACGTTCTACTTCATCCCGAAGGACACGCTGAACCCGTACGAGGTGATCGCCGATACGGGCGGCAAGCGGGCACTCACCGAGCTCGGCGACACGCAGGTCGTCTCCTCGGGCACCGAGGACACGGCGGCGGCGCAGCAGCCGGCGATCCAGGCCGCAATCCAGGCGCATGCGGCGGGCATCGTGATTGCGGGCAACGACCCGCAGGCCGTGTGCCCGGCACTCCAGCAGGCGCAGGCGCAGGGGACGAAGGTGATCGCGTTCGACTCGGACGTCAACTGCCGCCAACTGTTCATCAACCAGGCGGACACGGCAACGATCGGCCGCAGTCAGATCCAGCTGCTCGGGAAGCTGATGAACTACAAGGGTCAGTTCGCGATCCTGTCAGCGGCATCGACGGCGACGAACCAGAACGCGTGGATCAAGTACATGAAACTCGAGCTGAAGAAGTCGACGTACAAGAACATGAAGCTCGTGAAGATCTACTACGGCAACGACAACCCGGCGCAGTCGCGTCAGGCGACCGTGAGCATGCTGCAGGCCTACCCGAACCTGAAGGGCATCGAGTCCCCGACTACGGTCGGCATCTCGTCGGCCGCGCAGTACCTCTCTCACTCGAAGTACAAGGGGAAGATCGTGCTCACGGGGCTCGGGCTGCCGAGCCAGATGAAGACGTACGTGCACAACGGCACGGTGAAGGAGTTCCAGCTCTGGAACCCCGATGATCTCGGTTACCTGGCGGGCTACGCGATCGCGGCGATGGCCGACGGGAAGATCACGGGCAAGGTCGGTGACACGTTCGAGGCCGGCAAGCTCGGCCATTACGTGGTCATCAGAGGCCCTGACGGTCGGCCGCAGGTCGTTCTCGGACCGCCGTACACGTTCACGATCAAGAACGTCGACAAGTTCACCTTCTAGAAGCAGGAAACTGAGGGAGGCGCTGCCGGGCAGCGCCTCCCTCACTAACGTCATCGCGATGTCGACCGAACCCGCCCCGCTTCTCTCGCTCGAGCATGCCGAGAAGAGCTTCGGCGCCGTTCACGCGCTCGAGGACGGAGTCATCGACCTCTCCGCCGGTGAGGTGCACGGGCTCGTCGGCGAGAACGGCGCCGGCAAGTCGACGCTCGTCAAGATCCTCGCCGGCGTCCATCGGCCCGACGCCGGCCGTCTGCTGCTCGACGGCCAGGAGGCGATCTTCGACAACGCCAAGCAGTCCCAGCTAGCCGGGATCGCGATCATCTTCCAGGAGCCGACGCTTTTCCCCGACCTTACGGTCGCCGAGAACATCTTCGTCGGCGCGCAGCCGCTGAAGCGGTTCCGCCGCATCGACGGGCGGCGGATGCGACGCGAGGCCGGTCTCGTCTTCGATCAGCTCGGCGTGCGGCTCGACCCGGACCGCGTGGCGCGTGGGCTGTCGATCGCCGACCAGCAACTGGTCGAGATCGCGAAGGCGTTGACGACGAACGCCCGCGTGATCGTGATGGACGAGCCGACCGCGGCGCTGACGACGGCCGAGGTCGACCGGTTGTTCGGGATCGTCGAGACGCTGCGCTCGCGCGGTAACGCAGTGCTATTCGTCTCGCACCGACTCGAGGAGATCTTCACGATCTGTCAGCGCGTAACGGTGATGCGCGACGGGCGGCACATCCTCACGCGGCCGACCGGTGAGCTGACGATTCAGTCCGTGATTCGCGCGATGGTCGGGCGAGACATGGATGCATTGTTCCCCAAGGTCGCGGCCGAGCAGGGGCCGGTCGTGCTCAAGGTCGACCACTTGACGCGCGAGGGCGCTTTCACCGACGTGTCGTTCCAGGTCCGGCGCGGCGAGATCGTCGCGCTCGCCGGCCTTGTGGGTGCCGGCCGGACCGAGGTTGCTCGCGCGATCTTCGGGATCGACCGCTGGGACGTGGGCTCGGTCGAGGTCGGAGGCCGGCGCCTGCGTCCGGGCTCGCCGACTCGGGCGATGGCGGCAGGGGTCGGGCTGGTTCCCGAGGACCGTCGCCAGCAGGGGCTCGTGATGGACTTCTCGATCGAGCGGAACGTCGCCCTCGCTTCGCTGGACAGCCTCCAGCGCGCAGGCATCATCCGACGCGGCGCCGAGCGGCGCTTCGCGAAGGACTGGGCGCTCCGGCTACAGCTGAGGTACAGCAAGCTGACGAGCCCCGTCTGGACGCTCTCGGGGGGGAACCAGCAGAAGGTCGTGCTCGCGAAGTGGCTGGCGCGCAAACCGGCGGTGCTGATCGTCGACGAACCTACCCGCGGTATCGACGTCGGCACGAAGGCGGAGGTGCACCGGCTGCTTTCGGAGCTCGCAGCGCAGGGCGTCGCCGTGCTCATGATCTCGTCCGAGCTCCCCGAGGTTCTCGGGATGGCCGACCGGATCCTCGTCCTCTTCGAGGGGCGCGTCACGCGTGAGTTCGCGCGGGCCGAGGCGACCGAGGACGCGATCATGCAAGCGGCGACCGGGCTCGTCGACCAGGCAGCGTGACGACGGTCGCCGAAGAGAAGGCGCTCGTCGAGCCGCCGCAGAGCTCGCATCACGTCGCTGAGGTGCTGCTGCGCTTCCGCGAGCTTGGGATCATCCTCGCGCTCGTGCTCGTTGTCGCCAGCGCGGCGATCGTCAACACGAACTTCGTCAGCCTCACGAACGTCCAGCAGATCCTCTCGGGTGCCGCGATCATCGCGTTGCTCGCGATCGGCGAGACAATCGTCATCATCACGCGCAACGTCGACCTGTCGGTCGGCTCGGTGCTCGGCATCTCCGCGTACGCGACCGGCGTGCTCTACGTGCACCACCCGCACGTCTCGCTCGCGATCGTGTTCCTCGTCGCGCTCGGTATCGGCGTCATCTGCGG
>Ga0306925_10007529_pt1 | contig 10244 bp, 9 predicted proteins | sample flu12Cox44000176_FD_203755 | JGI IMG/M metagenome (GOLD analysis project Ga0306925, IMG submission 203755) | Lab enrichment of tropical soil microbial communities from Luquillo Experimental Forest, Puerto Rico - flux8day.12C.oxic.44.000.176 (v2)... | ecosystem: Environmental > Terrestrial > Soil... | reverse complement strand
TACCGAAGGGGACGCCCGAGGATCGCAAGGCCTACCTCGGGGCTGCCATACGCGCCGCGATGAAGGACCCTGAACTGGTCGCCGAGTATCTCAAGGCCGGCGTGTATTTCGATCCGAAGCTCACCGACCCTGCGCGCATGCAGGCTAACCTAAATGCTTACGCAGAGGCCGAGCGCGCATTTTATGTAAAGACGGGTCGTCTGAAGTAGCGGGGCCATCCCCACGACGCGCAGGGCCGTTCATGCGGCGCAGTTCGGAGCGGATTCTGACGACGCACGCCGGCAGCCTGCCGCGGCCCGAAAATTTGACCGAGCTTTTCGTCCGACGCGCCCGCGGCGAAAGCATCGATGCGGACACGATTGCGGCGGCCGGTCTTGCGGCGGTGCGGGCAATCGTGCCGCGCCAAGCGGAAGCTGGCGTGGACATCGGCAACAACGGCGAGCAGCAGCACGATTCGTTCTTCCTTTATCTCAAGGAGCGGCTCACCGGTCTTGGGGGGAGCTGGCAGCGGCCGTCACGCGCGGATGTCGAACGCTATCCCGAGTTCAAGAAGCGGTGGATCCAGCAGACTTCGAGCGCGGCACGGGTGTCGCCCAACGAGGGCCTGCCTACGATCGTCGGAGCGGTGCGCTATATCGATGCGGCGGCGATCGAGAAAGAATGCCGTGACTTCGCAGGTGTCCTCAAAGAGCATCCGAATGTTTTTGTTCAAAGCTTCATGAATGCCCCGTCGCCCGGTATCGTCGCTGCGGCGATCAAGAATCAGTACTACGACAGCGGCTTGAAATACCTCGAGGCGCTCGGCGACGCGCTGCGGATCGAGTATGAAACCATTGTACGCTCCGGCTTTGTGCTGCAGATCGATGCTCCCGACCTCGCCCTGGAGCGGCACATTTCCTACAAAGATGAGCCGCTTTCGAAATTTCTCGAATTCGTCGAACAAGTCGTTGCCGTGATCAACCGTGCGCTCGAAGGCATTCCGTCAGACCGTGTGCGCCTGCACGTGTGTTGGGGCAATTCGGAAAGTCCCCATGATAGCGACGTGCCGCTTGCGGATATCCTGCCGATCATTCAGCAAGCGAACGTCGGAGCTCTGTATTTGCCCTTCGCCGGAGCGCGTCACGCGCATGAATTCCGCTGCTTCGAGAAGTTTCCGCTGAAGTCCGGACAGATTCTGGTGGCCGGCGTTATCGACCCGCTGACCAACATCATCGAACACCCTGAGGTGGTCTCGGATCGAATCGAACGGATCGTTGCTGTGATCGGAGACGCTTCCGCCGTGCTCGCCGCCAACGATTGCGGCTTCGACACCTCGGCAGGGTGGGGGCGTGTCGCTCCGGATGTGGTCTGGGCGAAGCTTCGTACTCTCAGGGACGGGGCGCGGCTCGCGTCTGCGAGACTGTTCTGATTTTCCGATGCGCCGGCTGTACGCCGGAGCCAGCGCTCCCCCCTTTCGAGATCATCCTTGATCGCGGACCGGCATGCGATAGCGCCGCCAGGAGACCTCGCCCGGGTGACATGCTACGGGCGGGATCTCGCCATGCGCCGGAAGGGTTTCGGCAGGTTTAGGTCGCAATTGACCCATCGCGGCCGTTGGCCGCAAGGCAGCCGCGCTTCGGTCCCTTCGGAACTAAGCGGACATTGACTAGCCGCGCTTACAGAAAGATTACGCGCCCTGGCTAGGTCGGCGGCGGCTCGAGGATGCGTCGCATGTGAACTCCTTCACACGGCACCTCCGGGGCGCGCGCTATAGGCATCGGCATGCGCGAGGAGCCACCGATGCCCGACGTTGCCGCCCGCTCGACCCATTCGCTGCCGCTTCCGATCCCGTTGGTGCTGTGCCTGTTCGGTTTGGGTCTGCTGCTCGCGGGCCTCATCGTGCTGATCATCGCGCCCGAGTACCTGACTTGGGCGCTGTCCCTCATCGTTTGATATTGCCTCCCCGCGACTCGGCAGACGCCAACGGAGAGGAGGCCCCGGGGGACCTGCTCCTCCGGGGCCAGGCGGTCTCGGTGCGTCCTAGGCCGTACCGGGAACCACCCGCCCATGATCTACTAACGTCTGTGGAGAGTTCCGTGCGAATGCTGGTGGAGATCTGAAAAAGAATCGCTGTGATATTTTTGCAAGCCTGAAGACGGGTCTGGCAGGCAAAACCGGCTGAATCGGTCGAAAATGACCCAGCTGCGATTGGCGGTATCGAAATGCCGCGGTGGAGCGGAGGTCTCCAAGAATAACGGTCCAAACTTTCCGCAAGAATAACGGTCCAAACTTTCCGCTTCTGGGCGGGGTCTACAACACGCGAGGCGGTTCATGCCGAGTCATGCGACTTCGAAGGCAATAAACGGGGCGCTGCTCAAGCGCTTTGGCGCCGAATTCGAGATTGATCCCGAACTGACCGGGCTGAACGAACTGGAAAAAATAGCCGGACATTGTTCGCATCGACGATACTTGCCCCGCCCGATAGCGCCCGATTTGCTTCGCCTCCTTTGCGCGTGCGCGCTCTCTGCCCCGTCCAAAAGCGATCTCCAACAATGCGATATCATCATCGTCAGCGACGCCACGATACGAAAGTCCATTGTGTCTTTTATCCCGGAGATGCCGTGGATCGATGATGCGCCGGTATTCCTCGTGTTCGCTGCGAACGGCCGGCGTTTGCCGACGATTTCCAAGCTCCGTGGCAAACCGTTCGCGAACGATCACCTCGATCTGTTCTTCAATGCCGTCGTCGATGCGGCAATCGCGCTCGCGACGTTTATCCGCGCCGCGGAGGCAGTCGGGCTCGGCTGCTGTCCGATCAGCGCCATCCGCGATCATCCGAGAACCGTAAGTGATTTGCTGCACCTGCCAAACCGCGTCGTTCCGGTCGCGGGAATTTGTGTCGGCTGGCCGGTACAGGCCGGCGAGATCACGCCGCGCCTATCGCTCAGCGCCACGGTGATCGAAAATAAATACGGCGCAGACGATCTTGCCGCCGAGGTCGACGCATATGATCGGCGCCGAGCAAAGTTGCGACCATATCGCCATCAACGGAATCCCGATCGTTGGGGCGAGGCATCTTTTTACGGTTGGTCTGAAGATAAGGCGCGCCAGTACGCCGAACCGATGCGCACTGACTTTGGTAGCTTTGTGCGTGGAAAGGGTTTTTGTCTCGATTAGGAAGTCGTTGTTTTCGATGACAGACGATTTTAGCGCGCGGTCGTGTAGGATGACCGGAGGGACCGATGATGAAACAGATCGCACTTCCTCTTGTGACGGCCGCAAGCCTTTCGTTCGCGCCAAATCCTTCTCACGCGCAAAGTCTCATGTCGCCATGTATGCGTGTTTGCGAGTCCCCAGCGAAGCTCAATACGCAGACTTGCTCTTGCGAAGAATCAACGCGCACTCAATCCAAGCGCTGCGCTGTCGTTTGTCCAAGCCCGGACCAAAAGCTCGATCTCAAGCGATGCCGCTGCATGAGGAAATAATAAGATCAATTCCGGCATAGGCTGATTGCCGACCGACTTCTTTCTGTTCATCAACCTCACGACCGCCAAAGCGCTCGGGCTCACTATGCCGCCGCCCACTGCTCGCGCGCGCCGACGGGGTGAGTACACGGCTCAAGCACCGGCATCCTGATACCGGATCAGCCTGAAGCGCTGGTTCCTTGGGGGCAGCCCGCATCGATCTGACGGTCTGCGCTCGCGCGCGCGGAACCAAATCTCGCTGCCGTGCATTTGCTTGCATGGGGATTTGTCGGGGTCGGGCGTGGGCGCAACTCATTCGGCGCGGGGTGGCCGCAGGCCTCTTCGGCGCGATTGTCTGTTTTGCAGCCGGCGCCGCATCGGCGCAAGAATCCACGAAGGCATCGACGAAAGCATCGACGAAAGCCTCGACGCAGGCAGCGACGAAAGCCTCGGCGAAAGCATCGACGCAGGCAGCGGCGAAAGCCCCGGCGCAAGCAGCGGCGAAAGCCTCGGCCCCAGCAGCGGCGAAAGCCTCGACTAAAGCAGCGGCGAAGGCATCGGCAAAAGCATCGCCGCAACCAGCAGCGAAAGCCTCGGCAAAAGAATCGGCAAAAGAAGCGCCGCAAGACGCATCGGCGCAACTGCCGCTGAAGCTTTCAGGCAGCCAGCTCGAGCCGGTCCAATGGAACGAGCTCGCGGGCTGGGCCGCCGATGATCATCTCGCCGACTGCCGCGCCGCGCACAAGCTGCGGCGCACCGATCACGCAGAGATCTCCGGAGCCCTGTGGAACGTCTGCCGCAGCGCCATCGAGCTGAAGCCACAGGACTCGGATACCGCGCGCGCCTTCTTCGAGCGGAACTTTCAACCCGTTCGCATCGCGCGCCTAGGCGAGGGCGAGGGGCTGCTGACCGGCTATTTCGAGCCGGTGGTCGCGGGCTCGCGTTTTCCCAGTCCCGAATTCCACATCCCGGTCTACCGCCGGCCGCGTGATTTGGTCGCCGCCGGCTACAGCCCCGGCTCCATTGCATTTCCAAACAAAGGGGCGCGGATCGGCCGCCGTACCGGGAACAACGAGCTCGTGCCGTATTACGATCGCGGCGCCATCGAGGCCGGCGCGCTCGACGGGCAGAAGCTCGAGATCTGCTGGCTCAAGGATCCGTTCGATCTGCTCACGATCCAGATCGAAGGCTCGGCGCGCGTGATCCTCGAGGACGGCACGCCGCTGCGCATCAGCTACGATTCGCACAACGGTTATCGCTACAGCTCGATCGAACGCGTGCTCGTCGAACGCAATCTCATCTTGCGCCAGGAGATGTCGGCGCAGCGCATTCGCGACTGGATGGCCGCGCATCCCGACGAAGCTGCGAAGGTGCGCGCCGCCAACCGCTCCTATGTGTTCTTCCGCATCACCGGATTGTCGAACGAGGGCGAGCCGGTGGGCGCGCAGGGCGTGCCGTTGACGCCCGGCCGCTCCATCGCCGTCGACCGGGTGCACGAATACGGCACGCCGTTTTTCATCGAAGCCAATCTGCCGATCGAGAGCGGGAATTCGGTGTCGCGCTTCGGCCGGTTGATGATCGCGCAGGACACGGGATCGGCGCTGGTCGGACCGGCGCGCGCCGACCTCTACTGGGGAGCCGGCGACGACGCCGGCCGCATCGCCGGCCGCATTCGCCATCCGGGCCGCTTCGCGATGCTCGTTCCGCGCGAGCTCGACCTGGTCGCCGCCGGCAGGCACATGCCGCTGCCGGTGCCGAAACCGAAGCTCTCCGAGGTCGAAGTCGACAAAACGGACGGCAAAGGCAAGGCGCCTTCGCCCAACGCCGACGCGATCGCGAACGGCAAGGAGGTCGCCAAGAAGGTCGCGAAGCCTCCGGCATCGCCGGCGCCAAAACCGAAGATGTCCGAGAGCGACGTGAAGAAAGAAGTCAAGAAAGAGGACGGCAAAGGCAAGGCGTCTTTGGCCAACACGGGCGCGAACGTGGCCGGCAAGGATCTGGCCAAGCATCTGAAATCGCCGCCGCCAAAACCGAAGGCGCCCGCGATCGAGGTCAAGAAAGAAGTCAAGAACGAGGACGGCAAAGGCAGGGCAACGTCCGCCAACACGGGCGCGACCGTGGCCGGCAAGCAGCCGCCCAAGCCTCCGGCATCGCCGGCGCCAAAACCGAAGACGCCCGCGAGCGAAGTCAAGAAAAGGGACGGCAAAGGCAAGGCAAACTCGGCGAACACCGCCAACTCCGGCGAGGATTGGCGCGCGACGGTAGGCTCGGGCCGGCCAGCCGCTCCCGCGCGCATGGCGAATTGAAATCGAGGTCGCGTGCCTGCTCATCTTGGAATCAATGTTGCCGATTTGGGCTGTTACTGCCCGTCCGGGAGGGTGAAGACCGCGCAGGGCGCGGCGATGCCGCGCAGGCGGTGCTCGCCGAGCGCCACCAGCGGCGTGGCGGTCGCGCCGGCGAGCGCGCCCGAGATCAGGATCGAGCGGCCGAGCGGGCGGCAAAGCCCCTCCAACCGGCTGACCAGGTTGACCGCCGGCCCGATGGCGGTGAAGTCCAACCGGTCGGCCGCGCCGATATTGCCCCACAAGATCTCGCCGAGATGCAGCGCCGCGCCGAAGCGCAGCGGCGGCATTCCTTGCGCGTGGCGCACCGCATCGAGGTGGGACATCCCGGCGCGGGCGGCGGCGACCGCGCGCAGCGCCGCCTCGCACGCCTCGCTCGGCGGGCCAGTGACCGGGAAGATCGCCAGCACGCCGTCGCCGATGAACTTCAGCACCTCGCCGCCGAAGGCGTGCACCGCGCCGGCGACGCGGTCGAACCAGGCGTCGAGCACGGCGATCATCGCCGTCGGCTCGGTCGCCTCGGAGAGCACGGTGAAGTCGCGCAGATCGGCGCAGAGCAGCGCGGCGCGGATCGTCTCCCCGGTGCCGCGGCGCAGTGCGCCGGCCTGGACTCGAGCGGCGCTGCGGCGGCCGAGATAGGCCTCGAGCAGCGCCGCCAGCGCGACCCGCCCCGCGAGCGCGGCCAACGGCGCGGCGGCAAAGCGTGCGATCTCGCGCAGCCGGTCGGTTTCGGCGGGGCTGAACGGGCGAGTTGCCGCCCAACCCAGCACGGGACTGTCCGGCGCTCGCCCGGCGGCGTGCTGCTGCACCGGACCGAGCTCGGTGAGCCAGTCGCGCCCGGTCGGATCGGGCGGGGCACCGGCGAAGCCGAGCGCCTCGATCACGGTTCCGGAGTCCGCCCGCCACAGCCAGGTGCGGCGAGCGATGATCGGATGCGGCACCGCGAGCGTCAGCGCGCCGCCGGCGAGCGGCAGGCCGTCGGCGAGCAGCCGGCTGCCGAGATCGGCGAGGAACCGGTCAGCGCCGGGCGAGTCGCTGGCCTCGTCTAACAGCCAGGCGAGCGGCGCGGACAGGTCCATCAAAGCGCAACGGGTTCACGGTGAAAACATCGCAGCGTGCGGCGTCACTCGTTGCCGGTGCGGCCGCGCCGGGGGTCGGGGCCCGGGTCGCGCCCGGCGGCAACCTCGGCTAGCCGGCCGAGATAATGGGCCCAGCCGTCCGCATGGCCGGCGCATTGCTCGGCGCTGGGCAGCCCGGTGTGAGTGAGGCGCAGCAGCGTCCCGTTCGGCTGCTCGATCAGGTCGATCTCGACCAGGCTCGACCCCGGCGGCACCACCTCGCTGCCGTCCCAGCCGAAGCTGTAGGCGAGGCGGTGCACCGGCACCACCTCGCGGAAGGAGCCGCGGGCGCAGCGGGCGCCGGTGACATTGACGAGATAGAGCCCGCCGGGGCGCGGCTCCATCTGCGCCTCGGTTCCCATCCAGCGCAGAATCTTCTCGGGATCGGTCAGCAGGGCAAACACAGCGGCGGGCGGTGCCGCAATATGCGTCTCGCGGCGAACGACGAGAGGCTCTGGCATCGGTGTTCTCCACGCTTGCGATGCCGGTTGCGACTGGGCGGACGCTTGGGCATCGGGATAGCGGCCTGTCCTACCCGAGGATAGACCGGCGGGGTCGGCCGCGTCATCGCCGTGGTGGGCTGTGCCGAGAGCGCCTCGTCGGTGGTTGAGAGAGTCTATAGTGCAAGAAGAACATTTGCGTCGTCCAAACCGCAACCCCGAACGATGTTGCCTTTTCCTGGCGGAGTGCCTAGCGGTCTTTTGGATATCGCGTCGTTCCCGCCATCAGCCTATCGGCGCCGTCCTGATTCTATTTTTAGAGAAACACAACGATATTCTCTCAATCCGCCTTTAGCGTTTTTCATCCAATTGCTTCCTGCTTTGTTACATTCAGCGTATGACGAATATCCTGTCGTTGAAGATTGCGTCATCATTCCAGAACCGTAATAAACAAAGATGACTAATGTCCAAGTTGTCACTGCTGCGCCGCCGCTAGCCGAGAAGGAAACCACCATCCACGGTCAATGAGGCACCGGTGATGAAGGCGGCATCATTCGAACAGAGGAAAATCGCCGCGTTGGCGATTTCGTCGGCGGTACCAAGCCGGCCGAGCGGTATGTTCGCGGCGATGGACGCGGAACTGAAAGGAGAGCCCGCGGCCGCGGCCGTCCGCAAAAATCCTTCGAGCAGGGGTGTTGCGGTGGGTCCAGGCGCCACCTCGTTGACGCGGATGCGGTACTTGGCGGCTTCGGCGGCCGCGGTGCGGGTGAGCGAATGCGCCGCGCTCTTGCTGGCATTGTAGAGGCTGTTCCCCAAGTCCGACAGTTGCGCCGCGATCGAACCGATATTGACAATGGCGCCGCCGTTGTCGCGCATCGCCAAGATTTCGTGCTTGAGGCAGAACAACAGCCCTTTGACGTTGGTGTTAAATATGGCGTCGTAGTCGGCCTCGGAATATTCGGTCAGCGGGTTGACTCTATCGTTCCCAGCACAATTGGCGGCGCAGTCCAGCCGACCATAACGGGACATGATCTCGCGGATGACGCCCATGACCTCGCCCTCGACCGATACGTCGAGTTGAATGAATGCACCGTCGCCGCCGCCGGCGCGAAGCATATCGAGCGTTTCGCGTCCCTCGTTCTCACGCCGTCCTGTTACAACGACCGTCGCTCCCTGTTTACCAAACGCGATGGCCGTGGCGCGACCGATGCCCGACGTGGCGCCGGTCACAAGGGCAACCTTCCCTCGAAAATGAGCATATCATCGATCTCTTCAATGCGTGCCTCGCGTGTTATGCTGCAGAGAGAAAACACAGGAGGGCCAGCGGGGTCCTCCGATTTCGATCCACTTCACCAGGCGGGACGACTCCTGGCGGCTGCAACTGGCAGCTCGCCCACAAACCGGAATCGAATCTCAGTGAAGGAGGCCTACCATGTCGCAAAGGACTCTGAGGATATCCGCTCTCGCGACGCTGCTGCTTGTCATGGCTGGGGTGTCTTCCCAGGCGGATGAGATTTTCACCGTGCGGATCGAGAACGTATCCGCGAAGGACGCCCTGAAGCTTTCCAACGGCAAGACGGAACCGGTGGGAGTGGCGCCTGTCCTCTACCTCATTCATACCAACCGCGCGCCGCTGTTCACCTCCGGCGAGCCGGATCGCGGCAAGGGACTTGAGGCCCTGGCCGAGGATGGACCTACCGGCCCGCTCGAGAAATCTCTGAAGGGCCAGCCGGGCATCGTCCACGTGGGCTCTACCGACACCCCGGTCGGCGCCCGCAGCCCCGGAGACATCTGGCCGGGGGATGCCTTCGAGTTCAAGGTCAGCGCGAAGCCCGGCGAGCGGCTGACTATCGCCGCGATGTTCGTACAGTCCAACGACCTGTTCTACGCTCCCAGGGAGGAAGGCATCGCCCTGTTCGACGCCACCGGCAAGCCGGCCGCCGGCGACGTCACCTCGCAAATTCTGCTCTGGGATGCGGGCACCGAGGTCAACGAGGAACCGGGCCTGGGCCCGAACCAGGCGCCGCTCCAGGCCGCCCCCAACACGGGACCCGCCGAGCATGGCGTGGTCCGGCCCATCGGCGAAGTGAAGGACGGCTTTCACTATCCGAGCGTCGCCGAGGTGCTGCGAGTCACCATCACGCCCGGGGTGACGGCGAAGCCTTGAAATTCGCACGCGATCGGCGCGAAGCGGACATGCCGGGAGCGTTGGTGGCGTGTGTCGATCTGACGAAAATGACCCTGAGCGGACATCGGCAGGATCGAAATCACGCGCTGCCGCAATCCTGGCGGCGTTTAAGCGGGCAGTCGCCCAAGGAAAGCGGCTAGGCAGGCCGCAGATTGACGGTGGGATCGAGCGCAAGGCGCAGCGCGTGGCCGCTCGCTGCGCGCGCGCAGCGGCCGACGATGCCGATGGTCGGGTTTTCAGCTTCCGGTCGTCTGGCGAGATTGCCTCGGTCGAGGCTGCGTTGCGGCAAGGTCTGAGCGAAGCCGGTTATGTCGAACACCGAAACGTGGCGATCGGCGCCGGGGGGAGACGCCGATACGACCACATCTTCAAATGCTCAGCATGATCAACTCAACCAATCCGACGCCGACGAACAGCACCGCAAGCGCCACCATATCGTATTCGAGCCAATGCCGATAATCGCAAAACATCACGTCCATCCCTATGCGAACGCCTTATGACAACCGTCGTGTCCATTGACATCTACCGCACGCTCGTTTCAGGGGTATTTCGCCGCAAAGATTTTGGTTTCGTGGTTTGCGGCGAAAATCTGGCCAGCGTTTCGCGATTTGTGGCGGGAATCCGGCATGGCCGATAAATACGTAGTCGAACCAAAGTCGATGTTACTGATGGCCCCAGGGTCCGGCGCTTTCAGAGCGGTTTTGCACCGGCTT
>Ga0306925_10007522_pt1 | contig 10248 bp, 8 predicted proteins | sample flu12Cox44000176_FD_203755 | JGI IMG/M metagenome (GOLD analysis project Ga0306925, IMG submission 203755) | Lab enrichment of tropical soil microbial communities from Luquillo Experimental Forest, Puerto Rico - flux8day.12C.oxic.44.000.176 (v2)... | ecosystem: Environmental > Terrestrial > Soil... | reverse complement strand
GATCGCTGGGTGCCGCGGCGCTGCTCGCGCTGCTGGCGGGCTGCGCGGCGCGCGCACCGCAGCCGCCCGCCGAGGTGGTGGCCGGTCCGCGGCCGCGCATCGCGCTGCTCCCGCTCGAGAACCTGACCACGGCCCCGGACGCCGGTGAGATGGTCACGCGGGTGGTGTTCGTCGAGCTGGTCAAGAAGGGCTCGTGCGAGGTGGTCGAGTCGGGGATGGTCGAAGGGGTGATGGACTCGCTGCGCATCCGCGCCACCGGCTCGGTCGCCGAGGCCGACCTGGCCGTGATCGGCCAGCGCCTGCGCGTGCCGTGGGTGCTGGTGGGCTCGGTGATCGAAAGCGACGTGGCGCGCACGCCCGACGGGGACGTGCCCTCGGTGGGCGCGACCCTGCGGCTGCTCGAGGTCGCGACCGGGGGGGTGCGCTGGGCCAACTTGAGCGTGCGCACCGGCGACGACCGCGAGCGCGTGCTCGGCATCGGACGCGAGCACAGCCGCGAGCGGCTCGCGGCCGCGATGGCCGCCGACCTGCTGAGCAGCTTCCAGCTGCCCGCCTCGCGCGACACCGTCGCGGCGGTCCCGGCGGGGAGCGCGAAATGACGCGGCCCGCCCCCGCCGCCGCACTCGTGGCGCTGCTGGCGCTGAGCGTGCCCCGGCTCGCGGGCGCCGCCGCGTCCCACGGCCCGCCGCAGGTCGAGAGCGTGGTGTTCGTCATCACCCACCGGGTGTTCCCGGACTTCTTCGAGGTCGACTCGGTGCGCCTCAAGGAGGAGTTCCGGGTCGGCGACACCGACTATTCGGCGCGCGCGGTCGAGTTCATCCCCGACTTCGCCTACGACCTCAAGGCGCACAAGGCGCTGTCACGCTCCCAGGAGCCGCTCAACCCGGCGTTCCGGATCATCGTCAAGCAGAAGGGCGTGCCCAAGGACACAACCTGGGCGTTCCTCAACATGCCGCCCCACTTCGCGCGCACCTCGCTGCTCGCGTTCCAGATCGCACGCATCGACTTCCGCGGCCGCCCGCCGATGATGACCGGCGACTCGACGGCCTCGCGGGTGCCACGCCCGCCGGCCGCCGACTCGGCCGCCGCGCCGGCGAAGCCATGACGCGCCGCGCCGGCCGCCGCGCGGCGCTTCCCGTCGCTCTGGCGCTGGTCGTCGCCGCGGCGCTGGCGGGCTCGCCCGCCCCGCGGCCGGTGCGCGCCCGCACCGCGCCGGCCCGCACCTGCTACGACTGCCACACCAAGTCCAAGACCGAGTTCGCGAAGAAGAAGTTCATCCATCCGCCGGTCGCCAAGGCCGACTGCATGGTCTGCCACGGCAGCCACGGATTCAGCCAGAAGCTGGTGCTCAAGAAGGGCTACCCCGACTTATGCGTGGACTGCCACAAGGACGTCCTGCAGACCCACGCCGGCCGCGAGAAGCACCCGGCGTTCACGGCCGGCGCGTGCGTCGCCTGCCACGATCCGCACGCCTCCGACCTGCCGCACCTGGGGCGCGAGGGGGGGCCGGACGAGAGCTGTTATCGCTGCCATACCGACACCCGGAAGCAGCTCGACGTCGCCCACGTCCACGACCCCTTCAAGCGCGGCGCCTGCGACGCCTGTCACGGCGGGCACGACGGCGTGGCCCCGGGGCTGCTCAAGGCCGCGGCGAACGAGGTGTGCGCGAGCTGTCACAAACCCGCCGACCTCGAGTCGAAGCACGCCAAGGTGATGCGCGGCGACCTGCCCTGCCTCGCCTGCCACGCGCCCCACGCCTCGACCGAGGCGAACCTGCTTAGGGCGGACGCCCACGCGCCGGTGGCCCAGGGCGACTGCGCGAGCTGTCACACCATGGAGGCCGGCAAGCCGAAGGCCGCGCTGGTCAAGGCGGTGCCGGAGCTGTGCCTGGACTGCCACGACGATCAGAAGGGGCTCAAGAACAAGCCCAGGCCCCATCCGCCGGCGGCCGAGGGCGAATGCCTGACCTGTCACGACCCGCACCGCGGCAGCGCGGGCGGGAAACTGATGAAGGATCGGCAGGTCGCGGTGTGCGGGGACTGCCACGACAATGTCGCCAAGCAGCTGGCGCAGCCGGTGGTCCACCCGGCGTTCAGGGACGGGCGCTGCAGCGCCTGCCACGAGCCGCATGGCTCGGAGCGCGAGCACCTGGTCAAGACCGACGACGGCACCATGTGCCTGTCGTGCCACGGGGACATCGCCAAGCGGCTGGCGGCCGGCGCCGGCGTCCATCCCCCCGCGGCGAAGAAGACCTGCCTGCGCTGCCACAACCCGCACGCCGGCGATCAGCCGCACCTCCTGCGTGACGAGGAGCGCGCGATCTGCACCACCTGCCACGCCGGGCTCGACTCCAAGCTCGCCGGCAGGGAGCGCCACGCTCCGTTCCGGAGCGGCAACTGCACCGCCTGCCACGACCCGCACCAGTCGGGGGAGGCGAAGCTGCTGCGCGGCGCGGCGTCCACGCTGTGCGCCAACTGTCACGCCGAGGTGACCGCCGCCAGGTCGGCCCCCCATCCGCACCCGCCCGCCGCCAAGGGCGAGTGCCTCACCTGCCACGGCCCCCATGGCGGCCAGGGCAGGGCGCTGCTGGCCGCCGATCAGGCCCAGCTCTGCACCGGCTGCCACGCCGACATCCAGAAGAAGATCACCGGCCCGGCGCCCCATCCGCCGGCGGCGCAGGGTCTGTGCACCAGCTGCCACGAGCCGCATGGCTCGAAGCAGGCGAAGCTCCTCAAGGCGGCGGGGGGCGCGCTGTGCGCGACCTGCCACCCGGGGATCGGCCACGAAGGCGACAAGGTCCATCCGCCGGTCGCCCAGGGCGAGTGCCTGGCCTGTCACGACCCGCACGGCGGCACGGTGCCACCGGCGCTGGTCAAGGGCGCCCCCGAGCTGTGCGCGGACTGCCACGACCTCGGCGATCAGGACCTGCGCGCCAAGCACCGGGGGGCGAACCTCACCGGGGCGCGCTGCCTCGGCTGCCACACCCCGCATGCCTCGAAGGAGGCCGGGCTGATCGCGACGCACGCCCACCCGCCGTTCGAGTCGAAGGACTGCGACCAGTGCCACAAGCCCGGGCAACCACCCAGTCCCGAGAGCCTGAACGGCACGGTGGCCAAGGTGTGCGAGCCGTGCCACGACCAGATCGCCAAGCCCGAGGCCAAGTCGTCGGTCATCCACCCGCCGGTTAAAGCCGGGCAGTGCCTGGTGTGCCACACCCCGCACGCCTCGGATCGGGCCGCGCTCACGGTGCGGCCGCCCGAGCGACTGTGCTCGACCTGCCACGCCAAGGTGCTGGCCGATGCGCAGCTCGCCCACGGGCACCCGCCCGCGGCGCAGGGCGAGTGCGCGCGCTGCCACGACCCGCATCAGAGCACGCGCCCGGCGCTGCTCAAGCAGAAGCCCGCCGAGCTGTGCCTGAGCTGCCACACCGATCTCGCCAAGCGCATCGCCGAGGGCACGCCGCACGCGCCCACCGGGCGCGGGCTGTGCCTGGCCTGCCACGCCCCCCACGGCTCGCCGAACGCCGGCATGGTCAAGCGCCAGGGCTCGGCGCTGTGCGCGCCGTGCCACGACCTCACCAAGGCGGCGCTGGTCGCGAAGCACCCCGGCATGCCGCTGGCGAGCGTCAACTGCGTCTCGTGCCACGACCCGCACGCCCAGGCCAAGGACCGCCACTCGCTGATCCGGCCGGTGCTCCACCTGCCCTTCGGACGCGGCGACTGCCAGCAGTGCCACACCGCCCGGGGCGCGCCCCAGACCATCGCCAAAGGCTCGGCGCTGTGCTTCAAGTGCCACGCGCCGGTCCAGGCCATGCTTAAGCGGCCGGTGGTGCACGGCGCGGTGCGCAGCGAGGCCGAGTGCCTGACCTGCCACACCCCGCACGCCGCGAACGCGCCCCAGCTGCTGCGCCGCGCGCAGCCCGAGCTGTGCTTCGGCTGCCACGACCGCAAGGCCTTCGCGGGCGCGGTGACGCACAAGGCGCTCGAGAAGGGCTGCACCACCTGCCACGAAGCCCATGGCAGCGACGGCCGCTGGCTGCTCAAGAAGGCGGTGCCGGTGCTGTGCCTCGACTGCCACGGCGACATGTCGAAGCACTTCCACCCCACCTCGAGCCGCAAACCCGATCCGCGCACCGGCCAGGTGTTCAACTGCCTGAGCTGCCACCGGCCGCACGCTTCGGACGTCGAGGGGCTGCTGCTCGCCGAGCCCAAGCGCGAGCTGTGCATCCTGTGCCACGACCCGAGCCTGGTGGGACCGCCGCGGGTGCGGCACCCGCAGCCGATTCAGCCGCCGCCCCCGCCGCGCGGCGCGCCGGCCCGGCCGGACACCGGCAAGGCCGCCGCACCGGCGAAGCCCGACAGCACGAAGGCGGCGCCGGGCGCGCCCCGGAAGCCGTGACCGGGGTGCGGGGCTAGAGCGCCGCGGGGAGCGCCCCGGGTGACGGGGCCGCGCCGATGGCGCGCCGTTGCGGCTGCCCGCCCTCACGCCAGCGCACCGCCGAATCGGGCGTGGCGGCGCGGGCGTAGCGGCGGATCAGCTCGATCGCCAGCCTGAGCGGCTCCTCGCCGCGCGGCCCGCACACCAGGGCGCTCGGGCCGCTCCAGCCGTCGGGCTCGACCAGCCAGCGCGCGTGGTCCTCGAAGGCTGCGAGCCGGCGATTCTCCGCCGCGTCGCGGCCGATCACGATCTTGAGGTCGCCCGCGAGCCGGAAGTGACGGCCGAGCGAGAGCAGCGCCACGTCGGCGGTGCCGGTGTCGGCCTCGGCGGTGTGATCGAACAGGTCGCGGAGCTTGCGCGAGTACAGCGCGTCGGTGAGCAGGCAGCCGCCGCCCGGCGCGGTGTAGTGCTTGAGCCCGTAGCGCTCGGCGAGCGCCAGCTGCTCGGTGCGGCCGCGCCCGAAGATCGAAAGCAGGCGGGCGCGATCGACCCAGCCGCGGCGCTCGGGCTCGGTCCGGGGCAGCAGCCGCGCCGAAAGCGGGCGCAGGATCCAGCCCTCGAGCCCCGACTCGCGATCGATCAGCATCATGCGCTCGCGCATCTGCGACATCGGCCGCTGTCCCACCACCTCGCCGGTGAACAGGAAGCGGGCGTCGAACTCCTCGAGGTAGGGGCGGCCGAGCCCGAACATGAACACCCGACAGTCGACGCACGGATTCATGTTGCGGCCGTAGCCGAAGCGCGGGTTGCGCACCAGGCGCAGGTACTCCTCGCCCTTGGGGCGCGTCACCAGCCGGATGCCGAGATCGCGCGCCACCTCGTGAACGTCGTTGCGGCACGCGGTCGGCGACTCGAGGTGGAGCCCGATCACCTCGATGCCCTGGTCGATCAGCAGGCGGGCCGCGAGGGCGCTGTCGAGCCCCCCCGAGAGCAGGCCCACGGCACGAATGGTGCTCATCGTTCGGCTCCTCGCCCGAGGTCGTGGCACGGCGCTGGCAGGGGCGCAAGCGGTAGCAGCCGCTCCGGAGGCTGTCAAGCCCCGCGCGCCGGTTGCGGGCCGGCCGGGCGACGCGTACATTGCGGGCCGGAGATCCCATGCACATTCCGGCCTTCAGCATGTTCTCGGCGCTGAGCGAGCTGTTCGTGACCGCCGGCGTCCTGTACGTCATCCGGCGCAACTGGACGCGCAAGCCGTTTCCGTTCGCGCTGTTCCTGACCGTCGCGATCTTCGAGGCGGCGGTCAACGTGTTCTACATGTCGACCCGCGCCTCGATGAGCGCGACCGGGGCGACCACGCTGGCGCCCGCGATGCGGCTGGCCTTCGCCGCTCACGGCATGCTGTCGTTGTTCGCCTACCTGGTGTTCGTGATCCTGGGCGTGCTCGCCTACCAGGACCAGAAGCAGGGCCGCTTCTTCTTCCCCGAGCACGCGGCCCTGACCTGGTCGTTCCTGGTGGTGTGGGCGATCAGCATCGTCTCCGGGGAGGGGTTGTTCGTCTCGCGCTATCTGCTGTGAGCCGTCCCGCGGCGCCCCGGCCCCCGGCGCGCCCGCCCGCGGCCCCGCTGAGCGCCGCCCTGGCCGCCGCCCAGCGCGAGCGCGCCGGGCGGTTCCGCTCGCCGCTGCTGCTCACCCTGTGGCTCCTGCTCGCGGTCGAGGGCGCGGGCGGGCTGCTGATCTCGTTCGCGCGCGTCGCCTGGGGCGCGCTCCCCGGTCAGGCGCTCCACGTCCTGGGCGGCGTGGCGCTCACCGCGCTCTACGCCGTGTACCAGTGGCGCCACTGGGTGCGGGTGCAGCCGTTTCGAGCCCACCTGCACTTCGCGCTCGGCCTGATCGCGGCGCTGTCGATGGCGCTCACCAATCTCACCGGGCTGTGGTTGGGCTGGATCTGGTGGACCCATCGGAGCGGCGCCGCGGCCGCCCCCTACCCCCCGCCGCTCTCGGGGATCCACGACATCGGCGCGATGCTGACGCTCACCTTCATCCTCGGCCATCTCGGCGCGGTGCTGGCGCGCGATCGACGCGCGCGGACGCTGGGACGGCCACTCGCGGAGGGCTGACCATGTCCGAAGAAGCCACGCTGATCACTGAGCGCCATGTGAGCTACCTCACCGAGCGCACCCGCGCCGAGGACACCTTCCTCAGGGACCTGAAGCGCGAGGCGGCCGCGGCCGGCATTCCCTCGATCTGGATCGCGCCCGCGCAGGCGAGCTTCATCCAGATCCTGCTCACCCTGGGGCGGGCGCGCGCCGTGGTCGAGGTGGGAACGCTGGCCGGCTACTCGGCGATCGTGATGGCGCGCGCGCTGCCGCGTGACGGCCAGGTGCGCACCATCGAGCTCGAGCCCAGGCACGCCGATTTCGCCGAGCGCTGGATCGCGCGCTCCGATGTGGCGGGCAAGGTCGAGGTGCTGCGCGGCGCCGGCCTCGAGGTGCTGCCCCGGCTCGCGACCGACTCCGCCGACGCCGCGTTCCTCGACGCCGACAAGGCCAACTACCCGAACTACCTGAAGGAGTGCCTGCGCATCGTACGCCGCGGCGGCCTGATCATGGCCGACAACGCGTTCGCCTTCGGCGAGCTGTTCGCCGATCAGCCCAGCGACAAGGAGGTGGCGGCGATGCGGCGCTTCAACGACCTGATGGCGGCCGAGAAATCGCTCGACAGCATCATCGTGCCGTTCGGGGACGGCCTGTGGGTCGGGGTCAAGCGCTGATCAGCTGCCGGGGGCGAGCGTGAAGTTCTGGCGCGCCGTACCGCGCGCCAGGGCCACCCTGAGCGCCACTGGGCGGTAGCCTGGCGCGATGACCCGGGCGCGGAGCGGCGCCACGCCCGAGGCGCCCTCCTCACCCTTGAGCCACACCACCCTCAGGTTGTACCGGCCGTCAGGGCCGCTGCGCGCGCCCTGGAGCGCGCCTGCGCCCTCCACCACCACGATCGCGTCAGCGACCGGCTGCTGATCGGCGGTGAGGACGCGGCCGCTCAAGCTGGCGGGACCGCGCAGGCTCAAATCCGGCCCGGTCGCGAGCCCGCCCCTGCAGCCCGTCAAAGCGAGGGCAGCCGCCAATGTCAGGCCGGCCATTACGGCCCGGTGCCCTTTCATCGCTGCCCTCCCTCCAGAGCTCTGCGGGATCACCCAGGTCACTCCCACGGGAGCTTGCCTTTTGCACGGCCAATGCCAATGCGATGGAGGTCACAGCCCTTCGGTGCCGGACAGTGTCAACCCGCTGTGGGTTTTTGGGTTGAGTCCCATCGAGGCGCGGCTGCGGAGCTGCGGTCGAGGGAAGCGGGCGACCCTGAGGTGCGGACCTTCCGCACACAATGCAGAGATTCAGACAGTTCGTCGGGCTTTGGGCACTGCTTGCGTTCACGGCCTCCCGCCCGCGGCCTAGCCCGGGAGTGCTGGGCGGCCGCGTCGCGGGCGCAGAGCACATCCCAACCTTTGGCGGCCGCCCGGCAGCTCCCGGGCGCAGCCGGGGGCGGCGGCCTGGCAGGAGCGTCGAGCGTGAGCCCTTGCCGCGCGCCGGATGCGCTACTTGATGAAGCGCGCGAGCCAGCCCAGCACCTCGCGATACCACAGCAGCGAGTTGCGGGGCTTGAGCACCCAGTGGTTCTCGTCGGGGAAGTAGAGCAGCCGCGCCGGGACGCCCTTCGCCTTGAGGACCCCGTAGCACTCGAGGCCCTGGGTCACCGGCACCCGGTAGTCCCGCTCGCCGTGGACCACCAGCATCGGCGTGTTGAAGCCCTTCGCGCCATGCGCCGGGTTGCAGCCGTTGATCGCCTCGAGACCGTCCCAGGGCTCGCCGCCGAAGGACTTGTGGCGCCCCTGGGTGACGTCGCTCGCGTACTGCGACAGCGTGTTGTAGACCCCGGCGTGGTTGACGATGCACTTGAAGCGGTCGGTGTGGCCCTCGATCCAGGCCGCCATGTAGCCGCCGTAGGATCCGCCCATCGCCGCCATGCGCTGCTCGTCGGCGAGACCGGCCGCGATCAGCTGATCGGTGGCGCGCATGACGTCCTCGAACGGGCGGTCCGCCCAGGCACCCTGGATGCGCTGCGCAAAGTCCTGGCCCCACGACGTCGAGCCCTGGAAGTTGACCTGGACGCAGACGTAGCCCGGCGAGGCGAACACGTGCGGGTTCCAGCGGAAGCCGAACCAGTCGGCGCTGGTCGCGTGCGGCCCGCCGTGGATCGCGTGGACCAGCGGGTAACGCCGCCCCTCCTCGAAGTCGGGTGGCAGGATGACGAACATCTGCACCTTCTCGCCGTAGGCGCCCTCGAAGGTCACCTCGCGCACCTCGCCGAGGCTGCCCTTCGACAACGCCGCCGCCGTGAAGGCGGTGAGGGTCACGACGCCGCGGCCGGCGAGATCGCAGGCCTGGATCTCGGCCGGCTGGGAGAGCGCGTTCCAGGCGTAGAACAGGCGTCCGTCGCGGGCCGACCGCACGCCGCTCACGTGCCCGCCGCGCACGAGGCGACGCGGCTCGCCCGAGCCCTTCCAGGCGAACAGGCTGCTGCGCGCGTCCTGCTCGGCGACCAGCGCCAGGGTGCCATCGGGCGCGAAGGTCCAGCTCGTCGGTGAGAGATCCCAGTCCTCGATCCACCCGGTCGAGCGTTGGGCGGCGCGATCCCAGGCCATGAGTCGCACGCGGTCGGCGTAGAAGTACGGGTCGTGCTGCATGCCGTACACGATGAACTTGCCGTCGGGACTGTAGCGCGGCGTGCTGTCGTTCGACGGGTTGCCGGCGGTGATGCAGGTCGCGGTGCCGCGCGTGATCGGCGCGATGAAGATCGCCGAGCGCATGATCGAGCGCTGCTCCTCGAAGATGATGCCCTCGTAGGCGAGCTCGCTTCCGTCCGGCGCGATGTCGTAGCGGCCCGCGGGATCCATCCAGTCGAACCACGCCAGCGAATCGGGCGTGAGATCGCGCAGCTTGCGCGTCGCGGGATCGATCAGGAACAGGTGCGGCACCTCGCCGGTGGTGAGCCAGGTGTCCCAGTAGCGGTAGATGCGATCCTCGGTCACGTGCGCCTTGACCGGGTCCTTCTCGCGGCGCTCGAGCTCGGTCGCGGTCGCCTCGGGGGTGAGGAAGCCCTTGATGAGCCGGGCGGCGAACACGATCCCCGAGCCGTCGGGCAGCCATTTGGGATCGAACGCGCCGAGCGGCAGATCGGTGAGCTTCTCGGCCTCGCCGCCGTCGAGCGGCAGGACGTGGATCTGGGCCTTGCCCTTCGCGTCCTTGCGCGTGAACGCGAGCCGCCTCCCGTCGGGCGAGAACGCCGGATCGGCGCTCGAGAACTCGGCGGCCGTGAGCGCGCGCGGCTCGCCGGGTGATGGGCCCTTCGCGGGCGCCAGCCAGATGCGGCCGCGGCCCTCGTTCTTCTCGAGGTCGTAGGTCGTGACCGGAACGGCGACCCAGGCGCCGTCGGGCGACGGCGACGGGCTGCCGACACGCGGGATCGACCACAACAGTTCGGCGGTGAGCGGGCCGGCGCCTTTGCGCGCCGGGTACAGCATGGTCGAGGGGGCGGACAGGACGGTCATAGGGATATCCTCGTGTGGGCGTCCTTCGGAGCGGACCCGGAGTTTAGCAGGCGGGCGCGCGGGGCCGGAAGCGCGCATCACTCCGCGCAGTGTTTTCACGTAAGGGCCGGGGGCGCCGGGCGGCGGTCGGGTTTTTGCGCTATCTTCCGTGTTCAGAGACCGGCGCACGAGACCGCCCCGCCCGGGGCCCGGAGGACGCGACCCAGCCCATGAGCACCGTCGAAGAGAACCACCTGACCGAGTCGAGCCCGGCAGCCCGGCGGGACGGCGAG
>Ga0306925_10007521_pt1 | contig 10248 bp, 8 predicted proteins | sample flu12Cox44000176_FD_203755 | JGI IMG/M metagenome (GOLD analysis project Ga0306925, IMG submission 203755) | Lab enrichment of tropical soil microbial communities from Luquillo Experimental Forest, Puerto Rico - flux8day.12C.oxic.44.000.176 (v2)... | ecosystem: Environmental > Terrestrial > Soil... | reverse complement strand
AACGGCCAACCTGCTCTCCGGCAGGCACCGGATAGTGGTTGTATCTGCCTTAATTTCAGCTGTCGCTAGTCGGCTCTGCGGCTAATTGGGACAGCAATGGCGAAGGGTATAACTTGAGCAATGCACAGAGAGACTCGCTGAATTGGCCTAACAACCTTTGTTGAGCGACCCATACTCGCCGCTGTGCGTCGTGATATGGGTGCGTTCCAGCGCATTCGGAGCAAACCATCGGCTCAGCGGTTCACGGTTGAGGCAACTAGGGACATCATCCACCAGAGGCAGGATTTGCATTCGCTATCCACTGCGTAATCCCCAGCGGGGGTCTATCCCCTGACCACACCTTGACTCCTCCTAACCCATATCTCAAGACAACTCTGCCTACCCAGCCTTGCGTGCAGATAGCCTACGTGTCTCTGCTAGTTCCAACAAGCCCAGCCAGCTCATGCCCTTTCCTTACCCCTCCACAATCAGAGCCTATAAGCCCTCTACATATCTATCAAAACCCATAGCGTCCGCCGCGACCGCCAGCGGCTTCCTTCAAATTCCCCTATCGCAAGTTCGCCAGCATCAGAGACGTGCTCCTGATGAGTTTTGTGCTATGGCGCACTTGTCGATAGGGGGCCTAAGATCTCTCAACAGATAGTGAAGATGGAAGTTCCTTCACGGTTACAGTCCGTTAATAGGAAAAGGCCGTCGCAACAAACCACAGAACATGTAGACTGCCGCGGCTGAACCAACTTGCCAATACCCGTGCTGGTGCTTCTCGCGTGTTGAGAAGGCTGAGACAAGACTCACAACAGAGACCAAGAACCCTGACACTTCCGTCCTATAATCGCGCCAAGGGAATGGTCTGACAAAAACCTCGCAGAACAGAGAGCCAAGGGCAACCAGTGTCGAGGTCGATGCGAACGCCAGGCACGCTGTTCCGGCAGTACTCTGGACAACCTCGTTTCGCCAATCGGCGACAAGCCTATTCCACGCGAATGCCAGCTTGACTGTTGGAATGGCGAGAATGAGCAAGTTTATTGCAAATGCCAGCGAGACCGCCATGTGCCCTCGGTGAAGACAATACGACAAACTGAAACACACGTTCAATGACCCATGACAGCAATCTCGCAAATTCTGGACATTACAAGAGTTGGCTACCCAAGCGCACTTGTTCCTGGCAAAATTCACGCATACACAGCTGAGGGCTCTGAGTAGCGGGCTGCAAGATGTGCCGCCAGATAGGCTGCATCATCTCCAACGCCAAACAAAATTCCCGATCTTCGACTGTGCAACCAAGGCATTCCAAGGAAATACAAACCGTCATAGTTTGTCACCCCTCGTTTCTGGACTGGATATCCATCTGCATCCACGATTGGCAGTCTTACAAGGCTGAAATCGAACGTGTACCCGATGCCCAAATGACAGTGGAAATCCCTGAAGCTTTAAGATCGAGCTCCGTTCTGATTTCTTGCTCGTAGCCGTCGCGCAACGTCGGAATGGTCTCTGTCGGAGCCTGCAAGCCCAGGCGCGCGATGTAGTCATCCACCTTCTTGAGTGTGTCGAGCTCAAACTGATCGACCTTTAGCAGTGTTTCCTTCAGGTCGGGCGCAATGATGAGGCGACCGCCACGCGAGCCGCGTACGTGTCCGAGCAGGACTACACCATCGCGAGCAAATTTGTGCAGGTTGAGACTCTCACCACCGTCCTTGCCGGAAATCTGTGGGTGTGGGTGGAACTTGTCTGCGGGCGACTTCAGCTCTTCAACCTTCATGTCAAACATACCCACACGAGTGAACCAATCATTGATGTCCTTCCCACGATAGCGTCGGGGTACCCGTCCTGCGCTGCCGATCGAGAGATATACCCTTTTCCCACTCTGGTAGAGTTCTTCGGCAATCTGGGCGCCGGACTGACCCGTTCCCACGACGAGCACTGCACCGTCCGGGAGCGTTGAAGGATTTCGGTAGTCCATCGAGTGCATCTGGAGTATACTTCCCGGAATTTCAGCGTTGTACTCTGGAATTTTCGGCGACTGATAAAGGCCAGTTGCGATTACGACATTGTCGGCTTCGTAGTTCCCTTCGCTTGTCTTTACCAAGTACCTATCGTGCGTTTGTTCCACGCTAATTACTTCGACCTGGCAATGTACCGGCAAGCGGAAGCGCTCGACGTAATCGTCAAAGTACCTGACAACTTCCGCTAGCGACATAAATCCGTACGGATCATTTCCGCTGTATTCAGCGCCGGGCATCCGCACCTGGAAGTTCGGCGTGACCAGAGTGAAGGAGTCCCAGCGTTGATTGCGCCAGGCATTGGCCACTGCGGGTGCTCGTTCCAGCACAACATGTTCGCGACCTTCCTGGCTGAGGTAATAGCTCATCGCGAGTCCAGCCTGACCACCGCCAACGATAACAGTATCGATTCTCTGTAACATAGGTCCGCCCTTGTCTTTGAAATCCAATTCGGCCGAGCGGGTCCCTTTTTGACAGAGATCCGCTCGTACTCTTCACTCAGGCTGCGCCACCATTCGCAAGTAAGTCTTCACGGCCTTCCAGCCGGCGGGATACTTCTTCCGCGCTTCTTCGTCCGAGACAGAACCGGCAATGATCACCTCATCGCCCTGCCGCCAGTTTGCGGGTGTGGACACCTGGTGTCTGGCAGTGAGTTGTAGAGAGTCAAGGACGCGCAGGATCTCGTCGAAGTTGCGACCGGTACTCATGGGATAGCTCAACTGGAGTTTGATTTTCTTGTCGGGGCCGATCACGAACACCGTGCGAACCGTGGCGTTATCCGCGGCGCTTCGTCCTGAGCTGCTATCGCCACTGCTAGCCGGCAACATGCCGTATAGTTTGGCCACCTTGAGCTGTGGATCACCGATCATCGGATAGTTCACTCTGCAGCCTTGCGTTTCCTCGATATCGACGGCCCATTTGTCATGGTCGCCGACCGGATCAACGCTCAGGCCGATGATCTTCGTGTTTCTCTTGGCGAACTCGGGCTGGAGCCGGGCCATGGTGCCAAGTTCGGTGGTGCATACCGGCGTGAAGTCCTTGGGATGGGAAAACAGGATCGCCCAACCATCGCCAATCCATTCGTGAAAGTGAATCGTGCCCTCCGTGGTCTCGGCCATGAAGTCCGGAGCCACCTCATTAATGAGCGGCATGTGCGACCCGTTGTTTGCATTCGTTGTGTTCATCTGTACTCTCCTTGAGTTCAAGATCTTGCTCAAGGAAACTGATGCGGCGGTGGTGTCCGCGTATCAGCAGTAATTGTCATCGGTGATAAGTGCTCCTTATCACCGAGAACTTATGTGTTCGGATTTGCTTTCTTGGAGATGTTGGAGATGAGGCGGACACGGCCGCGAGTGAACGCACGAAAGGCATCGGCCAAGCCTTGTAGTTCCGGCCCGGTTCGCGAGATCAGAGTAAGGTGACGGGTGATCCTGATGCGGGCAACCTGGACGGTCTTCAGGACACCCAGGTCCAACTCCTTAGAGATCGCCCAGCGTGAAACAAAGCCGACGCCGAGTCCTACCTCCACGGCCGATTTAATTGCTTCCGTGGAGTCTAGTTCCATCACTTTCGTGAAAGACTTCAATTTCAAGCCTGCCTTTTCAAGGGCAGACTCAACTACCTGGCGAGATCCTGAACCATGTTCGCGCAACAGGAGCGTTGACGCCGCGAGTTCACGACAGGACAACTGCTCGGATTCAAAATTGGGTGGCGTGATCAGAACCAGTTCGTCTTCCATGAATCGCTCTACGTGCACACCCCTATCGCGCGCCGGGCCTTCTATCAGTCCGAGAGAAACTTTGTCTTCGAGCAGAAGCCGCACAATCTCTCTGGTGTTGCCGCTCTGCAGCGAAACCTGCACGCGAGGGTTCTCGTCAAGAAAGGCTCTGAGCAGCCACGGGAGAACGTACTGTGCAATTGTGGTGGACGCTCCCAGGGATAGCTCTCCTGAAGGTTCGCCATCGTCCGTGGTAAGGGCTTGTTCGGCTTCGGAAACCAGTTGGGCCAGCTTGTTGGCGTATGCGAGCAAGACTGAGCCTTGCCGAGTCAGCGAAATTCCGTTGGCACTGCGGTCGAAAAGGCGTACCCCAAGATCATTTTCCAGCGCCTTGACTTGCAGCGTTACGGCGGGCTGGGTAAGGAAGAGATGTTTGGCCGCCTCGCGAAAACTCAGGTTCTGGGCCACCGCTCGAAACACCTTTAGGCGAAAATTCTCCAACTGCGCCATTGGCTGATTATCCGCCGAGAAAGCAGGGCTCGGTCAACTCGCCGCGAATGGATGACTGTTGATAAATCGCCATAACTCACTCATTAGGAGGACGATAGGTTCTCACAAGTCGGCATTGCGCACAGAATGCCGGACGACATCAGATGCGTTGTCCCAAGGACGTTTATCGTTCCTGGTCGGCCCAATCTTTCAGAAGCCGACTTCTGGTGAACTTCTGATTTGTACGGGTCTGTTTTTTTACTTCGAGTTGCCCGCGATGGGGGCACCAGGGACTAGCGAGCAACAATGCTCGTCAATGCGAATTGCTCCTCTCGCGCTCGATGATCAGGGTGTTTCAAGATTGGTGTAAAATCCACCAGTCATGCCGCAATACGTCATCGAACGCGAGGTGCCGGGCGCCGGATCGCTCACCAAGGCCGAGATTCAGGAGATGTCGTTGCGCTCGCTGCAGACCTTGGGCGAGATGGGACCTCAAATCCAGTGGCTGCACAGTTACGTGACGGAAGATAAGGTGTATTGCGTGTACATCGCTCCGGACGAGGACACCATCCGGGAACATGCCCGTCGGGCAGGATTGCCGGCCGACCGCGTCGCCGCCGTACGCCGGCTGCTTGACCCAGCTAAGCTGAAGTAGCCGATCCCGGCTCCTCAAGCGAATATTGGATTGCCTGCTGCAGGCTCATAGCTGCGCCTTGCGCCCATGCTGCTTTGCCGTCCGCATGGCTAAGCGCTTCCCAGGCAGGCTTCAGCATTTCATCCAACTTCGACTGTTCCGCGGGAGCCAGAAAGGCGCTGGTGAGCCGTCGCAGGTGCGCGGCTGCGCCCGCAAGTTTCAGGGCGCGTGCCGATTGCTTCTCTCCAACGGCCAGGCAGGCATAGCCTTCGAGCGCGCGTGCAATGCCGCGCCGATATCCCAGGCTCGCGAAAATTTCCGTTGCTTCACGATAGGCGCCGTGAGCAGCCGAGGGCTTGCGCTGCTCGCAGGCAATCGAGCCGAGATCCGTCAGCGCGCGCCCTACTCCCCAGGTGTCCCCGGCCTGCCGGAACATGGATAGCGCGCGCTGATAGCACGCCTGTGCTGCGGCTTTGTCGCCCTGTTCGCGCGCAAGGTCGCCTTGTTCGCTGATGGACCACGCGGCTCCGCTGCGATCGCCGACCTGCTCGAAGATCTGTGTTGCCTCATGCAGTGCCCAGTTGGCGCGCCGGTAGTCGCCCATCACCTTCACCGCGCAGGCGAGGTTGTGCAGGCAACGGGCAAGCGCCTGCCGGTCGGGAAGCCTGCGCCAGCACGCCAGGCTGCGCTCGAAGTAGCTGTGAGCGCTGGAGGAGTCCCCTCGGTCCCGGGCGGAAAGACCCAAACCATTCAACGAAGCGGCGATTCCCCAGCGATCTTCTATTTCCTCGTACAGCGCCAGGCTCTGCTGCAGAAAGCTTTCTGCGGCCGAGGAGTCGGCAAGAGCCGTCGTCAACGCGCCCAGAAAAAGCATGATTCGGGCCCGCTCCGCCGGATAATCTCCGCCGGCGAGCCGCAGAACGGCTTCTAACCGCGCGCGTCCCTCGGTGACGTGCACGCGCATGTCCCAGAACCGAAACAGCGCAACGCACAGGCGCAGTGCCCATTCCAGCTCGCGCGTTTCGAAGAGCCAGTCGAGGGCGGCGCGGAAGTTGTCGATCTCCGCGTCGCATTGCGTGAGCCAGCCGGCCCGCGCGGCGGCATCCAGCTCCGGATTGCCCTCCTCGGCAACTACCAGGCAATAAGCCGCGTGCGCGCGCCGGACATTCGCTTGCTCGTCGCTTTCGTTCAGGCGCTCGAGCGCATATTCACGGATCGTTTCCAGCATCGTAAAGCGCGGCTCGGAGTCGCTGCCGTCCACGCGCTGCACCAGATTCTGGTCCACCAGCGAGGAGAGACCCTCGAGGCCATCCATCCCGAGGTCCCTATTCGTGTTGCAAACCGCCTCGGCAGCTTCCAGCGTGCATCCGCCCGCAAAGACGGACACGCGCCGGAACAGCTTGCGTTCAGCCTCGCCCAGTAGGTCGTGACTCCAATCGAGGGTGCGCCGGAGAGTATGCTGGCGTTCGGGAAGATCAAGTGCGCCGCTGGTCAGCAATTGCAGACGGTTTTGCAGCCGGTGCAGTATCGCGCTCGGTGGAAGCACCTTGATTCGCGCCGCGGCCAATTCAATGGCGAGCGGCAGCCCGTCGAGGCGTGCGCAGATTTCCTGGATGACGCCGATGCTCTCCGGAGTCGCCGCAAATCCCGGCCAGACCGCCGCCGCCCGTTGCAGGAACAACTCCGTCGCGGGCTCCTGCGGCAATGGTGTGACCGGGAACTCCTGTTCGCCGTAGATGCGCAGCGGTGCGCGGCTTGTCACTACGACCTTCAACTCCGGACACAGTTCAAGTGTCTCGGCGACCACCGTAGCTGCCGGGAGTATCTGCTCGAAGTTGTCCAGCAGCAGGAGAAGAGGTCCGGAATTCTGTAGCTGCTCAGAGACGAGTTGCGGCACCGTGCGGCGCGCAACCTGCCTGATGTCGAACGCCTCAGCCAACGCTGCCACGAAAAGATCGCTGTTCGTGATCGAAGCCAGCCCGACGAACCGTACACCAGCGCTGAACTGCAGCATGAGATTGTGCGCAACGCCAAGCGCGAAGCGAGTCTTTCCCGCTCCCCCCGCCCCGGTCAGCGTCAATAGCCGCACTTCAGGCCGAAGCAGCAGGGCAGCAGCCTCGCCTAGTTGTTGTTCGCGCCCGATGAGCGATGTCCGGGGCCGGGGAAGATCCTTGCGGCCGGCGCGGAGGCCGGCAGGGGAGACTTCGCGCTCCTCGGCTGTACCGTACGCGCCCGGGGCAGACAGGAACGACGGCTTTGCAGAAACCCGAATTACTTGAACGGCGAAGAGGTAGCCCCGGCGCGGCACAGTCTTCAAGAGCTGCTGGTCGCGGTCGCCCAGGGCGCGCCGAAGCTCGACCGTACACTGCACGAGCGAGTCGTCAGTGACGAACGCGTCGGGCCAAACCGCCTGGATCAGCTCCTGTTTGCTGATCAGCCGTCCGGAGTTCTCCACCAGGTACTTCAATGTTTCGTACACCTTGGGACGCAGTTTGACCTGCTCGCCGTCGTGAAAGAGGCAGCCGCGCCCGAGGTCGAGTGTGAATTGGCCGAATTGATAGGTCAGCGGCTCGTTTGACAAGGCGATTCCGGCTCACAAAAAAGCGGAAAAGCACTCTTTCGGCGACGTTTTGGCGTTCTTTTGGCCTTGTTTCGTTACTGTGCGCACTGGCAATTGCTACTTTTGGCTCACCAGCCGACGCCAAGTGATTCGTTTGTTGAGTTCTGTTCGCCCTAGGGTGAGTTGTAATGGGGATTCTAGCAAACGGGAGCGCAAGACAGGCGGGATAACGGGCTGGCTGACGAGCTGAAACTCGCATAAGGAGGATGTTCCGTGAGCACTGCCCGCACCTCAATCAACGCAGCAAGGAGCAGGAATTGGCTGGCACAAATCCGGCCGTTCGGGATTGCAGCCATCGTCGCAACCCTTCTTTGTTGGCCTGCGCAGGCCCAACCGGAGCATTCGGACGCCGCACCGCAAAATTCGGGGCTAACGACCCAGTCGACCGACCTCATACAGACGGTTCGCGAGGCGACAGCGCAGTTTCAGGATCCAGCAGATGGGTCAGCTCTTCACTACTCGAAGCGCCGAACCGCTTCGGGCCGCCGGCGTTTTACACCCTGCACGTATGGGCGTGGAAGGGCAATCCCTGCGCTTTCGTCAACTGGCACCCTTATGTGAATTGCTCGCAATTCAACAGCCCTGAGGCGAAATAACCAAGGGTAGCTTAGACACTCGTTTGCCGCGGCCACGATGGTCCCGGCCAGCGTCAGCAAGAATGAGATTTCACAAACGGTATGAGAGGAGACCGCACATGAGCACATCAACAGCACCAGCTATCAACATGGACAAACTCAACGCGTTCATCGGCCAATTCGTATCTGACCTGGGCGCCTCGGTCCACGCCGGCATGGTGGTCATTGGCGAGAAGCTGGGCCTCTACAAGGCCCTCGCGGAAGGTTCGATGACGGCCGCGGAGCTCGCAGCCAAAACGCAGACTGACGAGCGTTATCTGCGCGAGTGGCTGGGCTCGCAGGCTGCCGGAGGTTACATCACCTACGATGAACGTACGGACAAGTTCAGCCTGACCGAAGAACAAGCCTTCACGCTTGCAAACGGAGACAGCCCCGCCTATCTACCCGGCGCCTTTGAGCTGGCTTTGGGATCACTGGCTGCGGTTCCGCGCATTGCCGAGTCGTTCCGCTCCGGCGCCGGAATGGGGTGGCATGAGCATGCGGACGGCGTCTTTCACGGCTGCGAAAAGTTCTTCCGACCCGGCTACGCTGCCAACCTGGTCAGCGCATGGATTCCGGCGCTGACCGATGTGAAGACCAAGCTCGAGGTCGGCGCCCGCGTGGCGGACATCGGCTGCGGCAAAGGTGCTTCCACCGTGCTTATGGCCAAGGCGTTCCCGAACGCGGAGTTCTTCGGCTTCGACTATCACGACAAGTCCATTGAGGCCGCACGCGAGTCGGCCAGGGCCGCGGGAGTTGCCGGCCGCGTCACCTTTGAGGTGGCGAAAGCGAAGGAATTTCCGGGTAGGAACTACGACTTCGTCACCGTGTTCGATTGCTTGCACGACATGGGCGATCCGATCGGGGCTTCCGTGCACGTTCGGCAGTCACTCGCGAAGGACGGCACCTGGATGATCGTCGAGCCGTATGCGAACGATCAGTTCAAGGATAATTTGAACCCAGTGGGGCGAGTGATGTACTCGTTCTCGACGCTGCTCTGCACGCCGTGCTCACGGTCCCAGGAAGTGGGGCTGTGCCTCGGGGCGCAGGCGGGCGAGGCGCGCATTCGCGAGGTGGTGACCTCGGCAGGATTCAGCCGTTTCCGACGCGCAGCCGAGACGCCGTTCAACATCGTGTATGAAGCTCGGCCCTAACTAATTAAATGGCAAAGGCGGGCCGTGAGCGGCTCTACTTAGCACACGGCCGCGCTCGCCAATATCTGTATTTGCAGGAAGGAGTGCGTGTGATGCCACAGTCGATTGAACAACTCAAGGGCGCTATCCGGGGCGAAGCCATTGAACCTACGGACGCGAACTATGATTCCGCGCGAAAAGTGTACAACGGCATGATCGACAAACGTCCGCGTCTCCTCGTCAAGTGCGTGGATGTCGCCGATGTAAAAGCGGCGGTCGTATTCGGGGTCGAGAATAGCATGCTCACCGCCATCCGCGGCGGCGGACACAACGGGGCTGGCCTGGGCACGTGCGACGACGGCCTAGTGATTGATTTGTCTCGTATGAAGGGCATCCGTGTTGATCCGGTCCAGAAGACCGTGCGAGTTGAAGCCGGTTGCGACTGGGGCGATGTGGACCATGCGACCCACGCGTTCGGAATGGCAACCCCGTGCGGATTCATCTCCACCACCGGAGTTGCCGGGCTGACTCTCGGCGGAGGCATTGGGTATCTGACGCGACGCTATGGGCTGACCATTGATAACCTGCTCAGCGTCGACATGGTCCTGGCCGACGGCCGCTTTGTATCGGCTAATGCGGAAGAAAATTCCGACTTGTTCTGGGCGGTGCGTGGCGGGGGAGGCAACTTCGGCGTGGTCACCTCGTTCGAATTCCAGCTCCATCCAGTGGACATCGTGCAATTCGGCCCAACGTTCTGGGACCTGAGCGAAGCGGCAACGGCGCTGCGGGCCTATCGTGACTTCATCAAAGCGGCCCCCGAGCAGGTGAACGGATTCTTCGCCTTTCTGGTAATCCCTCCGTCGCCGATGTTCCCTGAGCACCTGCACATGAAGAACGTATGTGGCATCGTGTGGTGTTGCGTGGGGACGGCCGAGGAGACGGAAAAAGCGCTGAATCCGATGCGCTCGGTTGGCAATCCGTTGTTGCACCATATCGGTCCTGTGCCATTTCCGGCGGTGCAGAGCTTGTTCGATCCGCTAT
>Ga0306925_10007517_pt1 | contig 10251 bp, 9 predicted proteins | sample flu12Cox44000176_FD_203755 | JGI IMG/M metagenome (GOLD analysis project Ga0306925, IMG submission 203755) | Lab enrichment of tropical soil microbial communities from Luquillo Experimental Forest, Puerto Rico - flux8day.12C.oxic.44.000.176 (v2)... | ecosystem: Environmental > Terrestrial > Soil... | reverse complement strand
AACGAGCCCATCGAGTTGCGGCGAAGTGTGGCGATTACGCTCGCTGAACCGGTAAGGATCACAAAAGACGAGGTCCACGGTGATGCGTACCAGCGCCTGATTGCGTGCAAACAGAGCGATTCCATCCATCTTGTTCTCAAAAGGGCGCGCCAGGTCAGAAGTGAAGAAGCTCGCGCGCGCGATGTACTCGCCGACGTCGCGGGCCGCGTTCGGGTAGCGGCGACCAGCGATCAGTCCCTGCCTGAGGATGATGTGGGGCGATAAGCGCTCCATCACGGTGCAGTAAAGATCAGGGTCATAGTGATAGATCCTGGGAATCAGCCCACCCACCGACGGCGCAACGGCTGCATAGTAGGAAGCCTCGAAGAATGCCCGCTCCAGCGTCATCGGCCAGGAAGCCCCCGCAACGCGCACATAAGGCAACGCCTGTTTTACACAGACTGACCCGCTCGGTCCCTGGACGATGAAAATGAGATTGAGATTTCCGTCCCCCACTTCCTGAACCTGCCACCGCTCCCTTGGGCCGCCCAGCAGGCCTCGAATCTCGGGCCGCGAGTCGATGAACGCCGGGACGGTGCCGGTGTCGAGGATTCGATAATTGCTCCTGTCTATCCCGGGCATGTTCAGCTTCCTTCGACATCACCGGGTTGAGCGCCGCCGCGGACGAGCTCTGGATCCGCTGCATCCTGTTGCCCATAAGTGCGGAACTTCTCGAGTACGCGCGACATCTCTGCGTCATCGAGAATTTGGACTTCTCCGAGGGACAGTGCCGCGCAATATTGCAGCGCGAGGTTCTCGACCTCGGCCGCGAGCCAGATGGCGCCGGGAAGATCCGCGCCGGTCGCGATCACCCCGTGATTGGCCAACAGACACGCCTTGCGGTCCTTCAGGGCGTCCAGCGCGGCATCCGAAAGCTCCTGGGTTCCGAAGCCGCGGTAGGGGGCGCAGCGAACGTCCCGGCCGCCAGCAACCGCCACCATGTAATGAAATGCGGGGATACCTCTGCCGGTGCAGGCGAGCGCGGTGGCCTGCGGAGAATGGGTGTGCACGATCGCGCCAACGTCGTTGCGCGCGCGGAAGATGTCACGGTGGAACCGCCATTCGCTCGAGGGACGACGGCGGCCGAACCAACGTCCATCGAGGTCCATGAGCGGAACGTCATCGACTTGCAGACTCTCATAGTCCATGCCGCTCGGACTGACGAAGAACCGCCGCCCGTCGCAGCGCACGCTGACGTTGCCCGATGTGCCATGCGTGAGACCACGACGTGTCAGCTCGCGACACGCCGCAATCACCATCGTACGCAGGTCCGCGCTGCCGGCGCGGGCATTGGACTGTGTCATTCGGCAGCTCGCAGCTCGGGATACAGTCGCTGCAATCCTGCACGGCTCGCCGGGCAAGTGCCGCGCTCGGTGATCAGCCCGGTCACCAACCGTGCCGGTGTCACGTCGAAAGCAAGGTTAAGTGCAGTGCTGCTCTCCGGCACCAGCCTGACGGTTTCCGTGCGGCCCGAAGGGCCGCGGCCGGTGATGTGCGTGACCTCCTCCGGCGCTCGCTCCTCGATCGGAATTGCGGACCCCGCCTGCAGCGACCAGTCGATGCTGCTTACCGGCAGTGCCGCATAAAAAGGCACGCCGTTATCGCACGCGGCAAGTGCCTTGAGGTACGTGCCCACCTTGTTACATACGTCTCCGCCGGCTGTGGTGCGGTCGCTGCCGACGATCACCATGTCCACCTGGTCCCGTTGCATCAAGTGTCCGCCGAGATTATCCGCGATGACCGTGTGCGGTACGCCGTGCGCGCCAAGCTCGAACGCCGTGAGCGCAGCACCCTGGTTGCGCGGGCGGGTTTCGTCCACCCATACGTGCACCGCTATTCCGGCGTCGTGCGCGAGGTACACGGGCGCAAGCGCAGTACCCCAATCCACGCAGGCAAGCCAACCGGCGTTGCAGTGGGTGAGGATGTTGATCCTGCCGTCGGTTTTGGCAAGTCCGCGGATGATCTCCAGGCCGTGAACGCCGATCGAGCGGCATTGCTCCACGTCAGCATCACAGATTGTCGCAGCTTCCCGAAACGCCACCTCAACTCGTTCACTGGGCTGAACTGCCGACAGCACTCCGCGCATCCTCGCCAACGCCCAGGTGAGATTGATTGCCGTTGGACGCGTCGCCTGCAGGTTTCGGGCCGCTTCGGCGAGATTCGAGTCCGAGGGATTCGAGCGTGCCGCAAGCGCCATCCCATAGGCTGCCGTTGCCCCGATCAGCGGCGCACCGCGCACCACCATGCTTCTGATCGCGTGCGCCGCGTGGGCGGCAGTCTCGAGTTCCTTGATGACGAACTCGAAGGGCAGAAGGGACTGATCGATCACCCGGACGGTTCCGGATTCTGTCGGCCAGATCGTGCGGAAGTGGGTGCCAGATATCCTCATGTTTCAACCCCGCTGCCCTTACTCACGAGCGCTGGAGCGCTCCGTATACCGGCACCCATCACCGCGGCACTGCAAGAGCGCGTTCGAGGCTATGGCAGGTCACATAGGCCGCCCATCAGCAGCTTAGCTCGTGCTTCCGGCCCATCGCCAGGACGGTCGGGCTATTGCCTCTGTGCGTACCGTGTGTTGGCATTCAAAGCCGCTGGCCGCGGCGCCAGCGGTGCCTCCAGCGCAGCCTCCTTGCAGGCTGTCGCGACATGCTACGTTTGGACAAGTCCAACGAAGAAGCCGCAACGGACGATGTGCCCGCGACCGCCGCAGCGGCAGGAAGAGGAATGTGCCAACTCGCTCGTCGCCCGGCGCAGGCAGGTACGCGTTCGCGGTCATGGTGAAAGCACCACGCAGCGGTGAGGTGAAGACTCGTCTCGTGCCGCCGCTACGCTCCGAAGAAGCATCGCTACTCAGCGCATGCTTCGTCAAGGACATCCTGGCGAACCTTCTCACGGCCTCAGAGAGCCAACCGGTCGACTGCTATGCGGCCTACTCGCCTCCTGGCAGCGAGACGTTGTTCCGCGACTTCCTGCCGCAGGAGATCTCCATGTTGCCCCCGCGCAGCACCGGGCTCGCCAACAGCCTGCCCGATGCCATAGAAGACCTGATCGCCCGCGGCTACGAAGGCGCCTGCCTCGTCAATGCCGATAGCCCGACTCTTCCTGGCTCGCTGCTGGTCGATGCCCTCACTGCCCTGCGTGCGGCGGGCGATCGAGTCGTTCTCGGCCCTGCGACCGATGGCGGCTACTACCTGATCGGCCTCAAACATCCGCATAGGGAACTCTTCCAGAACATCGACTGGAGCACGGAGCGCGTCTATCGGCAGACGGCCGAGCGGGCAGCCGGCATCGGACTCGAGTTGGTCACGTTACCCGCCTGGTACGACGTCGACGATGCCGTTTCGCTCAACTGGCTGTGTCAGGAGCTGCTCCAGGGTCAACGTCCGCCACAATGCGTCGCGAACGGCTATGTTGCCGCGCACACCAGTGCGTATCTGCAGCAGTTGCTGTCGGCCGGCAGTGAGCGCCCCGGTGTGAAATACCTGCTGGAGCCAGCCTCGCGATGAATGCGGACCGCTGGCGCATGCGGGCGTTGACCGCCATCGGAGCGGTGCTGCTGCTGCTGACCGGTGTTGGTCTGTGGCGCCAGCACGTGTACGACACCGACGGCTTTACCATCCTCGCGCTGGTGCAGGGCGCGTTCTACCTTGCGGCGGTCGCGTTGACTTGGGGCAGTCGGCTTTCGCGTCGCGCGCTGACCGCGGTGCTCGTGGTGGCAGCGGTGATGCGCCTCGTGGTACTGCTGGCCCCGCCCTACCTGTCCGACGACCTCAATCGCTACGTCTGGGATGGCCGCGTCGAAGCAGCCGGTGTCAATCCCTACCGCTACGTCCCGGCAGACCCACACCTCGCGGCGCTGCGCGACGAGACGATCTTTCCCAGCATCAACCGCAGCGACTACGCACCAACGATTTATCCGCCGGTGGCCGAGTACATTTTCTTTCTCGGCACTCGGCTGCGCGCGTCGTCGACTGCGATGAAAGCGACGTTGCTCGTCTTCGAGCTGGCCGGAGTGCTGCTGCTCTTGCGGCTGCTCGATGAGCTGAGTCTGCCGCGCGCCAGAATCCTCATTTACGTGTGGCATCCCCTGCCGCTGTGGGAATTTGCCGGAAGCGGCCATGTCGATGCCGCTGTGGTCACCTTTGTCGTACTCGCCCTTTGGGCGCGCCGGCGCCAGGCAGCCTGGCTGACCGGCAGCGCCCTCGCGGCGGCCGCACTGGTGAAATTCTTCCCCGCCGTGCTGTTCCCGGCGCTCTATCGCCGCTGGGATTGGAAGATGCCGGTCGCCGCGGCCGCGACGGTCCTGCTTGCCTACCTGCCCTTCATCGGCGCCGGCAGCGCCGTGCTCGGCTTTCTGCCCGGCTACCTGCAGGAAGAGGGCCTGCAGAGCGGCGCCGGATTCTTCCTCTGGAACATCCTCAGAAGTGTGGCGCCGCTCGAGCATCTGGGGCCGGGGTTATATCTGGGGCTGGCCGCCGCGGTGCTCGTGTCGCTCGCGGTCCATAGCCTCTTCACCGCGGAGGACCGTTACCTCGCGTCGTCGATGACGCTGGCGGTAGCAGCAATGGTGCTGGTGTCGCCCCACTACCCCTGGTATTTCGCCTGGCTGGTGCCACTGATCTGCTTCAACCCTCGTCCCTCCGTCTTCTACCTGACGCTCGCCTGCCCGCTGCTTTACTTTGTGCCCGGCGGGGCTGCGCACGAAGCAGAACGCATGGGATTCGAGTGGGCGATCTACGGACCCTTCGCGGCCCTCGTCGTCTTCGAGCTGTGGCGGCGGCACGCAGCGCGAGCCGGCATCGGCTGGATCAAGGGGGCGGCGTGAACGAGCACACCCTCGCTCCCCCCGGCCGGACCCCGAGCTCGGCCCGCTATTTCGAGCACGTGGACGAGCGCCGCGGCCCACTTGCCGAGGCCGAGCCGGTTTGTCTGTATCTCGAGACGACCAATCGCTGCAACCTACTGTGTACTACCTGTCCGCGCACCTTCGAGCAGCTGGAGCCGCCGGCCGACATGAGCTGGGAGCTCTTTACTTCGATCGTGGATCAATTCCCACGTATCGCACGGGTAGTCCTGCACGGGGTCGGCGAACCGATGATGGTGCGGACGCTGCCGCGCATGATCCGCTATCTGAAGGATCGCGGTGTCTACGTGCTGTTCAACACCAACGGCACGTTGCTCACGCAGCGCGCGGGGCAGGAACTGATTGTTGCTGGACTCGACGAGCTGCGCATTTCGCTCGACGCCGCAACACCTAAAACCTTTGCCCTGGTGCGCGGACGCGATTTATTTTCCCGCATCCTGCGCAACGTCCGAAGATTCACCACTCTGCAGGGTGACATGCGGTGCACGACACCACGTGTGTCGCTCTGGCTTACCGGGCTCAAGGAAACGATCGCCGAGCTGCCAGCCTTCGTTCGCCTGGCGCACGAGCTCGGGGTGCCCGAGGTCTATCTGCAGCGGCTGGTCTATTTCCCCGACGACCAGGGTCTTGCGCGCTCCGCATCGGCCTTGTTCGCGCACAGATTGCTGAAGCCGAGGCGCTCGCAAAGTCCCTCGGTATCGCCTTCAACGCCTCGGGTGCAACCGAGCCCGGCACGAGCCTGCGCAAGCAGCAGGACAAGCAGCCCTGGTCGTTGTGCCGCCGCCCTTGGACCCTCATGTACTTCACGGCGCACGGCAAAGCGCTGCCGTGCTGCATCGCGCCGTTTTCGATGCGCGGCTACGCCAGCTTTACCCTCGGCGACGCCACTCAGGAGACCCTGCGCCAGATCTGGAACGGCGCGCGTTATCAGGACTTTCGACGCGCACTGCTGAGTGACCAGCCACCTTCGACCTGCGCACACTGTGGCCTGCGCTGGAGTCTGTGATGGCGGCACGAGCACCAGCACAAACCGAAGAGCCCGCGGTACCGCCTCGTCCGCGTGTCGCGCTGGTGATTCCGACGCTCAATGAGGAAGGGCCGATCGGTGAGGTTATCCGCGCCATCCCGCCGGACACGGTCGATGAGGTAATCGTGGTCGATAGTGGCAGCGAGGATCGCACCGTCGAGCGGGCCCGCGCTGCGGGCGCGCGCGTCATCGTAGAGCGGGTACGCGGCTATGGCCGTGCCTGCGCAGCCGGTGCGCGCGCGGCGCGCGATTGCGAGGTCATCGTGTTCCTCGACGGTGATGGCAGCGATCGACCGGAGCTCGTGCCGATGCTGCTGGCTCCGATCCTGGCCGGCACTCACGACTTCGTGATCGGCACGCGCACGCGCGGCGAGCGCGAGCCTGGCAGCATGAACAGACTGCAGATCGCCGCGGGTTATGGCGCCGGCGCGCTCACACGTTTGCTCTACGGCGTTGCCTACACCGACATGTGTGCCTTTCGCGCCATTCGTCGCGAAGCGCTCGATCAGCTGCGCATGCGCGAAATGACGTACGGCTGGAATCTCGAGATGCAAATGCGCGTCGCACGGGCGAGGCTACGCATCCTCGAGGTGCCGGTCGCGTATCGACGCCGTCTGGGAGGCGTTTCCAAGGTATCGGGTACGGTCGCAGGGACACTGAAAGCCGCGCTGCGCATCGGCCTGACGTTCGCGCGCGTGGCGTGCGAGCGGCAGCTTCACCGTCCTGCGAGCGTGACGCGCGATCCAGCCCCGCGGGAGGAGAAAACATGAAACCCAATCCACTCACCGATGTACTGCATTTCCTGACTCAGCCTGCGTGGACGACAGCGGTCTGCTGGCTACTGTTGCTCGGCAGCATCGCCATCGCCGTCTATGTCTGGAGGACGATCGCGGGCCAGCGCTCGTGGACCCACGTGGGCGATTGGCTGTGCCGTCTGTTCGTCGGCACCATGTGGTGGCAGCAGACTCTCTGGAAGCTGCCGCCGCTCTATACCGACAATCCGAGTGACCCGACGAACACTGGCCTGCACTACTGGATGACACGCGAAGGCCAGGCGGCCGCGATCCAGCTGCAAGCGGACTTCGTCAACAACCTCGTGCTGCCACATTTTTATTTCTTTGCGCCGATCGTGTACGCCTTCGAGGTATTAACTGCGGTGTCGCTCATTCTCGGTATCTTTGTCCGCCTGTGGGGGGTAATAGGAGCGCTGCAGGTGCTGAATCTGTGGCTCGGCCTGTACAACGCCGAGGGCGAATGGCCGTGGACCTACTTCTTCCTGCTCGTGCTCATGGTGATCTTCGCGCTGCATCGCTACGGGCGGAGTTTGGGGCTCGATGCGATCATTGCCGCGCGCACAGTGCGTACGGCAACCAATGGGCGCGGGCCGCCTGCTCGATTACTGGATGTGCTCACCTGAGAGCGCGCGTCGCTGCAATCTGTCGTCAACATTCCGGGAGATGCCATGAATCATGACACTGCAGTTTCAAATGCGAGGGAAATGGCCGAGCGGGTACTTTTGCCCGCGGCCAGCCGGAACGACAAGGAGGCGCGCTTCTCGGTCGAAGCCATCGAGGCCTGTGTGCGCGCGCGGCTCCTTGGATTGATGCTGCCTGCCGAGGTAGGCGGGGCTGCGCTCGGCCCGCGTACTTACGCCGCAGTCGTCGCGGCGTTGGCCGAGGCTGACGCGTCGGTGGCGATGGTCTATCTGATGCACATGTGCGCTACCGCCACCATCGCCGCAGCACCTCCCGGTGCCACCGCCACACCGATTCTCAAGGAGATTGCCGCTGGCCGGCATCTGTCCACCCTCGCTTTCAGCGAAGCCGGATCGCGCAGTCACTTCTGGGCGCCGCTCTCGCGCGCCCGACGCAACGGGGCCGGGGTCCATCTCACTGCCAGGAAATCCTGGGTCACGAGCGCGGGGCACGCCCAGAGTTACGTGGTCTCATCGCTCGCGCCCGAGGGCAGTAAACCGACCGATTCGACTCTGTACCTCGTTCCGGGGGACGCGCGCGGGCTGTCGATCGCCGGTCCCTGGGACGGAATGGGATTGCGCGCCAACGCTTCGGCGCCGATGACTCTCGAGGACTGCGAGGTGCCACGCGGGCATCAGCTCACCGACGACGGCGCGGGCTTCCAGGCCATGCTGCAGGTCGTGCTGCCGCTCTTCAACCTCGGCTCGGCCGCCGTGTCGCTGGGCCTGTGCCGCGCAGCCATCGCCGCGACCGCCACGCATCTGAAGACAGCGCGCTTCGAGCATCTCGGCCAGAGCCTGGGCGAGAGTCTGCCAACCCTGCGCGCGCAGCTCGCTACGATGCAAATCGAGACCGATGGACTCGCCGCGCGGCTGGACGACCTCATCGATCACCTCGAGCGGCCGCGCGACACGACGATGTTACGCGTGCTCGAATGCAAGGCCGCGGCCGGAGACACCGCGATCGCCGTTACTTCGATGGCCATGCGCGCCTGCGGTGGTGCTGCATTTTCCAAGCACCTGAGCGTCGAGCGCTTCTTCCGGGATGCTCATGCCGGCGCCGTGATGGCGCCGACGGGCGATGTGCTGCGCGAGTTCATCGGCAAGGCTGTGCTGGGTATGCCGCTGTTTTGATCGCGCGCACCCTCAAACGAGAAAGGATGTTGGTTATGAGCCGAACGATCTGGGTGGGGGCGGTCGCGTATGACCCGAAGGTGGTCTCGATCTGGGAAGGGCTGCGTCGCTATTTTCACGAGGAGGCGCAGCTGCCCATCGAGGTCGTGCTGTTTCAGAGCTACGAAGCCCAGGTGAGCGCGCTACTGGCCGAACCGGGCGTGCCGCGCATCGACATCGCCTGGAACACCAACCTCGCCTATCTGCAGGCCGAGGCCTGGAGCGCGCAACGTTGCCGACCGATCGCGATGCGCGACACGGACGTAGGCTGGACAACGAAAATCGTCGCGGCGAGCGGTGGCCCGGTGCGCACGCTGACCGATGTCAGAGACAGGACCCTGGCGCTCGGCAGTCGCGACAGCGGACATGCGGCCATCCTGCCGGTGCACTTTCTCGAGAAGGAGAAGCTGCTGGAGGGGCGCGATTACCGCACGCTGCGCTTCAACACCGATCTCGGCAAGCACGGTGATACCGGCACGAGCGAGGTCGAGGTCGTGCGCGCAGTGCTCGATGGCAGGGCTGAGGCGGGCGCTATCGGCAGCCCGTTCTGGAGCACGGTAAGCAGCCAGCGCCTGGTGCCGGAAGGCGCGTTGAGCGAAGTCTGGACTTCGCCGCCCTACCATCACTGCATGTTCACTGCACGTCCCGATCTTGATGTGTCACTGGAGCGACAGTTCGCTGAAGCTCTGTTCGGCATGAGCTACGACAATCCGAACCATCGCACGGTGCTCGAGGCCGAAGGCCTGCGCCGCTGGGTGTCCCCTCAGCTGGACGGGTACCAGGCGTTGCGCGACGCCTCGACGCGCCAGGGGTTCTTCGAGCGCCTCGCGGCGCACGATCAAGTCAGGCGCAGTTGAAGATAGTGGCCAGGCGACGCCCGTGTTCGGTCTCGCGATCGAGGGCGCGACGCAGCGCGGCAAAAGCCTCCGCGAGTGGGAAGATTTCTGCGGTGAGGAGCAGGTCCGCATCGTCCGCGCCGACCGGGTGCCAGTAAACGCCCTCAGCGGTGATGGTGATCTCCGGTACCAGGTCCGCGCGCGCAAGAGCGAGCCCTTGCTCGGCAAAGCCGCGTAACGCGACACGGCGGATCACCCGATCTTCCGCACGGATGTGCTGAGCGTCGAGAAACCGCTCGAACTGCTGTGCCTCGACATCGTCTGACACCGTCGCCGCCAGGCGTACCCTGAAACCCTCGGCCCGGGCGCGCTCGATACCCCGCCATGCGCGCGCCCAGGTTCCCCTGCCACGGTGACGGTCGTGCCGCGCGGAAGTCGGACTGTCGAGGCTGATCTGCAGCGTCACACGTTCACGCGGTAACGCCCGCAGGCTCTCCAGGCGCCGACCCGTGAACAGCATGCCGTTGGTGAGCACGGTCGTCGGCGCAGCGGTTGCGCAGGCGATGAGGATCTCGCCGATGTCGGCAAGCAGAAACGGCTCACCGCCGGTCACGAAGATCTCGCTGACACCGAGCCCGGCCGCCTCGTGCGCAATCCGCCGCACGCGCTCGAGTCCGAGTGCGCGCCGCGGCGCTTGCGGAGATGAGCGCACGCAACAGTAATCGCAGCGCAGGTTGCAATCGAAATTCGTGTACAGCCAGAGCCGTGAGCCCACCGGCCGGGCATCCTCGGCGGGCACCGCAACCGCTCCACAGCGAAAAACCCAGCGGCTGCGGCC
>Ga0306925_10007515_pt1 | contig 10253 bp, 9 predicted proteins | sample flu12Cox44000176_FD_203755 | JGI IMG/M metagenome (GOLD analysis project Ga0306925, IMG submission 203755) | Lab enrichment of tropical soil microbial communities from Luquillo Experimental Forest, Puerto Rico - flux8day.12C.oxic.44.000.176 (v2)... | ecosystem: Environmental > Terrestrial > Soil... | reverse complement strand
CCCAGACGTGTGTGTTCGACCCTTTGAAGGATATTGTTTTACTAGGTAGCGTTTGTTCCGTTACCACTTTGTTACCAGACTTTAGGTCCGGCCTGCCCCTGCTCACGGGATCGCGCCAACCGCGCCGATGATTGTCGGATGATCACGCAGGCACCGCCGATGCCATCGACGCGTTCTGCGCGCTTCACGACTGAACGGTCTTTGTGATTAAATCGCGCCGTGTGGCTCGTAGTCTTGCTATTCTGTGGGTCTTATGCGTATTATTTGTTTTTCAAAAGTGGCACAGCGTTCCCCTTTTCCGATGATACGAGACAGATTTTGGGTCTAATATTCATACCGATCTACATCTTGTATTGCGCCTGGGTATATTCCTATTTTAAGTGACTGGTTGACCACCGGAAGATCGCGCCAAGGATCGCCGGATGACCACGCAGACACCGCCGATGTCATCGACGATTCCTGCACGCTTTACTGCGCACGGCGTTCTGTGATTGAATACTAGGGATGGCTATCCAATTTGCTTGTCCTTGGTGCACCCAGACTATCTCCGTTGACGACAGTAAAGCACACGAACGGGTTGAATGCCCCTACTGCAACCGTCCAGTCAAGGTGCCTACAGAATCCACCCATGATCTGCCGCCGCCGCTGCCCTTGCCGTCGCAAGTTTCGTTCATGGAACATACGCAAGAGGACATCGACAGGCTTGTGGAAGCAGCACGCGACGCTTATCGCAAGATGAAATTTGAATATGACGAGCAACAGCCTGATGCCACTGGCTCACCTGAGTGTTGGGGGGAAGCTGAGGCGTTGCGGCAGGCACTTAAACCTTTCGCAAAAGAAGAACCGTAAAACGGCTAGCACGATGCTGTGATCCGCGTTTATGATGATGCTGGCAACGTAATCGCAACGCACCAGCACTCCGGCGATTTCAAGGAAGCGTGACGAGACGTTCTTCGCAGCCTAACGAATCCTCACCTTAAAAAAAAGGGACGATCACCAACCGGCATTTTGTTTGATGGTCGCCCCCAAGCATTTGCCAAGCAATCCCAAACTTGGCAAAGCCCCGCTATGCGATTTATGCCCAAGGATGCGTATTCTGTCCAGTCGGGCACTGCCTAATTTTCATGTAAGTTCTCGCCTGATACGCATGATGCCGTGATTCGCGTTTACGACGCAGTTGGCAACGTCATTTAGCACGAGCAGAAGAGCGAATTCAAAGAGTGTTCACCGGCGTATGACTTACGCAGAGCTGGCTCGGGTCGCTCTGTGATCAGAGTTCCTCGATCAGCGGTCCTGCAATTTCTGGAATCCAGGCGCGTGACACGGTCCCGGAAAAGCTTTGCGTTCAGAGTCAGGTCGACACAAGCGACGCACAGAAAAGAACAAAAATGGAAAGTGTACTTTGGTCGGTCAGCTCAGGTTGAGTTTGGGTCGAGGGAGAGCCTCAGCGCAGGGCCTTCCTCACCTCGCCGGTGGGGATCTCAACGGGGAAAATGCCCTCCCGGCGACAATGTCAACAATCCAGATTGTTCGCCCTTCGCAATCCACGGCTGAACTCCAATCGGTTTGCTTGAGATTAGCCATAAGTGGTCAACTCCGTACACGGACGAATTGCAATTGACTCAACAGGAGGGCATCGTCATGCCCATGCAGTCTCTAAGCATCTTTGCTATCACAGTTGCGTTACTCGTCGCCGTCTCGGTGACGCTTGCGGACGCGCAAGATCCGGCCGTCGTGAATTCCAAGACAATACGCGTCAGGTTCGAGAACAATCGTGTTCGCGTTCTCGAAGCTATCTTGCCGCCTGGTACAAAGGAACAGGTGCACTCTCACCCCGCTTACGTCAGCTATGTTCTGGAGGGAGGGCGGTATCGCAACTACGCTGCAGATGGCAAGGTCACCGAGGGCACATTCCAAACGGGCGACGTTGTGTATCGCGACCCGCTGACCCATGCGGCAGAGAACATTGGGGATAAGCCTATGCACTTCATCCTAGTCGAGCTCAAAACCGAGACTGGCTGTTGACGAGACGAGTCAGCTGCTTTTTCTCGCTAAGGTTATGACGAATTGCTCCGCAGCAATGCCAAGGATTGTGCCGGTTTTTGTGTATGAAGATGTGGCCGAAGCGAGCGCTTGTTATTGATCGTTCAGAACCGTTTGCGGCGCCGGCTTGTTCAGTTCAAGCTGTGCGCTCACTTTCTGCACGACTGCCGTAAGCGCTTCAATTTGCTTCTGCTGTTGCGCGACAGTGGCGTCCCGCTTCGCGGCATTAGACTTTAGTTCTTGTACGGTGCGGTGCTCTTTAAGAAACTCGTTGAGCAACATCGCGTTCACGGCATCGTAGCGCACAGTGTAAATCTCGCCGTCTTTGTCCCGTACGACGAGGTCGGGATTTACCTCGGCTACTTCCTCGGCGATCAAGCCGAACTCTGGCCGGTTTGTCTTATCGTTCTTGTAGCGGAACGTTACTGGCTTGAGCGCCAGGATGGCTTCACTGGCGTTATCCATAGGTTTGATCTCTTTCTTAAACCGGCGTGAGGAACTCATAGTGCCGAGTTGGCCGGCCGAGTCGATCACCACATTAACAGCGTCATTGTTTCCTGTTGTGACCCCACGAACAGCAACGACAAGGAACTTCGTATGCGTAAGACCTGAACCGATGCGGATTGTGCTGTTCTCGCCATCGACACCTTCGTTCGCTATGTAGACATTGTTATCGCCCGTAATGTGATTGAAGCCGGCTGCGAAGCCCAAAGCAACGTTGTTCGTGCCGGTCGTGTTGCCATGAAGCGCGGAGTGACCGACAACCGTGTTGGAGTTACCCGTGGTGTTGCTAAAGAGCGAAAACGCTCCATTGGCCGTGTTGAGCACACCGGTAGTGTTGGCAGAGAGGGCGAACGCTCCGGTCGCGGTGTTTTGGAAGCCGCTGTCGTTAAATTCAAGTGCGGCAGTTCCAATGGCCGTGTTTTGTGTGCCGGTGTTGGGTAAAAGCGCTGCAACGCCAACGGCCGTATTTTGATCTCCGGTGTTGAGGTCCAGCGCCAAAGCGCCAACCGCGGTGTTAAAGCTGCCGGTCGTGTTGGCAAACAACGAGAACGCACCAAGTGCTGTGTTGGCAGCACCGGTGGTAAGACTGTGAAGCGCGTTTTGGCCTTCTGCCGTGGTGAAGTTGGGATAGCCACCGTCCGGCGGCGGACTGACCGCTTGGGCGGTTTTCAGCCATCCCAAGCAAACAATTAGGACTACGATGAGGGATTCTAGAATTGGTGTTTTCATAGGACGCGATTCTGCCGCTTTTGCACTCTGCACATCAACAACAAAATGACGCGCTAGGATCGCGCACATCCCGTTGCTGGATTGCCGCCCTTGTCGCAGCACGTTCAACGCTCAATTCGCAAGCCTGATGCGACCTGCGCGCATCGCTGCGCTGTTTGATTTTGCTCCGCAGCTTTAGTGATTGTTAAGGACCGTTTGCGGTGCGGCTTTGCTCACCTCAAGCTGTGCGCTCACTTTCTGAATCTGCCCCTTCAAGTCAGCAAGGGCAGCCTCGAAATCCTTATGCTGCTGCGCAACGGTGGCTTCTAGTTCCTCCACCTTACGCTGTTCTTCGACGAACGCCTTATGCTCTTTGAGAAACTCGTTGAGCAACATCGCGTTCACCGCCTCGTAGCGCACGGTGTAAGGTTTTCCCTCGCGGTCGCGAGCAACGAGAGCAGGATTTACCTTTTCCACTTCCTCAGCCACAAGCCCAAACTGCGGGATGCCTGCTGGATCAATTTCTTTCTTGTAGCGGAATGTGACCGGCTTTAGCGCAAGGATCGCTTCACTCACTTTATCCATCGGTTTGATCTCGTCCTTGAACCGCCGCGAAGAGCTGACCGTGCCGACGTGGTCAGATGAGTCTATGGCAACTGCTAGGCCTGAAATGGGCATGCCATATACTGCGGCCAGAAAAACGGAGCCCTGGTGAGCGTCGTCGCCGATACGGATAGTGTTGGCGTCACCAGCAACACCCACGTTTCCGATATCGATATTTTCATCGCCGGTGGTGAGGTTGGAACCAGCGAAGTCACCCAATGCAATGTTGAAACTACCGGTGGTGTTGTTAGCGAGCGCCGACGAGCCAATGGCGGTGTTGTTAGTGCCTGTGCTGTCGCTGATGAGCGCCATCGAGCCAAAGGCCGTGTTGTTGGCGCCGGTGGTGTTGCTTAAAAGCGCATTATAACCACCGGCCGTGTTGAAGTCGCCATTGCTGCTCTGCAGAGCCCCAACGCCAATGGCTGTGTTGTCGCTGCCGGTGGTGTTGCTAAAGAGCGCCTCGAGACCAACGGCCGTGTTGGAATGGCCGGTGGTGTTCCCAAAGAGCGCTTCCAAACCAGTGGCCGTGTTGCCGCCGCCGGTGGTGTTGCTTAAAAGCGCCGCAGCGCCCGTAGCCGTATTTGAAGCCCCGTTGTTGGCAAGAAGGGCCCCCGCGCCAATGGCCGTATTGAGCTGGCCCGTGGTATCGCTCCTGAGCGATAGAAAACCTACCGCTGTATTGAAAGCGCCGGTCGTTCGGCTTAAAAGGGCCGCTTGCCCTTCTGCAGTGTTGCCTCCGGGGTAGCCGCCATCTGGCGCCGGAGTCACCGCTTCTGACTTTTGCGGCGGCCCAAGGCAGACACCCAGGAGTGTGATAAGAAATAGGGCCGCTGCTTTTTTGAGCTGAATCCATGGATTCATGATTTTCCTTTCCTTTTTCCCGCTCAGTTGATTCTGCGATGGCGGGTCTGGAAGAGGCGAAGAACCTAGCGGGGGAAATGTCGTCCGCCTGATTCAAGATCCGTGGTAATGTGCACCGTTAATACGGACCTCAGGCGCCAGTCGTAAAGTCGGGTGACGCCTAATTTTAGTGTCGGACTTTACCCTGCATGGGGCGGCCGCTCGGGTGCGATGGCGGAGCTTCTGCGTGAGGCACGGTTCGCCTTGCCAACGTGCAGTGTTTTCAGTCAAACTGTCTCTATGGAGTCAGAAACAGAATTCCAAGTTGCAGTCTAATTCTCGTTATGCCTGAACTGCGGTTCCATCACATCGGCATTCCCACGGACAAACCGCTGCCTGAACAGGACTACAACCACAAGTACAAGCTCTATGCCTCAGGATATTTCCAGAGTCCTTACGGCGTGGAGTGGATGAAGTTTGACCCCGACTGTCCCCTACCGGAACTCATCAAGACCGTTCCCCACGTGGCCTTTGTCGTGGATGACATTCAGGCGGCGATTGCCGGAAAGCAGATACTCATTCAGCCCAATAGCCCGGCGGAGGGCGTCACGGTTGCGTTCATCGTGGACAACGGCGCGCCGGTCGAGGTTCTTCAGTTTGATAGACCTGAAGCCGAGATATGGCCGCATGACTCAAAGTTCAAGGTCATGTAGCGACAGTAAGGGGGCGCCTAACAATGCGCTGGAGCGAACTGTCGCCCGCGCTCTCCGTTCGGGAGTACGTTTTTCTGAACGTCGCCGACTTAGATCAAAATTATGTCTCGACTATGCGGACTCCTTCGGTTAGGGATTTGGAATGGCACAAAGGAAAGAAAACCCGACACCGCCGCCGCCTGAGCCTCCTCCATCAGGTACTAGTCAGTAGCCAGTCGCATTCTTCAGCGGAGTCCTGCGAACGCCTTTCGCAACAAGGCGTTTTGTGCCGCTTTGTGCACTGGTGTCGCGCGATGGCCGCTGCAGATGAAGTGAGTAACTCTTTTGTTCCGCGTCCGAATTAGCTGCCTCGACGGCGCACCGTTGTTGTCCGCCCAACTAGCTTCAATAGATGCAATACGAAGCTCAGCGTCCGCCGAAGAATCGCCTGAACGAGTTGAATAAGCGGCCGGGAAAATTAAGCGCTCTCTGAGGTCCATTGGGCGGTTGTTGTGCAAACGGCCATTGCGAACCGCCGTGCACCTGGCAGGCAACGGTTGGTATCTTGTCCACTGGCAAATCGATGTCGTAAGCGGAGCCCGCCGCTGTGCAACCGGTGGTGGCGAGTTGATTTGAAATCGAACAGACAGTCGCACGTTGGACTGGCATCTTTGGTTGCAACGGTTCGGCCGGATACTGCCGCGACGCTTTGTTCATGACCTGAGTCCAGACCGGCAACGCCAGAGCGGCACCGTAACCTCGCGCGACAATGGTGGCCGGCTGATCGAATCCGACCCACACACCACAGGTCAACGTGCTGGTGTAGCCGACGAACCAGGCGTCCTTGTAATCGTTCGTCGTGCCGGTCTTACCTGCCGCTGGTAATTTGAAGCCTAACGAGCGCGCGCTCGCCGCGGTGCCTTTGGTCAACACCTCCTCCATCACTTCCGAAGTCATCCAAGCCGCACCGGGGTTGACCGCCTGCGAAGTGATATGCGCCGCGAGATAAATCGGTTTGTGTTGCTGATCGTCAATGCGCTCGATGATGTATGACTGTTTGCGCACTCCGGCGTTTGGAAAAACAGTGTAAGCGGAAGCCAGATCTTTCAGGTTGGTCTCGAACGAACCGATATAGCTGGCTGGCCCGTGCGGAATGTTTTGAGAAATACCAAGATCGTTCGCGACTTTTTGCACCGCATCGAGCCCGGCAAATTGCCCAACGCGCACGCTCATGGTGTTGCGCGAATGAACGAGCCCGTAGGAGCAAGGCATGATCCCGCCATACGTGCCGTCGGAATTTGCCGGCGACCAATTTCCAGCTCCGTCGATTTCGCCCGGCTGAATCGGACCGTCGCTGATTGCGGCTCCGGGTAACAAGCCGTGGCTGAATGCAACCGCATAGACAAAAGGCTTGAACGCTGAACCCACCTGCCGATTCGCCGGAGCAAGCGCTCGATTGAATTTGCTTTGTGCGTAATCGCGGCCGCCTACGAGCGCGCGGATCCCGCCACTTGCGTTATCGATTACAACGACCGCGCCCTCGAGGTATGGCATGGCCGCGTCCCCTTCTCCGTTTTCCGGCGGTTTATACTCCGCCTTGGTCGGGTGTCGGAAATTGGATTGATGTTCGATCTTGCTTAGTTGCGTCTCGAGCGCATCATGTGCGCTGTTTTGCACCGCTGGATCGAGCGTGGTGTAAATGGAAAGACCGCCGTCATCCATCTGGTCTTGAGTCAGGATCAGGCTTAACGCGCGCTGCACAGCGTCCATCGCATAGTTCTCCTGGATCTGTGGCATTCGCTTCGGATGCGTAACGACTTTGATTTTTTTGGCCTGCTCGGCCTGTGCCGAAGTGATTTTTTTTAACTCCACCATTCGGTTTAATACCGCATCACGCTGGATGGCCGCGCCCTCGGGATTTTTTAACGGCGAGAACCGATTCGGGCCGCGAATCAAACCCGCCAGCAGCGCAGCTTCCGAAAGATTCAGTTTTGAAGCGCTCTTGCCGAAGTAAGCTTGTGAAGCGGTCTCGACTCCGTAACAACCGGTGCCGAAATAAATGCGGTTAACATATAGCTCGAGAATCTGTTGTTTCGTGAACTCGCGTTCGATTCGGAGCGCCACCATTGCTTCGAGCAATTTCCGGCTGAAGGTGCGACCACCAAGAGGAAGACTGTTGCGCGCCAGCTGCATGGTGAGGCTGCTCGCGCCTTCCCTGGCCGACATGCTCACAACATCCCTGGCCAGCGCACGCAGAACTCCCCGCCAATCGATCCCCTTGTGATCATAGAATCGAGTATCTTCGCGCGCCAGCACCGCAGCGATGAATTGTGGCGAGACTTCGCTCAGCGAAACCTTGAGACGATTCGCGCCCGCAAGGCGGCTGTAAATTTTCCCATCGACATCGTAAACGGTGCTTCGCTCCGGCATTTCTCCGACGTTTTTCATGTCGAAGGTTTGCGCCCAGGTGCCGTAAAAGAGAAAAACGGCGAACACGGCGCCTACCAGCAAAGCAAGCAATGTGATCTTCCAGCCGCAGCGGAAGAGAATATTTCCCCGCGTTTTCTTTGGGCGTCGCAGGCGAGCGAAAAATTTCATCGGCTAGAAGAGAGCAGAATCTAGCCGCAGATTCGTTGCGTGAAACAAGATAAGACCCATATCAGTTATGGGCCTCACGTCCATCGCGTGGCGTCTACAGATTGAGCTTTACGACGCCCTCGTGTAACTCGTTTGGACACGGCGCGTTGGTTGGAACGTCGGTCGCGGCATCGCTCGCTTCGACGAGTTTGTTCTCGATCAGGTAATGTTCGACTTCTTCGCCGCTGACGTCGGCGAGCATGTTGCCGTTAATCTCGACGCACGGCGAAAGCGGCTGCCCACTTTTGGTTTCCATTTCCCAGCGGAACGCCGGGTTTTGAATGATGTCTTTCTCGGTATAGGGCAAATTGTATTTGGCTAGTACAGCGCGGACACCGGCGCTCCAGCCACAATAGGTCTTCAGATATGCGGTAATCTCTGGTTTTTGCATCGGCGGAATATATCATAACTTTGGCGTTTGTAACGTACGCCGCGCATCGAACGCGATCAGCGCGTCCAATGCGCACACCTCGAGGATTTTGATCGTAACAGCCGGTAAGACGGGCCGCGCAGCACAGCCGGGACCATTGAGGCCCACGATGCATATGAGTGAATGCTGCGGTTCGTTTCGCAGTCGTCGGATTGGTGATTTTAAGCGGCGCTCTTCCAGCGGCGGGGAAGAAGAAGTCGGCGCCGAAGACAGCGGCTCCGAACAAGGCTCAGATCGAGGCAGCCGCGCAGCTCCAGGTTTTTCTTGATCGCGCAAACTTTGGCCCGCGCAAGATCGACGGTCGCTACAACGATTTTACCCGGAAGGCACTTGCGCTTTATCGCGAATCGCAAGGGAGACAACGGCAAACGCCGCCGTCACAATACGGCCCACACGCGAACGCCCTGCCCGATGTTTCTGGACTCGATCTCGGCAGCGTCGATCCGGTGTTCGTTCCATACACGGTCACTGAAACGGACCTCCAAACTGTTGGACGGTCGCCGAGCCACGCGGCTGAGGAGGCAAAATTGAAATTTTTGCCGTACCGTGATGTCGCCGACGCCATTGCGGAAAAATTTCACAGCGACATTCATTTCCTTGAACAACTTAATGCTAGGAAATTGAAGGGACTTAAAGCAGGCGATCAGCTGAAGGTGCCGAATGTCGAGCCATTCGAACTCGCGTCGGTGAAAGACATTCAACCCGGCAGCGAAACTGCCTCGCAGGCGGCAAATGAGGTCGAAGATCAACCTGAAACCCAAGCGTCAACTCCTGGCGAAAGTGGAGCACCAAGAAATGTTTCCATTAAGATCGACACGAAAAGAAACATGCTGGGGGTGTTCGAAAACGAGAAGCTAATCGCCGCATATCCAGTCACAATCGGGTCTGCGCACACCGCCTCGCCGATCGGTGACTGGAAGGTGCGAGGCATAACCAAGTTGCCGAGGTTTCGTTACGACAAGGAGATGCTCGAGCACGGCCAACGCAGCGGCAATTTCCAAATGCTCCCGCCCGGGCCGCGGAATCCTGTAGGCGTGATGTGGATTGCGCTTAACAAGAAAGGCATCGGCATTCACGGGACAAACGATCCTGGTTCGATCGGAAAGGCTGTGAGCCACGGCTGCATTCGGCTCGCGAATTGGGACGTGGTCCGGCTTGCCACAAAAATAAAAGCAGGCGATAACGTCTCAATTCACTAAATCGAGATGAGTGAACCGCTCGCCGCGCGCGCCCAGGCTATTTTGCACGATTGGGTCCAGTCCGAAAGTCTGCGGAAACATTGCTATGCAGTCGCTGATTCGATGAAGCATTTCGCGCAATTGCGCGGCGACGACGCCGATCTCTGGGAGGCCGTGGGATTGCTGCATGACATGGATTACGAGCGGCATCCGAATCTTGAACGGAGCGCCAGCGAAGGCCACCCGTTTGTCGGCGTCGCATGGCTGCGCGACAACGATTGGAGCGAGGAAGTGTGCCGTGCGATTCGTTCGCACGCCGATTACTCCGGCGTTTCGCGCGAAACGCCTCTCGAGAAGACCCTGTACGCCGTGGACGAGCTAAGTAGCTTCGTCGTGGCGGTCGCGCTCGTGCGTCCCACAAAAAGCATTCACGACGTCGACGTGCGCGCGGTGAAAAAGAAAATGAAAGACAAAGCATTCGCCAGGGCCGTGAACCGCGACGACATCATCCGCGGCGCGGAAGAACTCGGAATGCCACTTGACGACGTCATCGCGCAGGTCATCGCCGCGCTAAAAGGTGATGCAGAGCGGCTGGGCCTCGTAGGAGCGTCGTAGCGG
>Ga0306925_10007513_pt1 | contig 10253 bp, 5 predicted proteins | sample flu12Cox44000176_FD_203755 | JGI IMG/M metagenome (GOLD analysis project Ga0306925, IMG submission 203755) | Lab enrichment of tropical soil microbial communities from Luquillo Experimental Forest, Puerto Rico - flux8day.12C.oxic.44.000.176 (v2)... | ecosystem: Environmental > Terrestrial > Soil... | reverse complement strand
CGTCATTTCACGCCGACTCTCGCATTACTCTATAGAAACCAGTTTGATGGACCGCTCCATCCGCTGCTGGCGAGGCAGCCGATCGGTCCGGGAAAGCGACGGTTAGAGCCCAAGTTGAGAGACTGGAGAGATGACCATGTTGCAATTGTGCTTTCGCAGGACTGCCTGGCTGGCCGTGTTGTCGTTGTACCTGTTGACGGCACCGATACGCGCGCAACCGGCCGACCCCCTGCCGTCCTGGAACGAAGGCCCCGCAAAAAAAGCCATCATCGAGTTCGTGCGGATCACGACCGACAAGGACAGCCCGAAATTCGTGCCGCGCGAGCAGCGGATCGCCACGTTCGATCAGGACGGCACGCTCTGGGTCGAGCACCCGATTTACTCGCAGGTGGTCTACTGTCTCGACCGCGTGCCCTCGGTCGTGAAGCAGAAGCCGGAGCTTGCGAATGTCGAGCCGTTCAAGACCGTGCTGTCGAGCGATCGCGGGGCTGCGGCAACACTCGCGACGGACGACCTCCTGAAGATCATCACTGTGACGCTTACTGGCATGAGCGTCGATCAGTTCCAGGCAGAGGTGAGGAGCTGGCTCGCTTCCGCCACCGATTCCCGTTGGAAACGCCCCCATACCGAGCTCACTTATTTACCGATGCAAGAGCTGCTGCAGTACCTGCGTGCCAATGGCTATAAGACTTACATCGTCACTGGCGGTGGCCAGGACTTCGTTCGGGTCTACTCAGATCAGGTGTACGGTATCCCGCCCGAGCAGGTTGTTGGGACAGCCGGCGGCACCAAGTACGGCTATGACAAGAACGGGAAGCCGATGCTCACGAAGGACCCGAAGCTGCTACTGAACGATGACCAGGCTGGCAAACCGGAGGGCATTCACCTGATGATTGGCCGCCGTCCCTACGCCGCGTTCGGCAACTCGGACGGCGACCGCCAGATGCTCGAATACACCAAGGCGGGCGACGGACTGCGGCTCGCCATGCTCGTGCTGCACGATGATGCGATGCGTGAGTACGCCTATGGTCCCGCCCAAGGGCTCCCCGACACCAAGGTGGGAGCATTCACGCAAGGGCTGTACGACGAGGCCCAGAAGAACGGCTGGATTGTGATCAGTATGAAACGCGATTGGCGGCAGATTTTCTCGTTCACTCGATGAAGCCGCAGTCGACAGATGCTCTGAGCTGGCACGCTCGCGCCACTCCACCAATCGGAAGCCAAACCGAGGCGGCACAATTCGGTGACGACACCTTGAGCGTGACGCAGCTGGTCCGACTTAGGTCCCATGGTGCGCTCGCTGAAGGGTTTCCTAGGATGCAGGTCCCGCAAACCTCTTCAACGCAGGGAGGGTCATCATGCCCGAGAAGAAACCCAACATTCTTTTCATCATGGGTGATGACATTGGTTGGTCGAACATCAGCGCGTACAACCTCGGCATGATGGGCTATCGCACGCCCAACATTGACCGCATCGCCAGAGAAGGTGCGTTGTTCACGGACTGGTATGGGCAGCAAAGTTGCACCGCGGGGCGTGCCGCGTTCATCACCGGGCAATCGCCGATCCGCACTGGCCTGACCAAGGTTGGCTTGCCCGGCGCCGCACTCGGGCTCGGACCCGAGGACCCCTCAGTCGCGGATGTGCTCAAGTCACTCGGCTACGCCACCGGGCAATTCGGCAAGAATCACCTGGGCGATCGCAACGAGCACCTGCCGACCGTGCATGGCTTCGACGAGTTCTTTGGCAATCTGTATCACCTGAATGCCGAAGAAGAGCCGGAGAACCCCGACTATCCGAAGGACCCGAACTTCCGTAAGAAATTCGGCCCGCGCGGCGTACTGCGTTGCACGGCGACGGAAAAGGACGATGCAACCGTCGATCCGCAGTTCGGCCGTGTCGGGAAGCAGAAGATCGAGAACACCGGCGCGCTAGGCACCAAGCGCATGGAGACCATTGACGAGGAGTTCCTCGCAGCCGCCAAGGACTTCATTCAGCGCCAGCACAAGGCCGGTAAGCCCTGGTTCTGCTATTTCAACAGCACCCGCATGCACATCTTCACGCACCTCAAGGCGGAGTCGCAGGGCAAGACAGGGCTCGGCCTCTATCCCGACGGCATGGTTGAGACTGACGGACACGTCGGCGAGCTGCTCAAACTCCTCGACGATCTCAAGGTCGCGGAAAATACCGTGGTCGTCTACACGACCGATAACGGTGCCGAATGCTTCACCTGGCCCGATGGCGGCACCACGCCTTTCAAGGGCGAGAAGGACACCAACTGGGAGGGTGCGTTCCGCGTGCCCTGCCTGATGCGTTGGCCGGGAGTGCTCAAGCCTGGCACGGTTATCAATGATATCTGCGCCCACGAGGATTTTATCCCGACGTTTGCTGCGGCCGCCGGCGAGAGCGGGCTCGTCGAGAAGCTGAGGAGCGGGTCCACGCTGAACGGTAAGAGCTTCAAGGTCCATCTCGACGGCAACAACCTGCTGCCCTTCCTCACGGGAGAGCAGAAAGCATCGCCCCGCCAGGAATTCCTCTACTGGAGCGACGACGGCGACCTCATGGCCATCCGCGTACAGAACTGGAAGGCTTCCTTCCTCGAGCAGCACACTCGACTCGATTCCGACACTCCGTTGGGGGTATGGCAGGGCGGCTTCACCAAGCTGCGTGCGCCGGTCATCTATAACCTGCGCGCCGACCCGTACGAGCGAAGCACCGAGAGCATCTTCTACGGCAGCTGGCACGCCCATCGGGCGTTCCTGCTGGTGCCGGTGCAGGCGATCGTCGGGAAGTACCTCGAGACGTTCAAGGAGTTCCCACCGCGAGCCAAGGCGGCGAGTTTCACGGTCAGCGACGCCATGGAGAAAATTACGGCCACAAGCGGCGCTGCGAGATAGCCGCTGCGCTGATCGAGGTCGCACAAGGCTGCCGCGCCGGATCCGTCCGGCGCGGCAGCAAGGATGGATGCGGCGCGCTTGCGGTAGCGCGCGTTTCAACTCCCCCGGGATATGCTGCTTGCGTTCGTCGTGAGCATGATCGTTTAGCGGGCTCGGAACCTTCAAAAAGGGCTGAGCTACGCGAAGGCGTCACCGTCAGGTTGCGCTCGAAGCTGGGGCGAAACCCGCACGGACACCAATCTGAAAGGGGGTGGTAGCCCGCATTGACAGTCAACCCATAGCGGGTGTTAGCTGGGTTGGTAGTAGCCAGTCCATTACTAACTACCCAAGACGCTGCGCGGGCACGACGGTCATGCTGAAAGCGACGTTGTCACTGGTGATAGCGTGGACTGCGCTGTCAATTCTGGTTGGCTTGGCATGGGCGCGACTCCACAAGACGTCGCGCGGTAATGAGTCGCTGTCGGCCGGACAACCGTCCGGCACAGGTGCGACCAGCTTCTCAAACTCAGCCCGCCGGCGCGGGGTGCTTTGAACCCGTTCAGCAAGTTGCTACTGCCACGCCCAGCGAGCAGCGTTTTTGAAGCCAGCTCAGCGCACGCTCATCCCGTTGGCGGGACGAAAGAGGGCGTTATACCGTCGAACACCACCACGACCGCGCCATTCGCGTCGACGCCCGATGCATCTTCCAACAGGTGATACCACCCCGATGAACTATTGGGCGTGAGGTATGCGAGCCCCTTGAACTGAATTCCGGCGATGCTGTTGGTGCAGGTAGCGGGATCGAGCAGGAACGAAAGGCCATACAGATTGTGCGCAGGATCAATTATCGTGTACGCACCTGTAACCGTGCAGCCATTGCCTTGCTGCTCGAAGAACGTCCCGTCGGGATTCACAGTGAGCACGTTCCCAGCGTCATCCCAATTACCAACGAGCGTTGCAAGGCTGGATCGATATAAGTTGTAGTAGGGGTCCGGGGTGGCTCCGAACGTCGGGACCACGGTGCCGCTATCGGTGAATGACAGATTTAGCGTGCCCCCGGTCATAGACGCATTGACTGTCCACGCGAAGTAATTTGGCGTAGCGCAGTTGTCCAGCAACGCGGTGACCCCGCTGCCTGTTAACTGGCTGCCGTCCAGGGTGTAAGCCCCTCCCGCGATATGTGCGCAACCGAATTCATCGACGGTTGCAAGCGAGAGGTACATACCATCAGCGATCAGAGCTACCTCGCTAATTGGCTTGCCATCAACAGTGCCGCTGATATCCCAGATGCCATCAGGTTTTAGCATTGGAGGGGGCGGAGATGGGGGCGGAGTTGGGGGCGGAGGTGGGGGCGGAGGTGGGGGCGGAGGTGGGGGGGGAGGTGGTTGCGCGATCGGCGGCGCAACCGGAGGCGGCTGCTGGCTCGGGGGGGCAACGGCGGGCGGTGGCTGGATCGGAGGCGTGCTATTCCCTTGATGCACAGCGGGCGGAGTGTAGGGGCTGGTCGAAACTCCCACCATTCCGCAACCGGGCAGCAGCACAATCATCAACGGCAGGAATGCTCTCACAGTTGTGTTCTTTTTTTGAGCCTGCGCCAAGAGAGGTCCCAAACCCCTCTAGCATTCGCTGCCGGAGAGCCTAGCGGAAGCTCGATGGCTATCGCGCAAGATTCAACTTAATCGTTTCAAGATCTCCCCAGGCGATAGCGCGCTTTAACAATTTCCTCGAGACATCCAGCGGGCTGCAGCATTCATATCCCGTTTTAGCGCGCGCAAGGCCGTCCACGCGATCCGCCGCACGCGCGCTTATCACATCAAGCGACCTGACTACTGCTTGGGCTATTTTTAGGCTGTTCGCGCGCTGGTTGCTACGAGCTCGCCACTCACGCCCGCAGGCGCAGGTTCTGTGGATCGTAGAGTGGTTCGCTTGCAACGAGCGCCCGGCACCGCTCCCCGAGAATTTCCACCTCGAGCTCCGTGCCGGGTGCGGCGAGGTCGCTGCGCACGTAGGCGAGCGCGATGCTGCGATTCAAGCGGTAGCCATAGCCACCGGAGGTAACCAGGCCGACGCGTTCATCGCCGCGATACACGATGGAGACCGCCGCCGCGTCCGCATCGTGTGCCGCGACCAGGAGCGGAACGAAGCGCTCCTTCGGACCTGTGGTGGCCTCGCGTCGTAGTGCCTCACGGCCTATGAAGTCGGCAGTCTTGTCGAGTCGTACGAAGCGATCGAGCGCTGCCATCAGGGGGGTGTACTCAGTGGTCAGGTCGGCCTTCCAGCTGCGATAACACTTCTCGAGTCTGAGGCTGTCCATGGCGTAGAGCCCGAAGTGAGCGAGCTCGAACGGCTCGCCTGCCGCGAGGAGCAACCCGTGCACAGCGAGCAGGTGTTCGCTCGGCACATGCAGCTCCCAACCGAGTTCCCCGACATAATTGACGCGCATGGCGAGGGCTTCGGTGTAGCCGATCGCGATCGAACGCACCGACAGCCATGGGAAAGCCGCATTCGACAGGTCCGCATCCGTCACTCTCGAGAGCAGCTTCCGGGAGCGCGGACCGACCAGGACCAGCGAGCCGTAATGCGCAGTGACATTTATGATGTCAACTGGACCATGGCGCTGCGTCAGGTGGCTCCGCAGCCAGTGCTCATCGTGCAGTTCGCCCGCCGCAGCCGAGATCAGCCAGAACCGCCCTGGCGCCAGGTGCGACACGGTCATCTCGCTTACGATGCCACCGCGCGGTGAGCAGAAATAGCTGAGCGCCGTGCGGCCGATCCGCGGCAGTGGACCCGCTGCCATGTGGTCGATCCAGTTCGCAGCCCCAGCCCCGGTGACTTCAAACTTGGTGAAGCCCGGCAGCTCGAGCAGCGCGACCCCGCTTGCCACCGCTGCACACTCGCGCGCGACGGCGCGATGCCAGTGCGGTCGGCGGAATGAGCACTCCGGGCCGGCTGGATCGCCGGCCTGCCGGTAGTACAGCGCCCGCTCCCAGCCGCCGCGCGCACCGAACACCGCACCCTGCGTGCGCAGGCGGTCATGGAGTGGCGAACTCTTCGCCGGTCTGCCGGCAGGCCGTTCTTCCTGCGGATACGCGACGCCGTACTCGTGCTCGTAAGTCTCGAGGCCTTTGGCGAGGGTGTAGGTGCGGTTGGCAAAGGGCAGGTAGCGGCGTCGGTCGAGGGGCCAGACGTCCCAGTCCGGCTCGCCGTTCACGAGCCATTCGGCGATGACCCGCCCGGCGCCGCCCGCCTGAACGATGCCGAAGGTGAACGCACAACAGTGGAAGAAATTGCGCCCGATGGTGGAAGGACCCATGAGCGGATTGCCGTCGGGTGCGTACGGAATCGGGCCATTGATGACGCGTTTGACACCCACGGAGCCGAGGATGGGTACGCGCGCGCAGGCGGCCTCGATGTAACTCTCGATGCGCCCGAGATCGTCAGCGAAGAGCTGGTGTGCGAATTCCTCCGGCAGCCCCTCGAGCCAGTGGGCCCGGCCGCGCGATTCGTAGGGGCCGAGCAGGAGCCCATGCCGCTCCTGCCGCAGGTAATAGCTGACATCCGGGTCTCGCACCAGGGGCACCCGCGCGTCGCCGCGCTCAACGAGCGCCGGAATATCCTCGGTAAGGAGATATTGATGAGAGAGCGTCACGATCGGCAGGTACTCGCCGATCATCGCCGCCACTTCTCCGCCGCGGTAACCGGCTGCGTTGATGACGTACTCGGCATCGATTGATCCAGAGGGCGTGTGGATGCGCCAACCGCCTGAACCGAGCGCGGTGATGCCGGTGACGCGAGTGTGACGGTAAATGGTAGCACCAAGATCCCGGGCGCCCTTGGCGAGTGCCTGCGTCAGCTGCGCCGGGTCGATATCCCCATCTCCTGGATCCCAGAGGCCGAGGCGGATGCCGTCGAGCTCGAGAAACGGATGGCGCTGCCTGATCTGTGCGGGGGAGAGCAGCTCGAATTCGGTACCTTGCGCGCGCGCCTGCGCGAGGACGTGGTGAAACTCATCGACCCGATCGGCGGTATGCGCCAGGCGGATGCTGCCGGTGAGATGGTAGTTGATCTCGTAGCCCACTTCCTGCGCGAGCCTCGCATACAGCGCGGTGGAGTAGCGCTGCAGCTTGAGGATGCTCCAGGAAGTCGAGAAATTCGGGCAGTTGCCCGCCGCGTGCCAGGTGGAACCCGCGGTGAGCTCATCGCGCTCGAGCAACGCCACATCGCTCCAACCGAGACGGGCGAGGTGGTACAGCGCGCTGCAACCGACCGCGCCGCCACCGATCACGACGACTCGCGCCTGGCTCTTCATCTATGCGCTCGCGTCCGGGTGCTGCAAACGCCTGCGCCGGCTCACTGCTTGACCCGCTCGCTCGCAGGATCAAAAAAGGGCCGCAGCGAGACTCGCGCGGCGACCCGCTCGTCGGCGACCTCGACCTCGTAGTGGCCGGCGGCAATCCACTCGGAGTTTACCGGGGCAGCATCGTCGCTGAGATAACCCAGACCGAGCGGAGCGCCTACGGTGTGGCCGAACATGGCAGAGCAGATCCGCCCGACGAGCTCACCATCCCGCCAGATCGGCTCGTTGTGATAGAGCATGCGATCACTGCGTTCGAGCGCAACAGCAACGAGCCGGCGTCTGAGGCCCTCGTGCCGTTGCCGCTCGAGCGCCTCGAGCCCGACGAACCCACCGGGCTTGTTCCAGGCGATGGCGAACTGCAGACCCGCCTCGAGTGGAGTGTCCTCGTCAGAGATGTCGTGACCCCAGTGGCGGTATGCCTTCTCCATCCGCAGGCTGTTGAGCGCGTGATAACCAGCGAGCCGCAGTCCGAAGGACCGGCCGGCATCGATGATCACATCGTACACACCCTGGGCAAACTCGCTCGGCAGGTACAGCTCGTACCCAAGCTCCCCGACATAGGTGATCCGGCTGGCCCGCACGCGCGCATAACCCAAGTCGATCATTCGCGATGTCGCGAAGGGAAACGCCGCGGTCGAGAGGTCAGCATCGGTCAGCGTCGCGAGCAACGCGCGGCTCTGAGGTCCCATCAGGCCGAGCACCGCTAATCCCGAGGAGACATCGACTGCGATCGCGCGCGCGGTGGCCGGGATGCTGCGACCGAGCCAATGAAAGTCGCGCGTCTGCGTCGCGCACGAGCTGACGATGAAGAACACATCCTCGGCTTCACGTGTGACGGTGACATCGGCCTCGATGCCACCGCGCTCGTTCAACCACTGCGTATAGACAATCTTGCCGATTGGTACGTCAATATCATTGGCGCACATTCGTCCGAGGACCGCCGCAGCATCAGCACCCTTCACAACGAACTTGGCGAAGGAGGATTGGTCGAAGAGGCCCACCGCTTCCCGCACCGCGCGGTGCTCGGCGGCCGATTGCTCGAACCAGTTCTGACGGCCATAGCTGAACTCGTAGCGCGGCTGCTCGCCAGGAGCAGCGAACCAGTTGGCGCGCTCGTACCCGGCCACCTCACCAAAGCACGCGCCGGCTGCGGCGAGGCGGTCATGTAACGCGGACTTGCGCACCCCGCGAGCGGTCTCGGGCTGCCGGAAAGGCCAGTGCATGGCATAGAGGAGGCCGAGCGTCTCGACCGTGCGGTCACGGAGGTAACGTTTGTTGCGCTGGAAGGGCACACAGCGGCGCACATCAACGTCCCACAGATCGAACGGTGGATGTCCATCGACGATCCAGTCGGCGAGCACCTTGCCCGCTCCACCGGCAGACTGGATGCCGATGGAATTGAAGCCCGCCGCGACGTAGAGGCCGCGCATCTCCGGCGCCTCTCCGAGCAGGTAGCGGTCATCGGGCGTGAAGCTCTCCGGTCCATTGAAGAATACCTGCACGCCGGCCGACTCGAGCACCGGCACCCGGTTCATCGCCTGCGCAAACAGCGGCTCGATATGCCCGAGGTCAGCGGGCAGCTGATCGAAGGCGAAATTCTCGGGGATGCCCGACACGCCCCAGGGTTTCGCGCGTGGCTCGAACCACCCGACCAGAAGCTTGCCGGCGTCCTCCTTGAAGTACGAGCAGGCGTCGGCATCGCGCAGAATGGGAAGCCCCGAGGCGAGGCCGGGGATGGGCTGGGTCACAATGTAGAAGTGCTCGGCCGCATGCAGCGGCACGGTTACATTCACCCACTCGCCAATCTCGCGCGCCCACATACCGGCGCAGTTCACGACGGCATCCGCATGAACCTCGCCGGCATCGGTTACCACGCCCGTGACGCGCCCATGCTGGCTGCGAATGGCGGTGACCCTGACCTCCTCGACGATGCGGACGCCGCCGCGGCGCGCGCCACGGGCGAGTGCCTGGGTCGTGTCCACCGGGTTCGTCTGCCCATCCTTCGGCAGAAACACCGCTCCAACCAGGTCATCCGCCGCAAGCAGCGGCCAGCGCTCCTTGGCGGCGCCGGGCGACAGCACCTGTACCTCGAGGCCGAAGCAGCGCGCCATGGATGCGCCGCGCTTGAGCTCTTCCAACCGCGCGGCGCTCGCGGCAACTGCGATCGAGCCGACTTGCCTGAAGCCGGTCGCCTGTCCCGTCTCGCGCTCGAGTCCCTCGTACAGCTGCGTCGTGTATTGCGCCAGACGCGTGAGGTTCTGCGTCGCGCGCAGCTGCCCGACCAGGCCCGCGGCATGCCAGGTCGTGCCGCAGGTGAGCCGCTTGCGCTCGAGCAGCAGCACGTCGCGGCAGCCGCGTTTGGCGAGATGATAGGCAACACTGCAGCCGACGACGCCGCCGCCGATGATCACGACGCCCGCGTGCGACGGAATGTCTGGCACGGGAGTCTCTCGTTCAGGCCCCTGCGCGCATGTGCTCGCGTGGCAGCCTGACGGGAAAGCGCTCGCGGATCTGCGCGTCGACCGCTTCCGGCACGTGCGCGGGGAAATGGGTCGCCAGAATCTCAGTCACTTTCTTCGCGGCGCGCTCGGCGGCATCGAGGGCGCCCTGTTCGGCCCATTCGTTCGGACTCCTGCGATCGCCGATCGCAGGATACAAATACGCTGACTGCATGAGCTGCAGCGTCTGCTCTGACCCCAGGTAATGCCCCGGCCCCTCGAGACATACCTGCCTCACGGTATCGAACGATAAGCTCGCTTCATCGACCTCGATCCCGCGGATGGTTCGCTGCGTGGCACCGATGATGTCGTTATCGATGACCAGACTCTCCAGCGAGAAGCCCAGGAGGCTCGCGTGCATGCCAGCGGACTCGTAGATCAGATTCGCGCCGGCGTTACCCACCAGCGCGTGGCTGTAAGCCTTCTCGGCCCCGGACTGCGCGTCGGGGAGCTTCGAGTCGGTCATCCCCGAGGCTGTGCCACCGGTCAGATCGTAGTAGTGCGCCATCTGCGCGGCCGCTGCCG
>Ga0306925_10007511_pt1 | contig 10256 bp, 11 predicted proteins | sample flu12Cox44000176_FD_203755 | JGI IMG/M metagenome (GOLD analysis project Ga0306925, IMG submission 203755) | Lab enrichment of tropical soil microbial communities from Luquillo Experimental Forest, Puerto Rico - flux8day.12C.oxic.44.000.176 (v2)... | ecosystem: Environmental > Terrestrial >... | reverse complement strand
AATGAAACTGTCACGGAACGCCGTGGGATTGCCGAGTTTTGGCGATAGTGGCTGACGGGCAACTCTCCAAATAATTCGCAATCAATTGCGTCTGTTTGGCCTTACGAATCTTTTAGATCGCGGTAGAAACTCACACCCCCGTGGATAGGAAATTAAAAAGGGTGCGCGGGGGACCAATTCACCTCAGCGAGGCCGCCCTGACGGCCTCTTCTTTTTTGCAGCGGAACAAATAGAAGCCATCGGCGTTTCATCCACGGTAGCCCCCGAAAGGGGCGTTTTTTGTTTGGTGTTTCAATGGAAACGAATGATTTCTTTCAAAGCGAAGCACAACGCTGCAGGGAAAGTGCAGCAAGGGCAACCGTGAAGGTCGATCGGGAGTTTTGGCTGAACCTTGCGCGCAGGTGGGACGAGTTGCTTCAAGCCAGGAACGGGAGTGGTGCGAATGTCGAAGCTGCGCTACCGCTCCGCCCGCAGCGCACGATGTATAATAAAAGGCGTCGGGCTGCTTAGCCAGGGTGCGTAGTGGCTGACGGGCAACAGTGACTAGAATTCACACCGGACGCGCTCCCTCAGTCTTTCCAGACCGATGTCCGCTTTACCCCTCATCGCGATCGTGCTGAGCGATGTCTGCTTTCGGCGGTAAATCGGACATCAGTCGGAATATCCCGAGTGTCGGCTTATGAAGCCTTAAGCGCGAGCGCAAACTACCGCAGCGAGATCACCAGCCCGTTTAGGTCGGCGGCGACGATCAGTCCCGTTTGGCGGCCCGACAGCGTTAGCACTGCGCCGTTCTGGTTAGCCAATACGATCCCGCCCGCGCCAGGGCCGACCGCGACGCCCGCGCCGGCAGCGCCGTAAACGCCGTTAACGTCGAACGGTGTTCGGATATTGCTGACCGTGCCGACAAAATCGGTCGCTGAGCCGCCGAACGTAAATCCATAGCTGACTCCGCCGATCGAGAGCGGATAGAGCCGGCCGTGGAACACCAAGGCACCGGTGCCGCCGGAGCCACCCACGATAAAACCGGCCTTGATAACGTTGAAGCGGATGCTACCGCCGTCGGCGTAGGCGGTCGTGAGCACGGCGCCGGTTACAGAAAAAACCATTAGTGCTGCACGAATGGCGGATGATACTTGCATAAGAAAGTCCCCCTGGATGACGTTTGCCACATTTTGCCGAGGTCACAACACCGGGTGAAAGGCATTGCGTAGCGCTCGTGCGTAAACCGCAAATTGGCGTGAGCGGCGGGGCCAAGCTTACGTCCCTACGCAGTTACTGAAGGCGGTACGCCAATCAAACAACCGCAAACAATACCGACCCCCAACACGCCGCTGTAAGTGCGATGCTTGGCATTGAAGGTCGCGGTCTGCTTCATTTCGCGCATTGGATTGCCCTGCGCAGTTTCTAAATGGCCTGCAATTAGGCCGCGCTGGGCGGCTTGACGCGCCGCCCAGCTTAGAAGCCTAAGTGAGGCAACAAGCTCCCCAACTCCGACCTGTGTCGCGTACTAGGCTTGGGGTTTCTTTTTGTGGCGGCCCTTGCCTCAATCTCCATTGCAAAGAGAAATTCACACGGCGTGGCTTCTGGGTAACAGGTCCATCGCGATGAGCTTCGGCGGAAAACGCATGAGTCCGCTATTGGCACAAAGCGGACATTCCGAGACGCGCGATCAATGTCCGCTATTGAGGGTAAAACGGACATTGGGCAACCGAATGCGGAACCAATTGCCGAAGCCGCAAGGATAATCAAGCTGCGAGAGCGGCTGGCGAACAAGCAAACAAAGGGGTCGTAGAAACACACGTGTGATCGGCGGTTCTGATCGCTGTGAGGCTTGCTTCTCCTGATCTCCCAGTGGCTTGGGTCGCTGAGAACCGCAAAACGGTCCGTGACGTTCCGACTTCACGCTTCTTATTTGCAATCTGAATCGCAATCTTTGATTTATGCCTAACGGGTGGTCCGCTGAGTTCAATTGTCCCAACTGCGAGGTTGTCCCAACTGCGAGGCGCAATATAAAGTCGCACTGGCTGAGGCTCCGCCAGGCCCGACGACTCCGGGTTCTTTTCTTTGAAATACTTCCTAATCTCTCGCTTAAGGCGCGGAATTGTTGCGCAATCTTCTCGGAAAGTTCTCAAGCATTAGCTGCTTCGTCGCTACTTTTTCTCAATTTGCGCAAGAGATTGCGCTTTCAGGCGCTTGCTTTGCGCCGAAATCACAAAAATGTGTGAGCCGAAATCACAAATATTCCTTGCTTCCAACGCGTACACGTCTCAAACATACGTTTGAATTTCAATCAGCCGTTTGATAAAGTAGAGGTGTGCGACGATGCTGGCGACCGCGGCTCAGCGGCAAGTACGCCACAGTTCTACCGCCGTGTCCGAACTGCGGCAGGCCGACGTACCTAGCTCGTACTATCCCTGGCTGGGGCGGGCTTCCGGACTCGTGCGTGTTCAAATGCGGCGAGTGCGCAGTATGGGTGACCGAATCTGCTGACGAGCGCCACGACGTCTCATTCTGTGGCTAATGGAACACCGCAGACGCGGAAGCCCTGGGTGCATCAGCCCCCGCACTCGGGCTTTCTGCGATTGCTGCTGACGCTTGCGTCCGCGTAATCGAAAACTTTCAGCGCGTACCAGCGTCCTGTGCGCCGTCCACCTCACTGCCTCCGGGGCTTAGGCCGCAGTCATGCCGCGCGAACGGAGGCTGAGGCCCATTTCATTTGTTCGTTTAATTGCTGGTTTTCGCAGCCAGGCAAATCAATACCGCACTCCCCGCGCGTATACGCGTCCATAGGGTCCACGGTGCGCAACGACGGCCCCTCGTGGACCGGCGCAGCCTGCCCGATAGACGCCGCGAGCACATACGACTGCGCTCGCGTTTGTGATCGAAGTCAGCATCACGAATACCGCCAGGGACGCGAAAGCTAGGTACTTCATTTCCTACTCCTGCTTATGCACGATTGACCACTCCGAAGACTTCCGATGGCCCCTGAGGGGATTGAGGACGTCCGGGGCCTGCAAACCGGTGTCGCCGAGGAACGAAGCGAACCAGCGTGCATTTTCGAGTGAGGTATGCGGGTAGGCGTAGTACGCATCGATATTGAGATCGACTACGTTCGTATAACCGCCGCCCCCCGTGGAATGTGTGGGCCCGACGACCTTGAACGGAATGATCGTACGCACGTTCGTGCAAGGCCGCAGGTCGCCTTTCTGAAGCCCGATCCCGACACTGACCGACGGGAGTAGTCCGTCCCTCAATCGCCTTTGCACTGCTCATGCCAGCCCCGGAAGGTTTGTGGTTCCGACTTCAATCGAAAAACCAGTGGTTTTTCCGTACCGAAAAGTCGGAACACCCGTTGAAAACGCTGGAAAATTATGGCGCCTGTCACGCCGAAGGTCGTGGGTTCGAGCTCCGTCGCTCCCGCCAAACGTCAATGAAATCAATGTTTTATGTTCGCTATGGCGGCCGCGCCGGAACCCGGGGGACAAACGACCTAAAGGCGAACGCGGCTCAGGCTCCGTGGCATTTAAACTCACCGGAGCGGCCAGACACCGGGTGGACAAACAATAACGTCGTAACCGGTCGGCAAGCCGCCGGGTGTTCTGCCGGGAACCGGCGTGCACGATCCCGGGATTGGCTGGCATCCCAAGACCGTGCAGGCGACGCGCGCCGGCGGCTGGACCGAAAGCGGCGGATGACGATGGCGCGCCGTATGCGAAAGGTGGTGCCAGCTCGTGGAGGCAACCGCGCCCGATACGAGGCAGGCCGCCAAGCGAAATAGAACGAGCACGAAAAGAAACCCTCGCACGAAACGTCTTCCTCGTCTTGTTTTCGTTGCTATCAACAAAACTGTGCGCCCAAAGTTTCGCGCGCGCAATCCGTGCTGGCGCCGCGCCATTCGCTTTCAGCCGCGATAGAGCGGCGCGAATTGAGCGAAGAAGCTCCAGAGAATGTAATAAACGAGCGCGTAGTTCTTCTGCTGGAAGCTTGCGTGCGAAATGCCCGGCATCACGGCGAAATGCTTGTGGGGGTTCGGCAGGCCATACAGGAACAGTTTCACATTGCCGTCCTTGGCGGTCCAATGTTCGTCGCCCCTGATGGCCGTCGGCTTGCTCACGTCGTTCATCTTTTTTTATCGAAAAATGCTTGGGCGGACGGGAAAATTCACACGCGCTACTTGACCGTTGCAATGTGGCGGCGGCCGGATAGCCGAATTCGCCGAGCTCCGGTAGCCGCCGGAGTTGCGATGCGAAGGCGGGCACGTGATGATTCTGGCGGCAGTAACTCAAGTCATTGCTGCGGACGAGCGCGCAAAAGCCCTGCTATGCACGGCCTGCCTTGCACCTTTTTGTGCGCTGCGCTAAGGGTCGCGAAGTTCGGCTTGCAGCGCGAATCCGCTTGGTTTTGGGGCAAATCAGCGCACATCCGTTGCACGCGGGATAGCGCAGTCCTGGACACGTTTCCTATATGGGAGTGTGTCCCTGTTTACCCCTTCAGAAGGGTTCAGGATGGGTCAATCGCTGACTCAATTGCTGCTCGCCTACCTGCCGCTCATCGTATTTATCGGCGTCGCGGGCGTGATTGGCCTTGCGCTTCTCGTCGTCGCCTTCGTGGTCGCCTACAAGCAGCCCGATCCGGAGAAACTGTCCGCTTACGAGTGCGGCTTTAACGCGTTCGATGACGCGCGGATGAAATTCGACGTCCGCTTCTACCTGGTCGCTATCCTGTTCATCATTTTCGATCTCGAGGTCAGTTTCCTGTTCCCGTGGGCGGTGACCTTCGGTCATCTCGGCGTCGCAGGCTTCTGGTCAATGATGGTCTTCCTTGCGGTGCTGACAGTAGGCTTTATCTACGAGTGGAAGAAGGGAGCGCTCGAATGGGATTGAGCGAACCCGCCATCGTCAAACCCCGTGGGGGTCTCATCGACCCGCGTGCCGGCAAAACGGCGCCGGCGGACGACCCGTTTTTTTCTGGGCTCAGTGGCGAACTTGCCGACAAGGGCTTTCTGGTCGCGGCCGCCGATGACCTCATCGCCTGGGCACGCACGGGCTCGCTGATGTGGATGACTTTCGGGCTCGCCTGCTGCGCCATCGAAATGATGCAGATGTCGATGCCGCGTTACGATGCCGAGCGGTTCGGTTTCGCGCCGCGCGCTTCGCCGCGCCAATCCGACGTGATGATCGTCGCCGGCACGCTGACCAACAAAATGGCGCCGGCTCTGCGCAAGGTTTACGACCAGATGCCGGAGCCGCGCTATGTGATTTCCATGGGATCCTGCGCCAATGGGGGCGGCTACTACCACTATTCCTATTCGGTGGTGCGCGGCTGCGATCGCATCGTCCCGGTGGATATATACGTGCCGGGTTGTCCGCCAACCGCAGAGGCGCTGTTGTACGGCGTTCTCCTGCTCCAGAAGAAGATTCGCCGCACCGCGACGATCGAACGCTGAAAATGGATGAGACCCTCGTCGACACGCTCGGCAGAACGATCGCCAGCGCGCTTGGTTCGTCGGTAACGAGTTACGCAGTCGTGCATTGCGAACTCACCGTAACGGCCCAGGCACCAGAGATCGTAAAAGTCATGCGCTTTTTGCGCGACGATCCCGCCTGCCAATTCCGTTGCCTGATCGATATAACCGCCGTCGACTGGCCAAGCCGCGATCGGCGATTTGACATCGTCTATCATTTACTATCGCCGAAACATAACGCGCGTGTACGCGTGAAAATCGAAACCGATGAAACGACGGCCGTGCCTTCGGTCATCGAAATTTTTCCCGGCGCGGATTGGTACGAACGGGAAACTTACGATCTTTACGGGGTGGTGTTCGCCGGTCATCCCGACATGCGGAGGATTCTGACCGACTACGCTTTCGAAGGCCATCCGCTGCGCAAGGATTTTCCGCTTACGGGCTTTGTCGAAGTACGCTACGACGACGAGCTCAAACGCGTCGTTTACGAGCCCGTCAGTCTCAATCAGGAATTTCGAAACTTCGATTTTCTGTCGCCCTGGGAAGGCACCGAGTACATTTTGCCGGGCGACGAAAAATCAAGCGGGAAGGGGTCGTGACATGAAGCCGACCCTCAAAGCCGGCCTCAGGCACCGCTTTGCCTACAGGGTGCCGGAGAACAAGACCGTTCCGTACACCTATCCGGAGTCGTCCGAAATTTCGTCAATGCCGAAGGTCTTCGCCACGGGATTCATGATCGTACTCATGGAATGGGTGTGCACCCAGCCTTTGGCCCCGCATCTCGATCCGGGCGAAGGCAGCCTCGGCGTACATGTCGACGTGAGCCACTTGGCCGCGACGCCGCCCGGGATGACGGTCACAGTCGACGTAGAGTGTCTCGAAGTCGTCGGACCTCGCGTTAGCTTCAAGGTCAAGGCGCATGACGAGATGGATTTGATCGGCGAAGGCAGGCACGAGCGCTTCGTCGTGATATGGGAAAAGTTCAATGCCCGTCTTGCCGCCAAAGTGGCGAAAGTCGCGGAGCTGGCATGATGGCCGAGACCGTACCGCGCAACTTCACGATCAATTTTGGCCCGCAGCATCCGGCGGCGCACGGCGTTTTGCGGCTCGTGCTTGAGCTTGACGGCGAAGTGGTCGAGCGGATCGATCCGCATATCGGGCTCCTTCACCGCGGCACCGAAAAGCTGATCGAGCACAAGACATATTTGCAGGCCGTTCCTTATTTCGATCGGCTGGATTATGTGGCGCCGCTTTCCCAGGAACACGCGTTCTGTCTCGCCATCGAGCGCTTGCTTGGCATCGAGGTACCGAAACGCGCGCAGATTATCCGCGTGCTCTATCACGAGATCAGCCGCCTATTGTCTCACCTTCTCAACGTCACGACGCAAGCCCTGGATGTCGGCGCGCTGACGCCGCCGCTGTGGGGATTCGAAGAGCGCGAAAAGCTGATGATGTTCTACGAGCGCGCTTCCGGCAGCCGCTTGCACGCCAATTATTATCGGCCCGGCGGCGTGCATCAGGATTTGCCGCCGAAACTGATCGAAGACATTGCGGGTTTTTGCGACCCGTTCCTGAAAGTGTGCGACGATCTCGAGGAATTGCTCACCGAGAACCGCATTTTCAAACAGCGCAATGTCAACATCGGGGTGGTAAAACTCGCGGACGCCTGGGTGCGCGGGTTTTCCGGCGTCATGGTGCGCGGCTCGGGCGCGGCGTGGGATTTGCGCAAGGCGCAACCCTATGAGTGCTACGCCGAACTTGATTTCGACATCCCGGTTGGCAAGAACGGCGACAATTACGATCGCTACTGCATTCGGATGGAGGAGATGCGCCAGTCCGTCCGTATCATGAAGCAGTGCCTGGAAAAGTTGCACGCACCGGAAGGACAAGGCCCCGTTATTATCCAAGACCAAAAGATCGCGCCGCCGCGGCGCGAGGTCATGAAGCGTTCGATGGAAGCGCTGATCCATCATTTCAAGCTTTATACGGAAGGCTTTAAGGTGCCGGCGGGCGAGGTCTATGCCGCAGTGGAGGCGCCCAAGGGTGAATTCGGCGTCTATCTCATCGCCGACGGCACCAACAAACCGTACAAGTGCAAGATCCGGGCGCCAAGCTTTGCGCATCTGCAAGCGATGGATTTCATGTGCCGCGGTCACATGCTGGCCGACATCTCGGCCGTGCTCGGCTCGATCGATATTGTGTTTGGCGAGGTCGATCGATGAGCGTGCGCCGACTGGCCGAGAAACAGCCGCCAAGCTTTGCCTTTACGCTGGAGAATCTCGCTTGGGCGAAAGGGCAGATCGCGAAATATCCCGAAGGCCGCCAACAGTCAGCGGTTATCGCCATTCTGTGGCGCGCGCAGGAGCAGTGCGGCGGGTGGCTGCCGCAGAAAGCGATCGAAGCGACCGCGGATTTGCTCGGCACGCCCAAAATTCGCGTACTGGAAGTGGCGACGTTCTACACGATGTTCAATCTCGCTCCGGTCGGCCGATTCCACGTCCAACTTTGCGGCACGACGCCGTGCATGCTGCGTGGCTCCGAAGAATTGAAAAAAGTGTGTCGCCGCATGATCGGCGAGGAAACCGAGGTGACCGCCGATGGTGTGTTTTCCTGGATCGAAGTGGAGTGTCTCGGCGCTTGCGTGAACGCGCCGATGGTTCAGATCAACGCCGATTATTACGAAGACCTCACCGCGGAAAGCCTCACGCGGATTATCAATGACCTCTCCGCTGGGCGAATGCCGAAACCGGGTCCGCAGATCGACCGCATTAATTCCGCGCCGGTCGGCGGACCGACGACGCTGACGGATCCGTCGCTGTTCGCGGCGCCCGCCGAGGCCGAAAGATCATCAGCCGGCGACGAGGCCAAAGATCAGGGGCGTAACTGATGCTCGCCGACAAGGATCGCATTTTCAAAAATCTCTACGGCCAGCACGATTGGGGCCTCGACGGCGCGCGCCGGCGCGGGGCGTGGGACGGCACGAAAGCCATTTTGGCAAAAGGGCGCGACGCCATCATCAACGAGGTGAAAGCGTCGGGCCAGCGCGGCCGCGGCGGGGCCGGATTCGCGACCGGGCTGAAATGGTCGTTCATGCCGAAACAATCCGACGGCCGTCGGCATTACCTCGTCATCAACGCAGACGAATCGGAACCCGGCACGTGCAAGGATCGCGAAATCATGCGTCACGATCCTCACCTTCTGATCGAAGGGTCCCTAATCGCGGGCTGCGCGATGGCGGCGAACACTTGTTACATCTACATCCGCGGCGAATTCATCCGCGAACGCGGGCGCCTCGAAGCCGCCGTGCAGCAGGCTTACGACGCCCGCCTGATCGGCAAAAACAATATCAACGGCTGGGATTTCGACATCATCGTGCATCATGGCGCCGGCGCCTATATTTGCGGCGAAGAAACGGCGCTTCTGGAGAGCCTCGAAGGAAAAAAGGGAATGCCGCGGCTCAAGCCGCCGTTCCCGGCGAATATGGGTCTCTACGGTTGTCCGACCACCGTGAACAATGTCGAGACCATCGCGCAAGTGCCGGACATCATGCGGCGGGGAGCGGCGTGGTTCGCCAGCATCGGCCGGCCAAACAATACCGGCACGAAGCTGTTTTGCCTTTCCGGGCACGTCGAGCGGCCTTGCACTGTCGAAGAGGCGATGGGCATTCCGCTGCGTGAATTGATCGACCGGCACGCTGGCGGCGTGCCCGGCGGCTGGGACAATCTGCAGGCCGTGATACCCGGCGGCTCGTCGATGCCCATGGTGCCGGCAGGGCGGAATGAGGCCGATACTTTGCTGATGGACTTCGACGGTTGCCGGGAAAAGAAATCGGCGCTCGGCACCGCTGCCGTCATCGTCATGGATAAATCGGACGATATCGTCACCGCCATGGCGCGCATCTCGTACTTTTACAAGCACGAGAGCTGCGGTCAGTGCACGCCCTGCCGCGAAGGCATGGGCTGGATGTGGCGCGTGCTCACCCGCATGGCGGAAGGCCGCGCCCACAAGCGCGAGATCGATATGCTGTGGGAAGTGACGACGCAGATCGAGGGTCACACCATCTGCGCGTTCGGCGACGGCGCGGCCTGGCCCGTGCAGGGTCTGTTGCGGCATTTCCGTCCGGAAATCGAAAGGCGCATAGACCGATATACCGCGAATCCCGATTCAGCGGGCGTGCTCGATCCGCCCGTGCCAACGGCGGCGGAGTAGGAACGGCATGGCAAAGCTCATCGTCGACGGCAAGGAGATCGATGTCCCGGTGGAATACACGCTTTTGCAGGCGTGCGAAGCCGCCGGCGCCGAGATTCCGCGTTTCTGCTTTCACGAGCGCCTGTCGATCGCCGGCAATTGCCGCATGTGTCTCGTCGAACTCGTGGGTTCGCCGAAGCCGGTCGCAAGCTGCGCCTGGGGGGTGCGCGATTGCCGACCGGGTCCGAAAGGCGAGCCGCCGGAGGTCAAGACCCGTTCGCCGATGGTGCGCAAGGCGCGCGAAGGCGTGATGGAATTCCTCTTGATCAACCATCCGCTCGACTGCCCGATCTGCGATCAAGGCGGCGAATGCGATCTGCAAGACCAATCCATGGCCTACGGCATCGATTCCAGCCGCTTCGTCGAGAACAAGCGCGCAGTGGAGGACAAGTATCTGGGCCCGCTGGTCAAGACATCGATGAACCGCTGCATCCAGTGTACGCGCTGCGTGCGGTTTGCCACCGAGGTGGCGGGCGTACCGGAACTCGGCGCGACCGGGCGCGGCGAAGACATGGAGATCACGACTTATCTCGAGACAGCCATG
>Ga0306925_10007499_pt1 | contig 10263 bp, 9 predicted proteins | sample flu12Cox44000176_FD_203755 | JGI IMG/M metagenome (GOLD analysis project Ga0306925, IMG submission 203755) | Lab enrichment of tropical soil microbial communities from Luquillo Experimental Forest, Puerto Rico - flux8day.12C.oxic.44.000.176 (v2)... | ecosystem: Environmental > Terrestrial > Soil... | reverse complement strand
GAATATTCTGAACACTGTCAAGAACGTCCCGGAGGTCTGCCATATCTTCTGCGCCACGGCCAACCCGGTGGAGGTTATCGTGGCCGAAACCGCACAAGGCCGCGGCATTCTGGGGGTGATCGACGGCGTCACGACAAAGGGCATGGAAACCGAAGCTGACATCAAGGCGCGCAAGGATTTGTTGCGGAAGATTGGTTACAAACTGTAGCTCTTAGGACTTCGACTTCTCCTCCAAGGTGCGGCGTAGAACCGCCAGCGCGGCGCGGTCCTTCTCCTTGCCGGCCTCTTCCTTCACCTTGATTATCGTCGCCAAGTCTAGAACACGCACGCTGAGACCGGCACCGACCTTCATTTTGACTGTCCGGCCCAGCAGTTCCCCGTGTCCCCTCCCTTGCCCGATGGCTCCGAGTAAGTCGAGAGGGCCGAACCTCGTCGTTAGAAGTAGATGGCCAGACGATGAAAGGTGTGACTCTCCGGGCGCTATTTCACGCGTCCCGGTCGTGCGATAGTGCGCGTCGAGTGCCTCAAGCGCCGCGAGCAGGCGATCGACATTCTCCCCGGTCCGCGAGTGGACTACGTCAAGATCAAATGTGGAAATGGGCGCGCCTTGCAGGACGGCGCCGACTCCGCCGACCACGATAAAGTCCACCTGATGCTTGGCTAGAGTCTGGAGTATAGCGAGGAAATCAGGCTTCGGCTTCACCGCGCAGCCTCAGGATTGAGCGCACATTGTTTTCGAGTACATCGAGGCGCTCAGCCGGCGTGAGGGAGAGCATCCAACGGATGAGTGTCAGGTCCACTCCATCTTCGCTGTGCGTCGGCGCGTCTTCGCGAGGGGGCTGGTCATTGTATGATCCGGTCTTATTGCCCACCTTGCGTCCTTCGTGGTCTTGGGAGTTGAATGCTCGCATTTTCTTAGAACTATTACGCCCAGTAGCTGCGGTCGAGCGAGCGGTACTGGATGGCCTCCGAAATGTGCGTGGTACTAATGGACTCGGCATCCTCCAAGTCGGCGATCGTACGCGACACCTTCAGGATGCGGTCGTGGGCCCGAGCGCTGAGTCCCAGGCGGTTCATGGCGGTTTCCAGCAGCCGCTCGCACTCGGCGGAAATGTTGCAATACTTGTGAATCTGCCGGGAGCTCATCTGGGCGTTGCAGAAGATCTTCTCACCCTGATAGCGGCTTAACTGACGCCCGCGGGCGCGGACCACGCGGACTCGGATCTGCTCGGAGGTTTCGCCGCCGGCGTCGTTACGCAGTTCGCGGTACTTGACGGCCGGCATATCAATGTGGATGTCGATGCGATCGAGCAACGGGCCGGAGATTTTGGACACGTAGCGCTGGATCATGGGTGGAGTGCACGTACACTCGCGCGAGGGGTCATTAAAATAGCCGCAAGGGCACGGGTTCATTGCTGCCGCCAGCATGAAGCGGGAAGGAAAGGTAAGCGACATGGCGGCACGCGCGATCGTCACCGTGCCGTCTTCAAGTGGCTGCCGCATGACCTCCAAAACGTTGCGCTGGAACTCGGGCAGCTCGTCAAGGAAAAGGAGGCCATTGTGCGCCAGACTGACTTCTCCCGGTCGCGGTACGGCGCCGCCACCGATCAAGCCGGCGTCGGAGATGGTGTGGTGAGGGGAGCGGAAGGGTCGCGTGCCCAGCAGGCCCAATCCTGGCTCGAGCACACCAGCCACACTGTGGATCTTGGTGGTCTGAATAGCTTCGTCGAAAGTCAGTGGTGGCAGGATGGTGGGAATGCGCTTGGCCAGCATTGTCTTACCGGCGCCCGGTGGCCCGATCATCAGAATGTTGTGCCCTCCCGCCGTGGCCACCTCGATGGCGCGTTTCGCGTGGACCTGGCCCTTGACGTCATGGAAGTCCACCCCGTACTGGCTGGATGCGGCCAGCATTTCCGCCACACTCACACGGGCGGCAGGAAACTCGCGTGTAGCGTTGATGAAGTCGAGAACCTCGGGGAGAGAGCGTAGCCCGTAGACCTCAACATCTTGCACCACGGCCGCTTCGCTGGCATTCTCCACCGGCACCACCAGCTTGCGAATCCCTCTCTGCCGGGCCATGCCGGCGATGGAAAGCGCTCCCTTGATGGGCCGCAGTCCTCCGTCAAGCGACAGTTCGCCCAAGAACAGAACGTCGCGCAGGTCGTTTCTCAGCAGGATTCCCGTGTTGCCCAGAATGCCCAGGGCTATGGCCAGATCAAAGCCCGAGCCTTCCTTCTTGACGTCGGCCGGCGCGAGATTGACGGTGATGGTTTGGAAGGGAAAATCCAGCCCGCAGTTCTTGATGGCCGCCTTGATGCGCTCCCGACTCTCCCGCACTGCCGCATCCGGCAGACCGACGGTCAGGAAATCACTTTTGCCGGCAGAAATGTCAACCTCTACCTCCACCAGGTAGGCATCGATCCCGTAGACGGCGGCGCTGAACGTCTTGAACAGCATCAAGGTTGCAAGAGGCGGCGACCAGGTTACAGGCCGACTCAGGTTGCCAAGCTCGCGGCTCATTATAACAGAATAGAACCAGGTATCTGTCGTCTCAAGCGAATACTCGGCAGGCTGGACGGTGGGCAGCGGATGAGGCACCGCCGACAACGTTTGCTGCGGGAGTTGACGCCTACGGCTTATTCTGCTGGGGCGGTGGGGTCTTAATGGGGTAGGGCTGGGCTGGCGTCGGCTTGCGCTCAAGCTCCAACATCGGTTTCTCGACTTCCGAGCCCAGCCAGACGCTCGCCAGCGTCCAGTTGTCGTACCGCTTCTGCAGGACCATAGAGTAGAAGGCAATTCCGGAGGGGTTGTCAAAAATAACGTGAGCTAGAGCACGATCGCGGTCCGGCGAATAGGTGACGCCTGCGACGCTAACTCGCACCGCGGGCGTGACGGGGTTCGGAGGTTTCGCGGTGGTTGCTGTCGGCTGTGTCGTGGATGGACTGGTAGCTGGTCTAGGGGCGCCAGAACCTGAAGGGACTTCGAACGCCGGCATGAAATAGGTCTGCACCGCCTGTTCGACAGAGATGCCGCTCCTTCTTCCCTCAGGGGAAGCCAGGTAACGAGCCCTGACTTGGAGTACATCGAGAGCATTCTCGATGTCGTCTTTGATGACAATGTCTTGCAGCTTGGCGTGTATCTCCTTGAGTGGAGCCACGAAGCTGGGGTCACAGCGAACAGTAAGAGCCAGGATGGCAGCCTCGGTAACTGTGCGGTCCTGCTCCTCGTCGCCACGCCCCACTACGTACAAGAGTAGCTTCGTAGCCATGGGGTCTTCGAATTCCGCCAGTGCCCCGTAGTAAAAACGTCGCAGGTTCAGGTCGCGACGGTCCTGCATAAGCTTGGAGAGGGCTTTGATCGCCTTGCCGCCTCCGACGAATGCCAGGGATTGCGCGGCAAACTCCGCCGTCCGGTCATCCTGCAACGCCTTTTCGAGTTGAGGGACGATCGCGGGTCCGGCTGCGAACGCTGCATCCAGCAAGGTGTCGCGAGCTTCGGCATTGGGCGAATTCGCGATGGCATCCAGGAGTTCGGGCGCCCAGTCCCCGGGTGGCGGATCTTCGCTAGCCTCCAACCCGGATTCGCTCGGAGCCGGCTCTGAAGCCTTCTGTTTCCGCGCATTCTGTTGTGCCTCGGATGGCGCTCTCGGCTGTAGTCTTACAACTGGATTCTCGGTTTGCTGGCCGAAGCCGAAAGCGGAAATTAGAAAGCAGAAGACGAAAGACAGAACGCAGTACGGAGGAGCGCAATAGGCTCCCTCAAGAGCGTCGGGTGCGCTTTCCTGGTTTAGCCTTCCGCTTTCCATGTTCTGCATTGTGAAACCAGTTGGATGCCGGTTGCCCTGACCGGGTTGGAGACTGATACGCAAGCTAAACCTAACTCGCCGACCCTTGGCCCCCAGGCCGTTTTTTTCAACGCGTGCCCTCCAACAAACCGGGCAGATCCCGCAAGTCGTTCAACATCAAGTCCGGCGGCACGGTCTCGAGCGTATGCGCCCCGAGACCGTAGGTCACTCCGCACGTCCAGACGCCCGCATTGCGGCCAGTAAGAACATCGGTGTCCGAGTCACCCACAATAAGGGTCTGCCAGGCAGAAATCCCTGTACCTCTCATCAGCGTGAGAACGCCGACAGGGTTAGGTTTCTTCTCCGGAAAGCTGGTATCGCCGTAGACCCACGAGAAGTGATGAGCCAATCCCAAGCCATCCAGTATTTTCCGGCTGAAGTCGACTCGCTTGTTGGTGAGCACGGCCATCTTTCGACCCGTCAGTTCATCGAGCGCTTGGCGGACCCCGGGATAAGGAACAGTGTGATCGAGCAGATGGCGACTGTAGTAATCCAGGAAGATCGTGCTGGCCCGCGCCATGCCGTCGTCCGAAGCCCCCTCGCCCAGGGCTCGACGGATCAGGGTGGCCACACCACCTCCCACGTAGGAAACAACCACAGCGGTTTCTAACCGGGGCAGGCCCATTTGCTCGCGCATAGCGTTCACGCTGAGGACCAGGTCGGTCTTGCTGTCAATAAGCGTGCCATCTAAGTCGAAGATGAGAAGTCGAATGTCGTTTAACGCGGGTGTAGACGTCGTCACGGTCAAGTATCCATTGTAGCCGGAAAAATCCTGCTTGCGATTATTCACTCGATGAGGTCCGCTCCCGAACGCAAGCTCATACTGAAGTTTCATTCAGCAACGAACTTGTTCTAGTTTTGGCAAGCCCGTAGGTTAAACTAATAAGCGGGATGTTGGTTTCGTGGCCGACCACGTCACCGACCTGAAGCCCAGAGTGCGGAAGTCGCTCCTCGGTGGGCCACCCAAGTATCTCACCCGGAGAGGTGTAAAGCAGTCGGCTTCGACGTTCGGCCACGACAGCAAGTGTCGAGGAGAGCTCATGGATGACCAGAAGTTGAAGGAAGGAACATTTAAGCAGAAATTCATCCACGAGCTAAAGACGGTCGGCTGGGTCTCCTTGTATCTGGCCCTGTTCTTTTGCGCGCTTTGCACGTACAGCATGCTGATGTTGCATGAACTTAATGTCACAAATTCCTACTTCCGATACGGGTTTGCGATAATCAACGCGCTCGTTATAGCCAAAATCATCCTACTAGGAGAATATGCGCGGCTTGGCCGAGGGCATGAGAACAAGCCATTGATTATTTCAGTCCTTTGGAAAGCGTTTCTATTCGGCTTGCTTGTGGCAGCCTTTCATATCCTCGAAGAAACGATTAAACGATTCGCACTCCATCAGCGGATTAGTGTGGACATAGATGAGATGCTCATCCGAAACCTGGTCGTTTTTTCCTTTCTCGTTCCCTTCTTCGCTTTCTGGGAACTGCGGCGAGTGCTGGGGGAAGGCCAGCTCTTCGACATGTTTTTTCGGAGAAGGCAACAGTCGAATCCCGATGTGTCTATCGGAACCCAAAAAGCCTGAAAGGCCGAGGCGGTGCGGAGAATCAAATTTTGGGACTTTGGTTGCACGTCACGTATCGTTGGCTCGCCCCGGACCCTCAGGCCTGCGGTCCCTGTGGTTGTCTCAACGCCCCCGTCCGCGCAGGTCCGACAACAACATCTTCGCCTCGGGGTCGTTGGGAACAAGTTGTATTAACTGCTGCGCGTAGGTGGTTGCCAACGCAACGTTCCCTTTTTCTCGCTCAAATGTGATCAGGCCCATAAGAATCTCGCGGTCCGCAGGACGCCTCTCGTGAGCTTGTTGCAAAACCGCGATCGCCTGGTCAACCTGACCACTGGAGTGCAGTCCTAGAGCGTAAACATAGCTATAGCGGGCATTGCCCGGTTGCAGTCTCGCCGCTTTGGCCAGCAGGCCAATGGCCTCCTGATACTTTTTCTGCCTCACTTTGAGCAGACCGAGAGCATGAATGGGCTCCGCTGCAGTCGGAGCGACCGCGACGGCCTTCTCCAGTAATTGCTCCGCCTCGTCATCGCGTTCCTGGGTGCGGTAGAGGTCAGCAAGGTTTACCATGGCAGGGACGAAGTTGGGGTCAAGGCGCAACGCGGTCTTCAGCTCGCTTTCAGCATCGGTGACGCGGCCCATCTGGGCGTAGAGCAGTGCCAGGTTCATGTGGTTCTCCGGGCGCTCGGCGGTCGCCATCTCAGAGGCGACCAGCTCCGAAACCGCGCGATCCAGGGCGGTTTTCTGTTCTCCCTGCAGGAGGTCAGGCCGAGTCCCCGCAAGTAGTCGCGCTGCCGCGAGGCGCACGCACCGGATAGAGTCGGTCAGCAAGGGCCCCGCCAGGCGCACTCGGCCTTGTGGTGCAAGTGGCTCCAGAGCTCGCACCGCCGCGCTACGCACCAGCCCATCGCTCGCGCCGAGTGCTGCCTGTACCGCCGGAATCGAAGCAGGCGTGAGGTATTCCGGAAGCAGGCTCAAGGCGGTGGCGCGAGCAATGGCGGGCTTCGTGGTATCTGTGATTAGCCCGGTAAGCGCCTTTTCGGCGTTGGGCAAGCCACGACGGCCCGCGTCAATCGCCTCCACAAAGCCCGGCTCTCGGCCGGGGCTCGTACCATACCACTTCGCCACCACTTCGGCTGCCCACTTGACGGATTTGTCTGTATGACATTGAGTGCAGGCGTTCGGAGTCCCGTAGGCCAAGGAAAAGTCGGGCCGTGGCACTCGGAAACTGTGGTCGCGCCGCACATCCAGCACCATGTATGTCCGGGTTGGCATGTGGCAGTTGACGCAGAGTGCGCCGGCACCAGCAACCTTGTGGTGGTGGTGCTGCTCGTTGCCAAACTTCGCGAGCAAATGGCACTTGCCGCAAACCGAGTTCATGCTCACCGGGGCGAGCGTCCCGCTGTGCGGGTCATGGCAGTCAGAGCAGGTCACGCCCTGCTGGTACATCTTGCTTTGCAGGAACGAGCCGTACTCGTAGTCTTCTTCCAGGATTTGGCCGTCAGCATAATAGACACCTTCTTCCAGCAGGACCGGCTCATACGCGTCTAAATAGGGCTGTCCCGGCTGGTAGTCACTTGTGATCGGACGACGGCGGGAGTGACAGGGCGCACAAGTCTCCAGTTCATTGCGTGAGCGCGCCTGACCTTTCCAGTGCATGGTTCCTGCTCCCGGCTCTAGGACTACCCACGATCCGCTGGGCGGTTTCAGGTTAACAACGAGGCCGTTCGCGCCCTCGCGTGGTTGGTAGGGACCCTTCTTTCGGTTTCGCGCCCAAGAAACATGCCGGGAGCCGGGTCCGTGGCATGATTCGCAGGAGACATTGATTTCCGACCACGTCGTCGCATAGCTATCCTGCGCCAGATCGTAATTTGTGCGCAGGTTGGTGGAGTGACAAGAGGCGCACATGTAATTCCACGTCTGGTTTCGTCCCGTCCAATGTAGTGGATCAGTGTGAGGCATCTTCTGGCCGGAATAGAGGTGAAACCAGCGCTGCCCGCCCTCGTCCTTGGCTCGCGAATCCCACGCGATACCGAGACTCTGGAGTCGTCCGTTAGGAAACGGGACGAGATACTGCTGCAAGGGATAGACTCCGAAGGTGTAGGGGATGGCGTAGTCCTTGAGCCTGCCGTCGCGTCCATCAGTGCGAACGTAGAATTGGTTGTCCTTCTTATAGAAACTCGATGTTACGTCGTCTTTGGTAAAGCGGGTCTGTTTGAAGTCTCCGAGCACTGTGCCGTCACTCGCCAGTTGCATGGCCAGCGCGTGATGGGAATGACGCCACGCCTCGGCCTCTTCGGCATGACACGGGGCACAACGCTTCTCGCCGACGTAGGTGAGCGACGAAACAGAAGGTGACTGTACGTCCGGGCGGCGAGACCCTCGAAACGAGCGCCAGAAGAGAATACCCAGAATCGAAACCGCCAGCACACCCGCGATGATGGCTCGCCGCGGTGTTAACCACCGGGGCTCGGTGTGAGCAGTCATTAGCTTGCTCCTCGATTAGCGCGGACGCTGTCTACCTCCCGGGGAGCGACTCGCACTCGGGTCATGAGTCGGGCACGGTGCGCCCCAGCACAACAGCGACAGTCACTGGGACCAGTTTTGCTTTGCACGGCAAGCCCGCCAACTTTCAACTGTATTATCATATCCAAGGAGGATGATAATTTGGCTCGTACCGTCCACTACTGTTATCGAGGAAGCCGTTCTCGGCCTGAATGCTTCCGGCTGGGACGGCAACCCTTGAATCTGTAACTGACGGCCGATCGGTTACGATCGGCACCGGCTGACCTTGGGCCTTTAGCGACACGCTGCTCAAAACGCACGCCAGCAGCACAATGGAAATACGAGCGAGCATCGTCCGAGTGGATTCCTCACGCTTTCGCAGAAAGCACTCTAGCAGATGGCAATGTCCGGCTTCGCGATGGCGGCGCTTGTCACTCGTCGCTTGCTGTAGACCATGGGTAATGACTCGTCATTCGATGGCTCAATGACTCGAAGCGGGTCACTCTTCGTGGGAAATGCTCCGGACCAGGCGGAAGCCGTAATCTGCATACTGAAAGGTGGGAGGAATGCTGGAGCGAGCAGCGCACCGGCTCACCTTGACGTGATGACGCCATGATCCGCCGCGGGAAGCGCGACGGTGACCGGTCTCAGGCCCTTTCGGGTTGCGCTCCGGCGAGTGGGAGTAGAACTCACGGCTGAACCAGTCTGCGCACCATTCATGAACGTTCTCCGAAACATCGAACAGGCCATACGGGTTGGGCGACCCTCTCCCGGCGGGAAGCGGTCCCTTGACTTCCCCGCCCCAGCGCCGCTGGTATTCGGGCCGCGACTGCGGCGGCTCGTCACCCCACGGGTAGAGGCAGCCCTCGCTGCCACCACGCGCCGCGCGTTCCCATTCCCCTTCTGTCGGCAATCGATAGCGACGCCGGGTTACCCCACTGAGCCACTCGCAATATTTGGTCGCCTCGAACCAGCTTACGGCCACCACCGGCTGCTCGGGATGATTGAAGTCGGGATTGTTCCAGTGGGGTGGCACAGGATGTGCGGTTGCCTGCAGGAACAGCGCGAAATCCTGGTTTCGGACCTGAACCACCGCCATCTCAAACGCGCCGACCCAGACGCGATGCACAGGCTTCTCCTCATCCTGGCCCGTTTCGCAGCCCATCAGAAACCAGCCGGCAGGAATGATGGCGCAGACCGGTTTCGCAATGTCCTTGCTGGCGGGACGGGCTTCCAAGGGCTGCGAGGCCACACCTGCAACGTTGTGGGTGTCACTGTTTTTCATTTCCAAAGCCAGCTCAATTCTATAACATCTGCAGACAGGTGGTAGATGGGGCGGCAACCGGTAGGGTGATAGGTCGTAGGTACTAGGGGGATCACGAAATGCCAATTGAGAGCTCTTCGACCTACCACCTGCCAGGGGTTTTATGTCCAGATCACACAAAGCTACGGTTCAGAAACAGTTCACCAAGACCGCCGAGGCCTTCAGCAAGTCCGTGGTGCGGGACTCGCCGGAAGTGCTGGCTGAGAAGCTGGAGTTCGTGAAGCCACAGCCCGCCGACCTTTCGCTGGACGTGGCCTGCGGTCCGGGTGCGTTTGTCCTGGCACTGGCCCCACGGGTGCGTTTTGCGCGCGGCATAGACTTAACCGAGGAGTTGTTGCGGCGCGCCCGCTACCTTCAGTTCGAGCGCAACATCTTGAATGCCGCCTTTGATCGGGGCGAGGCCGAGCACCTTCCGTACCCTAACGCTGCCTACGACCTAGTGAATTGCCAGTGCTCCCTCCATCATATGTCTAAGCCAGTTGTGGCGCTCAGAGAAATGGTCCGAGTGATGAAGCCGGAAGGGCGGCTGGCAGTTATTGACACCCTCGGCCCGGAAAGTGACTCCAAATTCGAGCTGCACAACCGCATTGAAAGCACCCGCGACCCTTCTCATGCGCTTTCGCTACGACTAACTACGTTCCTCGAAATCTTCGACGACCTCGGACTGGAAATCGCTCGCCAATCAGTTCGACGACGCCAGCGCTCCTTCAATCAATGGATGCTCCGCGTCGGCCTCGGGCCCGGCCATGGGCGTTATAAGGAAACGCGCAGGCTGTTGGAAGAATGCATCCCCGGCGACCGTGCCGGCTACTCCGCCCGGGTAGAAGACGAGGACATTTCGATCGTTCACCACGAGGGCATGTTTCTCCTGGTAAGGTCGAAAGTCGTAGATGGTGGGGCCGCTCCCGGTAGGTGGTAGGCGTATGTCGTATGTGGGACCGCCTGACCTAATTAAACCGCGGACGACTTGGCTGACCCGACCCGCACTGCTTTGATCAGCCTGGTGAGCCTACGACTACCACCCACTGCCT
>Ga0306925_10007497_pt1 | contig 10266 bp, 5 predicted proteins | sample flu12Cox44000176_FD_203755 | JGI IMG/M metagenome (GOLD analysis project Ga0306925, IMG submission 203755) | Lab enrichment of tropical soil microbial communities from Luquillo Experimental Forest, Puerto Rico - flux8day.12C.oxic.44.000.176 (v2)... | ecosystem: Environmental > Terrestrial > Soil... | reverse complement strand
GCCAGCCGACTGATTGTATCCGGTAACCCGGCTGGAACCGCTGTCGGCTGGATATTGGGAACAACCCCAACTCGCGCGAGCTGCGGCGTAGTACGATTCCAGCTTAGAGTGACATCAACGAAAGTCGTGTTCCGGTGACCGCGAGTTTTCGGCGGGCCAGCACAAAGAGGCCGGTCACCCGTTTGAGGGTTGCCGACCACACATCCAGAAGTCTGCCCGTCCAAGACTAAATAATTGTAGAGTCAACATGGAGTGAGCTCACATTTACACCGCTTCGGCTTCGTCGATGAGAACACCAAAAGTGCCTGCAATGAAAGCAATCGTGTGCACAAAATACGGACCCCCGGAAGTACTTCAGCTCAGGGATCTTGAAAAGCCTGATCCCAAAAAGGACGAACTGCGCATCCGGGTCCGTGCGACTGCGGTGACATCGAGTGACTGCATAGTCCGCGGATTCAGGGTCCCTGTCGCGCTCTGGATCCCGCCACGACTGGTGCTGGGCCTCCGCAGGCCGAGAAGGATTCTGGGCATGGTGCTGGCAGGACATGTAGAGACGATCGGCAAAGACGTCCGACTATTCAAAGAGGGCGACCGTGTCTTGGCTTTGATCCCTTTGCCTTCGGCGCCTATGCGGAGTACAAGTGCCTGCGGGAAAGCGGCGTGCTGGCGCAGGTCCCAGCCAATCTCACTTATGGGGAAGCCGCGGCCATTCCCTATGGCGCCATGCTGGCCCTGCACTTCCTCAGAAAGGGCCGAGTCTGCAGGGGGCAGAAGGTGGTGGTTTATGGAGCCTCGGGCGCGGTGGGGACTTCCGCGGTGCAGCTCGCCAAGCACTTTGGTGCGGAAGTTGTCGGGGTTTGCAGCGCCGGGAATCTTGAATTGGTGACGTCGCTCGGAGCCGATGCCGTGCTTGACTACAGGAAGGAAGACTTCACTAGGAAAGGTGACACTTACGACCTTATTCTTATCGCCGTGGGAAATCGTGTAAGTCCGCCTTTACGAGCACAATGCGAAAAAGCTCTCTCCGCCGGTGGCGCATACGTCTCGGTGGACCGTGGCAGGCCGAAACTCCCTATCGAAAATTTGCTCTTGCTAAAGCAGCTGGCTGAAACAGGCAAGCTGAAGGCGATCATTGATCGGTCCTATCTCCTGGAACAGATAGCGGAGGCTCACATGTATGTCGATGCTGGTCACAAGAGGGGGAATGTGGTGATAACGGTGGCCTAGTGCTCGTCGCATTTTTACATCAACCAAGAACAAGACCAGTCCGGCGGCACCGTAGATCAACAAGATCGTTAGCGTTCCCAGGGAGGCCGCGGAGGAGACGCTTGCGGCTTGTCGTAGCTGCGAAATGCTGCTTGTATCCACTCCATGACTTGTGGCAGTTGGTCCGGATGCCGGTTTGCGTAGGTGAACAGGCCGCGTAAATCAACAGGTGCGCCACCGATTTCTCTATATGCCGAGGGCAGGGGCGCTCCACCCGCACTACCGGCCGGCGCAAGGCGGGGAGGCAAATGCACCGCGTACATGCTCCCGCCGGCCAGAAGTTGGTGAGGGTACTGCATTAGCCATGCACAATCGTGCCCATCCAGAATCAGGTTTGCTGAGAGCACGACCCACTTTCCCGCATCCTCATCGGCCGGCTTTTGGCAGTTCCAGAGCTGCGCTTGCGGCACCCAGACCGTGGGATCAGAAAACCCATACTCGTCGAGATCAATTCTGCTCAGGCCGTGTTGTTCGGCAAAGCGCCTCACTTCAGGAAGGGACTGGTTCCAATCCACGTTGGAGTCGTTTACCAAGGTATATGCGGGGCGCCCCAGACTGAGGGCGTTGATGTATGGCATGTAAAACGGATAGGCATGCAGAGCGATGAATAGGCAACCGGCGACGAGCGCTCCAATCACGCCTGCTGCTACGACAGCTCCCGCACGCGACCGCCCGAGCAGCTCGGTCGACATTCGGGGAAGCGGCGCGAGCAACAGGATCAGCAAAATCAAAGGCACACTGAAATGCCTGATGCTTATATCAAGCGGGCTTAGCATGCACACTGCAGTAAACACAACCAAGCTCACCCAAATGACCCGCCAATGCAAACGTACGTCTGAGGGCACTCTGACGCCGGTGAGACCAAGCCACTTGCGGCTTAGCGCAGTTACTAACGACAAAATCAGCAAGCCCAGAAATGCCAGCGGAGATTTCAAAACAAAGACGACGGGGAAATAGAACCAGACGCCGTGTGGATATCCTCGTCCCAGAAGAAACGTCGGCCGTTTGCTGGTAATGAGCACCCAGAATACTCCGCGCAGGTACAGCAGAGGAGGCATCAACATGCGGCGCAGGAAAAGAGCCCCTGGACCGGCACCGATGCGATAAAGCGCGTTCGTGGGCTGATTAAAGGAGAACACGAAGTAAAAGACATACACGAACAGTGCCGCACAGAGAACGCCTTTCAGCGTTGTCCGCCATCGCACCCGGCGCCAGTTGCGGGCTTCAGCTTTGTCCTCCGGCTGTTCGGGCACGGCGCGCCAGCGGAGGCTCAGCGCAGATGCAGCGAAGGCCACGAACAATACCCCTGCGGTAAATTTCGACAGTAATGCTGCGCCAAGGCTCAGCCCGAGAAGCAGTGCATTCTTGCGGCTCGGCTCACGCCACACTTCGCCAAATGTCCACAGAGCGAGCAGGGAAAACAGCGTTACTGCCAAGTCGGTGTGTACGAGCGGTCCAAAGGCGAGAAATGCAGGTGTACTGACATAGACGCTGAGGCAGAGCAACCCGCCCCATGTACCTCCCAGTCGACGTCCGCAGGCGTAGACCACCCAACCCAATGCCAACGTCGGTAGCAGCATGGGTAGCCGCGCCCATGTCAGAACTGCCTTCGGCTGATTCCACTTTTCCAGCAGCCATTCTCCGAACACCCACTGCCCCAGGTACGCGGGAAAAAACCCTTCGCTGAAGCTCCACGAGCTGTGTGCGTAGTCCGCATGAACCCGGCGAAACACCAGTGGAAGCGCGGCCAGCACCTTTGGCAGGGGCGGGTGCTCGGCATTCATCCGCAGATCAAGTTTCTGAAGGTAGCTTACACCCGCGCCGATGTGGGTCACCTCGTCAATGGTGACCGACTCCTGCAGCGCTGCTCCTCCCGCCAGCACGGCCATCAATGCCAATAACAGCGCCGCAGCCAGGTTGCTGAAGATGTTCCGAATTCCGTCATCTGCGTTCATAGTACCTGTAGCCCCGGAAGCCGCTTATCCATTATCTCTTGTGGAGGAGGTCACTCGCGCCCAAATTGTTCCTGTTTACAGCCGCCTTCTTGCAAAGTCGAATTGATTCACGGGATGAAACAATCCCGCAGGGGAGGAGAAAGCGAATTCATTCGGGGCTCGAGTCTTGCAGGCGAGATCACGAAATACTTGCCTAAAGCGTCGATAGAGGTATCAGTGGGCCGGGATACTGATCTTGAAAAGCCCAACCTGCCGCTTCCGGTGACATTTCGGTTCGGGTCAATGGCGGGGCATTTAGACGCGCCGAGTACGATGAGATGCAAGTCAGCAGTAAGCTTAGGCGCCCGACAAGTTGGGGATGTCGTTTAGCGTCCCACCTTGAAAAGCAGCCTGAGATTGCAGCATCCAAGCTCTTTGCCCGGCGTTGGATAGCCGCCGCGCTGCTTACGGTAAAAGAGCACTCACTCCGGTAAGGTCTTCGTCCCACTGCAATTGTGCTGTTCTGGAACAGTGCTTCCTGCTTTTTGGACACCCGGGCTAGCCCTCGGTCTGCGAAGTCTTTTTCTTTCTGCCAGATCAATCGACCAATAATGGGCGAGTGACGTGCGACTGTTGTGGGTTGCGCTGCCGAGGCTGCTATCGCACATTTCGAATCCGGGGACGCAAGGATGAGGAGCATGGACCTGGCGCACGACTTTCGTCGTTCGTTTCGCACCCTTCGTAAATCGCCAGGATTTGCTCTCGTCACAATTTTGACACTGGGACTGGGCATCGGAGCCAATACAACCATCTTCAGCGTGGCGCAAGCCATCTTTCTTCGATCCATGCGCTACCCCGGCGGCGATCGCCTTCTGTTCATTTCCCGAGGTTATCCAGGATACCCCCAAGGCGGAGGCAACTTTACCTATCCCGCCTATCGCGACATGCTTCAGCAGAACAAGTCCCTGGACGAGTTGGCGGCGTTTCAATCCTTTGGCGCGCTGGCTCTGACGGATGGCTCCGAGCCGGTCCGCGTCAACGTGAACTACGTCACGCCATCTTACTTCGAGTTGCTGGGCACAGCGACTCGGTTGGGTCGCACCTTTTATCGCGGCGAGGACCGCTGGGGAGATGCCGACCCGGTCGTCGTTTTAAGTCACGGATTCTGGCAGCGTGAGTTCGGCGGGGATCCAAACATCATTGGCCGCGCCATTCACCTGAACCTGCTGGCACTCACTGTCATCGGCGTGACTACAGAATCATTTCGCGATGCTCCGGGCGAAATCGACAGCGGCGAACCTGTGGAGGCCTGGATTCCGCTGGGTCTCGCCTACCGTCTGACCAGTTACTCAAATCTGAGCGACCGCAATAGCGCACTGCTGTGGGGCATCGGGCATCTTAAACCTGGGATCACAGCCCAAGATGCTCGCGACGATTTTGCGGCAATAGCCCAGCGCCTGGCGCAGGCGTACCCCGCCACCGACAATGGTTTCACGCTGGTCGCGAGCCCTCTGAAAGACCGTCTGGTCGGGCAGTTCTACAATCCGGTTTGGCTGCTCATCGGTGGCTCAGCATTTATTCTCCTGATCGGTTGCGCGAATGTAGTCAACCTTTTGCTGGCGCGATTGGTTGCCCGACAGCGCGAACTGGCCGTGCGCAGTGCACTCGGCGCCAGTGCCGCTCGCTTGACTCGACAGATGCTGGTGGAGAACTCCGTTCTGGTCACTGTGTCGGCTGTGCTGGGTATCGCGGTCGCAGGGTGGGGCGTGCACGGGTTGAATGCCTGGGGCCACGCGAACCTGCCCTCAGTTGTGCAGTTTCACGTGGATCGCTGGATGTTGTTGGCGTCGTTACTGGCGTCCGTGTTTACGCTGTTGTTGTTCGGCTTGGGCCCCGCCTTGGTCGGCTCGCACGTTGACTTGCGCGATGTGCTCAATCAGAGCGGACGCCAGGGGGCGAGCCTGGATCGCCGCGGGGCTACGAAGTTGCTGATCGTGGCGGAGGTGAGCCTGGCACTGGTTCTGCTGGTGGGCGCAGGACTGCTGTTGCGCAGCTTCCACCGCATGACGACCATCGACCTTGGGTTTAATACGAAAGACCTGCTGACGCTGCGCATCGATCTCAACTCAGACAAATATAGCTCGCCGGAAGCCCGCACTTTGTTTGCCCGGAGAGCAATTGAGACGCTGGAAACCTTATCCGGCGTGAATTCTACGACCATCTGGGGCCCTGGAATGCCGGGCCGCGAGACCTGGGTTATCGACGCAATTCCCGAAGGACGTCCACCCGACGACCCTCGCAGCATCGTCATGTCTACGCGGCACAGCGTGAATCCGGGTGCGCTGTCGAACATGGGAATACCGATTCTGCGCGGGCGCGATTTCAGCTGGCTTGACCAAGCCCAAGCGCCACTGGTGGCAATCGTAAGCGAAAGCACCGCCAAGGCTTCGTGGCCGGGCGAAGACCCAATCGGCAAGCGATTCGCGCCGGTTGGAAATATGACAAATTTGCTTACCGTGATTGGGGTTGCAGCCGACGCTCGGCTTCGACAGCGGCTTGAGATGTCGGATGCGGCCATTGGCATTGCGCCTGGGGGCCTCGGCCCTCAGCTTGATGTGTACCTGCCTTATGCTCAACGCCCAAACCGCGCGCTGGTGATTGCAGTGCGTACGCAAGGCCATCCTGGCGCTATCACGAATGCGGTGCGGACCGCGATCCTTGGACTCGATTCGGCCCTTCCAGTGTATGACGTTGCTCTGCTTGAAGATCGCTTGGCGGCACAAGACGACGCGAGCCTTGCTCTTACCGTGGTGACCGGTTCTTATGCGGTGCTCGCCTTGTTCCTTGCTTCACTCGGACTGTTTGGCATTCTTGCCCATACCGTCGGTAGGCGCACCCAGGAGCTTGGCATTCGCATGGCTTTGGGCGCAGCGCCTAGCGACTTGCTGCTGATGGTGTTACGTGAAGGGATTATGTTAACTATTCTGGGAATTGTTGGTGGTACGATCGGGGCTCTTTTCCTGACCCGTGTGATGGCGAGCTTGCTCTTCGGCATAAGCCCGACGGACCCGGTTGTCTATGTGGCGATCTCAGCGTTATTGCTGGCCGTTTCGATCGCTGCATGTTACCTTCCGGCACGGCGGGCTACACGCGTGGATCCTGTTGTTGCGTTGCGCAACGAATAGGCCCGCTTAGCCATGCGCCTTCCCCCCGTAAAATCGCCCAGTGCCCGATATCGTTCCCCGGGGACGATGTGCGCAAATAGCGCCTTAGCGATCCCGAGCGTTATGGCAAATCGAAGGTGCCTTTACCGATCGTTTACCAATCGTTGACAGATCGTCGACCGGGCCATGACATAACTTCCTGCCGGGATTGATTAAGCTGCAATAGTGCGTTCAGAGTCCAGCATGGACTGCAGGGCGAGGCCTGGTTTCCTTTACCTCAGACAGGTAAAGGGCCGAGGGACTACCGCGTTGTTTGCCAACCGGCAAGCACTCTGTTCAGCCGCCGCCCTGACTGCCGATCGGCACGGCGGATCTTGTCCGCCATCCCTGTCATTCCGCATCCCATGGTGCTGGGGGCTCGTTCTTCTGTTGTTGATGGCCCCCGGTCTGCGAGCGCAAGTCGCTAATCCGGGAGCGCTTGGTGTTGATTTCGACGACAAGACACGAAGTCCGGCCAATATGGCCTCGACCTACGTACCTTTAGACAGCTGGGTCTATGCGGCGATATACCGGCTCGAGGCACTGGGGTACGTACAGACGGCATTCGCCGGAGTCCGTCCCTGGACACGAATGGAATGTGCTCGTTTGCTGGCGGAAGCCGATGAACGGACTGCCAATGCCGACCCTCGTTCTGAGGCGGCGGCTCTCTACCATAGCTTGGCGCGAGAGTTTACGCCGGAACTGCAGAGATTGGACGGTGCGGCAAATGTCGGCTTCCAGGTCGAGTCGATCTACAGCCAAGCGCTCGGCATTTCAGGACAGCCCCTGACCGATGGTTACCACTTTGCGCAGACTCTCATTAACAACTTCGGTAGACCCTACGGGGAAGGCGCTAACGTCTATGCCGGCACCGCATTGCGCGGAGTAGCGGGGCCGCTGGCGGTGTATTTTCGCGGAGAGTACCAGCAAAGCGGGTTTGTACCCTCGCCTTCGGCTGCCGCCCAAGCCGCGATTGCAAAGGCGGACTCTACGCCTGCCGCTTCTGCCGGACCAGCCTCGAATCTATCGCGATTCCGCCTGATCGATGCCTATGCCGCCTGGACTTTCAAGAACAATCAGATATCGTTCGGGAAGCAGTCTGTGTGGTGGGGACCGGGCTTAGGCGATGCGATGCAATTCAGCGACAACGCTGAGTCGATCCCGATGCTGCGCTATGACCGGGTCAGTCCCTTCAAACTGCCAGGGTTCTTAGGCGTGATTGGACCCATGCGCGTCGGATTTTTCATCGGCCGGTTGGCCGGGCAACAATTTGTACACTTGCCGAACGGAACCAGCCCCGGTCAACCCGGAGTCTCGCTGGCGAATCAGCCATATATTCACGGGATGAAGCTAAGCGTCAGACCGACTCCAAATCTCGAGATCGGGTTCTCCCGTTCGGTGATCTTCGGCGGCCCGGGGTTTCCCGTGACATGGGCGAGCTTTTGGCGCAGCATTTTTTCGGGGGGGAGCCCGACCTATACTTTCAGCGATCCGGGCGACAGCCGGCAAGCCTTCGACATCAGCTATCGAGTTCCCGGCCTCAGGGATTGGCTCACTTTTTATTGTGACAGCTTCGCCGACGATGAAGTGTTTCCTCCGGCCTTCCCCACTCACAGTGCCTGGGGACCGGGCGTGTACCTGCCAAAATTGCCTCACCTGCACAAAATGGACTTTCGGGCAGAGGGGGCAATAACACCCAGCCGTCTGTTTCCCGGGTTCTTCTATTACAACATTCACTACCTCGATGGATATACCAATGACCGGGAATTGATGGGCAGTTGGATAGGAAGACAGGGCAGCGGTTTCCAACTGCAAAGTACCTACTGGTTTTCAGGACGGAGCACCCTTCAGGTGGGATACCGCAGCCTGTGGGTAGACCATAGCTTCCTGCAAGGTGGATGGCTCAAGGATTACTCCGTGGGAACCAATATTCGCCTCACTGAGAATTTCTCCATGCAGGCGCTGGGCCAGTACGAACAGTGGCGATTTCCACTCCTGACGACCAACCGGGTCAGGAACATGACGACATCCATCCAGTTGTCCTATACCCCACACCGGTCGGCCCCTTAGGGCCCGCCAGTTCTTTGTGTGACACTGACGGATTCCAATGACGGAATCATCGACAAAAGGGTCGGCGGGTCGCCGGCGGAACGGCGAGCAGTGACCGGCTGAGACAGGACCGGCTCGCGTCCGCAGCTCCAGTAAGAGAACCCGGCCTTGCGCATAGTCTCTGGCGAATACATGTTTCTGCCATCGACAATCAACGGCCGCTGCAGAAGTCCTCGCACCCGGGCAAGGTCCAGAGAACCGAACTCGGGCCATTCGGTGAGAATGACCAGGGCATCGGCGCCATCCATGGCCTGATAGGGATCAACCTCGAAGCTGACGCCCAGCCCGGCCAATTCCTGGGATGCTTTTTGCGACGCCGCTGGATCAAAAGCCGAGATGCGCGCGCCTCGCGATACCAGCTGCTTGATGATATCGATGGCGGGGGAGTTGCGGACGTCGTCGGTTCCGGCTTTGAATGCCACTCCCAGGCAGGCGATTTGCCTGCCGCGAACCGAACCTAGCGCCTTTTGAACTTTCCGCGCAAAGAGGAGGCGCTGGCGCTGGTTCATTTTCGTGGTGGCAGCGAGGAGGGGGAAGGAGTAATCGGACTGTTGCGCCATGGCGGCGAAGGCCCGCACGTCTTTCGGCAGACAAGCACCTCCAAAGCCGAGGCCCGCACGAAGGAAATGAGGACCAATGCGCCGGTCGGCGCCAAGTCCGTGGCACACATCGTCGATGTCCGCCCGATACGCCTCCGCCAAATTGGCAACACCGTTAATAAAGGCTATTTTCATCGCCAGGAATGCGTTGGCAGCGTGCTTGATGAGTTCCGCACTTCGCACGCTGGTATCAATCAGCTGCGGACGACGCGCGCCACCACCGGCCACCGACTCGGGATGTTTGTAATACTGGCCGCTGGTCAAAGGCGAATAGAGGTCGCGGAGGATCTCCCGGCTGAACTCATCGTCGGTGCCAATTACGATTCGATCCGGTACCAGGAAGTCCACGACTGCGGTGCCTTCTCGCAGAAATTCCGGATTGCAGGCCACCGCAAACTGCTCGGGGTGAGCTCCGCCCGATATCAACGTCTGTCGTATGGCATCGCAGGTTCGCACCGGTACCGTGCTCTTTTCGACAAGCAATACTTTGTGTTGCAAAAGTTTCGATATCTCGCGCACTACCGCATCCAGGCACGAGAGATCGGTGGATCCGTTATGAGATGCCGGTGTGGCAACGCATATGAAAACTACCTGGGCCTGTTGCATCGCGTCCTGGAGTGAGGCCGTGAAGTACAGTGTCTTTCCCCAGTGCTTCTCCATGAGCCCGGGCAGAAGTTCTTCGTGAATGGGACAGGTCCGGGCCTCCAGTAATTGCAGCTTTCGCCGGTCCTGCTCGACCGCTGTGACGTCGTGGCCTAACTCCGCCAAACAAGCAGCGGTGACCAGACCCACGTACCCTGCACCAACCACTGCCACTCTCATAGGACGGTACCCCGAGCTTGGCCGCGATAGTTCAGCGAGCAGACGCATTGACGACAAGTAGGATCATCCGCCATAACCAGGTGGCGACGGAAGTCCCGGCCTCTCTCGCTATTCAGGACCTGGTCAAGGGCAGAGTCGTGAATGTTGCCGATCACGTTGTGGAAGAAGCATGGGCGAACCGCCCCGTCGGCCTCGATGACGGCTGACGTCCAGGGTGCATTGCAGACAGGTGCAATCGCCTCTTCCAGCCCCAGCTGTGCTCGAAAATGCCGGACAATGCGACGAAGCTTTTGTGCACCTTCCGCAATGTATCCGGCTGCAATGTCGGCAGCA
>Ga0306925_10007496_pt1 | contig 10266 bp, 7 predicted proteins | sample flu12Cox44000176_FD_203755 | JGI IMG/M metagenome (GOLD analysis project Ga0306925, IMG submission 203755) | Lab enrichment of tropical soil microbial communities from Luquillo Experimental Forest, Puerto Rico - flux8day.12C.oxic.44.000.176 (v2)... | ecosystem: Environmental > Terrestrial > Soil... | reverse complement strand
ACGGAATTGCGATGCTTGCCAGGACAATCCCTCCCAGCAGAACGACCGCAGCGACGCGTGCAGCCAAAACCAGTCTTCGCGTCACGAGGTGATCCTCCGAAGTTTTCGGGCCAAATGCACGGCCAACCAGGAACTCGGTAACTGCAGGCGCGTGCACACGCCGATGAGACGGCGTAGTGCTCCGATCGTACAACCCCGACGGTTCGATGCAAGGGCTGGCGGCAGCGGGCGAAAGCTGACGCCGTGTTCCAACTCGGTCCACCCGCCTGAAACGCGCTCAGACCAGCTTGTCGTCACGTGCGGCGAGGAGCGCCTGCAGCGCCGCAACCGTCGAGCGGTCGGCGCGGCCGTCGACCCGAGCCGGGCGGAAATGGCGCTGGAACGCCGTCACCACCACTGTGGTCGCCTCGTCATACATGCCGGTTACTTCGATCCCGTAGCCGTAATGCCGAAGCGCGTCCTGCAGGTCTGCCACTGCTTGACCGTTCTCGCCGGGGCCGAGCGCCGGCGCGGACGGCTTCTGTGGGGCAACCCACAGCCCGACGCCGGCATGGTGCAGCCGCGCCCACGGAAATTTCTCGCCGGGATCGATCTTGCGTTGGGGGGCGATATCGGAATGCGCGAGCACCCGGTCCGCCCGGATGCGGTGGCGGCGGATGATGTCGCGGCAGAGCGCGATCACAACATCGATCTGGACATCGGGGAAGTCGGGATAGCCGAGGTCGTGGCCGACATTGCTGATCTCGATGCCGATCGACCGCGAATTGTTGTCGATTTCGCCTTCCCACGACGACACGCCGGCATGCCAGGCGCGCCGCGCCTCCGGCACGAGCTGGGTGATCTGGCCGCTCTCGTCGACGACGTAATGCGAGGAGACTCTGGCCACCGGATCGCACAGCCGCTCCAGCGCCGCCGCGGTGCTGCTCATGCCGGTGTAGTGGAGCAACAGAATATCGGTCGCGAGCCCGGGCGCCCGCTCGTCCTGGTTGGGCGAGGGCCTGACATGGTGTACGAGTGGGTAATCGGGCGGAAAGGCTTTCATCGTGCCAGTGTAACCCGTGCGCCGCCGCGCGCGAGCGCTGTTGTCATTGTGGGGGATGAGGGCCGACCTCCCGTATGTCCGCTTTCGCTCCCATACGGGCTACGATCGTTCAAATCCGGGTTCGCGCCCACACCAATGGAGGCGGCCCGGATTCTACTTTGCATGGGGTTGTTTTGCCAAAAAATGAATGCCCCGACCCGGAATGCGGTTCCGCGTTCGGCCTAAGGTCCGAGGCGGCAACGATTCCTTAAGTTTAACCGTCGTTAATGGCGTTGATTTGAGCCGCGCCGAGGTCCGGCCGGAGGCCCGCCTTTCATTGACGCCAAAACATGCAAGTGCTAGCGCCAGCCGATCCATTTTTCCTTTGGTTGCATGGGGTTGGCCATGATGGACAGTGGCGTTGCGGTGCCGCGCACGCCTTCCTGCCGCGCCCGCACCGGTCCGGTGTCGGCTGCGCCCGATCGACGGCGCCGGCGGGGCCATGCGCCCTATTCGCGGGCCTTCCAGCCATGACGGGCGGCGACTCCGGACACACGGCGATGGCCGACGTACCGGCGCGCCATGTCCCCGTGCTGCTGTCCGAGGTCATCGCCAACCTCGCTCCCCATGACGGCGGCGTCTATATCGACGCCACCTTCGGCGCCGGCGGCTATACGGCTGCGATCCTGGCGGCGGCGAATACGCAAGTCATTGGCATCGATCGCGACCCCACGGCGATTGCCGCGGCGCAGGCCCAGGTCGAAGCCGCGGCCGGGCGCCTGGTCCTGATCGAAGGCGAATTCGCCACGCTCGATCGCATCGCGCGCGATCTCGGGATCGCAGCCGCTGACGGCGTCGTGCTCGATCTCGGCGTGTCGTCCATGCAGCTCGATACGCCCGAGCGCGGCTTCTCGTTCCGCCTCGATGGGCCTCTCGACATGCGCATGGGCGCGGCTGGCCCATCCGCCGCCGACGTGATCGCACAACGCTCCGAGCGCGATCTCGCCGACATCATCTTCCTGCTGGGCGAGGAGCGCCGCTCCCGCGCCGTCGCCCGCGCCATCGTGGCGGCGCGCCGCGAAAGGCCGATCGCGACCACCCGCGCGCTCGCCGACATCGTCGCCCGCGTCGTGCACGGGCGGCCCGGCGACATTCATCCGGCCACCCGCACGTTTCAGGCGCTCCGCCTGTTCGTCAACGACGAGATGGCGCAGTTGGCCCGCGGCCTCGCCGCGGCGGAGCGCATTCTAAAGCCCGGCGGCAAGCTGGTGGTGGTGGCGTTCCATTCGCTGGAAGATCGGATCGTCAAGAACTTCCTCGCGGCACGCAGCGGCACCGAGCGCGGCTCGCGCCACCTGCCGGAGACCGCGGTGGCGCCTGCCACCTTCGAGCTGGTCACGCGTCGCCCGGTCGTTGCCGACGACGCCGAGGTCGACGCCAATCCGCGGGCCCGTTCGGCCAAATTGCGCGCCGCCATCCGCACCGCTGCGCCGGCGCGCATGACTGAAGATACGCCGCCCCTGTTGGCATCGCTCGAGCGGTTGCGTGGAGGTTGATCGCCGTGCGACTGATTCATCTCATCGTCGTCGCCGCGCTCGTGATCGCAGCGGTGCACGTCTACAAGATCAAGTTCGAGTCGACGCTCCAGGCCGAGCGGCTCGCCAAGCTCGGCGTCGAAATTCGCAGCGAGCGTGACCGCATCGGAGCGTTGCGGGCCGAGTGGGCGCAGCTCGACAGCCCCGCCCGTATCCAGGCCCTGGCGCAGCGCCATCTCCAGCTCAAGCCGATCGATCCCGCCCAGATCGAGCGGCTCGACCATCTGCCGGAGCGGCCCGAACCTCCGCCGACCGCGCCCGAACCGGCGCCGGCGCCGTCCGACCTCATCGCCCTGGGACGGCCCGGCGCCGTCGCGGCCGAGCCACCGACCGGCAGCGTGCCGGGTCCAACCGCGGGAGCGACGCGATGAGCGCGGCCGACGCGACCATCGCCGCGGGTGCATCGCCCGTCCGGTTGCCGGCAGCGCCGTGGCATCGCCGCATGCTCCAGTCGCTGCTCTACGGGCGCAATGTCGATCGTGCCCGCAAGACCAAGGCCCGGCTCGGGCTCGCGGTGATAGGCTTTGCCGTCGTCTATGCCGTCATTGCCGCGCGCCTCGTGCTCTATGCCGCCGCGCCCGAGACCCGTGCCTCGCGCCATGGCGGCACCACCGACGCCGTCGCCACCGCGCGTCCGGACCTGCTGGACCGCAACGGCGAAATCCTCGCGACCGATCTCAAGACGCCGTCGTTGTTCGCGGAGCCGCGGCGGATCATCGATCCCGACGAGGCGCTCGAACTCTTGACGGCGGTGATGCCCGATCTCGATACCGTCGAGATGCGCGACCGGCTCGGGTCCAAGCGCGGCTTTGCGTGGCTGCGCCGCGAGATCACGCCGCGACAGCAGCAGGAGGTATATCGCCTCGGCATTCCCGGGATCGGGTTTCTGACCGAGAACAAGCGCGTCTATCCCAACGGCAACGAGGTCTCGCACCTGATCGGTCACGTGAACATCGACAATCAGGGCATCGCCGGCATGGAAAAATGGGTCGACACCCACGGCCTCGCCGATCTTCACCGCGCCGGCTTCGCTATCGACCACGAACAGAAGCCGATCGAGCTCGCCGTCGACCTGCGGGTCCAGCACGCCATGCGCGACGAACTCCAGGCGGCGCGGGAAAAGTTCAAGGCCAAGGCCGCTGCGGGCCTGGTACTCGACGTGCGCAGCGGCGAAATCGTGTCGATGGTGTCGGAGCCGGACTACAATCCCAACAATCCGCGCGAGGCGCTCGATCCCAACCGCATCAACCGCCTGACCACCGGCGTCTATGAAATGGGCTCGACCTTCAAGGCGCTGACGGTGGCGATGGCGCTCGATACCGGCAAGATCACGCTCAATTCGAGCTTCGACGCGCGGGGCTCGCTGCGCTACGGCCATTTCAACATCAGCGACTACCACGCCCAGAACCGCGTGCTCACGGTGCCGGAAATCTTCACCTATTCATCCAATGTGGGCGCCGCCCGCATGGCGCTGTCGGTGGGCGTGGAGGGCCACAAGGCATTCCTGCGCAAGGTCGGCCAGCTCGACCGGCTGCGCACCGAACTGCCGGAGAGCGCCGAGCCGATCGTCCCCAAGCGCTGGGGCGAACTCAACACCGTCACCATCGCATTCGGCCACGGGCTCTCGGTGGCGCCGCTGCAGTCGGTGATGGGGGTCGCCGCGCTCCTCAATGGCGGCTATCTCATTCCGCCGACCTTCCTCAAGCGCAGCGAGGCCGACGGGATGGCGCTGGCCAAGCGCGTCGTCAAGCCGGAAACCAGCGCTGCGATGCGCTACCTGATGCGGCTCAACGCGGAAAAAGGCACCGCCACCAAGGCCGACGTGAAGGGCTTCTATGTCGGCGGCAAGACCGGCACCGCGGAGAAGGTGATCAACGGCCGCTATTCCAAGACGCGACTGATGACCGACTTCATGGCGGTGCTGCCGGCCGACAAGCCGCGCTACCTCCTGCTGATCATGCTGGACGAGCCGCAGGCGATCGCGGAGACCCACGGCTTCGCCACCTCGGGCTGGAACGCGGTGCCGGTGGCGGCCAAGGTGATCGAGCGGATCGCCCCCCTGCTCGGCATCGAGCCCCGCTACGATCTTCCACCGGCCGACCGCTTGATCCTCGCTTCCGCCAAAGAGACGCGGTAAACCGACAGTGGTCTGACTCCAACATTGCTTGCCAATGTTGGGACAAGTCAGCCCACTCACTATTGGATTACTTGCCCGGTCGATTCCCGGGCCGGGAGACATTTCGGCCACGCCGATGAAGCTCTGCGAACTCTTGACCGGCGATGCCCGCTTCGAACCGTGGTTCGGCGCCCTCGATATCCATGGGATTTCCGCCGACAGCCGCGCGGTGAAGGCCCACTTCCTGTTCGCGGCGGTGCCAGGCACCAAGGCCGACGGGCTCGCCTTCCTGCCCCAGGCGCTCGCGGCCGGCGCGGCCGCCGTGATGGCGGAGCGCGCACCGCCGGACCCACTGCCCGATCATGTCGCTTTCGTCGAGGTCGCCAATGTGCGCCATGCGCTGGCGCTCGCCGCGGCGAAGTTTTTTCCGCGCCAGCCCGCGACCATCGCAGCCGTCACCGGTACCAGCGGCAAGACCTCGGTCGCCGCCTTCACGCGCCAGGTCTGGGCGCGGCTGGGTCACGCCAGCGCGAGCATCGGCACCGTCGGCGTGGTGACGCCCGCGCGGGAGGTCTACGGCTCCTTGACCACACCGGACCCGGTCGAGCTGCACCGCACCCTCGATGGTCTCGTGGGCGAAGGCGTGACGCATCTCGCACTCGAGGCCTCCTCCCACGGGCTCGACCAGCACCGTCTCGACGGTGTGCGGGTCGGCATTGCGAGCTTCACCAATATCAGCCGCGATCATCTCGACTATCACGGCACCATCGAGGCCTATTTCGCGGCCAAGATGATCCTGTTCGAGCGCCTCGTCAGCGCCGGCGGCACGGCTGTCGTCGCCGCCGATAATGAACTCGCTGCCGAGGTGGCGGCGCGGTCGCACCGTCGCGGCCTGCGCGTGATCGAGGTCGGGCGCGCCGCGCGCGATGTGCGGCTCCTCGATTGCACCATCGACGGATTTTCCCAGCGTCTCACCATCGCCTATGCCGGTGCGACGCACCGGGTGTGCTTGCCACTGGTCGGGGCGTTCCAGGTCGAGAACGCGCTTGTCGCCGCCGGGCAGGCGCTTGCCGCCGGCGGGGATCCCGTCGCCGTCTTCGCCGCCCTCGAAGGGCTCACCGGCGCCAAAGGCCGGCTCGAGCTGGTGGGACGCAAGGCCGGCGCACCGATCTTCGTCGACTACGCCCATAAGCCCGACGCGCTCGCCAAGGCGCTGGAAGCGCTGCGCCCCTATGTCGGCCACCGGCTGGTCGTGGTGTTCGGCGCCGGCGGAGACCGCGACGCCGGCAAGCGGCCGCTGATGGGCGCCATCGCCGCCGAGAAAGCCGATCGCGTCATCGTCACCGACGACAATCCCCGCAGCGAGGATCCCGCCGCGATTCGTGCCGCCATCATGACGGCGGCGCCGGGCGCCGGCGAGGTCCCGGATCGCAACGAGGCGATCCGCCGCGCGGTCGCCGAACTGGAGCGCGGCGACGTGCTCCTGATCGCCGGTAAGGGCCACGAGACCGGCCAGATCATCGGCCACAAAATCGTGCCGTTCAGCGACCATGAGGCGGTCGCGAAGGCGCTCGCGACCGAGGCTAGTGGATCGATTCCATGAAACCGATCAGATCGGACCAGTTGGAATTTAAGCCCACGGACCTCATCCTGAGGAGCCGTGCGAAGCACGGCGTCTCGAACGATCGCCGCCGGCACCATGTCGCCTGTGGCCGTCCTTCGAGACGCGCGCATCGAAATCGGCTGTTGCCGATTTCGACACCGATGGAGGCCGAAGTCGGGCAGGCCCGACTTCGGAGCGCGCTCCTCAGGACGAGGTTGATTGATGATATCGATATGATTCGCACCTCGGAAACGAAGCACTAGCCCATGACCGCGCTATGGACGACGAAGGCGATCGTAGCGGCGACCCGGGGCGCCGGCGTCGGCAGGCTGCCGCAGGCGGTGACCGGCATCTCGATCGACAGCCGCACCGTCGCCCCCGGCGAAGCATATTTCGCCATCAAGGGCGACGTCCACGACGGCCATGATTTCGTCGTCGCCGCGCTCAAGGCCGGCGCCGGCCTCGCGGTGGTCGCCAAGGATCGTGTCGAGGATCGCGGTGCGGGCCGCAGTGGCGCCTTTGGCGACGACGCGCCGCTGATCGTCGTCGACGACGTGCTTGCGGCGCTGCGCGATCTCGCCGCCGCGGCGCGGGCGCGCTCGGCGGCGAGGATCGTTGCGGTCACGGGGTCGGTCGGCAAGACCTCCACCAAGGAGGCACTCGCGCTCGCGCTCGGTGCCAATGGCGAGACCCACGCTTCGGCCGCCTCGTTCAACAACCACTGGGGCGTGCCGCTGTCGCTGGCGCGGCTCGCCCGGTCTGCGCACTATGCCGTGTTCGAGATCGGCATGAACCATGCGGGCGAGATCACGCCGCTGACCCGCCTGGTGCGCCCGAACGTCGCCATCGTCACGACGGTCGAGCCGGTGCACCTCGAGTTCTTTTCCTCCGTCGCAGCGATCGCCGACGCCAAGGCCGAAATCTTCCTCGGCCTCGAACCCGGCGGCGCGGCGCTCCTCAATCGCGGCAACCCGCACTATCGGCGGCTCAAGCGCCGCGCCGTCGAAACGGGAGTGACCCACATCCTGTCGTTCGGCGAGAACGCCCGCGCCGATGCGCGGCTCCTCAAATGCGCGCTGCAGGCGGAGGGATCGACGGTCGAGGCGAGCATCCTCGGCATTCGCCTCGCCTACAAGGTCGGCGCGCCCGGCAAGCATCTGGTGATGAATTCGCTCGCCGTGCTCGCCGCCGCGAGCCTCAGCGGCGCCGATCTCGCCCGTTCGGCGCTCGCGCTGGCGCAGCAGGCGCCAGCCGCCGGACGCGGCACCCGCATTACGCTCGAACTGCCGGACGGCCCGGCCCTCGTCATCGACGAGAGCTACAACGCCAATCCGACCTCGATGCGCGCCGCGCTGGCGCTGCTCGGCCAGGCCCCGCTCGGCCCCGGCGGGCGGCGCATCGCCGTGCTCGGCGACATGCTGGAACTCGGTCCGGCCGGGCCGGACCTCCATCGCGGCTTGGTCGATCCCATCGGCGAAAACGACGTCGATCTCGTCTTTTGCGCCGGCCCATTGATGGCCGCCTTGTGGCAGGCTCTTCCATCGCCGTCGCGGGGCGGCTATGCGAAGAGTGCGGCCGAACTCGAACCGCAGGTCCTGGCCGCGATCCGCAGCGGCGACGCCCTGATGGTCAAGGCATCCGCCGGCTCGCGCATGGGGCCGATCGTGAAGGCGCTGGTGCGCCGCCATTCCACCGAAAGCGCCTCCGAACCGGCGCGAGCGCGGGGCTGATTGCATGTTCTATTGGCTGGCTGAGCTTTCCGACACGGTTTCGGTCTTCAATGTCTTTCGCTACATCACTTTTCGCACCGGCGGCGCCGTGGTCACAGCGCTCATTTTCGTGTTCCTGTTCGGCCCCAGCATCATCGCCATGCTGCGCGTGAAGCAGGGCAAGGGGCAGCCGATCAGGACCGACGGACCCAAGTCCCACCTCATCACCAAGGTCGGCACGCCGACCATGGGCGGCCTCATGATCCTGTCGGGCCTCGTGGTGTCGACGGTGCTGTGGGCCAATCCCGCCAATCCCTATGTCTGGATCGTGCTCGCGGTGACGCTCGGCTTCGGCCTGATCGGCTTCTATGACGACTACCTGAAGGTGACCAAGCAGACCCATGCCGGGTTTTCCGGCCGCACCCGCCTGCTGCTCGAATTCGCGCTCGCGGGGACCGCGTGTCTCGTCATCTCGCATATCGGCCGCGCACCGATGGCGACCTCGATTGCGTTTCCGTTCCTCAAAGACATCGTGCTCGATCTCGGCTGGTTCTTCGTGGTGGTCAGCGCCTTCGTGGTGGTCGGCGCCGGCAATGCGGTGAACCTCACCGACGGCCTCGACGGCCTCGCCATCGTTCCCGTAATGATCGCGACCGCGAGTTTCGCGGCGATCTCCTGGGCGATCGGCAATGCCGTGTTCGCCGACTACCTCCAGGTCAATTACGTCGCCGGCGCCGGCGAGCTTGCGGTCCTGTGCGGAGCGATTCTCGGCGCGGGTCTCGGCTTCCTGTGGTTCAATGCCCCGCCGGCGTCGATCTTCATGGGCGACACCGGCTCGCTCGCGCTGGGCGGGCTGCTGGGCACCGTCGCCGTCGTGACCAAGCACGAGATCGTGCTCGGCATCATCGGCGGCCTGTTCGTGCTCGAAGCCGTCTCGGTGATCGTGCAGGTGGTATCGTTCAAGATGACCGGAAAGCGCGTGTTCCGGATGGCCCCGATCCATCATCATTTCGAGCAGCTCGGCTGGACCGAGCCGCAGATCGTGATCCGGTTCTGGATCATCGCCGTCGTGCTCGCGCTGGCCGGGCTCTCCACACTGAAATTGCGGTGAATTGCTCCTCCCTTCCCACCATGACGCTACACGAGTTCATTCGATGATCCCGATCACCTCTTTCGCGGGGAAAAAAGTCGCCGTGTTCGGCCTCGGCAGCTCCGGCCTGATCGCCGCCAGCGCGCTGTTCTCCGGCGGTGCCGATGTCGTGGGCTGGGACGATAGTGCCGCGCGCATCGCCCATGCCGCCAGTGCGGGGATTCCGACGGCTGACCTGCGCGAACTCGACTGGTCGAAGATCGCGGCGCTGGTGCTCGCCCCCGGCGTTCCGCTCACCCATCCGGCGCCGCATTGGTCGGTCGGCCTCGCCCGCGCCATGGCCGTCGAGGTCATCGGCGACATCGAGCTGTTCTGTCGCGAGCGGCGCCGCCACGCCCCCGACGCCCCGTTCGTCGCCATCACCGGCACCAATGGCAAGTCGACCACGACCGCGCTGATCGCCCATCTCGCCGAGAGCGCCGGCTACGACACCCAGCTCGGCGGCAATATCGGCACCGCGATCCTGTCGCTGGAGCCGCCGCGGATGGGCCGCGTCCACGTGATCGAATGTTCCTCGTTCCAGATCGACCTTGCGCCCAGCGTCGATCCTTCGATCGGGATCCTGATCAACCTCTCCGAGGACCACCTCGATCGCCACGGCACGATGGCGAACTATGCTGCGGTGAAGGAGCGGCTCATCCACGGCGTGCAGGCAGGCGGCACCGCCGTGGTCGGCGTCGACGACGGCTGGTGCCAGGCGGTGGCGGACCGCGCCGAGCAGGCCGGGCGCAAAGTGGTGCGGGTGTCGGTGCGCCGGCCGCTCGCTTATGGCGTCTATGTGGAGGACGACCGCATTCTGCAGGCCACCGGCGGCACCGCGACCGAGATCGCCCGGCTCGGAGCCATCGATGCGCTGCGCGGCCGCCACAATGCGCAGAACGCCGCCTGCGCCGCGGCAGCCGCGCTCGCCCTCGGCCTCGACCTGCGCACGATCCAGGCCGGCCTGCGGTCATTTCCGGGGCTGGCGCATCGCATGGAGGAGGTCGGGCGCAAGGGCCGTGTGCTGTTCATCAACGACTCCAAGGCGACCAATGCGGATTCCGCCGCCCAGGCGCTGGCCTGCTTCGGCGAC
>Ga0306925_10007494_pt1 | contig 10269 bp, 9 predicted proteins | sample flu12Cox44000176_FD_203755 | JGI IMG/M metagenome (GOLD analysis project Ga0306925, IMG submission 203755) | Lab enrichment of tropical soil microbial communities from Luquillo Experimental Forest, Puerto Rico - flux8day.12C.oxic.44.000.176 (v2)... | ecosystem: Environmental > Terrestrial > Soil... | reverse complement strand
TCGTTCATGCGCGATCCTCAAAGCTGCTCGGCAGGTGTAGGAATTACTCTCGCGCGCTATGGCCCCTTAACCTAAATTGCTGCAAACTCACTTTTTAAATTGTGGCACGTCGATTGCTTCACCAAGAAGCGAAGAGCGAAATTGAATTCCCCTGGAAGCTGCGAGTCCCCGCTCGCGCCTCACGCGGAGGATGCCCAACCGCACCCCAGGCGGGGTTGAAGTTCTCCCCGGGGCATCGAGCCTTCCGGCCACCTCCGGTCCGGAAGGCGTTTTTGTAGCTGGACACGCGCCCAGTGAGACGATCGATCGCGCTCCAGCAGAGCGTGTGACAACCAGCTCAATTCTGGCTATAACAGTCACGATGACTGAAGCGCTCAGCCGCCGATTGAAACAGGCCCGGTTTCTCAATCCCCAGCAGGAGGCGGTGCTCAGCCTGTCAATCGCTGCCAACCGTCTCACGGCCATGATCGATGAGATTTGTGAGAAGCATGGACTAACCCGCTCGCAGTACAACGTCTTGCGAATCTTGCGGGGGGTACATCCCCAGGGGCATCCCCGGTGCCAAATCGCCCAGCGCTTGGTCGAACGCGCACCCGACGTCACCCGGCTCGTCGACCGCCTGAAGGCCAGAGGCCTGGTCCGGCGAAATCGCGGTGGCCAGGACCAGCGTCAGGCTATAGCCTATATCACTCCCAAGGGAGTGAAGCTGCTGCAGGCGATCCAGCCGGAACTCGAAAGCCGGACCACGGCACGCCTTTGCAAACTGAGCGAGAAGGATTGCCACGACTTGAGCCGCCTGTGCGCCCTCATCTTCGAGGACGAGGTGTCTGGTTCGAGCGAGCGCAGAGACTCCGAATAATCCGTCGGTCAACCCGTTGAATTCCTCCGCTCGCAGTCTTGCGTATCTTATGTGTTATAACACCTACTTATGTGCTGGAACGCATATGGTTAGGGCTCAACGATGTCACATTCATCGACGCCGACCGACAGGAATGGGCGGCGGGCAGGCTGCTCAACTTGCCACCGACAAGGCCCTTAAGCACGTTTCATCGATTGTTGAAAGCCGCGCTGCAAAACACGCGGCGTACGTTCTCGCGATCGACGCTGATCAAATGAACAAACCCTCCCTTGCGGGAGGGTTCAGTGGTTTTGTCGCTAACTTGGATGCTCGAGTGGCCCACTGACATGGCGCGGTGAGCCGCCGGAACTTCTGCGTGGCGGAGACGCCTATACGCGCGCGACGTTAGCGGCCTGGAGCCCTTTGGGGCCCTTGGTCAGTTCGAATTCGACGGTCTCGCCCTCACTCAAGCTCCGGTATCCACTCTCCTGGATGGCCGAAAAATGTACGAATACGTCCTCGCCCGTGGAGCGCTGAATGAAACCGTACCCCTTGGCTCCGTTGAACCACTTCACTGTGCCTTTCTCTTTCACAAACTTGCTCCTTTCGCATGAACTTGCTGGAATCACCCCTGCTTCGCGGAAGGTCTGCACGTGACCCTGAGGCACGCACGAAAGACGTCTCCACGTTGCCGGGAAACAAGGGTTGCCGCTCAGTTCGCAGCTTTTACGCAATGAGAAAAGGCACACCAAGCTGCCTGGACGCACCACTAGCTCTGCGTCCGTGCAGCTCCCTGGCCCGTGCAATGCGAAATATTCGACTGCTGGCAGAAACATCAACCCAAATCGGCATTTCGGCGAAGCCGAAAGCCTCCCCAATCGCCCTTCCGAAGGGGGAGTTACGAATAATTACAGGAACTCCCTGATTTGGCAAGTGTTTCTATCACAGCACTTTCGGGGGATTTCCCCGGGGCTGACGCTCCTCCTGAACGAGGCGGTCGGAACTGCCCCGAAGGCCACGGTTTTCCTCTGATACGATAAATGTAGAATGGGCAGCGAGCTCGCAGCTTCGACCGGTGGTGCACCGGGGCCACCAAAGCCTCCTTCAGAAGCCTTGGCAAGTTCGGTTAACCATATTGGAGACAATGAGTTACAGGCAACCCCTTTGCAAACCGGAACAGCCGCCAAGCGGCTTCTAGTACACGACGACAGTCGCCAGATGTTGCGCTACCCAGCCGCACCTGACTCGCTGCGGCGGCGCTTGCGCCTTTATGGTTGGCCCACGTTGCGCTACCTGACCCAGACCGAGGTGCATACCTATGCCTTTTCGGTCGCGGCGAATTCCATTTTGTCGCTTTGTCCGCTGATTGTACTGCTGCTTACAGTGGTTCGCCGCGTCTTTCATTCACAACAGATGTACAACGTAGTGCTGCAACTTCTGCGCGACTTTCTGCCCAGCAACCAGGACTTCGTGATCAGAAACCTGCAGTTTCTGGCTACCGTGCGCGGCCGCGGACAGTTGCTTTCTCTGGTGATGCTGTTCATTACGTCTACCGGGATATTTCTTCCCCTCGAGGTGGCGCTCAACAGCATCTGGGGATTCACCAAGAACCGCTCTTATGTGATGAATGCCCTCGTCGCAGTGGGGCTGGCCATAGCTTGCGGATCGCTGGCTCTACTCTCCATTTTCCTGACAGCGCAAAACCTGCGGATACTAGGACTTGCCATCGGGAATCAGAACTTCGTCTTTCGCGGTCTCGGGTTTGTGGTGATGAAGGCATTCGCGATCGTGACGACGATAGCGATCTACTTCCTCATTTACTGGCTGCTGCCCCATGGGAAGGTCCCTGTGAGGGCAGTCATGCCCGCGGCGATCATCACTGGACTCTTGTCGGAAGGCGCGAAATACATTTACATCCTCGCGCTCCCCTGGCTGAATTTTCGAGAGGTGTACGGACCTTTTTCGGTGTCGGTCACGCTGATCTTCTGGTCGTTCTGGAGCGGCATGCTCCTGCTGGGCGGCGCCTACCTTTCCGCCGCTGGACACAGCGACCGCATAGCTGCGCAGAAAGCCACCGCCTGCGAGGGCGCCTAGCGTTTCTGATCGACGCGGCCGTCGCTGGTTTGAGACGAATGCATCGGTCCCGCTATTTGACCGCTTTTGTCCACTCATCCACCCAGGCGTTGACTGTCTGATACCACAGGCGGCTGTTCTGTGGCTTTAAGACCCAATGTCCCTCGTCGGGGAAGTACAGCAGCTTCGACGGAATCTTGAGCCGCTGCAGGGTGGTGAATAACTGGAATCCTTCCGACACGTCCAGCCGGTAGTCCAATTGCCCGTGGACCACCAGCAAGGGCGTTTTGAAGTTGGTTGCGGACAGGTGCGGCGACCACTTCCGATACATCTCCCGATTCGTCCAAGGCGTGCCCTTAAACTCCCACTCATTGAACCACAACTCTTCGGTCGTGCCGTACGCCGACTCGGTGTTAAACATGCCGTCGTGCGAGACGAGGCACTTGAAGCGGTCGGTGTGCCCCTCGATCCAATTGATCATATATCCGCCATAACTGGCTCCCAGGGCGCAAACGCGGTCGCTGGCGACGAAAGGATAGTTCTTCTGCACGTAGTCGAGACCCATCATCAAGTCCTCAAAAGGAGCTCCACCCCAATTGCCGTTGATGGCGTCGATGAATTTCTGGCCGTAGCCGGTCGAGCCGTGAAAGTTGATCATAACGGCGAGGTAGCCATTGGCCGCGAACAACTCGGGGTTCCAGCGATACGACCAGTCATCGCCCCACGCCCCCTGGGGACCGCCGTGAATGAGAAATTTCACGGGATACTTCCTTTTCGCGTCGAAGCCCGGCGGCCTCACCAGGAACCCCTGCACCTTTGCCTTCGCTGCGCCAGTGAACCAGAACGACTCCATCGGCTCCATCGCGACCATCGACAAAAGTTCGTCATTGAGGTGCGTCAGAGGTTTCGATTTCGACAACAGGCAATCGGGGAGGGAGTAGGCTGCGGGCGGCACTGCGATCCTGCACATCGGATACTCCAGCGGCGCCGTGTAGACCTCGTTGGGTGCCGAGATCGACATGGTGTTGAAGACCAGCGTTTTGCCATCCGGCGTCGGCATTGGACTGTCGTTGAACCCATCGACCAGTTCCTGGGGCCAGGGGTTCGGCTGGTCGATCTTCAACGCATAAATCGGCGACAGTCCCTCGTTGCCCGAGGTCAGGTAGATCGTTTTGGAGTCAGGGGCCCAGGCGATCGCGTCCACCCATCGATCGAAATTCGGCGTTAGGTCGGTGATCTTGCCAGTTGCTCGTTCATACAGCATCAGGCGGAAGCGGTCGCTCTCGTAGCCGGCGCGAAGCTGCGAGCGATAGGCGATGTACTTGCCGTCTGGTGAATAAATCGGCGTGCCATCGCTGCCCGGGTTAGTCGTGACCCTCCTGGCAGCTCCGCCGCCCACGGGCACCACAAACACGTCCGTATTGGTGCTGGTGGCTTCGGATTCGTCGGTATTGCAGGTATAGGAGACCTCTTTCCCATCGGGCGAGAAGGCGTACTGGTCCTGCCCTCCCAGGCTGAACGGCGGCACGTCGTAATCGCCTGGCGTCAGATCGCGCGCCACGCCACCTTCGATCAGAACGATAAACAGGTGGCTGCGCTTCCCGTCTCTGAACTCGTTCCAGTGCCGAAACATCAAACGTTCAAACGTCTTGGCCTTTACCTTCGACTTCGCTCGCTCTTCGTCCCGCTGCTTGTTGCAGGCATCGTCTTTGCAGTCAGGGAACACCCGGGAGACGAACACGACGCTTTTGCCATCCGGCGACCAGGTACCGCCTGAGGCTTCCGTGGAGATCTCCGTCACCTTCTTTGGATCCCCGGTGAGGACACCACTGGCGGGATCGAAGTCCTGCACCCAGATTTGGGAGCCGCCATCGCGGGACGACTCAAAAATCACCCGTGTGCCGTCGGGTGAGAAACGGATGCGGTCCTCGCCGGCACCGCTGGCCGGGGTGAGCCTTTTCGTATCGCCTCCGCCGACAGGGACTATCCACAGGTGCGGCTTCTTCGAGTTTTCTTCCAGATTGACGTCGACCGCGCTGAAGGCGACCCACTTCCCGTCAGGCGAAACCGCCGGTTCGCCGATTCGCTTGAGTTGCATCATGTCTTCAAAAGTGAAGGGATGTCTCAATTGCGCAAAGCCACAGAGCGGGAATGCCAGCAGCACTGCGAAAAAAATGCGAGGTAACATGACGCCTCCATGGCGCGAGCGAGAGCACTTGGAAGTACAACGCCGTGCGCCCAAAACCTTCCAGTCTAAATCAACCGCGCACCAGCCGAGCAACTGGCCTTTCATCCTGGTGTTATAGCGTTTGTGGCTTTTCAAGCTCCAGACTCGCCACCGGTTTCATCGGGGGGGCACATCGAATACAATGAACGCGGGGACGTACATGATGTATCGACAGAAAATTCTTCCGATCGTCGCCTTCGGCGCATTGGTCATCGCAATTGTAGTCTGCGACTCGATTGCATGGGCCCAGCGCGGTGAAGGCGAACTCGATTCCTCGCCGCCAAAGGGCATCACCGAACAGGAGATCATTCAGCGTTTCGCCGCTAAGGAAAAGGAATTCAAGACCGCGCGCGAGCAGTACGCTTATCGCCAGTCTCTGACCGTACAGACCCTCGACGGCGACACGGTTAATGGCGAGTTCAAGGAAGTCGAAGACGTGCTGTTCGACGATAGAGGGAACCGGGTCGAGCACGTGGTCTTTGCCCCCGGCTCAACTCTGGTCGGCATTACGATGACCAAGGAAGATTACGACGACATCCGGAACCGCATGCCATTCGTGCTCACCAGCGATGAAATCCCGGAATACCAGATCCTCTATGTTGGGAAGCAGCGGATCGATGAAATTGGCACGTACGTCTTCGATATTGCTCCCAAGCAAATCGAGAAGAACAAGCGCTATTTCCAGGGTCGCATCTGGGTGGATGACCAGGACTTCCAGATCGTAAAGACCTATGGCAAGAACGTGCCCGACCTGGGCACCAAGAAACGCGGCGGCCAGGAAAACCTGTTCCCCAACTTCACCACGTGGCGCGACCGGGTGGATGGAAGGTACTGGTTTCCGGTCTACACCAAGGTCGACGACATGCTGCACTTCTCGACCGGCGACATTCACATCCGTCAGGTGGTGAAGTACACGGACTACAAGCGCTTCGGAGCCAAGTCCAAGATCACCTACGAAGGCCAGGAGATCTCCAAGGAACAGCCGTCGGGCACTGCTAAGCCGGGAAGTCAGCAGCCCGCCCAGAGTCCATCACAGCCGAAGCAGTAAGCAATTCGCAGGGAAAGCCAAAAAGCAAAACCGGTTGATTGGGTCCCGCTCTTGCTCAATAGTAGAGATACTTCTGCCACTTCGAGTCGGAGCGCCCCATCAGCCGCATGATGTGGCGGCTGGTATGCAGGTTAAACGCTCGCGGTTCGCGGGTGAGACGCATGTTGGCCTCGTGCGGCAGCATGTTGCCCTTTCTGCGATTGCAGTTGTGACAGCAGGCCACCAAGTTCTCCCACGTTGACGCACCGCCGCGCGAGCGCGGCACTACATGGTCCAGCGTCAATTCACCTGCAGCCAGAATTTTTCCGCAATATTGGCAGGTATTGCGGTCACGCAACAGTATGTTCTTCCGCGACAGCGCCCGTGTCTGGTGCGGAATGCGCCGGTACTCCAGCAGCCGGATCACCGACGGAACGTTGATCGCGATGCGCGCGGCGTGCAAATGCTGCCCGTTGTGCTCTTCCATCATGGCCACGCCCTTCAGCACCAGAACGATGGCGCGCCGGGCAGCGCAGACATTGATGGGTTCATACGATGCATTCAGCACCAGCACGGGAGCGTGCATCGGCGAGCGGTGAATACGCTCCTCCGTGCTCGCCCGCGCGTGATGCATGCAGCCGGCCAATGATTTTCCATATCGGGACGCTGTGCTTTGAGCCGCCGTGGACATAACCCCCTAGACCGAAACAGCCATCTCCGCTGCTTCGTACCCCTCCTGTTTTCCACATTCGACAGTCTCCGGCAGTACCGCGCTTTTCACGGTGCGGGCCACCATTGCTGCCCAAACCCGCTCGGCCCCTGCTTTCTTCAGCACACGGGCACACTCGGAAACGGTCGTTCCCGTGGTCATCATGTCATCGACAACGATCACGGTCCTGCCCTTCACTCGCTCAGGGGTAATGACTCGAAATGCGTCGCGCAGGTTGGCCACACGCTCTTCGCGACTAAGCCCCACTTGGGAGTGCGTCGGGCGTTGCCGTTGCAGCAATCCGGCCGCAGTTTCGAACGACTGCGGCAGGCGATTTACGGCGGCGCGAACAATCAGTTCCGCCTGATGGAAACCGCGTTCACCGCGCTTGCTGGCATGCAGCGGGACGGGCACGATGAGCGGCAACCAGTCTTTGTCTCCGCTCGCGACCTGCTTAATGGCTTGGGCCAACATGCCTCCCAGCACGGGCACAGCCGGTAGAACTTTGTCATATTTCAGGAGATGGATCAGGCCACGCAGAGCTCCTTCGGACTCTGCGAAGGACACGGCGCGCTCGAAATCCGGATCGAAGTCGCGCCAACCATGGCAGCGTCCGTCGCCCACCTGCAACTGCGCCGGCAGGAGGCGTTCGCCGCACTGCAGGCATTGCGGCGCTCGAATCGGTTGGCTGGAACTCCAACACTCCTGACAAACGGCGAGACGGGAGATATGTATGAAGGGGATACTACAGAGCCTGCAATCGGAGGGGAAAAACCCAGAAAAAACACCGCCGACGATCGCAACAACTGGCGCGACGAGGAATGTACGCTGCTCGGCGCGCTGCGTTCGTCGCTGTCGCTCTAGTATCGCACGACTGCTGAAGACTACCCTCCGGTCGATGGTGCCTCCTGCGACCCGGAACGCGCGCGTGCGCTGAGGTGGGCGGAAAGCACCAAGGCCATTAGTATAGTAATTTCAGAGTATTGGCGCAATGCCGAGGCAGACTCCTCGCGCGTGATTCATGGATATTTCACGTCGAGAGCGCATTGCTTCGACACTGGCATCAATCAGTCCTGAAGGGGCGCAGCCTGAACCGGTACTTGTACCAAGTGCTATCGGCATGCTAACTTGCGCCGTCACAGTTATTCGAACTCTGCGTGAGGTCTTCGCACATGGATACCACTGTTACGGCTCCGGAAAAGACGTTTCGATCCTATGTTCCTGAAGACACAACCATGCCGGAGTTCACACTCCGCGCTGTCTTGCTGGGCTTGATCATGACGGTCGTACTGGGTGCGGCCAACGCCTATCTGGGCCTGCGCGCCGGCATGACCATCGCCGCCACGTATCCTGCCGCCGTTATCGGCATGGCCGTACTGCGGGTCATGAAGGGCTCGATTCTAGAGGAGAATATCGCCCGAACCGTCGGCTCCATTGGCGAATCGGTGGCCGCCGGCGCGATCTTCACCATTCCGGCGTTCGTGATTTCCGGAGCATGGCCGGTATTTGATTTTCAACACGCTTATTGGAAATCGTCCATCCTGATGTTGGTCGGCGGTGCGCTGGGCATTCTCTTTGTCACGTTGCTCCGCCGCGTCATGGTGGAAGACCAAGAGCTTCCCTTCCCTGAGTCGGTCGCCGCATCGCAGATTCATATCGCTGGACAACAAGGCAGCCGTGCCGCCAAGATTTTGTTTGGCAACATGGGATTCGGCGGCATCGTGTACCTGCTGGGACAATTCAACCTGTTCAACCCCAGCAAGGACTTCTTCGTCAATGTGGGCGAGTTGGGTAAAAGTTTTGTGCGCATGGGACGCTCGGCCACCGCACCCAAGCTGGGTGCCGGCGCTGCCACGACGTTCTCCGCGCCTGCGATCAGCCCCGCTTATCTCGGCGTCGGCTACATCATTGGTCCCCGCCTGGCCTCGCTGAACTTCTCCGGCGGCGTGATTGCCTGGGGTCTGCTGGTTCCGCTGATTCTGTTCCTTGGTGGCCCTACCTTTGTCTCCCAATTCGTTCCCGCAGGTGCGGTTGCTGACGAGGCCTTCTGGGCCGGTCAAGCCGGTGCTGTTTGGAGTTTCATCGTGCGCCCGATTGCGGTGGGCGGCATGATGGTAGGCGCTTGCTACACGCTCTTTCGCATGCGCAAGAACCTTGCCGCCGGGATGTCTCGCGCCGTTTCGGATTTGAAAAAGTCGGCAGCTGCACATGCCGGAACTGCCCGCACCCAGCGTGATCTGAACGCCAAGATCGTTTTCGGGGGACTGGCGGTGGTTCTGGTCTGCATGATGGCGCTGTACACCAGCTACGCCGGAATGCTAAAGGGCGGCATTGTGGCTGCCATCGTCATGATCATCGTCGGCTTCTTCTTTGCCGCCGTATCCGGGAATCTGGTCGGCATGATCGGTTCGTCGAATAACCCGATCTCGGGGTTGACCCTGGCGACTCTGATCATCGCCGCTCTACTCATGGTGATCATCGGCGTCGCGGGTATGCGCGGAGTCGCAGCCGTGCTGGGAGTTGCGGCTGTGGTTTGCGTTTCATCGGCGGTCGCCGGTGAAATGCTACAGGACTTGAAGGTCGGACATATCCTCGGTGGTACACCCAGCAAGATGCAGATCGGCGACTTCCTGGGCGTAACGGTCGCCAGCTTCTCGCTCTTCTTCGTACTAATGCTTCTGAACCAGGCGAACATCAACAGCGGCGGCATCGGGTTCGGTGATCGTCAACTCTCGGCGCCGCAAGCCGGACTGATGGCCATGCTGGCTAAGGGTATCGTTGGCGGTGAGATGGCATGGCCGCTGATCGTGGTCGGCGTTCTGATGGGTATGGCGTTGATCATGCTGGGAGTGAAGAGCCCGATGCTCTTCGCCGTTGGCATGTACCTTCCCCTCGAAACCACGTTCGCCATCTTCGTCGGCGGCGTGATTCGCTGGATCACCGACCAAGTGCGCGACCGAAAAGACTTCAACGAAGCGCAGAAAGCCCGAATCGAAAATGCGGGCGTGCTCACCGCCTCAGGATTCATTGCCGGAGAGGCCCTGATGGGTATCGTGATCGCGGTCTTTCGCTACAAGCAATGGGCCGTGCCGGCGATCTTCCAGCATCCCAGCGTGGTGTCGGGCTTCATCGTGCTGCTGATTCTCGGCTTCGTGATGGTGCGCGTGCCGCTGGCTAACGCGGGCCTTCCCGACGAGCCGGCTCCGCCAACGGCGATCATGTAGGGTTCAGAAAGTGGGTGCAGCCAAGGCACGGAGATCATCCGTGCCTTGGCTCTAGGCCCTTGGGGGCAAAAGTGGAAAAAATAATTGTCGCTTCATGCGGCTATTCCTAGTTCTCGAAAGACGCCGTGCATGCCTGCGTAGATGGCTTGGTAGTAGGAGTCGAGTGGTTTC